>Ga0070716_100001547_pt1 | contig 10316 bp, 8 predicted proteins | sample LARL112metaG_FD_71395 | JGI IMG/M metagenome (GOLD analysis project Ga0070716, IMG submission 71395) | Corn, switchgrass and miscanthus rhizosphere microbial communities from Kellogg Biological Station, Michigan, USA - LAR L11-2 metaG | ecosystem: Host-associated > Plants > Roots > Rhizosphere ... | reverse complement strand
CCCTTTTCGAGAAGCGCGCGCCCGGTGTGTACCACAACACGGCGGCTATCTTCGATCGCGATGGCACACTGCGCGGCATCTACCGGAAGATGCACATCCCCGACGATCCGCTTTATTATGAGAAGTTCTACTTCACCCCCGGGGATCTCGGATTCCGTGCATTCGATACGGGTGCGGGAAAAATCGGGACGCTCGTCTGTTGGGACCAGTGGTATCCGGAAGGCGCCCGCCTGACCGCCCTGCAGGGCGCAACCCTGATCTTTTACCCGACTGCAATCGGCTGGCATCCTTCCGAGAAGGCGGAGTTCGGCGAAGCGCAATACGATGCCTGGCGCACAATTCAGCGCGCCCACGCCATAGCCAACGGCGTGTATGTCGGAGTCGTCAACCGCGTCGGATTTGAAACCGGCAACGTGCGCGGAAACGAGGCGAAGGCGGGCGACGGTCTTGAATTCTGGGGAGGATCGTTTATCTCCGATCCCTTCGGCCGCGTTCTGGCGCAAGGCTCGCACGATAAGGAAGAAATCCTCACGGCCGAAGTCGACCTGCGCAAGCTCGAAGACATTCGCCGCAACTGGCCCTTCCTGCGCGACCGCCGCATCGACAGCTACGCGCCCATCACGAACCGGATGATCGATTGAAGAGCCGCGATCGAAGCTTCAATCAGCAGCGATAAAGCAAAATCCTAAAACGCAGAGATCGCAGAGAAATGCCGCAGAGGGAGCAGAGAAGAACCGATAGTTCAAGTGATACTTCAAGTCTGCCCCGTCGTGTCCGCATGCCTGCCGAATGGGAACCCCACGCATCCACTTGGCTCGCCTGGCCCCATTTCCGCGGCGACTGGCCCGGGAAATTCGAACCCATTCCGTGGGTTTACGCTGAAATCATCCGGAACCTGTCGCGCCACGAGCGCGTCGACCTGATCGTCAATGACGCAGCTTCTGAGAAGGGCGCACGCAAGGTACTGCGCCTGGCGAATGCCCTGAACAAAAACGTTCGCTTCCATCGCTGGCCCACCGACCGAGTCTGGACCCGCGACAGCGGCTGCACATTTGTGTGTAGCGCGGGGGCCCCCGCCCGCGGAACCCTTGGCAGTGCAAAAGCGGCGTCTGGATTCATTCGCCGCGCTTCCCCCCGACTCGATGCCATCAAGTGGCGCTTCAACGCTTGGGCAAAATATCCGAACTACCGCCACGACGAACAAATCGGCTCGCTCATGGCGGAAGCTGCTCGCGCCCATGAGTTCCGAGCCCACCGCCGCGGCAAGCCCGTCGTTCTGGAAGGGGGCTCCATCGACACCAACGGTGCCGGCGTCCTGCTCACCACCGAGGAGTGTCTGCTAAGCAAGATTCAGTACCGTAACCCCGGCTTCAAGAAGAAAGACTACGAGCAAGTCTTCGCCAGCTATCTCGGTATCGAGGAAGTACTCTGGATGGGCCGCGGCATCGCGGGTGACGATACCCACGGCCACGTCGACGACATCACCCGCTTTGTCGCGAAGCGAACCATCCTGACCATGGTCGAGCCCAATCGCCGCGACGAGAACCACGCACCCCTGGGACAGAACTTGTGCCGCCTCAAGGCTGCCACCGATCAACACGGCAAGTCGTTCGAGATCGTCGAAGTCCCCATGCCCGCGCCGGTCGTATTCGAAGGCCGGCGCCTCCCGGCCAGCTACGGGAATTTCTATATCGCCAACGGCTGCGTTCTGGTCCCGGTCTTCAACGACCCCAACGACCGCCTCGCGCTTAACCTGCTGGCTGAAGTCTTCCCTGCCCGCGAGATTGTTCCCATCTACTCAGGCGATTTGATTTGGGGATTCGGAGCAATGCACTGCATGACCCAGCAGCAACCGGCGGTCCGAAAGTAGCATCATCATCTAATTTCCATGCCCAACGGAAAAATGAGCACGAGCCGGCTGGAAGCATTCAGCGACGGCGTGATTGCCATCATCGTGACCATCATGGTGTTGCAACTCACGCATCCGGCCGAGCCCACTTTTGCCTCGCTGCTCAAGCAGGCGCCAATCTTCCTAAGCTACGCGCTCAGCTTCCTCGTGGTCGCGATCATGTGGGTCAATCACCATCATTTGATCCACGCCGTGCGCGAAGTCACCCCGCGCCTACTCTGGTCCAACATCAACCTGCTGTTCTGGATGTCGCTCACTCCATTTGTCACCGACTTCATGGGACGCAACTCGCGCACGCCGTTCCCCGTGTCGCTCTACGGCTTCAACCTCGCGATGTGCGGCTTCGCATTTTGGCTGCTTCGCGTCGAACTCGTTCGCCAGCACCAGCACGACCCCGAGATGAGCGAATACCACTCGCGCGTGCAGACCAAGAACTTGTTCTCCGGATTCCTCTACCTTGTAGGAGGAGGCCTGGCGCCTGTCTCGATTTACATTCCGTACTTCGTCTACGTGCTGATCCCGGCGATGTATTTTCTGCCAGAGAGAAAGCTGGCGGACGAGAAGGGTTGAGTCACGACGCCTTTGCTACGCAGGAGGGTGGCCGCTCTACCCCACTCTGGATCGCTGCCTCAGGTAAAGGTCTGTATCACGATACACACCTGGCAGGAAAAGGTTCGTATCAGGGCATGCCTTCAGGCATGCCGCAAAAGAGCAAAAAAGAAGGCGCCTTTAGGCGCCGTCTACGGAGCAATTCGGTTTTTGGCGGAAAAATCTACTTCTTGTAGACCGTAGGCCGGGGACCTTTCTCCAAAGTCTCGCGGTCCCAGATCATGTCTTCGCGCGAATAATTCGCCAGCTCGAAATCCTGCGTTAACTCGAGAGCGTCGGTCGGGCACGCGTCCTCGCAGAGTCCGCAGAACATGCACCGGCTTAAATCGTAGGTGAAGTTGGTGAGTTCCTTGCGGCGAGTTTTTTCGTTGCGCTCGCTCGAGACCACGATCAGATTCTCGGGGCAGGCCAGCGCGCACAGATCGCAGGCAATGCACATGGTCTCGTCGGTATCCGGATTAACATTCAACCGGGGCGCGCCGCGATAGCGCTCGGCCACCTGCGGTCGTTCCAGAGGATACTGCTCGGTGTAATTCTCTTTCGGATCCTGGTACATGAACGTAACTTTCAGTCCCTGCAGCAGATCCAGCAGCAGCACCTTGCGGAGAATGTTCGGCATTCCCATGACGCCGCTAGCATAGCGCAAAGACGGTCCGCGCGTCACGCTCCGAAACAACAAAACCCACAATGACAGTCACTTCCGTCGCTGCGTGTGTCTTGAGGAGGGGCGGAACTCTGCTCCGACGGAACTTCCCCGCCCACTCGTGCGTATTACCTCTGGAGCGGTCATGAAGGCGTTGCTGACATCCCGGACAGAACTGCGCTGGCTGGCGATCGCCGTCCCATCGGTATTCGCGGCCCACTGGCTCTTGGTTGCGGAGGGACCACGGCTGATGCTTCTTCTTCCCTACAGCCTGCGAGCGGTGCTCCATCTGTTCTGACACTTCGCCTGGACTTTCCGCAACATCAAAGCCGAAAGCGTTTTTTTGGAAGAAGTTCACCGCTGAGATTATTTTCCATTCTCTAAAAGCTAAGTCATTGAAAACACGTGGACGGGTGATTTTCGTCGCCGACTCACCGTCCGAACACCTCCCACGATGCCATTTCCCAGCGTTCTGGAAGCCGTAGCGAGCCAATTGGCATTGCGCCCGACTCTAAGGCCATCCACGCCTCAGCGAAGCCCCGGCGAGCTCCTAATGCGCAAGCTTTGCTTTAAGCATATCGCCGGCGCCACACACGGCACCCTCGATACAATGGGCATTGAATCTTGTCGCAACGTTTTCAATCCGCCTTGACCAACGACCGACCGCAACCCGGTGACCGTTCTAATGAACTCTTCATGGAAGAGGCTCTGCGCGCCGCGCAACGGGCGCTGGAAATCGGAGAGGTTCCGGTTGGAGCGGTGGTCGTGTGTGACGGCCTCGTGCTCGCCCGCGGATGGAATCGCAATCTCGCCGACAACGATCCGACCTCGCACGCCGAGATCGTGGCATTGCGCGAGGCGGGTGCGATCGTTGGTAATCATCGCCTGGAGGAATGTGACCTGTTTGCTACAATTGAACCTTGCGCGATGTGCGCAGGAGCGCTGGTGCATGCCCGCATCAGGCGCTTGGTATACGGCGCCGACGATCCGAAAGCCGGAGCGGTCCACTCGGTGATGCAGGTTCTGAATCATCCCCTGCTCAACCACCGCATGGAAGTGCAGGGCGGAGTGCTGGCGGGCCGCAGCGCGGAACTGCTTCAAACATTTTTTCGAGAACGACGCAAAAGCAGCCGCTAGTTGAGGGAACAAAGCTAAAAGAGCTCTAAACAAGTTGAACGGTCACTGGCGCCTGACCACAAGCCACTGACCACGGTTTACCACGCGGAGAGGTGCGTGAGTGGTTGAAACGATCCGCCTCGAAAGCGGACATACCTTAACGGGTATCGTGGGTTCAAATCCCACCCTCTCCGCCATTTCTAAGGTCTTTATTACCAGTCAGATTGCCCGGCGTCACACCCTTTGGGCTAATTTTGCGCTAACGTGGCCCCAAAGAAATGGGGCCGCGCGATGAGCACAACGCCACTCGTTACAATCTTTGTCCGCCACTCCACAGACTGCAAGTACGCCGGGGATGAATTCTGCAAGCGTGCGTTTGGCCTGGTTCCAGCTTTGCAATCGTCGCGACCAACCCCGAGCGAATTCCTCAAGGAAGGCAACGCGGGAGCACAGCGAACCGGGGGCGAACTCGTTCCGCTCCGCCGAACTGCTGTGACCATGCCTGGACCAACTTCTATCGATGAGATGGGAGAGCAGGTCGATAATCAGCCGGCGGCACCGGCTGCAACGAGAGCGAGCGCACGCTGTTCAATACTTCAACAACCTGACAGTAACTTGTAACGCGCGCGTCCGCTTTGATGTAGACCTTTCGCTTTGCGCCACGACTCACGCGTTTCCGAATCTTGCTGGCAATTGATTTGGGTGTGACTCGGCTTGGATCGAACCAAATACTAGGATGTGACCAAACAGCACGTTCCCCCGTCAGCTCGGGCGCTCGCTCACAAACAAAATAGAACTCTTCGACGGCAAAGACCTCAGGGACTTTCCTACAGCAACACGTAGGCCATAGTGGGCTTGCATCAGCATTCGGGTGGTCCTCCAAAGAATGTAATTGCGACATTGAACGCTGGACTCAGGGTCGAGTTCAACAGCCGAGAGGTCGCATGGGTTGGGAAATTGCTGCCTCTGGCTCGAATCTCCGGAAACCTGACGAACTCGCGTGCCGGTTTCAAGCTATCGCGATGGCCGCGTTGGGCCGTTAAGGCACTCGGGACCGTGCATCAACTAGTGACAATCGTTGACAGGATGCAACATGTGTTGTAGGATCTCGCCCCGTTCCCGAGCACGGCGGTTTTAAGATGCCGAACCACAGCGCCGACAACTACGACTCCGGGTATGCACCCGGCAATACTCCACTTGAGGAACGCTTCCGCTCGGCCGAAGGCCGACTGAATCACAGCCGCAAGAAGTTGATACGCGCCATTCTCGAGAATCCCGACGACACTTTTTTCCTTTCATCCCGCGAACTCGCGAAACGTTACAACGTGGACGCTGCGACCATTGTGCGCACGATTCAGGCGCTGGGATACGAGAAGTACGCAGATTTCGCTGCCGATCTGCGATCCCACTTCATCACGCGCATCACTCCATACACTGTTCTCAAAGCTGCTTCCCGCGAAAAACGACCTCTCGCCAACCGAATCCAGCATAGCGTCGAGATGGACGTGCGCAATTTGCACGATCTGCATTCCGGCCTCGATACGGAAAAAATCATTGCCGTTGCGCGACGAATCAACCGCGCACGCCGCATCCTGGTGGTGGGCATCGATTTGGCAGCGACGCTTAGTTGGCAGCTTGCATACGGCTTGACGGCTCTGGGCTTGGCGGCTGAAGCCCCGGTGGGCAGCGCTGGAAATGTACAGCGGCGGGTTCGCACACTCACCCGGCAGGACATGTTGATTGCCATCAGCTTCGGACGCTGCCTGCGCGAAACGGTAGAGGCTGCGCAGAGGGCCAAAGTGCAGGGAGTGCCCACATTGGGCATTACCGATGGCGCCCAGACACCGGTCGCGAAAGCCTGCGACGTGTCCTGTTTTGCTTCGATTGCAAGTCCGTCTTTTGGTGGGTCATACGCAGCGCCGGTGTCTTTGGTGGGCGCAATTATGGTTGCTTGCGCGCACACACAAACAGCGCGCTCGCTGGAGATCCTGAAGCAAAGTGAGCAAGAAGATCGCAATGGGCGTCGCTGGTACAGTGCGATCGGACAATCGGATATGTCCGAGTGACCAAGCCTCTTGCACGCGTTGAACGAAGGCTCGGTATCGAATTGAAATTTAGTGATCATGAGGAGGGGGCATGAATCAATCATCGGTGGTATTTCCGAGAGGGCCGCTTTTTCGCCCCCTTTTCCTTGCGGTGATTCTCACTCTACTGTTGAGCATCAGCCAGGCACAGACCGCTGGCACCGGAGCGATCTCCGGAACGATTACCGATCCGAGTGGCGCGGTGGTCGCGAATGCCACGATCAAGGCGATTGACCACACAACCGGCGAGACCCGGACGGCGGCGTCATCGTCTGCAGGCGCCTTCCAGGTATCACTGCTGAGGCCAAGCACATATCGCGTGGAGGTGAGCAAAGGCGGTTTCAAGCTGTGGGTAACTGATGGTGTGCCCGTGCAGATCACCGAAACCGTTACGCTGGGAGTACGCCTCGAATTGGGCGCTCCGCTTGAGACCGTGGAGGTGAGCGCCGTTTCACAACTATTGACGACACAAGACAGCACCCTGGGTAACGTCGTGAACGAAAGAGCCGTTAATTCTCTGCCGCTAGTGACGCGGAACTACCAACAGATTCTTGGACTTTCGCCGGGAGTTGCTGCCGAGGTATTTAATGCCGGCGAGATTGGCAGAGGCGGTGTGGACTCTTCGCTGGTCACAGGCGGCGGAGTTGCCAGCGACAACAACTTTCAAATGAATGGAGTGGAGATCAACGACCTGCAAGGAAGCGGACACTTCAGTGGGGGAGTGGCGACTCCCAATCCGGACAGCATCCAAGAGTTCAAGGTGCAAACCAGCCAATACGATGCTTCCTTCGGTCGCAACGCTGGAGCAAACGTCAATGTCCTCACCAAGTCCGGCGCAAACCGCTGGCATGGAAGTGGGTGGGAATACTTTCGCAATGAAGCTTTGAATGCGAACGACTATTTCCGCAAGCAGACGAATGAGCCGCGAGCGATTCTTCGCCAGAACCAGTTCGGATTCGCTCTCGGCGGACCAGTCGTCGCGAACAAACTGTTGTTCTTCACGTCATATCAGGGCACCCGCCAACAGAATGGGCTAGACGAGAATTGTTCTACCAGCGACATCCTTCCGGTGTTGACCGACGATCGTTCTCCTGGCGCCCTGGCGGCTGCCGTCGGACCCGGCACAGCTTTTGGCGGAGTTGATGTGCTCGGCCGCCCAGTGGATGGAACCAATATCAGTCCCCAGGCAGTAGCCTTGTTCAACCTCAAATTGCCCAACGGGAATTTTCTCATTCCGAATCCTCAGCAAATCATTACCGACCCCGCTACAGGCTTGCCGGAGGGATTTTCCACGTTCAGCTCTCCCTGCCGCTATTACGAGGACCAGTTCGTAACCAATCTTGATTTTCTGCACACTGCCAAGAGCACACTCCAAGGCCGGTTCTTCTTCTCCAACAGTGAGGCGAATTTCACGCTTCCGTCAGCGCGAGTGGCTGGTTCCGGAAGTCTCCCCGGTTCTCCTTCCAGGAACCCGCAGAACTTCCGCAACTTCTCTCTGACGCACACGTACTTGTTCAACGGAAACTTGGTCAACCAAGCGGAAATTGGCTTCCATCGGACCTTAGCAGGGACCGATCAAAAGTTTCCGCTCAGTTATTCCGGCATCGGCAGCAACGTTCCTTCGTTTGACGATGCGCGTCCTGTGATCATTGTGGCAGGTGGGCTCAGCGTTGGCGGCGATGGCCAGACCGTGGTCTTAGCCCAGAACACCTATGTGTTTCAGGACACGGTCTCCTGGATTCATGGCCGACACTCTTTTCGTTTTGGCGGCGGCATTTCGCGCGCGCAGGACAATATGTCGAAGTTCCTGTTTGCGGGCTACTCGATTTTTATTAACTACCCAGGCCTGATGCTGGGACAAGCACCCTTTAACCCATTTGTCACCCAAGACCTTGCTGGCATCACGCAGCGCAATTGGCGGGTCTGGGATGGAAATCTCTATGCCCAGGACGATATCAAGGTCACGAGCAGATTGACGCTCAATCTCGGCTTCCGCTACGAACGGCTCGGGGACTTTGGAGAGGTCAACGGGCGCAATGCCAGCATGGATCCCGCTTTGATTGATCGCAATCCTCCGGACGCCGGCACCTTGGCTGGGGTCGTGGTCTCGGACAACTTCCCCGGCACTCCCCCGACCGGAGTTACTAAGAGTGGAAACAATCTTGGGATTAAAGGCGTGGGGCAGAACACGATGAATCCGAGGGTCGGCTTCGCCTGGGCCTTGCCGGGAACGAGCCGCCTAGTGCTGCGCGGCGGTTATGGCGTATACCACCAGCGCGCTACCGGCCAGCCCTACCTCCAGCAGATTTCCAATCAGCCGTTCGGACTGATTCGACTCGTGCAGCCCGCAATCAACGGCAGCTTTGCGAATCCACTGCCGCCCGACCCTGGCCCCTTCCCCCAGTTCTTTCCTTACAGCCCGACGAGCGAACTCCTCTCGCCCCAGATCATTGACCCCAAGGTGCGACCTCCCGTGTTTCAACGCTACAGCCTGAACCTGCAATCGCAGCTGGCCCACGATTTGGTGCTGGAAGTCGGCTATGCCGGTATGCGCGGGACACATTTGCTGACGTGGCACACGATCAACCAGGCCGATCTCGCGACGCCAGATCACCCCATTCGAGGCGAGACCACGACCACACTTACAAATCTTCAGTTACGAGTTCCCTATCAGGGATTCTCCGCCGGGAGCATGTTCGACGTTCAGTCCAACGGGATTGCCTGGTATAACGCCCTGCAAGCGAGCTTGAACAAGCGGTTCAGCCATGGATTGCAGTTTCTTGCCTCCTATACATTCTCGCGCGACTTGGCCAACGTTTTTCTCAGCACGACTGGGCCGAATGGAGGTCAGGTGTACGGAAACAACAACGACCCGCGGTCTAACTACGGACCGGACGCATTCGTTCGGCCGCACCGCTTTGTATTCAGCGGTGTATATGATTTGCCCGGACCTAAGAATCTCCATTCGCTGGCCGGACAAGTTTTGGGCAACTGGAAGCTCGCAGGAGTCCTTACCGCGCAGTCGGGCCATTTGCTCCCCGTACTCACCAGCACAGGTACGAATGCCTTTGGTATCCCGACAGATTTCGCTCAACTCGTTCCTGGTTGTAAGTTATCCACCAGCGGATCGGTCCAGAGTCGGCTCAGTAACTGGATTAATCAGGACTGCGTCGACCCAGCAGGCCCCGCCTACGTTGGCGACCCCGATCCTCCGGGCACGTGTGCGGATGCCAATCCGCAAGGAGTCTGTGCGCGGGCTTTCGGAAACAGCCGGATGGGAATTCTCCACGGCCCTGGTCAGTTCAACACTGACCTTTCGATTGCGAAGTTGTTTCGCTTAACCGAACGGGCCAACCTGGAATTCAGAACAGAATTCTTCAACGCCTTTAATAACGCCGTCTTTGCAGACCCGGATAACACGACTACGGACACCGGCATTTTTGGCCACATCACCAGCACGGCCTCAAACCCACGCGTAATGCAGTTTGCGCTCAAGCTGAGCTTCTGATTGTGGAGAAAAAGCGAGAAGCTGTTGCCCATTGGGATTCAATCGCGACCGGGAGGAAAGAATGTTTACTAGAGAACGCGCCGGACGGAGTACACCATCCGTGCACATCGTCCGAAGTTTGACCTTACTTCTAATCGCGGTTGCGCTCACAGTCAGCGGCTCCGCCCAGAAGCCGCAGACACCGGCGAAACCTACTCCTGAGGTGCCGGCTTCGGCGCCGAGTTTCACTCCTGCCTCCACACACGATCTCACGCTCGATGACCTTGGCGCTTTTCTTGATGGCTTGGTTCCGGCGTACCTGCAAAAGCAGGACATCGCGGGCGCAACGATCTCAGTGGTCAAGGATGGCAAAGTCCTGTTCGCGAAAGGCTACGGCTTTGCCGACGTCGAAAAGCGGAAGCCGGTCTCTCCGTCAGACACGTTGTTCCGTCCGGGCTCCATCTCGAA
>Ga0070716_100001545_pt1 | contig 10321 bp, 8 predicted proteins | sample LARL112metaG_FD_71395 | JGI IMG/M metagenome (GOLD analysis project Ga0070716, IMG submission 71395) | Corn, switchgrass and miscanthus rhizosphere microbial communities from Kellogg Biological Station, Michigan, USA - LAR L11-2 metaG | ecosystem: Host-associated > Plants > Roots > Rhizosphere ... | reverse complement strand
GCGACCTGCACGAAGTCGGCGGCCTGGGCCGGGCCGTGACCAAATCCGAGGCCCTGGCCGCGCTCTGAGGTGGTCGCCTCGGCGGGTGGGCCGGCGGGTCGCTGGGCAATTCCCGGCAGTGGATCGACTTGGGCAAGCCTGCCGACACGGGGAAACCATGACGGAGACCGGATGAGGGCGTCATGAGGGTCGACGTGCACGCGCACTACTGGACCGAGGACTACCTTGATCTGCTGGTGGACCTGGGCAAGGCCGACGCGGGCGCGGTGCGCGGCCTCGGCGCCGGCGGCGGCGCCGAGTTGCAGGCCCGGCTGCGGCTGATGGACCGGGCCGGAGTCGAGATGCAGGTGCTGTCTGCCTGCCCGCAGCTGCCCTACGGCGGGGATGAGAAGAAGGCGACCCGGGCAGCCAGGTTCGTCAACGACCAGTACGCCGAACTGGTCCAGCGCCACCAGGACCGCTTCCGCGCCTTCGCCGCGCTGCCGCTGCCGCACCTCGACGAGTCCATCCGCGAACTGCGCCGGGCTCTTGACCAGCTGCGGATGGCCGGGGTGGCGATGAACACCACCGTCCTGGGGCGCGCGCTGGCCGAGCCCGGTTACGAGCCGATCTTCGCCGAGCTAAACAGCAGGGGCGCGGTGCTGTACCTGCACCCGGCCGGCAACGGCGCCTGCTCGCCGCTGATCGGCAACTACCACCTGACCTGGATGGTCGGCGCGCCGGTCGAGGACACGATCTCGATCATGCATCTCATCACGCGCGGCACCCCGGCCCGCTACCCGGACATCAAGATCATCAACTCGCACCTCGGCGGAGCGCTGCCGATGCTGCTGCAGCGAGCCGACGACCAGTATCGCTGGGAGGCGCCGGACACGCCGGAGCCGCCCAGCGTGGCCGCGCGCCGGATGTGGTACGACACGGTCGGGCACGGGCACGTCCCCGCCCTCCGCTGCGCGATCGACTCATTCGGCGCCGGCCGGCTTCTCCTCGGCACCGACTTCCCCTACGAAAACGGGGACACCTTTGTCCGCGCAGTCGACTACATCAACGACCCGCAGATCGACACCAGCGCCGCCCGGGCCATCCTCGACCAGAACGCCAGCGCCCTGCTCGGGATAAGTCAGGCAGCCCACGGCGGGTTGAAGGCACCAATCTGAGCCATGATCGCCGCGATGTCGTCGGCGGCCCACTCCTCGCTGATCTTGCCGTCGGTGACCCGGTAGATGTCCACTGCGTCCCACCGGACCGGCTTGCCGTCGGCCGGCGCCCCCAGCAGGCTTCGCTTGACCGTCGCGGTGACCACGAGCCGGACGACGACCAGGTCATTCTCGGCGATGATGTCCTGCTCCGCCGCGTGCAGGTCCGGGAGCGCCCCGATGAATGACCCCAGTAGGGCGGCTAGGTTCTCCGGGCCGGCGATGTCGCCGAGGCCCCCGCCGTGCCAGATGACGTTATCGGTCACGAAGTCTGCCGCCTTGTCCGGGTTGTGCTGGTTGAACACCTGGTCGATGTAGTCGCGCGCGAGCTTCTTATTGGCCTCGAGCTTCTCGGTGGTGGCGGTCATGGCCCTCTCCTCGGAGTTTGCTTGATCGTGCCGAACAAGGAAGGCGCCCGGCCCGGTGGATCCAGCGTTGCTACGAGCCATGTGAGATGTCGTCACCGGATCCCGGTGATCGGCCACAACGAAACAATTCAGGACGTAGATCACCGGGTTCCGGTGACGACCAATCACCCGTCTGGTGGCAAGTCTGAGTCTGTCGCGAAGACTCGCATGGCGCGGTTGAGGAGATCGACGTGACAGTGGACAACGAGCAGGTCATCCGGCAGGCCTGCAAATCGTCGAAGATAAGGACAGGCAGTTGACTGGGCGCACGGCAAGACGGCGAGTGGTGCGGGTGATGGTGCCTTCGGACAGCATCGAAGACGTCTGCCTGCGGCCGACAGCGTCCCTCGAGTCAGATAAGACGCAGTTCTGGCCTTCCGTACTAGCCTCACTGCCGGACAGGCTGCGTCAGGCACAGCGCGTGTTCGCCCGCACCGGCGGCCTGCACGCCGCCGGGCTATTCACCAGCTCTGGCGAGCTGATAGTGATCCGCGAGGACGTAGGCAGGCACAACGCCGTGGACAAGCTCGTAGGCTACGCGCTGCTGCGGGGCCAGCTGCCGTTGACGGGCTGCGCCCTGCTGGTCAGCGGACGTGCCTCATTTGAGCTGGTGCAGAAGGCGGTACTGGCTGGGATCCCGTTGCTGGCCGCAGTCTCGGCGCCGTCCTCGCTCGCTGCCGATCTAGCCGAGGAGGCGGGCCTGACGCTGGCTGGCTTCCTGCGCGGCCGGTCGATGAACGTTTACACCCACGCTCACCGGATCCCAACGTGAGCATCACCACGCGACGCGGCCGCCTGAGCCCGCAGAATGCCTACGCCCGGTGGACCGAAGCATGCGCGGCCGCCGGGTGGCGCGGCTCTCCGGTGCCCGAGAAGGTGCACGTAGCCGACGGGCTCGACCGGGTCCTGGCGGAACCGGTGCGAGCCCGGTGGCCGTCGCCGCGCTGCGACTGCGCCGCGATGGACGGCATAGCGATGGCCGGTCCGGCCGCGGCGGGGGAGGTGATCCCGGCCACCGCATTTGCCTGGGTCGATACCGGAGACCCGGTGCCCGCCTGGGCGGACACCGTGGTGGCCCGGGAGCAGACCCGGATCCGATCCGATGGCAGCGCGGTGGTAACGGCTCCGGCGCGGCGCGGGCTGAACGTGCGCACGCGTGGCGAGGACTTCGCTGTCGGGGCGCGGCTCGTTCCGGCCGGACGGCGGCTGCGCCCGGCGGATCTGGCCGCGGCCGCCGCGGCAGGCCACACCACCCTGCTGGTCACCAGGCAACCGGTGGTCGCGATCGTCCCGACTGGAGACGAGGTCCGGCCTGTGGGCACGCCGCTCGGACGGGGCGACATCGTAGACAGCAACTCGGTCATGCTCGCCGCGCGCGCGGCCCAAGTTGGCGCCTGGACGGGGGTCAGCGAGGTACAGCCCGATGACCCGACCGCGATCGCGGCTGCGGTTAGGCGCGCCGCGGCCGTAGCTGACCTGGTGCTGGTCCTGGCGGGGTCGAGCGTCGGGCGGCACGACCACACTGCCGCGGTCCTCGGCCAGGTCGGTGCCGAAACCGTACACGGTGTCGCGGTGCGGCCCGGCCACCCGGTGCTGCTCGGGCATGCCAGGGCAGGGCAACGCGGCCAGGGCGAGGTTCCCGGCGGCCAGCAGGTTCCCCGCCCGAGACACGCCGCGGTCCCGGTGATCGGCGTGCCCGGGTACCCGCTCGCCGCAGCGGTGATCTTCGAACTGTTCGGCGTGCCCGTGCTGGCTGCGCTACACGGCCGCCCGATCCCTGGCCCTGGCGACGCGCAACTAGCGGTGCTTGACTGCGGCTGGACGTCCGCACCCGACGTCGAGGAGTGGATCCCGGTAACACTGAGCGCTGCATCGGCCCCGGTTACACTGCCCCTGGCCACTCCCTGTAAGGGCCGTGGAGCCGGGACGCTCAGCAGGCTCGTCTACGCCGACGCCTGGTGGCGTCATCCCATCGGCCAGGGCCAGATCCATCGCGGCGATCTCATCGAAGTCTTCCCAACAGCCGGCGCACCGGAATTCCCAATTACCCGGGCCGATGGATAGCGCCCATGCCAGCACCCGGCTGGCTCTCTAGGGCGCCGAGGCCGGAACTGCTGGCGCCGGCCCCCAGGCGATGTCGGCCACCCCCTTGTTGCCGGTGGCGATCAGGTGCTGCCGTGTGCCGTTCTGGCGCATCGCGAACAGGTCCTCGCAGCACAAGTCGGGGTGGCGCCGGTCGCTGGAAAACGCGATCTGGTCCCCGCTGGGTGCGTACACGGGGCCGAAGTTGTTGTTGGGCCACTTCGATGTGGCGAGCCGGCGCACTCCGGTGCCGTTAGCCCGCATGACGTAGACGCTGGATTGCGCCCGACAGCAATTGCTGGCGAACGTGAGGTGGCTACCGTCCGGTGACCAGGCCGCCGCCACTGCCTCCAGCCGAGGCGCGGTAAGCGGGTGCGCGTGCTTGCCGTCGATGCCGGCCATCCAGACCTGCGAGGCGATGCCGTGGAACCCGAACCGCTCGTAGCTGATGTGGCGGCCGTCCGGCGAGACCGCCGGGTCGAAGTTGTTGGTCTCGTTAGGTGCTGTGATGAACGGGACCAATAGCCGGCGGTCGGTGCCGTCGGCGCGCATGATCCAGATCGCGCACAGGCCGTCGCCGGGGGAGCAGCGGGTGAACACGATGCGCCGGCCGTCGGGAGTGTACTTGGGCTGGTAGTCGCGGTATCCCGGGGTGTCGGAGGTGAACTGGCGCTGGCCGGTCCCGTTGGCGTTCATGATCCAGATGCGGCCCATGCCGTTCGACGGGTTGTACCGGACGAACAGCAGGCGGGATCCGTCCGGCGACCAGTTGGGCCAGCGTGCCGCGATCCCGGCCGGCTCGCGGGTGAGCTGAACGAGCCCGGTGCCGTCGGGGTTGACGGTGTACACCTGGTGAGTGATGAAGTCGGAGAAGGCGATCCGGCCATTGGCGGTTACCCGGCTGGCACCCGGCGATCCGGTGACCACCTTTCCCGCGGCCGGAGAGCCGGCCGCCAGGGCCGGTGCGGCGCTGATTGTCAGGCAGCCCGCCGCGAGCGCGGCGGCCACGGCCAGCCGCGGGGATGCGGCTGCTGCTCGTCTCATGTCGGCTCTCCTTAATTTCGGCGACCTGCTAGCGGGCCGGTCCCCAGTCGGTGAGGAACGTGTTGGGCACCCCCGTGCGCACCGCACGCAGGCCGGAGCCGTCGGCGTTCATCACGTAGAAGTACTGGCAGAGCCCCCGCGCCGGGCATTTCCCGTTGTATTGCAAGACGATTCGCCGACCGTCGGGTGAATAGCTCGCGAAACCGCCCTGCAGCGGCGCCGGGCCGAAGTCAGTGAGCTTCCGCAACCTGGTCCCGTTCGGCCGCGCCGTCCAGAAGTTGCTGCCGAACTGGCAGCAGTTGTCGGTGAACAGGATGCGACGGCCGTCGGGGGACCAGTCCGGCCAGTTCGCCTGCAGCGACGGCCCGGTGATCCGGTGCAGGCCGGTCCCGTTGGACCGCATTACCCACAGCGCGCCCAGGAAGCCGCCCCGGTCTGACCCGGCGACGATGTGCCGGCCGTCCGGGGAGTACTCCGCGCGGACCCAGGTCCAGTGGCCGCCGGCCAGCCGCCGCACACCGGCGCCCGTGGCGGTCATCACCTCCAAATCGCAGCCGGTGCCGCCCGGCTGCTCGGTGCACCGGCTGAACACGATGTGGCGGCCATCCGGGGACCAGGCGGGTACCAGGTCCATGAATCCGGGATCGTTGGTGAGCCGCCGCTGCCCGGAGCCGTCCGCGTTCATGACCCAGATCCGGTAATCACCGGTCTGGTTGCTCTCGTAGACGATCCTGGTGCCGTCCGGCGACCAGTCCGGCGCCCCGGCGGCCCGGGTCTTGCCCACGTGGGTGAGCTGGCGCCGGCCAGTGCCGTTCGGGTTGATCGTGTACACATTCGAGTGACCCGACAGGTTCCCGCCGGGCAGCAGGTCCCACTGGGAAAATGCGATCCGGCCATTGGCCCGGGCTGCCGTCACGCCATCCGGCCACCGGGAATGCGCCGCATCCAGCCGAGCCGCGCTGGATGCGGTCGCAGTACTCGCGGCGGCCGGGATCGCGGCCAGGCAACAGGCCGCTGCGAACGCCACGAACGCCGCGAACGCCCGGGAGCCCGTGATCACCCGATGAGGCCGTGTTGGGAGCTTCATGCCTTGCTCCTAGCGTTGGTGCCGGTCACCGCGGCCCGATCGGCGAGTTCCAGGGTCGCGGATCTGCACACGCGTTGCCGCGACAGCAACGTCGCCCGCCGCTGAAAGAGATGGCACATGATGGACCCCCCCAGTCCCGTTAGACCGTCACGGCAGCATGCCCCAGGTACCTCACAAAGAGATCACATGGCCGGTCAGGGCGGGTGCCGCCGTGCCGGGCGCGGCTGCCAGGAACACAGGCAGCAGGCCAGCGGCGCTGGCCCCGGCAGCGCCGCTGGCCTTCCCCGTCCCGGCTACGGCGGGCAATCCCCCCGCAATAGGCTGCGGCCATGCGATTCGGAATATTCATCCCTCAGGGCTGGCGCCTCGATCTCGCCGGGATACCCGTGGCCGGACATTGGGCCGCGATGCGGGATCTCGCCCAAGCCGCCGACGATTCGCCGTTCGAGTCGATCTGGGTCTACGACCACTTCCACACCGTCCCAGTCCCGACCGAAGAGGCCACCTACGAGACCTGGTCGCTGATGGCGGCGTTCGCTGCCGCGACGACGCGGGTACGGCTCGGCCAGATGTGCACGTGCATGGGCTACCGGAACCCGGCCTACCTCGCCAAGGTCGCCGCCACCGTCGACGTGGTCTCCGGCGGCCGGGCCGAGATGGGCATCGGCGGCGGCTGGTACGAGCACGAGTGGCGGGCGTACGGCTACGGGTTCCCCAGCGCCGGCGACCGGCTTGGCATGCTCGACGAGGGCGTGCAGATCATGCGGCAGCTCTGGACCGCTGGCACGGCGACCCTAGCCGGCCAGCACTACCAGGTGCACGGCGCGATCGGCCGGCCGCTCTCGCTGCAGGAGGGCGGCATTCCGCTGTGGATCGCCGGCGGCGGCGAGCGCAAGACCCTGCGGATCGCGGCGAAGTACGCGCAATACACGAACTTCGACGGCGAGCCTGGCGCGTTCGCCCGCAAGTCCGAGATCCTCGCCCGGCACTGCGCGGAGGTCGGGACCGACTTCGATGCCATCACCCGCTCCGCCAGCTTCAACGTGATCACCGGCGAGACCGAGCGGGAGGTGGCCGACAAGGTGGCCTGGCTCCGGGCGCACTACGAGCCGCTGGTCCCCGCGAGGGCGCTAGAGGAGGAGCTGGCGGAGTTCGAGTCCGAGGGGTTGATCGGCACCCCCGAGCAGATCACCGAGCGGCTTGCGCGGACCAGCGACCTCGGTCTCGGTTACGTGATCTGCTACTTCGCTGACGCGGCCTATGACCGTTCCAGCATCGAGCTGTTCGCCGAAAAGGTGATCCCCGAACTCGCGAGCTGACCTCGAATTCCGAACATAACGCTGCGATGCTGGCCGGTCTGGCGGCCGGGGCTGGGCGGGCTGAGGCCAAGGACTTGGGAGGAGCTGCGGCGGATAGCTGGGATCGATGGGTGAATTCCCTGAGGTAACCGCAACCGGGGTGATCGTTGGGATGTCTTAATAGGCAGGCATTCGTGAGCAGCGGGCCGACGCTCCGGTTCGATCCCGCTGGCCGCGATAACGAGGTTGCGGGGTAGTCCGATGAGCCGAAGACTGCGCGTTGTTGTCAGGGCAGGAGTCGTCGCGGTGACCGCGATCACGGTGGCTGGCCTGACTTCGGCGGCCGCCGGGGGTGCCGCTGCGGCGGCGACGCCGGTTCCGCGGGGGTTCGCGGCGAACTCGATCACGTGGATCTCGCCGCTGCGGGGGTGGGTGCTGGGGCACGCCCGGTGCGGCGGCACGGTCTGCACCTACGTCATCGGCAGCACCGATGGCGGCAAGACCTGGCAGCGGCGCGGCAGTGTCGCCGCGCCGATCGCCCGCATCGGCGAGCCAGACCGGCCCGGCGTCACCGAGGTCGACTTCGCCACCGCGAAGGCCGGGTTCGTGTTTGGCCCGTACCTGTTCCACACCAGCAACGGCGGGCGCACCTGGACCAGGATGGCCGTCCCCGGGGGCGGCGGGCAGGTGCTCGACCTGGAGTCCAACCCCAGCAACGCGTTTGCGCTGGTCTCACCGTGCAAATGGGCGAACTTCCGCAACTGTACCGGGCAGCTGAGCCTGTGGCGGACCAGCACGCTCACCGGGGCCGGATGGACCCGCATCCCGATGAGGCTGCCGCGCAGCACGCGCGGGGACGTGGCGGTCCACGGCCAGAGCGTCTATGTCGTCGACCCGCAGGAGGACATCACCGGTAGCAAGGACAAGTTCTATGCCAGCACCGACGGCGGCCAGCACTTCGCCGCCCGTAGGGTGCCGTGCGACAAGCCAGCGACACCCGATGTCCCGCTGGTCCAGGCGGTCGCCACCTCGGCCACGAACGTCGCGCTGCTGTGCGTCGGGAACCCCGGCTTCAGCAAGGCGCAGAAGTTCGTCTACACCTCGACCGATGCCGCCGCGAGCTACCGTTACGCCGGGATGATGGGTGCCTACGGTTATCAGTCGCAGCTGGCCGTGTCGCGCTCGGGCGACCTGGCCGTCGCCTCGGTCTCCGACGGGTCGTTCATCTACATCAACAACACCCACGGCGGCACCACGTGGACCATGGTCTGGGCGTCTTCGGACGGCGGGGCCGGCTGGAACGATATCCACTACATCACTGACCGGGAAGCCTGGATCGTACGGGGGACGCCGTCCTGGTTGCTCAACGGCCCCGGCAAGCTGTATGTCACCCACAACGCCGGCAAAGACTGGTACATCCACCCCATCCGCCCGGCGTCCTGACGGGCCGGCCCGCGCCGTGCGCGACGTAGCTGGCCAGCAGATCCACTAGCGTCCTGGCCTGCGCCTCGGCCACGGCGATCTCCGCGGTGCGGATGGCCGGCGCCGGTAGACGCCGGCCGGTCCGCCGATACCCAGCGCGATGCCGGTCGGCCAGTCCGGGACCTCGGCGGCGTGGTACGAGCGCACGGAACCCGAACGGTGCGCGAACGATGCAGTTAATAGCTTGAGCCTCGTACCGATCTCAAATGAGGGCTTGTGGGGGACGAGATGAGTGCATCAGCTGGCTTTGCCAGCGCTCCGTGTAAGGAGCTCGCTGCTGCCGTGAATAGTGAGGCCGCGAGAGCGCAGGCGGCCATCCTCGTTATCAGCGGTGAGCCTGGCGTCCGGGAGGTCCTGCGCCGAGAGCTGTGCAAGCGGTATGGCGCGGATTATCAGATCGCGGTCTGCGACCGGCCCGCGGAGGTGGAATCCTGGATGCGAGATCTGCGGGCGGCTGGGCTGCCGGTTGCGCTGGTCATCGGCGGGGTAGGACCGCGGGACCGGGATGGCCTGGCGGTGCTGGCCGGGGTGCGCCGGATCGACCCGACGGCGCTTCGGGTGGCCGCAGTGGGCTGGGGTGACTGGGAATCGGTGCGGTCGGTCTTCGACGCGGTCACCCTGGGCACGATCGACCACTGGGTGACGCGCCCGGTGCAGAGCCCGGCTGAGGAGTTCCACGGCCCGATTACCGAGTTCCTGAGGGAATGGAGCAGCGGGCGCGGCGGAGGCTTCGAGGCGGTGCGGGTGATCGGCGAGCGCTGGTCCGCGCGGTCTCAAGAGCTGCGTGACCTTTTCTCCCGGCACCGGGTCCCGGCCGGGTTCTATGACGCCACGTCCGGGCAGGGCCGGCGGATGCTGTGCGAACTCGGCCTGGAGTTGCCGGAACTGCCGGTTGTCGTACTCCGGTTCGGGGCTGAACGGCCGGTGCTGGTCAACCCCTCCAACCTGGAGATCGCGGACGCCTTCGGCGTCATGACACCGATCTCGCCTGGGGAGGTCTTCGATGTGGCGGTGGTTGGCGCCGGTCCGGCCGGGCTTGCTGCCGCGGTCTATGCGTCCTCAGAAGGCCTGCGCACCGTGATTGTCGAGCACGAGGCCGTCGGCGGCCAGGCGGGGACCAGTTCGATGATCCGCAACTACCCTGGCTTCTCCCAGGGCGTCAGCGGCGCCAAGCTGGCGCAGGAGACCTGGCGGCAGGCCTGGACCTTCGGCACCACGTTCCTGTACATGCGGCAGGCCGAGGGACTGTCGAGCGAGGACGGCCGCTACAGGCTGCGGCTGTCTGACGGCAGCATCCTGACCTCGCGCACCGTGGTCATCGCGACGGGCGCTGCCTACCGGCGGCTTGGTATCGCGAGCCTGGAGGCGCTGCAGGGCCAGGGGGTCTTCTACGGCGCGGCGGTGAGCGAGGCCCCGGCCATGCGGGGGCGGAACGTGTTCGTCGCCGGAGGCGGTAACTCCGCCGGGCAGACCGCGCTGCACATGGCCAAATGGGCCAGCCGGGTGACGGTCCTGACGCGCGGCCAATCGCTGGCCGACAGCATGTCCGACTACCTCATCCGCGAGATCGGCGTCACCCCGAACGTGAACGTCTGTTACGGCGTGCAGGTGGCCGGCGGCACCGGCGGCGGCCGTCTCGAATCGCTGGTACTCCAGGACACCGCCTCGGGGGTGCGGCGGAGCGTCCCGGCTGGTGCCTTGTTCGTCCTCATCGGCTCGCAACCG
>Ga0070716_100001544_pt1 | contig 10324 bp, 9 predicted proteins | sample LARL112metaG_FD_71395 | JGI IMG/M metagenome (GOLD analysis project Ga0070716, IMG submission 71395) | Corn, switchgrass and miscanthus rhizosphere microbial communities from Kellogg Biological Station, Michigan, USA - LAR L11-2 metaG | ecosystem: Host-associated > Plants > Roots > Rhizosphere ... | reverse complement strand
CCCTGTGCACGCCACCGATGGCAACATCGGCAGGGTGCAGGGCCTGGTCATCGACCCCCGCAGTCACCATGTGACCCACGTGCTCCTGCAGGAGGGCCACCTGTGGGGCCGCAAGGAAGTGGCCATCCCCATCAGCGCGGTCAGCAGCGTCGAGGAGGAGGGCATCAAACTCAGCATCACCAAGCGGGACGTGCAGGACCTGCCGGCGGTGGACATCGATCACCCGGATTTCAGCAAGTAGGCCCCGGTGACCGAGGCGGCGTCCCTCGATCCAGAGGATCTCAAGATCATCAATCTGGCCCGGGCCGCTCGCGCCCGGGTGGCAGTAGCGGAGGGAGCGGCGGTCCGGGACGAGACGGGCCGGACCTACGCGGCGGCGGCGGTTGACCTGCCGTCGCTCCAGCTCACCGCGCTGCAACTCGCGGTCGCGATGGCCGCCTCGAGCGGGGCGGCGAGCCTGGAGGCGGCCGCCGTGGTCAGCGAGGCGGTTGAGCTCGATCCCGCCGACCTCGCGGTACTGCGCGATTTCGGTCAGCAGATCACGGTGTTCCACGCCCGGCCCGACGGTGCGCTGCGCGCCGCTATTTCCGCCTGACGGTCCCTCCCGCCTCTCCCGTCGCGGCCGCCGGGCGCCCGCAAAAACGAGTCGCCCGCGACGGTACGGGCCGGCAGGATGGGGTGGTGGCTGAGCTGCAGACCGCCCACACCGCCGACCTCGATCCCGAAGTCCTGCAGGCGGGCCGGGCGCTCCTGTACGACGTTTTCGACGACATGACCGAGGAGGACTGGGAGCATTCGCTGGGCGGGATCCACGCCCTCATCTGGGAGGGCAGCGAGCTGATCGGGCACGGCTCGGTGATCCAGCGGCGGCTGCTGCATGGCGGCCGGGCCTGGCGGGCCGGATACGTGGAGGGCGTGGGGGTGCGCGCGGACCGGCGCGGCCGCGGGCACGGCACGACCATGATGGCCGCGCTGGAGCGGGTCATCAGCCGCGCCTACGACCTGGGCGGACTCGGCGCGACCGATGAGGCCGCCGCCTTTTACTCGGCGCGGGGCTGGCAGCTGTGGCGGGGCCGCTGCTCGGCCCTGACCCCGGACGGCATCGTGCGCACCGAGGAGGAGGAGGGTGCGATCTTCGTGCTGCCGGTGACCGCGCCGCTGGATCTGTCCGGCGAGCTCACCTGCGGCTGGCGGGACGGGGACGTCTGGTAACTTCACCCGAGCGGCCGAAGCGCGGCACAATCACGAAGGTGAGCGCACCGCAGACCCCCGCAGCGGCCAGATTCAGATCTGGGTTCGCCTGTTTCGTCGGCCGGCCCAACACCGGCAAGTCGACTCTGATGAACGCGCTGGTCGGCGCCAAGGTGGCCATCACCAGCAGCCGCCCGCAGACGACCAGGCGGGTGGTCAGGGGGATCGTGCACCGCCCCGACGCGCAACTGGTCATCATGGACACGCCCGGCCTGCACAAACCCCGCACCCTGCTCGGTGAACGGCTGGACAGCCTGGCCAGGTCGGTGCTCACCGAAGTCGACGTGATCGGGTTCTGCGTGTCGGCGCCGCAGCCAGTCGGCACGGGCGACGCCTACCTGGCCCGGGAGCTGGACGGCCTGCGCGACAAGCCGGTGGTCGCCATCTTGACGATGACCGACCTGGCGAGCCAGGAACAGGTCATGCAGCAGCTGGTCGCGGTGACCGAGCTGGGTGAATGGGCCGACGTGGTGCCGGTATCGGCCGTGACCGGGTTCGGCCTCGACGTGCTCGAAGAGGTGCTCATCGGCAAGCTGCCGGTCGGCAGGCCGCTGTATCCGGACGGCGAGCTGACCGACGAGCCCGAGCAGGTGATGGTGGCCGAGCTCATCCGCGAGGCGGCGCTGGAGGGCGTACGGCACGAGTTGCCGCACTCGATCGCGGTCGTGGTGGAGGAGATGGGCCCGCGGCCGGGCCGGGAGGATCTGACCGACGTACACGCGCTCATGTACCTGGAGAGGCCCAGCCAGAAGCCCATCATGCTCGGCCCGGGAGGGGCGCGGCTGCAGGCGGTCGGCACCAGGGCCCGGCACCGGATCGAGGCCCTGCTCGGCACCAAGGTCTACCTCGACCTGCATATAAAGATCGCCAAAGACTGGCAGCGCGACCCGAAGCAGCTACGCCGCCTGGGCTTCTACGACTGATCCCGGTCCTGTCCGCGGTGCGGCGGACAGGACCGGGGCCCCCCTTTCAGGTGCCGGCACGCCCTGGCGGCGCGTCCTAGCGGCGCGCGCCTGCCGCCTCCGCGGCGCGTGATCCGGCCGCCTGGGTCACCTGCGCCACGTCGAGCTGCCAGTGTGGCCACCGGTCGAGCACCCGGAACCCGAGCGCCTCGTTAATCGCGATCATGTGACCGTTGACGTCGGCGTTCCCGGTGATCACCCGTTCCAGCCCCGGCTCGGCCTCCGCCAGCAGCTCCATCATCGCCACCTTGACCAGCAGCCCGAGCCGGTGCCCCCGGTGCGTGCGGACCACCGCCGTCAGGTGCTGATAACCCCAGTCCGGTGCCGCCGGGTCCACAGCGAGCTGGGTCAGCCCGGCTAGCTCACCCGTCTCGTCGCACCTAGCGGCCACCGAGTAGTACCGCACCCCGAGCGCGGTGATCAGCCGGGTGCTGTCTCGGATCCGCTGGGCGTCGATATGCTCCGGCTCGAACCCGGGGCTGTGCGGCGCGTCGTTCATCGCATTGGCCACCGCGGCCACGCCGTCCAGGTACTCCTCGGGCGGAGGTGATCCCAGCCAGGACACCAGCGAGTAGCCGCGTGCCGCCGGCTCGGCCTGGCGGCGAAGCTCGCTCAGCCGGCCGGCCGGCAGATCGGCCAGGTGAAGGATCCGGCGAGCCTCGGTGACCCCGGGGCGCGCGCCCATCGCGGCGGCGAAGGCGGTGCCGGGTGAGCCCTCGCGGGTCTCGGCGGACAGCACGGTGCGGCCGTTTTCGATCGCACGCGCCGCGGCGTGCTCCAGCAGCCGGGTGCCGAGGCCCGCCCGCCTGCGTTCGGGCGCGACCGTGATGCCGGCCCACGCGATGTGCCGGTTCTCCCGGGCGGGCAACTCGAGCACGTACCCGCCGGCCCAGGTCCCGGCCTGGTCGCCGGGGACCAGCCAGGCCTCGCGCGGGTCCTGGTCCCAGCCCAGGCTGAACCAGCCGGTGAACATGGGCAGCGACGCCAGCGGGCCGTCGGGGTCATCCGCCGGCTTGCCCGCCACGTACAGCTCGTAGCTGGCCCGGATCTTGTCGGTGTCCGCGACCGGATCGAAACGCTCAATGTGCATTCATCAAGGAAACCCGGACCCGGACCGGAAAGCGACAGGTTTTCCGGCCCGCGCCGGGGCCGGGCGAGCGCCCTCTGGCTCACCCGGGTGAAGAGGACGCCGGCGCGGCCGTCGCTGCCGCCCGCGTCACGTCGAGCTGCCAGCCCTGCCACTGGTCGAGCACCCGGAATCCCAGGTCGGCGTTGATGGCGATCATGTGGCTGTTGGCGTCGGCGTTATCGGTCAGGATGCGCTCCAGTTCCGGCTCCCGGCCGGCCAGCAGGTCCAGCATGGCCACCTTGACCAGCAGCCCGAGCCGGTGCCCGCGGTGCGCGCGGGTCACCGCCGTCAGTTCCTGGAAACCCCAGTCCGGTTGCATCGGGTCCACGCCGAGCTGGGTCAGCCCGGCCAGCTCTCCGGTCTGGTCATGACGAGCGGCCACTGTGTAGTAGCGCAACCCCTGCGCGGCGATCCGCAGCTCGCTGCGCCGGATCCGCAGCCCGGTCACCTGCTCCGGCTCCTGGCCGGGGTCGTGCGGCGCATCGGCCAGCGCGTTGGTCACCGCCGCCACCTGGTCCAGGTACTCCTGCGGACACGGGCCTCGCCAGGACAGCAGTGAGTAGCCACCCGCCGCGGCCTCGGCCGCGCGGCGCAGCGACTCCAGCTTCCCGTCCGGGATGTCGGCCAGGTCAAGCACCCGCCTGACATCGACGATCCCCTTGCGGGCACCGACCGCCAGGGCGAAGGCGTACCCGGCGCTGCCGTCTCGCGCTGCGGCGCTCAGCACGGTGCGGCCGAGCTCGGCCGCGCGCTGCGCCGAGTGGCGCAGCAGCGCGCTGCCGATGCCGCGTCGCCGCTCACCGGGTGCGACGGTGATGCTCACCCACCCGATGTGCCGGTTCTCGCTGACCGGCAGCTCGAGCAGGGATGCGGCCGCCGGGATCTGGTCCTTGCCGCCCGGGACCAGCCAGGCCTCGCGCGGGCAGTAGGTCCAGCCCATGCTGAACCACGCGGTGAACGTGGGCAGCGACATCATGGGGACCGCGGGATCGTCCACCGGGTGACCCGCCTCGTACAGCGCGTGGCAGGCCATGATCTTTTCGGTGTCGGCGACCGGGTCGAAACGCTCGATGCGCATCCACTAAGCAAAGCCCGGCCCAGCGGGCCATGGCAACGGCTTTGCGCCGCCGCTGCTGCGAGGGCCGAGCGATTTCCGGGTAAAAGCGTTCCCGCTCGGGTAGCGAACTGCGGGAAGATGAGCGGCGGCAGGGCGAGCGCGCGCTGGTGCGTGCCCGGCCCGTCGGCCGGGCCAACCGGGTCGGCGGCACCGCAGTCAGCCAACCAGGAGGAGAGCAGCGTTGCTGATCATCTGGGGAATGCGGGTCTTCTACCGGACGATCGGGCACGGCGTCTTCCACTGCAAACGCTGCGGCGGGGACCGGCGGTACCGGCTGCGCCGCGGCCGCCGGTTCTTCACGCTGTTCTTCATCCCCCTCATCCCGCTGAACCAGGTGGGCGAGCACGTCCAGTGCCTGTCCTGCCAGACGCGCTACAGCACCGACGCGCTGGCGCTGCCCACCGCCCAGCAGATGCAGGCGGCGCTGCCGGCCGGCATGCGGGCGGCCGCTGCCGCCATGCTGCGCGCCGGTGACCAGGCCAGCCCGCAGTCGCGGCGCCGGGCCATCGACGCGATCACCCGGGCGGGCGCGCAAAACTACGACGCCGCCGCGCTGGACCGGGACCTGGCCCAGCCGGCGGGGCACGCCGCTCCCGCGCTCCGGCAGGTGGGCGCGCAGCTGGCGGTTCAGGCCAGGGAGTGGTTCCTGGCCGAGGTCGTCCGCATCGGCACCGCGGACGGGCCGCTGAGCGATGCGGAGCGGCAGGCGGCGCAGGGCGTGGCCGCCGACCTGGACATGACCCAGGCTCAGACCTACGGCGTGATCTCCATGACCGAGCGCACCGCCGCCAGCGACTGAGCCCTCTCCTCGCGGTGTCGATGGCACTTCACCGACCCCATAGGGGAGGCGATGGCACATCGACCACCCTCGTGCCCGGTCCGGTCAGCGGCTGACCGCTCTCCTCGCGGTGTCGATGGCACTTCCCCGACCCTGTAGGGGAGGCGATGGCACATCGACCACCCTCGTGCCCGGTCCGGGCCGCCGCCCGGGTGGATATGCCACTGCCCTGGGCGGATATCGAGAGCGGAGCGGTCGTTCCAGCTGGTAACCTGTCTGACGATGCTGCGCGGACTGCTTCTTCTTAGCGGCCGCGGCGGGGGCCGATAACGGCCGGCTCCCTCGCCGCGGAGTCTCGGCGTGTTCGCTGGCCGCGCCCGCCCCACCGAGGAGCAGCATCACATGCACATCCAGCAAAAGCCCAGCGGCATGCCCTGCCACCGGTACGCGCCGTTCAAACCGGTTGACCTGCCCGACCGGACCTGGCCGACCCGGGTCGTCACGTCCGCGCCCCGGTGGCTGTCGACCGACCTGCGAGACGGCAACCAGGCGCTCATCGACCCGATGAGCCCGGCCCGCAAGCGCCAGATGTTCGACCTGCTGGTGCGGATGGGCTACAAGGAGATCGAGGTCGGGTTCCCGTCGGCCAGCCAGGCCGACTTCGACTTCGTCCGGGAGCTGGTCGAGGGCGACCGGATCCCCGACGACGTGCAGATCTCCGTGCTCACCCAGGCCCGGGACGAGCTGATCGAGCGGACCGTCCAGTCGCTGGCCGGGGCGCGCCGGGCCACCGTGCACCTGTACAACGCGACCGCGCCGCTGTTCCGGCGGGTGGTATTCGGGATCGACCGGGAGCAGTGCAAGGCGCTGGCCACCGACGGCACCCGGTCGGTGATGAAGTACGCGGAGGCCTACCTACGCGGCTGCGACTTCGGCTATGAGTACTCGCCGGAGATCTTCATGGATACCGAGCCGGACTTCGCGGCCGAGGTATGCGAGGCGGTGATGGACGTCTGGCAGCCCGGGCCTGACCGGGAGATCATCCTCAACCTGCCGTGCACGGTGGAGCGGTCCACCCCGAACGTCTACGCCGACCAGATCGAGTGGATGAGCCGCCAGCTGTCCCGCCGCGAGCACGTATGCCTGTCCGTGCACACGCACAACGACCGGGGTACCGCGGTGGCCGACGCCGAGCTCGCGGTGCTGGCCGGCGCCGACCGGATCGAGGGCTGCCTGTTCGGCAACGGCGAACGGACCGGCAACGTCTGCCTGGTCACGCTGGGCATGAACCTGTTCAGCCAGGGTGTCGATCCGATGATCGACTTCTCCGACATCGACGAGATCCGGCGCACGGTCGAGTACTGCAACCAGATCCCGGTGCATCCCCGGCACCCGTACGCGGGCGAGCTGGTCTACACGGCGTTCTCCGGGTCGCACCAGGACGCGATCAAGAAGGGCTTCGAGGCGTTCGAGGCCGAGGCCGCCGCGACGGGCACCGACCCGGCCGCGATGCGCTGGGCGGTGCCCTACCTGCCCATCGACCCGCAGGACGTGGGTCGCAGCTACGAGGCCGTGATCCGGGTGAACTCCCAGTCCGGCAAGGGCGGCGTGGCCTACATCATGAAGGCCGATCACCAGCTGGACCTGCCGCGGCGGATGCAGATGGAGTTCTCCCGGCTCGTCCAGGCGCGCACCGACGCCGAAGGTGGCGAGGTGACCGCGGCGCAGATGTGGGACATCTTCCGGGCCGAGTACTTCGCCGGCGGCCCGCTGTCACTGCTGGACCACTACACCTCGGCCGCGGTGGAGTCCAAGGACGCGCTCACCGTGGAGGTGCGGATCGACGGCGAGGCACGCCCGCTCGAGGGGACCGGCAACGGGCCGATCTCCGCGTTCTGCGACGCGCTGGACTCGATCGGGATCGGAGTCCGGGTGCTCGACTACGCCGAGCACGCGTTGTCGGAGGGCAGCGACGCGCAGGCCGCCGCGTACGTGGAGTGCTCGATCGGCGGACGCACGCTGTGGGGGGCCGGCGTGGACGGGAACACGGTGACCGCGTCGATGCGCGCCGTGCTGTCCGCGGTGAACCGCGTCCGGCGAGGCTGAACGCCAGGCCACCGTGGCGCGGGCCCGGCAGGCCGCGCCGTGCGGGCCCGGTAGGCCGCGCCACGCCGGCCTGCCGCGTCGCGGTTGCGGCCGCGGGGCGGGAGAATGGACGGGTGAGCCTGTACCGGGACGAGGGCATCGTGCTGCGCACCCAGGACTTGGGCGAGGCGGACCGGATCATCACCCTGCTGGCCCGCCGGACCGGCCGGATCCGCGCGGTGGCCAAGGGCGTGCGCCGGACGAAGTCCCGGTTCGGCGCGCGGCTCGAACCGTTCACCCACGTCGACCTGCAGCTGTACGCCATGCGCTCGCTCGACATCATCACCCAGGCGGAGACCCTGCGCCCGTACGGCGAGCGGCTGACCGGCGACTACCCGCGCTACACCACCGGGGTCGCCATGCTGGAGACCGCCGAGCGGTTCACTCCCGAGGAGAAAGAGCCCGCGCTGCGGCAGTTCCTGCTGCTCGTCGGCGGCTTGCGCACGCTGGGCGGGAGAGACCACGATCCCCGGCTGGTGCTCGATGCCTACCTGCTGCGCTCGCTGGCCGTGGCCGGGTACGCGCCGTCCCTGCAGGAGTGCGCGCTGTGCGGGGCCCGGCAGGACGGGGCCTCCGGCGAGCAGTCGCGCGCGTTCTCGGTGGCCGCCGGGGGACTGACCTGCCGGTCGTGCCGGCCGCCAGGCGCCGCGACGCCGGCCACGCAGACGGTGGACCTGATGACCGCGCTGCTGCGCGGTGACTGGCCGCGCGCCGACGCCAGCGAGCTGCGGTACCGGGTAGAGTGCAGCGGTCTGGTGGCCGCCTACTTGCAGTGGCACCTGGAGCATTCGATCCGGTCGCTGCGTCATGTGGAGCACGTGTGATGCGTCGTCGTGTGGGCTCGCCGTGGTGATGCCGCTGAGGCCGGCCGGCGGTGGCGGTGTCAGGCCACCTGACCCGCATCCCGAGGGCGCGTGCCCGCCCGGCATCCCGCCTGAGCTCGTGCCCCGGCACGTGGCGCTGGTGATGGACGGGAACGGCCGCTGGGCCAAGCAGCGCGGCCTGCCGCGCACCGAGGGCCACAAGCGTGGCGAGGCGGCGCTGTTCGACGTGATCATGGGTGCGATCGAGCTCGGCATCCCGTACCTGTCGGCATACGCGTTCTCCACCGAGAACTGGCGCCGCTCGGCCGACGAGGTGCGCTTTCTCATGGGCTTCAACCGTGACGTCATTCACCGGCGGCGCGATGAGTTCCACCAGATGGGGGTCAGGGTCCGGTGGGCGGGTCGGCACCGCAGGCTGTGGCGCAGCGTCATCCGCGAGCTTGAATATGCCGAACGGCTGACGGAAGGCAACACTGTGCTCACGCTGCAGTTCTGCGTGAATTATGGCGGCCGGGCCGAGATCGCGGACGCCGCGGCGGCCATCGCGGCGGAGGTGGCGGCGGGACGGCTGCGTCCCGATCAGGTCAACGAGAAGATGTTCGGGCGGTATCTGGACGAGCCGGGAATTCCCGACGTTGACCTTTTCATCCGGTCCTCAGGTGAGCAGCGGACGTCGAATTTCCTGCTGTGGCAGTCCGCCTACGCCGAATTCGTGTTCCTGGACACGCTGTTCCCCGATTTCGACCGGCGCGACCTATGGCGGGCCTGCGAAATCTACGCCAGCCGGGACCGCCGGTACGGAGGCGCTGAACCTAACCCGGTGGCGCAGTAACCGCCGGCGCTAAAACTGGTACGGCCGGGCATTCGCCCGCGGGTAGGCTTAGCAGAACCCGGCAATAGGACTGCCGGGCTCGCGCGCTTATACGCCCGGGTTGCCCGCGCTCGCAGCCCTCCGACCGCCAGCCGGATGGAGACCTCGATGGCACGACGTACCGAACGCATGGACACACTGGTCAGCCTCAGCAAGCGGCGCGGGTTCGTCTACCCGTCCAGCGAGATCTACGGAGGCCTGCGCGCATCCTGGGACTACGGTCCGCTCGGCGTCGAGATGAAGAACAACATCAAGCACCAGTGGTGGCGGTCGATGGTGACCGAGCGCGAGGACGCCGTAGGCATCGACTCCTCGGTGATCCTGGCCCGTGAGGTCTGGGAGGCGAGCGGTCACGTCACCGAGTTCGTGGATCCGCTGATCGAGTGCCTGTCCTGCCACAAGCGGTTCCGCGCCGATCATCTGGAAGAGGCTTACGAGGAGAAGCACGGACATCCCCCGGCACAGGGACTGGCCGACATCACCTGCCCGAACTGCGGTACCCGCGGCTCGTTCACCGAGCCGCGGATGTTCAGCGGCCTGCTGCGCACCTACCTGGGTGCCACCGAGGACGAATCAGGGCTGGCCTACCTGCGGCCGGAAACGGCACAGGGCATCTTCATCAATTACCGCAACGTGCTGCAGACCTCGCGGCGGAAGATCCCGTTCGGCATCGGCCAGATAGGCAAGTCGTTCCGCAACGAGATCACTCCGGGCAACTTCATTTTCCGTACCCGTGAGTTCGAGCAGATGGAGATGGAGTTCTTCGTCAAGCCGGGTACGGATGAGGAATGGCACGATCGCTGGATCGACACCCGGTTCGGCTGGTACGCCGACCTGGGCCTGCGCAAGGAGAACCTGAGGCGGTTCGAGCACCCGGCGGACAAGCGCGCGCACTACGCCAAGCGCACCGTGGACATCGAGTACCGCTATGAGTTCCCCGGTTCCGAGTGGGGCGAGCTCGAGGGCATCTCCAACCGGTCGGACTACGACCTGAGCACGCACGCGAAGGCGTCCGGCGTGGACATGTCCTACCTGGACCCGGACTCCGGCGAGCGGTATGTCCCCTACGTCATCGAGCCCGCGGCCGGCGTGGACCGGTGCATGCTGGCCCTCCTGCTCGACGCCTACGCCGAAGATGAGGCGCCGGACGCCAAGGGGAAGATGGAGAAGCGGACCGTGATGCGGCTCGACCAGCGGATCGCACCGGTCAAGGCGGCGGTGCTGCCGCTGTCCCGCAACCCGGACCT
>Ga0070716_100001541_pt1 | contig 10332 bp, 9 predicted proteins | sample LARL112metaG_FD_71395 | JGI IMG/M metagenome (GOLD analysis project Ga0070716, IMG submission 71395) | Corn, switchgrass and miscanthus rhizosphere microbial communities from Kellogg Biological Station, Michigan, USA - LAR L11-2 metaG | ecosystem: Host-associated > Plants > Roots > Rhizosphere ... | reverse complement strand
ATACCGCAGCGACCGGAATGGCGGCACAGGAACTCAACGTTCAGGTGATCTCCAACAACATCGCCAACCTGCGCACCACCGGCTTCAAGAAGCAGACCGCGGCGTTCCAGGACCTGATCTACGAGCATGTCCGCCGCGTCGGCGCGCAAGCGTCCGAAACCGGAACCATCCTGCCGGTCGGCATCGATCTCGGCGGCGGCGTCAAGACCGTCGGCACGCCCCGCTCGATGACGCAAGGCACGCTGTCGCAAACCGGCAACGACCTCGACCTCGCGATCGGTGGCGAGGGCTTCTTCAAGGTCCTGATGCCGGACGGCACCTTCCACTACACCCGCGACGGCACCTTCCAGATGGACAATCAGGGCCGCATCGTCACCGCCCAGGGCAACCCGGTGCAGCCGACCATCACGATTCCGAACAACGCGTCGGGGATCACCATCAACACGCAAGGTCAGGTCTCGGTGACCTTGCCCGGGTCGACGAACTCTACGGTCATCGGCCAGATCCAGCTCACCAAATTCATCAACAAGGCCGGCCTGCAGCCGGTCGGCAACAACGAGTTCACCGACACCCCCTCCTCCGGCCCGCCGCAGGACGGCATCGCCAACGCCGAGGGGTTTGGCAACATCACGCAAGGCAGCCTCGAACAGGCCAATGTCGACGTGGTCTCCGAGATGAGCGACCTGATCGCCGCGCAGCGCGCCTATGAGATGAACGCCAAGGTGATCTCCGCCGCCGACCAGATGATGCAGTCCACCACCGCGCTGTTCCGCTGAGAACCGTCATGACCGCTTTTCGCGCCCTCACCTTTGCATCTGCGCTGGCCGGCAGCCTCGTCGCGAACGTGGCGGCTTATGGCGGCGACGACGTGATCGCCGCGCCGGTGCTGCGCGGCGACGTCACGGTGACCGGCGACATCGTGCGGGTCGGAGACCTCATCGACAATGCCGGCAGCTTTGCCCAGGTGCCGGTCTACCGGGCGCCGGATCTCGGTACCACCGGCACGCTCGCGACTGCGCAGGTCATCAACGCGCTGCGCGCCCACCAGGTGATCGGGGTGGAGACGCGCGACATCAAGCAGATCTCGGTGACGCGGCTCGCACGCAGCGTGCCGGGCAAGGACATCGAGGAGCAGGTCGCGCACGCGCTGGAACATCGCAGCGGCCTCGGCGATGCGGCCAATCTCAGCCTGACTTTCGACCGCGAGCTGCAGGACCTCAGGCTCGATGCCGCCTTCACCGGTGCAATGCAGCCGACCGCGGTCCGCGTCGATCCGCGCAACGGCCGCTTCGACGTCACGCTCGAAATCGCCAGCGACAATGCGGCGACGCCGGTGCGGCTGCGCATCACCGGCACCGCGATCGAGACCGTCGAGGCCGCGGTGCTGACGCGCAACATCGACCGCAATGATCTGTTGAAATCCGCCGACATCATCATCGAGCGGCGCACCAAGGCCGAGGTCGGCGGCGATGCCGTGGGCCGCGAGGCCGCGCTCGGCATGCAGCTCCGCCACCCGATGCGATCCGGCCAGCCGATCAAGGTCGCCGACCTCGTCAAGCCCGACCTCGTGCAGCGCGACCAGGCCGTCACCGTGGTCTACCAGGCGCCGGGTCTCTATCTGACCACCCGCGGCAAGGCGCTCGACAACGGCACCGAAGGCGACGTGGTCAACGTGCTCAACCTGCAGTCCAAGCGCACGGTCACCGGCGTCGTGAGCGGCCGCGGCCAGGTCACCATCCAGGCCGTGACGGCGCAGGCGGTCGCGCCGCAAGGCGCCGACGACCTCACCTCCTCGATCAATTCAGACAAATCCGCCCCCGTGTCGGTCGCCCCCGTCGGCACTAAGCCCATCGCCAAGCCAGAGTAAGGTTCATGTCCTGTCCCCAGTATCGTAGCCTGCGTCGTGTTGCGCTGACCGGCGCCTCGCTCGCCATCCTCTGCGTCGCCAGCGGCTGCTCGTCGATCGACCGCCTGTCGCAGATCGGCGAGAAGCCAAAACTGTCGGAGATCGAGAATCCGACGGCGCAGCCGGGCTACAAGCCGGTGGCGATGCCGATGCCGAAACCGGAGACGGTGTCCTACAATCCGAACTCGCTGTGGCGGAACGGCTCGCGCGCCTTCTTCAAGGACCAGCGCGCGCACCAGATCGGCGATCTCATGACGGTGACCGTCAACATCACCGACCAGGCCAATTTCGCCAACGAGACCCAGCGCAGCCGCAAGAACCAGGAAGACTCCGGCGTTACCGATTTCATCGGCTCGAAACTGCTCGGCACCGAGGCGCAAAAGATCCTGCCCGGCCGCATCCTGACGGCAGACGGCAGCGCGTCGAGCGACGGCAAGGGCTCGATCCAGCGCGCGGAAACGCTGGTGACAAACATCGCCGCCGTGGTCACGCAGGTGCTGCCGAACGGCAATCTGGTGGTCGAGGGCAAGCAGGAGATCCGGGTCAATTTCGAGGTGCGCGAGCTGATCGTCGCGGGCATCGTGCGGCCCGAGGACATCCAGAGCGACAACACCATCGACTCCTCGAAGATCGCGCAGGCCCGTATCTCCTATGGCGGCCGCGGCCAGGTCACCGACGTGCAGCAACCGCGCTACGGCCAGCAGGTGATGGACGTGCTGCTGCCGTTCTGACGCGACATGCGCCTTTCCGGTCGGGGGAAGGCGAAACGAGCTCCCACACCACGGTCGCGACCCCAGGGCGCGGCGCGTGGTGTCCAAAGCGGCCTCCGGTAGCTCCCCTGCCGGAGGCCGCGATCGTTTCGGGGCGTGCGAGGCGGGCGCCCACAAGGGGCGCCCCTGCGATCGGCGTAGCGGCGACCCTCGTGGTCGCCCGCGGCAGTCGCTTTCGGAATGAAGCCGACATCCTGCGAGCCGCACTGACCGGACGCGCCGTGATCGCCGGCCGGCCATGCGAAACGGCGCCTCATGGCCGTTCGAAAACTGAATCGAAAAAGGCACCCTGCCCGATCGCCTCAATCCGCGGCGACGCGATGCTCAGATCCGTCGAGGGCCGCCGCCCTGGCGCGGCCGGCCCGGTCGATCTGCCTGGCCCGGGCGACATCGGCCAGGGCGCGGTCGAGCTTGCCCATGCGATAGAGCACGATACCGCGATCGATGTAGGCGATCATGAACGCTGGATTGAGTGCGATCGCGCGGTCGAAATCCGCAAGCGCAAGTTTCAGGTCGCCGCTCTGATAGGCCAGGATTCCCTGCGCGTGCATCACCGCGCTCGGATCGGTCTTGTCATGAGGTTCGACAGCAGCCTTCATGCCGTCTGCATCGTAGTGGCGTGCCGGCGGGTTCGGGCCTGGTGGTGCGGGGGCGGCCGGCGCCTCCGACTCCTTCGGCACCGTCGCGGTCTCCGCGTTGTGATCGGCGGGCGCGCTATTGTCGCTGGCGCCCGGCGCGGGCGGAACATCATCGTGCGATTTGGTGGGCGTTTCGATCTCGGCCTTGCGGCCCGCGGCCGCGTCGGTCTCGTTCGTGTCCGGCCGGGACGTGGGCTGAGGCTGCTCCTCGGCCGGCTTGCCGGCCTCGGCCTGTCGATCGGCGGGCACGTTGACGTCGTTCGCGCGCCACCGCGCGAGGAAGTCATCCTGTGTCTCCGCCGGTTTCGCATCCTCCGCGTCGCGGCTTGCACTGCTGTCGCCCGGCCGGGCGGACGGGCGATTGGATGCAATCTCGGCCGGCGCGCGGGACAACTGATCGGTCTGTGCAGACTGAGGCGGCAGCGCGGCCATCGGCGCGAACAGAACGTGCAGGCTGACCGCCACGATCGAAAGGCCCGCAAGACCGATCATCGCGAAGGCGAAGTTGCGGATCTTCGCGGCTCTCTGTTCCTGCGCGAACTCCCGGCGCGCGTGTTCCAGCAGATGATCATAGGCAGCGCGCTGGTCCGTGTCGGCCAGGATTTCCATGGCACGGACGATGAGCCTGAAGTTCAGCGCAGCTTCGGGGTCGCCCGGACGGATGTCGGGATGGACGCCCTTGACCGCCTCGCGAAAGGCTTTCCTGAGATCACCGGCATCGTCACCGGGAAGCGCTCCAAGCAGATCATAAAGCGACGGCATGGTTCGGCTGCCCGTCGAGGCTTCGCGATGGCTCGCTTGCGAATGGCTCCGTTTGAAGATCGGCGCACGGACGTGCAGGGAACGTGCGAACCCAGTACGGCGGAAAAGTGACCCGAAACGCGCAGCATTTTAGCGTTATGCTTTTCGCTAACCCTCAGCGCGAGACGATGCATGGCTCCGGCGTGTCCGACGGGCTTGCGCGCCTGGTTATGCTTTCCCGGCTGGCCTGCGACTTCGCGCATCGCTCGCGTGGTGCGGAGGCAGTCCGGAAGGCAGCCAACCGTCTAGCGCAGAGTCAGTCGGGAATGCTCTACCATGAGCTCTCCGCGCGCCTTCATTTGTGCCAGCGCGCGGTAGAGCGCTTCGTGTGTGAGTCCGAGCTCGGCCGCCCAATCCTTTTTGGATTGCTTCAGATCGATCGCACCGGATTTTCCCTCGGTCTCGACGAAATGGACGATCCGCTCTCGCGCGGTCCTGAGGCTCAGTCTTTCCGCTTGTGCGCGCACCCTGCGGAGCTCCAGGGCGAGATGAGCGATCCATCGGTCACGAAAGTCGCCGGCCATCAGCGCATCGCGGAACGCCTTGCGCGGGATTGCCAGGATCGACGAAGTCGCTGCAGCAACCGCATCGCAGTGATAGACCTGTTGATCGAAGCTGGCTTCGGCCAGAAAACCCCGCCAGGTCCGCTGAAGAACAATCTCACCGCCGGAGCTCGACTGCCGCATCAGCCGAACCTCTCCCGAGAGCACGAAGAACATGGCTTTGGGGCAGTCGCCCTGGTCGAACACGGCGGCTTGGCGTGGCAGTTCCAGGATTCGCGTGAGCCGCCGAGCCGACGCCGGCAACGCGGCCAGGAGCGGAGATTCGATCGACAGGGACTTCCAATCCAGGAATGGAGCGGCCTTCTGCCAGCCTCTCCTCGCGGCTTTTTTGATCGGGGTCATATGATCTGGATCATACGCGGACGGTCCGCGACGCGTCTATGCTATTCGGCATCCCCCGAGGACAGCCAAGCATGCGCATCCGTCTCGCGGCCTTCGTTACATGGGCAGTCCTTTCGCTCGGCAATGCCGCCGCCCAACATCATATGCATCAGGACGACACGGATCCCGGTGCTCCCGCGGCCGACACGCGGCAGTTCGTCAAATTTCCGCCGGAACTCGTCGCTCACACCATCGCCAACATGCGCGATCACCTTCTCGCGCTGCAGCAGATCAACGCGGCGCTGGCTCGCGGCGAGCCGGAGAAGGCGGCAAAAATCGCGGAGGAACAGCTGGGAATGAGTTCGCTGCGGCTGCACGGCGCGGCGGAGGTTGCCAAGTACATGCCACAGGGCATGCAGGACGCTGGAACAGCGATGCATTCGGCCGCGAGCCGTTTCGCGATCGAGGCACAGAATGTCGGTGTCACCGGGGAACTGAAGCCGGCGCTCGGGGCGCTCGGCGAGGTGATGGCCGCCTGCGTCGGATGCCACGCAAGCTATCGGCTCAAGTAGCAGCGCCTCAGCGTCGAACGCGAAGTCAGGGGCTTGGCTTTTGATCCAAAAGATCGTCACACTGGCATTCTGGGCGGATCCGATGGCACGAGCGCGCGATGCAAGTTGAACTGCACGGCTACGAGTACAGCGTTTATTCCTGGATTGCACGGCTGGCTCTCAGAGAGAAAGGCGTCGAGCACGCCTGGAACGAGATCAATCCATTCGAAGAGAACTTGCCCGCGAATTATCTCCGCCTGAATCCGTTCAAGCGCGTCCCAACTTTGGTCCACAATGATTTCGTGGTGTACGAAACCAATGCCATCACGCGGTATGTCGACGAAGCCTTCGACGGCCCGCTGTTGCAACGAACGTTGCCGGTCGAGCGGGCGCGCTGTCATCAGATCATGTCTGTCGTCGACAGCTATGCCTATTGGCCGCTGATACGACAGGTCTTCAGCCACGGCGTATTCAGGTCCCGCCTGGGTCGGCCGGCACAGACGACCGAAGTACGACAAGGATTGGATGCAGCCCCGAGGGTCCTCGCAGCATTGGAAAAATTGACCGGCAGCAGCCAGTTCCTTTGCGGAAACGAGATGTCACTCGCCGATATTCACCTGGCGCCAATGCTCGGATATTTTACATTGCTTCCTAAGGCGAACGCACTGCTCGACGGGTATCCCCGACTGCGCTCATGGTGGTCCGCGATGTCCAGGCAATCATCGGTGCAGGCGACCATGCCGCAATTGCCCAATGCCGCATCATGATCCCGCGTATGCCCGGAAAACACCTTCAGTCCGACGTCTGCAACGGGCTAGTCTAGAGTGCCCCGATCAAGGCCAAAACCATTAGCTGGCGGGTCATTGCAATGAGCATGACGGCCGCGACAGGGCGTGAATCGGACCGGTCCGCTCCGCGGCTGTCCGATCCGCCGACAGCATGACAGACCTGGTCGGCCGTCGCCGTCGCGCTATCGCGAACGGACCGCTTGATCATGCCCTCCACAACGAAAGCATCGCCTCGCGGCCGTCTCCCGGCATCCTACCAATGCCACGGCGGAAGCAGCACCTCTTGATTGCCGTAGCGTATCACCGGGACGACGGGCGGGCCGTATGGATCGACCCGGTCGTCCTCCGGGCGATAGCGATAGCGCGGAACAACGTAAGAGTCCCAGTAAGGCCTGACCACGGGCACCCCGACGACAAGCCGCTCCGTTCGCGGACGAACGACTTTGGCTTCGACACCGGATGTCGCCAGGCTCGACAGCACCAGGCTCGTTCCGAGAGCGAACGCGACGGTCATCATCCTCATGCTTCGGCCTCCTTGCCACAGGCGCAAACCAACGAGCACCTGCTCATGATGGTTCCAGCCGCGGCTATGATCCGGCCTGCGCGCCGGAGTCTGGTCCAGACTGACCGTAGCAGACTCCGGCCAAAACTGCGAGGCGGCGGACGGTCAGAGCAGTCCGTTCTTCTTCAAGATGTCGGGCGCGTTCTCCTTGGTGATCAGCATGGTCGGCAGCGTGATCACCGGCTCGAGCTTCTCGCCCTTCAAGAGCTTGACCGCCTGCCGCAAGCCTTCGGCGCCCGGCGTCGCATAGAGGAAGGTCGCCGTGAGCTGGCCGTTGTTGACCCAGGTGACGCCCTCGTCCGGCAGCCCGTCGATGCCGATGATGAACTTGATGTCCTTGTCGCGGCCGGCATCCTTGGCGGCGAGATAGGCGCCATAGGCCATCGGATCGTTGTGGCCATAGACCAGGTCGATCTTCTCGTTGTTGCGCAGCGCCGTGGTCATGATGTTGTAGGCCTTGTCCTGCTTCCAGTCGCCCGACTGGTTGTTGAGCAGGTTCTTGATGCCGCCCTCCTTGTCGGTGAAGGCGTGAAAGCCGTCGTGGCGGTCATGCGCCGGCTGGGTGCCCATGCCGCCCCAGATCTCGACGACATTGCCGGCCGCCTTGCCCGGCCCGCCGAGCAGTTTGACCGCATGTTCGCCGGCCGCTTTTCCGATCGCGACATTGTCGCCGCCGATGAACTGGGTGATCCGCTTGGTGTCGACGTTGCGGTCGAGCACGATGACCGGAATTTTTGCATCGATCGCCTTCTCGACCACGCCGGTCAGCCCCGCCGACTCCTTTGGCGAGATCAAGAGCACGTTGACCTGCTGCACGACCAGGTTCTCGCAATCGGCGACCTGCTTCTCGGTCTTGTCCTGGCCGTCGGTGATGACGAGGTCGACATCCGGGTGATTCTTGGCTTCCGCCTGGATGTCTTTGTTGAATTGCACGCGCCACGGCTCGAGCGTGGTGCACTGGCTGAAGCCCACGCGCCACTTGCCGGCGGCCTTGGCGGCCCGCCATCCGCCCGGCAGATAGATGGTCGCCACGGCACCCGCCACGCTCGTCGACAGTTTTATGAAATCACGACGCTTCATCGAGATCCTCCCTTGCAAATCGCGCCTTCGTGGCGCTTGGCAGCCGATCGGGATCGGCTGATTTCGGATCGGCCGGCAGTCCATGCGAGCGGCTGAACCGCCATCGTGCGATGAGGTGCCCGACGGTCTGCTCCTGCACCAGCACGGTGCCGACGATGATCAATCCCTTCATTAAAAGCTGAACATTGGAGTCGATGTTCTGGAGCTGCAAAATGTCGGACAGCAATCCAAAAATCAGGACGCCGACAAAGGTGCCCGCGAGTCCGCCGCGGCCTCCCATCAGGCTTGTGCCGCCGATCACCACGGCCGCGATCGCATCGAGCTCGAGGCCGGTGCCGGCGTCGGGCTTACCCTGGCGGTATTGCGCCACGAACAGCACGCCCGCGATCCCCGCCAGCAGCCCGGACAAGAGGTACGCCGTGAACTGGACTTGGCCGACCTTGATGCCGGAGAGTTTTGCGGCCTCGACATTGCCGCCGATCGCATAGGCATAGCGGCCAAAGGTCGTGAAGCGCAGGATCGCGCCGAACAGCACGATCGCGACCAGAAAAAACACGCTCGGCACTGGCAGCACGCCCCACAGCATCGAGCGCAGAAATTCGAACGCGGCGGTGGCGTTGCTGCCGGTGTAGACCGGCACCACGGCATTGTCCTGCCCGGCCGTGAGCCGGGCGATGCCGAGCGCGCTGACCATCATGGCGAGCGTGACGATGAAGGGCTGCAGCCGCCCGCTGACCACCAAGAGCCCGTTGATGGCGCCGAGCAGCAGCGCCAGGCACGGCGTGACCAGGAGAACGCCGAGCACGCCGAATTTTACCTGGACCTGGCTCACGGTGAACCAGGCGACCGCGACCGCGGCGATGAGGCCAAGCAGCGCCGGCATCCACACGCCGCGCAGCGGCGACAGCACGATGTCGGCGCGCCGCCCCGCGCTAACGTCCCTGCCGCGCGCGAGGCCGCGCAGGATGAAGCGCGCAAGCAGCGCGACCGCGGCGCCACTGACGGCCACGGCCGCCGGAACCCCCATCACGGAGGCCGCGGTCCAGCCGGGTTTTGTCAGCAGCATCGCGCAGATCACGGTCGCAAACCCCATCACGGAGCCCACCGACAGATCGATACCGCCGAGCAGGATGACCATGGTCATGCCGGTCGCCACCAGCCCCGTGATCGAGACCTGGCGCAGCACGTCGGTCAGGTTGCCGTAGGACAGAAAAATGTTCTTGCCCGACGACGTCATGGGCGAGGTGAGCGCGCCGATCAGGCAGATGATCACGAGGCCCCAGTACAGTTTCGTGCGCGACAGGAGACGAAATGCTTTCATATTGCGCCGCCCCACGACTGCGTCGCTCCGCCAGGCGCGGCAAGTCGCATCACCGCTTCCTGTGTCGCGTTCTCGCGGCGCAGGATTCCTGTCTGCCGTCCCTCGCACATGACAAGGATGCGATCGGACAACAGCAGCAGCTCTGGCATTTCCGAGGTCACCACCACGATGCCGAGGCCCTGCGCGGCGAGATCGAAGATCAGGCGGTAGATCTCCAGCTTGGCGCCGATATCGATGCCGCGGGTCGGCTCATCCAGCAGCAGAATGCGCGGGCTCGTGGCGAGCCATTTGCCGATCACGATTTTCTGCTGATTGCCGCCCGAGAGCGACGCTGTCATCTGGCCGATGCCGGTGCAGCGCACCGACAGCCTTTTCACCATGTCGGCGGCCAGCGCGCGTTCGGCCGCAAAGGCGCGCAGGCCGAAGCGCGAGATCGCGCCGATCGAGGGCAGCGCGATGTTGTCGCAGATCGTATCGCCAAGATGCAGGCCGCGCTCCTTGCGGTCCTCGCTCACCAGCGCGACGCCGAGGCGATAGGCTTCTGCCGGCGAAGCAATGCCAGCGGCCGCGCCGTTGATGGCGATGGTGCCGCCGCGCCGGCCGCGCGCGACGCCAAAGATCGATTCCAGGATCTCGGTGCGGCCGGCGCCGAGCAGGCCGGCGATGCCGAGAATCTCGCCGCTTCTCAGCTCAAAACTGACGCCGTGCAGGATGCGTCGCCAGCCCTGCGGGCCCAGCGTATCGAGCGTCAGGTCTTTGACCGCGAGGACGACCGCATTGTCACGCGCCGTGGTGCCGCGCTCGCTCGCCGCCATGTCGCGGCCGACCATCGCCGCGATGATCGCGCCGCGCGACAAATCGCCGATGTCAGCGGTCACGACCCGCCGGCCATCGCGCAGCACCGTGACGCGGTCGGCGAGGTCCAGCACCTCCTCGATGCGGTGCGAGGTGTAGATGATCGCAACGCCGTCGGCGGAAAGCTGGCGCACGATCTTGAACAACCTCGCGCATTCCGACGACGACAAGGCCGA
>Ga0070716_100001540_pt1 | contig 10333 bp, 10 predicted proteins | sample LARL112metaG_FD_71395 | JGI IMG/M metagenome (GOLD analysis project Ga0070716, IMG submission 71395) | Corn, switchgrass and miscanthus rhizosphere microbial communities from Kellogg Biological Station, Michigan, USA - LAR L11-2 metaG | ecosystem: Host-associated > Plants > Roots > Rhizosphere... | reverse complement strand
TACAACAGCGGCCAGCGGCGGGCGCGCCAAAGGATGCGGCGTCCATAGAATTGCTTCGAGGCGTCCGGCAGGTCCTTCCAGGAAAAATTTGCGTGAATCGTGGGTCGTGGTCATCGCTGCCCCAGGGACAAATTTGCAGTTTAGCGCATTGCAGACAAAAGACCGAATCGGGACGAAGTTCGGTGTGGGTCAGTTTGAATCTTCTTAATCGCGACAAAAGGGGTCAAAATTCAAACTGACGCATGACTCCAAATTTTCGAATTGTTTATTCCGTGCGGCAAACGCTGACATCGAGAGCAACACTGCCTGGTACGGGAGCGACGCGCACAACTTTGGAGAGGAATGCGGCAGCGCCGTGCCAGGGCGAAAAAACACCGTTTTGAAACGAAATTCTTAGGTGGTCACCAAGCGCGTACTCACGATGGCTGCGAAAGCGCATGCCCTTTGCCGAAACGTCGATGGCCATGGCCTCTTCAAACCATGGAATCCGTTCGGGTTGTACGCGGACGGGAACAGCCAGCGTCCTACGGGCGCTGCCGCGGCGTTCCGGTTCGTGCCGATGGGCATTTCCGTTGGATGGAGAGTGCGCGTGCTCTTCGAATTGAAAAGCAACTGCGAACGTCGCCGGGGTGTCGAAGAATCCGATAGCGCGGGTAAGCTGATCCAGCTTCGCAGAACGTTCTTGTTCCATGGCGCTTGCTGTTTGGACTTTCTCCCGCGCATTCTTGGAGCGCATCATCTCCAGCATTTCGTCGCACCGGACCACGCTCGCCAGAATCTCCGGCTGGCCATCGGAAAGCGAATCGTCATAAGGAAATGTGAGCCATACCATTACGCCCTTGCTGTGGCGCTCCTTGGTGGAAACCAGAACTCCGCTGCGCGAGACGTCGATGGAATCCGCTAATTCGATTTTCTGGCCAAAAGGTGTGGTCCAGCGCAGTCGTACCGGAAGGCGCAGGCGTACCCGGCGGTGCTGGCGGCTGTCCATAGGCGTAACAGTACTGCCCGCGGGGATGGGGTGTCTGTGAGTATATTGTGGCCGTACCGAAATGGGCAAGACCTCGTACTAGGACAAAAATCCCTGAATTTCGCGTTGCAGTTTGCTCGGGCCGATGTTAGCTTTGCGCCAGTCCTACAGTCCCAGGGGGTTTTGATGGCTGATGGAGCGGAACGCCGCGAAGCGCGGCGGTTCACGATGAGCCTGCCCTTGCGCGTTTTGCCGCGGGAGGCCAAGGGACACGAACTGGACGCGCATACCCGGGATCTCAGTTACCGCGGCCTTTACTTCCTTACCGACGCCAAATTCGAAATTGGCAACGAAATTGAATTCGTCATCACGTTACCGCAGCAAATGACGCAGGCGGGCGATGTGAATATCCGCTGCCTGGGCGAGGTCGTGCGCATTGAGCCCGCCGAAAATGGCACAGTGGGCATCGCCGCGAAAATCGCGCGCTACGAATTCGTGCCCATTGCGGCAACCGCCGCGTAGGGCTGCTTCCTCCGCTAGCTCCTAATTCCCCTCTCGCTGCGCCAACTGGGTACAATACTTTGGAACCGTTTTTCTGCAGGGGGAAGCCATGTATCACTACGACGCCAAGATTGCGCTCGAAGAATTGCAGGAAGATGCCCTGCTTCCGCATCCCGTAAAATTGCGTGACATGATACTTAGGACCAAGCTGGGCCCGCAGGACGCGCAGCTCTTAAACCACGATTTTCAGGACTACCTGACGCGCTTCGGAGAACTGCAAAAAATCGGGCGCGGCATTCTGGAAAAAATCGCCGCCGGCCAGCGCAAGACGTCCTGATGGCGCTTGCCTTCGCAGGAACTCCCGGAAAATGAAACCGAAGCCGCGCGTACTGTTGCTGTCTGCAACATCCGGCGCCGGGCACCTTCGCGCCGCGCAAGCGCTCGAAAAGGCTTTTCTTGCGCGCGGCGATTGTAACGTCGAGCACATCGACGCCCTGCAATATGTCAGCAGACTTTTCCAGCGCGTTTACGACAGAGCTTACATTTCGATGGTGCGGCGCGCGCCCGAGCTGATGGGCGTGCTTTATGAACGTACGGACCAGCCGTGGCATCATCCGCGGCGGCGCCTAGCGCTGGACCGGCTGAACACCGGTCCCATGATCCGCCTGTTGAAACGCATCCAGCCGGACCTTTGCGTGGCGACACATTTTCTGCCGGCCGAAATCATCGCTTGGCTTATCGCCAAACGGAAATTGCGAGCGCACAACGCCATCGTGGTCACCGACTATGACGTGCACGCGATGTGGCTTTGTCGCACCGTGGACCGTTATTACCTGGCTATCGAAGAAGCCGCGGAATACTTGGCGCGCATCGGCGTCACGCGTGAAAAACTGCGTGTCACCGGCATTCCAATTGATCCGCTCTTCGCGACGCCAGTCGATCGGGCGGATGCGCGAAAGCAATTGCGGCTCGACGCGGATGCCCCTGTGATACTCATTTCGGCTGGCGGCTACGGCATCGGGCCCGTCGGGCAGTTGGTGAAAGACCTTCTGGCGCTGCAAGGGCCGTGGCAAATTGCCGCGATTGCCGGCAAGTCCGAAAAGACGCGGAAGCGTCTGGAGGAATTGGCAAGAGGAGCGGGAAATTTGCCCTCAGGCTCGCCACGGCTTTGCCCCGTCGGCTTCACGGCAGAGATGGACAAATATATGGCGGCGGCAGACCTCATGGTCGGCAAAGCCGGCGGCCTGACGACTTCGGAAGCCCTGGCCAGAGCGCTGCCCATGGCGCTCATCGAACCGATCCCCGGCCAGGAAGAGCGCAACGCCGATCATTTGTTGGAGGCCGGAGCGGCGATTCGCTGCAACAATTTGCCGGCAGCAGCGTGGAAGATTGCGGCCTTGCTCGATGATCCCGCAAGATTGCAAGGAATGCGGGATGCCGCCAGAAGCTTGAGCCGGCCAGGAGCCGCCGCGGCCATCGCCGAAGATGCCCTGCGGCTGTTAGACTGAAGATGCAGGGGAAAGAGGCTGGGGGAAGCGGTTCGCGGCGCTTGCCGCCGATCGCCGGGTTCCATGCGACGCCATACACTTCTGATCGACGCGGACGACACGCTCTGGGAAAACAACGTATTTTTTGAGAAGCTGATCGAGGATTTCATCAGCATCGTCGAACCGTACGGCTATACGCGCGCGTACATTCGCCACATCCTCAATGAAACGGAACGCAAAAATATCCGCCAGTTCGGTTATGGAGTGCGCAGCTTCGGACGCTCGCTGGAAGAGACCTACATCAAGCTTGCGGACCAGATGGCGAAACGCGAGACGCTTGCTCTGATTCATAGCCGGGTCATCGAGTTGGAGCGAACGCCGCCGAAAATCCTGGACGGTGTTCCAGAAACGCTTGCTTACCTCACGGAGCGGCATCGGCTGATTCTATTTACCAAGGGCGAGCCCGCCGAGCAGGCCGCGAAGGTGGAAAGATCCGGCCTGCAAGGATTCTTCGAGTTCATTGAAATCGTTTCGGAAAAGGATCCTGAAACTTACGGCGGGCTGGTCCACAAGCACAAGATCGTGAAGACCCACGGCTGGATGATCGGCAACAGCCCGCGCAGCGACATCAATCCGGCGATGAAGATTGGCCTGAACGCTGTTTACATCCCGCACCAGCACACCTGGACTCTGGAGCATGAGCCAGTCGTAGCAGGTTCCGGGAAACTGGTGATCCTGCCGGCGTTCCGCGAACTTCGCGCGCATTTCTAGACTGGTCTTGATTGGACTAGTCCAAACTCACTGCCCAAATTGGACGTTGCACCCATGATGGCCTGCGCGAAACTAAGCTCTTGTGGTTTCCATAAGGAGTGACCGTGGCCACTACCGTAACTTCAACGCAAACCGATTGGCGGCAAGAGTGGTTCGAAATTGAAGACGCGACGTATTTGAATCTGGCGAGCGAGTCGCCGATGCCGAAGGTTTCTATTCGCGCCGTGCAGGCGGCGCTCGAAGCGAAGAAAAATCCTCATCACAAATCGGATGCCACTTTTTTTGAAGTGCCGAACCGCGCTCGCGCATCCATCGCCAAGCTGATCGGTGGCAAACCGGAAGAGGTTGCGCTGACGAGCGGAGCAAGCGCGGGCGTAGCGGCGGTCGCTTACGCGCTGGCGTGGAAACCAGGCGACGAAGTCATCACCGCAAAGGGCGAGTTCCCCCTACAGCTCGCAACCTGGAAACCAATGGAGGAACGCGAGGGGCTGAAGCTGAAAATTGTTTCGCCTCGCGAGCGGTTCATCACCGCCGATGATTTGATCGCCGCGATGACTCCACGGACGCGACTGGTTTCAGTGAGCATGGTGCGCTACGACGACGGATCGCTGCTCGATGCCGCGCGCGTTGCGGACGCATGTCACAAGCAAGGCGCCCTTCTCTTGCTTGATGCCAGCCAGGCTTGCGGCGCGATGCCCATGGATGTGAACCAACTGGGAGCGGATTTTATCGTGTCCGCCGGATACAAGTGGCTGCTCGGGCCGTTTGGCTCGGGATTTTTCTGGACCAAGGGCGAACATCTCAAAATCATCAGGCCCGGACCGTTCTATTGGCTGGCGATGATGGGCTCGGACAATTTCTCGGCATTGAACTTTGCTGATCCGAAACCTGCCGCCAACGCGAAACGTTGGGATGCGCCGGAGTCGGCCAGCTACTTCAATTTCAATCTGGTGGCCCTGGACGCCTCGGTGGATTTTGTGCTGCGCATGGGACCGGAGTTGGTCAGCGCGCACAACCGGAAATTGATCGAGTTGATGTTCGCGCGTCTGCCCAAGGATCGCTTTGTGCTGGCGAGCCCTCTTGATCCCGCGCAGCGCGGTTCTTATGGATGTTTCGCGGCACGAAGTCCGGAGAAAACGGCGGAGTTTTACCATCGTCTGCGGAAAGAGAACGTTATCGTCAGCCTGCGCGAAGGCAACATTCGCGTCTCACCGCATTTGTACAACACCGAACGTGATATCGACCGGCTCATCAGCGCGGTTACTCCGTGACCGCGCAGGAGAACTGGCCAAAGATCGCCGTCGTTGGAGCAGGCGCCGTGGGCGGTTACTTCGGCGGATTGCTGGCGCGGGGAGGCGCGCCGGTGGTGATGATTGGGCGTCCAGCGTTTGTCGAGGCGGTGAAGAAGGGCGGACTTTTCCTCGATACATTGCAGTTTCAAGAAAGTGTGCGCGTCGAGGCTTCCACGGAACTCAGCGCGGTGCGTGGCGCGGAAATTGTTTTGTTTTGCGTGAAGACCACGGACAACGCAACAACGGCACGCGCGCTTGCTCCACTGCTTGCTCCCGGCGCTCTCGTACTCAGCATGCAGAACGGTGTGGACAACGTGGAGCAGATTCGCGCTGCTGCGGCAAAGATTGATGCGCTTCCCGCAGTCGTGTACGTAGCCGCATCTGTTCCTGAACCCGGGCGCGTGAAACATGTGGGCCGCGGCGATTTGGTTGTCGGCCCGGAAAACGAGCGGACAAACAAAATTGCGGCACTTTTTTTGCGTGCCAGTGTGCCATGCCGGATTTCCGAGAATATCGAAGGCGAACTCTGGACCAAGCTGATATGGAATTGCGCGCTGAACGCTGTCTCGGCCCTGGGCCGCGCGAAGTACGGGTCAATCGCTTCCAGCCCGGATGCCTGGAAAGTGGTCGAGATGGCAGTGTATGAAGTGCTGGCTGTCGCGCGGGCCGCGGGAATCCATCCGCCCGGCTTGGAAGATCCCAAGGCAGCGCTGGCAGGCGCGCTCAAGATTGCCACGCAAATGGCCGAGGCGCTTTCCTCAACTGGACAGGATCTAAATCGCGGCAAGCGCACCGAGATTGATTCCCTGAACGGCTACATTTCCCGCCGTGGGGCAGAGCTGGGCGTCCCCACGCCTGTAAACCATGCGCTCTTCGCCTTGGTGAAGCTCGCGGAAGGGCGCTCGTAGTTTCCCTCGCTTTTGAGGGCGCCAAAATTATCGGGTCGCGGGCGAGTTTGAATTTTCTTAATCGTGACAGTAGGGGTCAAAATTTAAACTGAGCTACAAAATTGTTCTTGACTTTCTAGTATCTTCTGTTATACTTTGTCTTGTAGAAAACTGCATTTCGAGTGCGGGCGCTTGCTCCCGCACTCGCTTTTTCAGCCTCCCATTTCGGCCTTTGCAAACCCCCAACAACTCAAAAGCGCGCCCCTTAGAATCAGTAGCTTACGAATTGTAAATTTTTGTAAGTCCTTTCTTTTGACATTCATACAAACTGGTGGGGGTATCCCCTCCTCACATGACAGATGCTGCGCTGTGGAGATTCACGCGGAAGTCAGGCTAGCGGTCGGGTGGGGCTTGGAAGGGAATGTGGACGATGGCTTCGAGTTCGATGGGGACGCCTTGCTTGGTGGCGGGGCGAAATTTCCACTGGCTCAGTGCGTTCATGGCGTTGGCGTCGAGCTGGTCGTCGATGCCGCGAACGAGCTGAATGCTGTCGACGGAGCCGTCACGGCGAATCACGGCGTAGAGGACGACTTCGCCTTCGACGTGCTCGTTGATCAGCGTGGGCGGATACTTCGGGTCGACCTTCCGCAGAGGGCCGGGAGCGGAAACTTCGGACGGCGTTGCGCCAGGGCCTCCAGGGTCGGGAACTTCGGAGCCGGTGCGCAGTTCGGAGAAATTGAGAATCCAGCTTCCGGTGGCGCTGTTCAAGTTGGGCATGTTGACGAGCATCTTGTAGATTTTTTTCGAGGCAAAGACTTGCTCGGGCTGCGCGCCTGCAGGAAGCGACGCGAAATTGGGCGGGCCAGTTCGCTCGGGAGCGTCATCGGACTTCGTGTGCGGATCGGGCCTGGTGATAAGGGCGCGCGGGGCAGGCGCGCTGACCTTTGGTGAGCCTCCGAGGCTAGAGGTCGTTTTGTTAGACGACGGATTCCCCCCACTGATACTCACGTCGATGCCATTTTTCGCGCCGCCATTGCCAGTTGCGCTTCCGCCATTGCTCGTTGGACCGCCGGCTGCGCCTCCATTTGCGCCGGGGGTTCCATTTGGAGAGCCGCCGGGAACACCGGGTTGCTTGCCTTCCGGTGAAATGGAAACACGCGCGGCGAGATTCCCTTGTGGCGGAACAACAGGTGCAGGCGGAGCGGGTGACGCGGACAGTGCGATAAAAGTTGTGGCGTTGCCATTCGCGACGCCGGATTGCGCCGAGCTTACTTCCGGCGCAGGTTCGACTTCGCCAGCCTGCGCGCGCGGCGCGACGCGCGGAGCCCCACCTGCATTCAGTTCCAACTTAGGTCGCGCGGGGGCGGCGTGCGGCAACATGGCCGGCGCAATGTCCGCGAGTTTTTGATCCAGCGTTGGGAGGTCGGGAGCGGGATCCGTGGTCAGCTTCACTTTGCGAACCTCGCGCGGGCGCAGCTTGGAAAGTGTTTCCTGGCTGATCTGCAGTCGCGGACGCGCCGGTGCCGTCATTTGCTGGAATTGCACGACGTTGGGAAGGTTTGGAAGAATCTTCGGCGGCTCGAGAGGCGCGGCGGAATTGATCAACGTCTGGCGCGGATGGTTTGGATGGACGGGATCGGTGATGATGCGCTGCCGCGGATGAAAAGCGTCGGCGCCTTCGGGCGGGAGGGGCCTATCAGGCTCGCCGCGCGGCGTGGGCTTGGCTTTAGGAGCTTTCATTTCGACCAAGGGAAAATCGGTGATGGGGCCGGACCATGTGAGCTCGGTGTTATCGAATTCGTGAAAGTGAGTCGGTGCCGCGGGGAGGCGCGGGGACGGCATGACGAGAAAAACGACATGCCACAACGCTGCGGCGAGGATCGCGCGGCGGGGGACCTTGCGCTCGACCCAGCACTCTTTGAAGAAGCTGCCATCCAGAAAATTCTTTGGAACACGCGTCCAGGTCAGGACGGCAGCGATGCTGCTGAAGATGCCCTGATGGAAAGAGCCCCAGGCGACGTCTAGTTTGGGACCTTCACCTGTTTCAAGGCGAACCGTGGTGGCGGCAGGTTTGGTGGCCTGGCCCAGGAGGTTGAGTGCGTTGCTGGCGTGATTTAGAGACATTTCCGTTTTGTCGTTCGTACGCTGCGCGGCCGCGTTGTGCAGTAAATCGGACGCCACAAGAAAACAGAGTCAACGAACGGGTCTAAAGACCCGCCCCTACAAAGAGAGATGCACGAGCACCTCAGAATAGATGAAACTCGGCGTGCGGGGGGTCACTCGGCCGAGTTATTTTAGCCACCCACGAGGAGACAGGCTGAAAGCCTGGCCCACCATAGCCCGACTCAAGCCCGGCCTTACAGAGGCGGGCGGCGATAAAAGCTCAGGGCCGCATCGCCTTGTTTCAGAACGCGAAACCTCCACAGCGCGCCCACTTCTTCAGGCAAGTCGAAGTTGCGGCGATGCTCGGCGATGACGTTGCCGTCGAGAGCGAGAAGTTCCGTGGAACCAAGAAATTCTAGCACGCAAGAGTAGTCTTCGGCAGCAGCGTAGGGCGGATCTAGAAAAATATAATCGTAACCGGGAGCAGACGGCTGCCTTCGAGAAGCCAATTGGGCAAGGCCGCGAAGCGCGTCGACTGCAAGAACCGTCGCGCCCTTGTTGATGCCGAGCGATTCGAGATTGCGCCGAATCAAGGCGACGGCAGGCGCATGATTCTCAATAAAGACGACTTCGGAGACGCCGCGGCTGAGCGCTTCAATGCCGATAGCGCCGGTTCCGGCGAACAGATCCACGAAGCGCGACCCCGCGATGTTCGGCGCCAGCACATTGAAAAGAGTTTCTCGCAATCGGTCGCTGGTAGGGCGCACCGCGAGGCCCTTAAGACTTTTAAGGATGCGGCTGCGGTAAGTTCCAGCGATCACGCGCATGAGTGCAGTTATTAGTTGTCAGTTTTTAGTTTTTAGTCAAGGAACAAACGAGGATTCGGGGCGGTGTTGTCTGCGTAAGATGTACAGGCAAGGTACTGCCTTTCACTCTCTTGCTAATTGGTCGATTCAGGGAAGTCCAAAGGAACCTTCGCCTTCGATTCCCCGGCTGATTGCGCCTTGCGGATTAACTCGTGCGTATCAACCTCGTAGCGTTCTCCAAGCCGATGAGTAACATTCAAAACGTACCTACAAAGTGCGCTGGCACAACAGCTGAGCATCTCGTGAGATATAGTCACGTGATCGTTCACTTTCAACTGCAACCACGGACATGCCTCAACGAACCTTCGGTCTGCTCGAGAAGCGCGATGTACAAGAACATTACGGAGGTGGTGTGTCTGCCAAATCCATTTCCTGTCCTCATCGTCAACGGCACCTGACAGGTCAAAATGCTGCAGAAGACCCTCGAAGGCGTCTAGTCCGTTCTTTCTGCCGAGACTTCGACTGAGCTCAGCGATTAGAAAACGCATACGTTCTTCCTTGTCTTTCGTCTGAAATTCCGCAAGGGGAACACGGATTCTAGCTAAGGCTTCCTTCTTGAGCACGTCGGGCTCGTTGAGCAATATGCCAACGAGCATGTCCTCGACAGCCGCTTGTAAGGCTGCCCACATCCCCACCAGAGCGTGCGCATGAAGCAAGGGAAAACCTGCCTTACATTCGTTCTCAGTGAGTTCTGCTTCTCGTTTGGCTTCGCCCAGATCGGAACTAAGTTTTGCCTCTTCCTCTGGGCCACAACCTGGAATCAAAGCTTCGAAGAGCCCCGGCATCACCGTTAAAACACGTATGCCTCGCATGCTGAGATGCAATAGCCGAGAATCGCTCTGCCAAGAATCGAGAAAACGCTGAAGCGGCACCGCGGCATAGCGAGGGATTTCATCAGCCATTCAGGAGGGCTCCTAGAGATTCGATCATAGCGCATTCACGCAAATCCGCCGATTTCCACCGAACCTCTGGGCGTCAGCCGATGCGGGCGAGGTGGTAGCGGCGCTGCCATTCGGAGGGAAGCTGGCGGAGGAGGCGCCGCATGGCGTCTTGTTGGGCGTTATCGGCGGCCAGGGCGAAGGCCTCGCGGCGGGCGAGTTCGAGGAGTTCCTTATCGCGCAAGGGATTGGCGATGTGGAATCCGAGATTGCCGGCTTGGCGGGTGCCGAAAAATTCGCCGGGACCGCGGAGGAGGAGATCGGTTTCGGCGATTTCAAAACCGTTGGAAGTGCGCACCATGGTTTCGAGGCGCGCGCGGGCTTCGTCGGTGAGCCGAAATGGCGCGACGAGGATGCAATGGGATTTCTGCGCGCCGCGGCCAATGCGTCCGCGAAGCTGGTGGAGCTGGGAGAGGCCGAAGCGCTCGGCGTGCTCGATGACCATGACAGTGGCGTTAGGAACGTCCACGCCGACTTCGACGACGGTGGTGGCGACGAGGATTTGCGCTTCGTTTTTGCGA
>Ga0070716_100001539_pt1 | contig 10339 bp, 19 predicted proteins | sample LARL112metaG_FD_71395 | JGI IMG/M metagenome (GOLD analysis project Ga0070716, IMG submission 71395) | Corn, switchgrass and miscanthus rhizosphere microbial communities from Kellogg Biological Station, Michigan, USA - LAR L11-2 metaG | ecosystem: Host-associated > Plants > Roots > Rhizosphere... | reverse complement strand
CTCGATCAGCATGTTCTCGAACACGGCGCTGCGGACCAGCGAGAACTCGTTGTCGTCGCTGATGAACCGCAGCGCCTGCGTGGCGGCCAGGGCGCGGTCGTCCTCGGCCGGCGTGCGCGCAAACGCCTTGGGATCGGTGCGTGCCTTGCGCTCCATGCCGCAGAGCAGCGAGACTTTGTCGTGGATTTTGTTGATGACGATGGCGGGTTGGCCGCGTTTCTTCAGTTCGTCCAGTTCATCCTTGGTCCACTGGACGTGGTCGAAATACTCGCGGTCGCGCTGCGCCAGGCTGATCTCGTCCTGGCGCGCCATCTCTGATTCCTCGAACCAGCGCACCAGCCGGCCGTGCAGATCATCGAGATCGCGCGGATACTCGTCGGCGCCGCTGGTGAGGTCAGCGACGGCCGGCGGCGTGGACGGGCCACGCGGCTCGTGGATGTGGACGTGTAGCGCGGTGTCGCTCATTGCTGCGGCTGCTGGGTTCCGGCGATAGCGCCGGCGCCGCCTGCCATCAGGCCGGCAATGCCGTACTTGCGGAGGATCTCGATGGTGGCCGGATCGAAGATGACGGTATTGCGTGTGCCCTCGCCGCCTGCCCGCGAGCCTGCATCGAGGTAGCGGATACCTGGTATGCCGGCGGCGTGCAGCGTAGCCGCAGCATCATGGGGCAGTGCGCCCATCATGTCGCGGTAGAACTCGCCACCTTCCGGTGAACGCGACATGCCGGACCACGGAACCATGCCCTCGGGCGTAATGCCTGGCACCACCTTGCGCAACGCATCCTGCACATACTGGCTCTGCTCACTCAGCGGCTTGTCCCAATCCAGGAAATGCTCGGGCGGGGCGTTGATGTTCACCTCGTACATGTGGCCGGGCTGGACCGGTTCTTGGAACGAAAGCTGTCGCCCCTTCAACTCGTCCAGCGCATCGAGCGACCTGTTAGCCATATCCCGGTTGAGGATTCCCACTGTATTATTCGGGAACCGCTGCAAAGCTTCCTGCGCACGTTGTAGCGACGCCTCATTGGACGCTCTGAACTGGTCTAATGTCTGGAACCCATCGAGATGCGCTTTGGCCATTGAGATTGCACCAGGAGACAAGCCAGCTTCCTCAGCGGGTACGCCGTCAACATGAACGCCGGACGTTGTAGGTTTACCGGCCAACGCGTCCCGGTAGCCCCTGGCCACGCCTTCCTTGTCCGCGAAATACAGCCCGTGCCCGTAAGCCTGCGCGCCCTCGCCGGTGCCAATGGCCGCCGTGTCGAACGCATCAAACGAATGCGGACTGCCGTGATACGCGGTGAAGCCCTTGCCGCCAGGCGCGTCGCCCACCATGCCGAGCACCATCGCCGGCGCCTCCTGCATGCCACGCGCCACCGCAGCCCGCGCACGATCCATATCCGTGCCAAGGACCGGCTGGCCGCTCGATGTCATCGCCTCGATCGGATTAAACGGCCCCTGTGGCACGCCCACGGACTGCGACGCATAGGGCGAGGTCGTCTCCGTCCCCACCGGGTTGCGCATGACCTGCTGCGCCAGCGGGCCGAGCTGATTGGCCGGCGCGCTGTAGTCCTGCGGCAGCACCGAGGGATCGAACAGGCGACTGAGCCAGCCGGACATGCGTGATCAGCTATTCGCTCGGCCACGCGGGTGCATTCTGGAACGCTACCTGCAGGCCCTGCGGCGCGGCGGCCTTGACCGCGGCGTCCATCGCGTCGCGGAACCAGCTTGCCACGAACGCCTGGCGATCGGCGTCGGTGCGGACGCCATCGGACTGCGCATAGGCACCGAGAAACGCGGCGGCCCACTTGTCGGGATCGTGGCCAACGAGGCGGCTGAACCGCGCGCCTGATAATGTGTCGCCGGTCATAGGAGCACCGTCATGGCAAAACACCGAATGCCGAAAGGGGTCAAACAACTGTCTCCCATGGAAGCGGCCGTGCAGTTCGAAGCCAATCCGGCATCCGTCGCCATACCGCTGCCTGAACTGTTCAGGCTATCGAATATGACCCAGGACGCCTTTCTGAAGGAGTTACAGTCTGGGCGGCTGCGAACCCATCGCTCGGCGCCTGACAGCAAGGGCGAATGCGCCGTGTTCGTCCGAGGCGATGAAGCGGTGAGATGGCTGGCGACCAGGATTAAGGCACTACGGACGCACTAGGCGGCTGAACCGCGCGCCGGAGAGGGTAGCGGCGACGTCAGTCATGGCCGCATGAAATCCCAGTGCAATATAACGTTATCCTCTCCATCGTGGATGCGCCGGCTCGGTGTTCCCATCAATTCGATGATCGAAGCTTTTGCCTCGGACATCGGACCGCGTCGCGGAACTCTAAGTGAGACTGTTGCCCCGCCAGGAATTGGGACCAGCAGATCATGCTGAGACCGCGCGCCGGAGAGGGGTTCGGTCAAGCTATCCTCCAGTTTGCGATCTCGGACTGCCGGGCGCGCTGGAACGCCTGGTCCCAGCTGTCACGCACGACAGGCTTCACCGTATCCCGCACGAACGGCCGGCTCATGCAGGCGTAGCGACACGAGTCCGGCGCGTGGTCCTCCATGTCGCTGTCCACATCCTCGGGCCGCGCATCGTCGTGCTGCAGCGCCGGCAGGGTGCGGATCAGATCGCGGGTGGTGCTGAACAGCAGCAGCATCGGACGGCCGTCAGCGTCGCCCTCAAGCCGCGCACGCACCTGGTCCCAGCCGCCCATCGCGCCCCGACCTGCAACCCGCTTATTGTCGGCCGGTCGGAATATCACGCCCTGCACGATCATGCGTTGTGCGATCGATGGCCCGCCGTCCTCGGCGAACATCGCCGGATCTGCCACGCCGATAATCGGCCCGTCGTCCTCCTCGCGCAGCTTGATGCCAGCTGCGATGGCCTCGGCGGTGAGGCGCAACCCAACGTTGGGCTCGCCTGGTTTCATGCCATACCATTCGCGGTAGCAGACGAGCGCTCCGCGCGCGATGTCATTGACGCTGCCGTCCGACACCGCCCACCAGTGGCAGGCGAACGGTCGCGCGCTGCCCCAATCGAACGAGCGAAACTTCGCCCAGTGCTCGGGAATAGCCCGTGGTGCAATGACGTGCCGCTCCATGCTGAACTCGGGGAAGAACGCACCGGATACAACGGACCAATCACCTTCGAGCCACGCACGCACAAGCTCGGGACTGCCGGAGGAACGCAGACGCTGCACGTAGTCGCTGCCGAGATAGCGGTTATCGCCGACACGCGATGGGATGTAGATGCGCTCCAGGCCCTCGGCACTGCGTATTCTGCGCCAGCCCATCGGGGCCGGGTCGATGTAACGAGCGCGCACCCACTGGTGACCAGGCCCGCCAGGATTGCCGGTGAGACGAATGCCGGTCGGCACGCCAGCGCCGCTGCGCAATGTCGCCATCAGCTTCATGATCGGCACGGGAGACGGGAAATTGCCGGCTTCCTCGATGTATACACGAGTGTAGCTCGCACCCTGGTATTGCTCGGCGTCGGCGTCGCGTTCTAGGTAGGCGAACGTCAGGCGTGCGCCGTTCGGCATGACAACGCGCATTGGGTTTTGGGTAAACGAGGCGCCGAGCTTGGCATAGATCAGCCGCGCGCGTTCGTATGTTTCCAGCAACTCGATGCGGGTACGCCGAACCATGAGGCCGATAGCGTCGGCGCGGTATTCGTCGGCGTGCAGCGCCCACTCGCCGAGAACGGCATCGGTCTTGCCTCCGCCCCTGGCCCCACCGAAAAATATCTCAAAGATCGGGCAGCCGACGAACGCTGCCTGCGGGCCTGGTTGAGCTTCCCATACGGTTACGAGATCTGCGTCGTCAGGCACGCGGGATCATCTCCATACGGTCGTTTGCGGATGCGTCACGACATTGCACGATGTTAGCGCCTGAAAATAACTGCATCGCAACGCCATTTTGTCGTTGACATTGCCGGTCATCAACGCTATTTTGTCGTTATCGAAACCGGAGACAGACAGATGAAAGCCTTCCGCATCTTTAGAAACCATTTCCTCTGCGACGCCTGCCCTAATGAGTGGTCAATGGAAGCGATGGTCGTGACATTCGACTACTGCCCGTGCTGCGATGCCAAGACAGAGCCTTATGACAGCACCGCGCTGCTTGAGGATGTCACTGTGACAGAGGACGCCGAATGACCCCTGATGAGTTCACCGCGGCGCTCGATGTGCTGGGCTGGTCAAAGCGAGAGCTTGTCCGGCACATCAAGTGCGACACCAACCTGCCGCTCACATGGGAACGTGGTGAGGTTGAGATCCCGTGGCGCGTTGCTGCGTGGCTTACGCGACTGATGTTGTTTCATCTGAAACATCCGCCACCGAAGAATTGGCGTCAGAGCTGAACCATGCACGTCGATCGGCGTCCAGCGTATCCAATCCGATATTCACTACGCGCCGTAATACCGTAACGCGGTCAGGACCGAGGGGCGTTTGCTGCAATATACGTTCGATCTGCCGCTTGGTGAGCAACAACGACATGGCTGCAACGATATCAGGGCGTGCTTGGGCCATTATTCCGTGCTCGGCTCGTGCTCGATGACTGGCTTTGCATCGGTTCTGCTGTCGGATGGCGCGTGCAATCGCAGCCATTCGTCAGCGCTTTCGACGGGTGACGGTGCGCGCAGCACGTAGGTTATCGGGTGATCGGGATCGCCGACGAGCTGCGTGGGCAGCACCTTGCCAACGAGTGTGAGGAACGCGGCTGGCGTATCAATGGCGCGTGCGGCGAGGTAGTCACAGCCGCCGACGATATCGAGAGCCCGCAGAACCATGCCTCGAAGGTCGGCGGTATCTTTGTTTGGCACGCCTTTTGGGCGACCCTGGCCGCTTGTCCCAGACCGAGCCACAAATCACCAAACTTTCCGGTTTATTCTCGCGCCATGAGACATTCCACATCGACGCTCACGTCCCTAATACAACCGAACAACATGAGTGCGACGTGGGCGGTTCGCTGTGTCACTGAGACGACGACGCCTGGGTGACCTCTGAGCGCACCAACGGCGAGGCTACAAGGCGTGCCAGGCGCCCATTGAACGTCGGCGAGTATCCCACTAGCGGCGATGGCCTCGGCGCCACGTACGGCCTCGACAAGGGCATTAGCGAGCATGTGGGGTTTTGGCCCTGCCATGAGCAGGCGTGAGACGCCGTGGGTGGAGCAGATGGGTGCCCAGTGGGTGCCTGGCTGGACGAACAGGTAGCCGGCCCAGAGCGGGACGGTAACGCGATGGCGGAGTGTGGGCGTTGCGCGGTCGCGGCGAAGCGCCGTGGTGAGCGGCAGATACGCGGCGTAGCCCTGGCGGGTGAGGTTTGCGAGTGCCCATCGTTCGGCTTGTGGGTGGGTTTGGCAGACGGCCCAACGGCTACCGCACGCGGCGTCGCTGTCGCGGTTGTGGGCATCTAGCGGCACTGCAACCGTGGCGTCAAGCATTCAGCGCAACCTCGGCCCACCGCCGAGACACGAGAGCACGTCAATCACGAGGTAGATGATCGCGATGATGACGATGGCGGCGATGAGGATGTTGATCACGCGAAGCACGAGGTCGCCGGAGACGCCGAGCCATCCGAGGACGTAGGGCAGCAGCAGTCGCAGGATTGCGACGACGGCGCAGATGACGACGATCCACACCAGCAGCAGCAGGATGGCGGTCACGGAGAAGCACATCAGGCGGTCTCCTCCCGGACGATGGTGGGTCGGAAGCGGCGGCGAGGATCGCGCAGGCCGGACTGACGCCATGCCTCGGCGAGTTGGTCGGGATCGAGCCGCGCCGGCTTACGGGGTTTGATGTGCTCACGCTGGATGGCAGCGTGCTTGGCGAGGCTGATGGCATCGAAATGGGCTTTGGCATCGCGGAGCAACCTGGCACAGCGGTCCGGATCGCGGTCGGGGTGTAGCTCGTGGACGGTCGCGGTCATGCCACGGCCTGCTTGCTGGCGATGAGCGCCGCGGCCTCGGCGAGCGGGATGCCCATGGCCTCGGCGATCATCTGCTCGGGGCTGCGGATTGGATCCTGCGGCTGCAGCTTGGGGTAAACCGGCTCCAGGGCCGAGCGCTGGTAGGCCAGCGACGGCGTGAACGGCGGCGGGTCGGTTCTCAGCGACTTGCCGAGCTTGGCGAGCATCCCGCCCAACCGCCCCGGCAAGGCTGCCAGGTCAGCCGCGGCCGCCTTCCGCCGCGCCTCGATCTGGGCAGGGGTAGGCACCGGTTCCTCCGCGGCGCCTTCCTTCCCAAACGATTTTAATCCTTCGCTGCCTCGCGCGCTCGCGCGCGTCTTAGGTTCCCTTAAAGGTTCTTTACTTGGTTCGGGTGCATATTTTGCAGGGGTCTGGTGATTATTTTGCAGGGGTAGACCTGCATTCTGTGCAGGGGTTTCGGGTGAGACCCCTGCATATTTTGCAGGGGTTACCCGTGCAGGATTTGCAGGGGTCGGACTATCTTCCTGCTCTACCCGTGCATATTTTGCAGGGGTCTGGTCGTGTCCGTTGGAGCCATCCGCTGGTCTCAGGATGCGGTAGACGTTCGACAGCGTACCAAGCCTGGCACCGCACCTGGACAGGATCTCCGATCGCTCCTGCTTGTCCGTGACCTTGGTGACCAGGCCCCGCACATCACATAAATGCCGCACTGCACAATAGACCGCCCGGAGCGATAGCTCGCAGTCGGCGGCAATCTTCGGAAACGAAGGAAAGCACACACGTTCCCCGTTCGCCCGGTCGCAGAGTGCGATCAGCACAAGTTTCTGTGCCGCCGTCAGGTCACGCTGCTGGAATGCCCAGGCAATATACGGGACGCTCATGCCACTAGCCTCAGGTTGGGATTTCCCAAAGAACTCAGGCTGTTGAACAGCCCGATTGTTAGGTCGGCCAAAGCCGCGTCCTCGGCCATCAGCGCATCGATGCGTCGGATGGCGTTCAGGACCGTCTTGTGATCCCGGTCGCCGAACTGGCGGCCGATCTCCGACAGCGTGTGCAGCGTGGCATGGCGGCACAGCCACATGGCCGCCTGCCGCGGCCGAGCGCACGCCACACCTCGGCGTGCGGACAGCAGATCGAGGACCGTGACGCGGAAGCGCGCGGCCACCGCCGCCTGGATGGCGGCAATCGTGGGACATTTGGGAGACATAGGCACAGCTCTCCTTGACCTTGGCCAAGGGGTCTGCAAAATAGGCGCTGCACAGTGCCCATTCAGCCTGGCCTTGGCCAGTTGATACAGTTCCAGCGCCGTTCCGGTTCCAGCCGGGACGGCGCAACTGTTTACGGCTGATTCTACCGTAATGTCCACAATCGAGCGGGTCATTGCAGGCTGAGTTCCATCTGGTCCACCGCCTCGCGCGGCAACCTGTCGCGGCCAAACAGCACCACACGATAATCATGAAACACCTGAAAATGCGGACGCCGGCTGATTTTGAAGAGGGCGTCGTTTTTTAGCTTCTGGTTGCATCCACAGCAGACGCCCCACCCGTCGGCCACGCCGTTAAGTTCCCGCCCACTAAAATGGTCGTCATTCCAGACGCCTTTGATAGAATTGCCCGTCTCATCCACAATCCTAGTCTTACGGCAACTTGGGCAGTCTCCAGCATAACGCTGAAGCACTACGGTTTTCCACTGACGAGTGCTTGCCACGGAGAAATCTCTCTTTGGCACGATGTCATCGACGCGGTTGCTGAGGAACACCACGTTCGCATCGATCCTGGCAACCTTGGTATCAAGTTGCTGGATGTCGTGCCTCACCGGGATCAACTTCATCTCGAAGATGGAGCCAATAGTCTCGGCGGTGATTGGAGCACTGGCTGCAGCTATCGATCGCCCATCCAGGAATGCTGCGAATACCGCGGTGATTTCAGCCCGAACGTCCGGCGCGCGCGGTGCGTCTGACTTCATGCAGATAACGATGGCTTGGTTTCTGTTCAGCCAGTATTCACCCGCCGGACGGCCTCCGGTGGACTTTGCGGTATGGTGCCGCAAAGTCCCATGCCGTTCCAACTCCTCAGTGTTTCGCTCGATCAGTTGCCGGATATCCCGTGGCCGATCGAACTCCAGTGCCTCAGCAACCCGCAGATCCAAAATGCGCGGCTCATCGTTCAGCAATGACAGATCATGTGCTTGGAGCATCACACCACTTCCCCATCGATGAGCGGCTGGCGATACGGCTCAATCGGCTCGGCGCCATCGAACACGATGACCTCGACGCAATCGCCAACCCGCCGGCACTCAACCTCGTAGCTGAACCCCCAGATCGCGATGCTGCCGGCATAGCCACCATCGCCCGTGCGGGCGAGCAGCCGCCGCGTGTGGATCATCCGGCCTGGCACCTCTCGCACGGTCATGCGAGGCCACCAGCGCGACGGAATGCGGCCAGTGCGGCCTGCGACGGGCGCGTGGCACGCTTGCGAGCGGACTGCCACGGCAGCTTAACGGGCGGGCGCTTCCTGATGCCGCCCATATCCGGCAGTTCCACGATCTCGACCACGCAATCGGTGCGTGCGGATGGCGTGACGGTGATAGAATGGGCGTTGCCGTCGTTGGTAACGACGCCAACCGCTTCCAGCAGATCGCTGATAGCCTTCTCCCAGTTGCCGGAATCACGGCGGGAGATCGGCACATGGAGGGTGAGGTTATAGCGGCAGGCGATGGGCCGCATGCCCATCCACTGGCGCTTGACCTCCCAGCCGGCGGTGGTGAGCCATTCGTTGTATGCGGGCGAGCGGACGCGCTTTTTACCGGGGATGGTGATCCACAACGCGTTGAGTGACGGCGGTGAGGACATGGTGAGGATGATGCCGCTCATTGCGATCGCCCCCCGCAATTCTCGACCAAGAACTCCAGGAACGCGCGCCCATCCGGGTTCTTCGCCTCGTATTTCGCGAGCTTGTCGGGGTTGAACAGCACGTCCTCGGTTGCGCGCAGGATCCGCGCCACCACCCAATCCGGCGACCACTCCGGGACCGGTACCGCCGTCTCCGGCACCATCTCCGGCGCGAATAGCGGTAGTTGCTGCCCGCTCATGCCAACGCGGCCCGTAGCATGGCCTGCCAGCAGCCCATCGCCGCATCGTTGCCGATCGGCCAGCGGCGGCAGCGTGGCGCCGTCCGTCACGGGGACGTGGCGCACCACCAGCGGACGGCCGGCGAGGCGCAGCGCGGCAGCGCCCTGCGGCCCTAGCGGCGACGGGCGCGACGGTAGGCCGAGCCGCCTGACCTTGCCGATCACGGAGTTTTTCGAGCAGCCCATCCAGGCGCCGATCGCAGCGGCGGAATGCGCCGGCTTGCCGTTGTCGCCGAGTTTGGCCCACAGCGCGGATAGCCGGTCGATCCGCTCTATCGGCCACAGCGCGTTGACCTTTGAATTGGTGGATGGGTCAAAACTCATGCTGCCTCCCGCATTGCTGGCCAGCAGGCTCGGCACCATTGCCGCCGCGGCGTGCCGCGCGAGAGGCGGAAAAGATCGCAGACCTCCGGCGCATCGCCCGGCGCGATCGAAATGGCCGGCTCGGCGCACAGTTCGCACACGAACACGGGCGCGGGATTGTCGCTCATGGCGCGATGCTCCGCATCAGATCCCGCAACTTCCACGCCGCGGCGATGGCCGCTCCACGCGTCTCTGGCTTCATCGGTCGATCCCGGAAGTCCTGCGGCACATGCGGGCGGAAACCGAGCGCTTCCCGCTGATGCCAGTACTGCACCGTATGCAGCGGAATGCCGAGGCGCCGGCCTGCCTCTGCCTGCCACAGGCCGGCCGCCGCGAGCGTCCGCAGCCGCGCCAGATCACGCCCCGTGGTGCGCCGCCCGCTCATCGCCGTGCCCGCCAGTGCCAGCGCAGCCACGACGCTATGCGGCGATACATCCGCGATACCCCTTCTCGCCATCGCATGTGCCCGCCACCAGTGGGAGCCTCGCTTGCTCCTCCCTCGCGCGTTTCTCTGCCGCTCTGGCGCGCAGCAGCGCTGCCTTGCGGTCAAGATCGTCCGCCATCCGGTCTAGGAAATCCGCCGCCCGGAAGGCCATCAGCCGGCGACGCTCATGGTCCATGCGGACATGGCCGGTGCGGTAAAACAGCTTGAGCATCCACCGCGACGAGACACCCAGCATCTCGCCTAGCTGGTCCAGCGTCGCGAGCGTGCCGCGCCCCGTTAAATGAGCGCCCATCACGCAATCGCGTACGTCTATAAGCGCCGCCGCGACGTTGCGTTCGGTCTCGGATGGGTCAGCACGCTTGCCTTTGCTCACTGCGAGTCCCCCAATTATCGGTTGGCCAGTTACTTGGTGAGGTGCAATAAGTGCAGAATGCGGTACGCTTTGGTACAATCTCCCTTCGGGGTCATGCGGCCTCGCAGAC
>Ga0070716_100001534_pt1 | contig 10351 bp, 10 predicted proteins | sample LARL112metaG_FD_71395 | JGI IMG/M metagenome (GOLD analysis project Ga0070716, IMG submission 71395) | Corn, switchgrass and miscanthus rhizosphere microbial communities from Kellogg Biological Station, Michigan, USA - LAR L11-2 metaG | ecosystem: Host-associated > Plants > Roots > Rhizosphere... | reverse complement strand
CGGGGCCGAGCAGGGACTGGCCCGCGGCGACGGTGCGGACCGCGCCGACCAGATCGGTCCCGCGGATTTCCTTGAGCAGATAGCCGGCCGCCCCGGCCATGATCGCGTCGAACAGGGCCTCATCGTCGGTGTACGAGGTGAGCATCAGGCAGGCCAGGCGGGGCAATCGGGACCGGAGCTCGCGGCACACGGCCACCCCGTCGCCGTCCGGCAGCCGGACGTCGAGGAGGGCGACATCCGGCTGGAGCGCGGGAATGCGGGCCAGCGCGGAGGTGGCGGTGCCGGCCTCACCGATCACTTTGATGTCGGGTTCGGCTTCCAGCAGGTCCCGCACGCCCATCCGGACAATCGGATGATCATCCACCAGGAAAACCCTGATTTCCGGGGGGTTTTCCGGGGGTTGGTCCGGCCGCCGCGCCATTCATCCAGGGTAACCGGGCTGCTCCGGGATGGCCGCCCGTGCGGGGAACCGGGCGTGGCGCTGGTATCGCCGGCCGGACGGCGCGGTCCCAGATAGCCGGCCGGACGGCACTGCTCCGGCCGGGCTGGGTTAGCCTGAGGCTGGCCGGGCGCCTGCGGGCATGGATCCGGCCGGGACGACGGTGGGAGGCCGGTCATGCCACAGCCCGAGGGAGCTGAACTCGAGAAGGTCCGCGCACGCCGGGAGGACCTGCGCAAGCGCTATCTGCGCCCGCTGGGCGAGCGGCCCGCGACCCCGGTCCGCGGGGTGCATCACCTGGCCCTGATCTGCCGCGACGTCGAGGAGACCATCCAGTTCTACCAGGAGTTCCTCGGCTTCCCGCTGGTCGAGCTGGTGGAGAACCGGGACTACGCCGGCTCCAGCCACTTCTTTTTCGACATCGGCAACAAGAACATGCTGGGCTTCTTCGACTTCCCTGGGCACGACCACCCGGCCTGGCAGGAGACCATCGGCGGGGTCCAGCACCTGGCCATCTCCATCCCGCAGGAGCAGTACGACGCGGCCAGGAAGAAGTTCGACGAGACCGGGCTGGACTACCTCGGCCCGGACCGGGGGGTCGAGGAGAGCATGTACTTCCGTGACCCGAACGGCGTGGGGCTGGAGCTCTACCGCGAGGACCTCGGTGAGTTCGACGGCCGGCACCTGATCGACTGAGAGTCCTGGCCTACCGCAGCTCGCGGCGGATGACCAGGCGCAGGCCGGTCCAGACCGCGTCGATCGCGCACACCTTGTTGTCCACCAGGCCGGTGGGCAGCGCGACCTCCCGGACCACGTGCTCGGTCATGTCGGTCGGGACCTTAGCGGCCCGTTTCGGCCAGGCGATCCACAGCCCGCAGGCCGGGGTCATGTGCTCGCGCAGCGCCCCGAGCTCCGCTTCGAACTCCGCCCGCGACGTGGTGAAGTACACGATCACGTCCAGCCGGGCGCCGGGCGGCAGCCGGTCGCTGACCTCGGTCCCGGGCAGGTCGCCGAGCCGCCCGCGGAAGCCGTCTGGCGCCCCGACCAGCGCGACCGCCGCACCGGGCCGGATCCCCAGCTTGGCCGGCAGCGGGGTCCCCGAGTAGCCGCTACCCGCGCTCACGCAAGATCGCGACGCCGTCGCCGGACAGGTCAGCCAGCACCGCCTGCCGCCCGGTCATGGCCATGATCAGGGACAGTATCGGCCCGGACACCTCGGGGCCAGAGCCGGTCGCCCAGGTGGTGTCGGTGGCCCGCAGGGTCAGCCCGTCGATCCGCTTCCTGGCCCCGATCAGCAGGTTGGAGCCCTTGAAGAAGCTGGCCACCTGGACCAGGGCCGGCTCCGGGTAGTCCCGGGTCAGCCCCAGCGGCCGGCGGATGTCCGTGCCGTGCACCACGGTCTCGCCCAGCCACGCCGCTGGCGGCCCGGGCGGGTGCGAGGTCGCCTGGGTATACCGGCGGAACTCGGCCAGGCCGTCGGCCGGGGTGCCTGCGGTCTCCCGGGCCACCCCGCGCGCGGTCATCGTGTTGAACCGGAACCCGGCGCCGGCCATGGCCACAAAGAAGGCTGGCGGCGTCATCTTCGCGGTCGAGGTCATGTGCCCCAGCACGTCGCGCACGGACCACCCGGCGCACAGCGACGGCGTCGCCCACTGCCCGTCCGTCACGGTGGCCAGGTCGTCTGCCAGGGCCTCGCGCTCACTGTGGATAAACGGCCATGGATCGGCCATCGCCATCGCCCCCTGATGATCCTGGTCCGGCCAGCCTGTGGCGCGGCGGCCGGCTGTTGGGTCAGCCTATGGCCAGGCCGGTCTCCGGGTCGAAGAAATGCAGCCGCTCCACGTCCACGGTGAACACCGCGCGGCCGTGCGCGCGGACCCGGGCCCGTGGGTCGATCCGGGCCACCCCGCTGGCAACCTCAGTGGCGGTTATGCCGTCCGGGCCCTCACCGGCCCCCGGCCCGTGGCCCCGCAGCTCCGCCTCGTCGCGGACCCGGCGGGCGTCCAGGGTGAAGTGGACCAGCTGCTCGCTGCCGAGCACCTCGACCAGGTGCACGTCGGCGGACAGCCTCGTCCCCGGTTCCGCGGCGCCTCCCGCGGCGGCCGTCCCGGCCAGGCTCTCCGGGCGGATGCCCACGATCACCGTGCCGCCGCCGAAGGCGGCCAGCCCGCTGACCCGCTTCACCACGGCGGGCGGCAGGCTGAGCCGCTGGCTGCCCAGGACCAGCTCGGCGCTGTCCCCGGTGACCTCCAGGCCCGCCTCGTACAGGTTCATCGCCGGGGAACCGATGAACGTGGCCACGAACACGTTGGCCGGCTGGTCGTACAGTTCCCTGGGCCGCGCGGCCTGCTGCAGGATCCCGTCCCGCAGCACGGCCACCCGGTCGCCCATGGTCATCGCCTCGATCTGGTCGTGCGTGACGTACAGCGTGGCGGCACCGATCCGCCGGTGCACGGTGAGCACTTCGGTGCGCATCTGCACCCGCAGCTTCGCGTCCAGGTTGGACAGCGGCTCGTCCATCAGGAAGATGGCGGGCTCGCGGACGATGGCGCGGCCCATCGCGACCCGCTGCCGCTGGCCGCCGGACAGCTGGCGTGGCTTGCGGCCGAGCATGTCGGTCAGCCCGAGGATGGCGGCGGCCTCCCGGACCCGGCGGTCCCGCTCCGCCCGGGGCATTTTGCGGTTCTCCAGTGCGAAGCCGATGTTCTGGGCCACGCTCAGGTGCGGGTACAGCGCGTAGCTCTGGAACACCATGGCGGCGTCGCGCCGCCGCGGCGGCACGTCGTTGACCACCTTGTCGCCGAAGCGCAGGGTGCCGGCCGTGATCTGCTCCAGCCCGGCCACCATGCGCAGCGCGGTGGTCTTGCCGCAGCCCGACGGCCCGACCAGGACCATGAACTCGCCTGCGCCGACGTGCAGGTCGAGCCCTTGCACCGCGGTGACGCCGTTCGGGTACACCTTGCTCAGGCCGTCCAGTGACACACTCGTGGGCACGGTGCTTCCCCTCAGTTCGCGATGCTGCCGAGCAGCAGCCCGCTGCGCCAGTACCGCTGCAGGATCAGGAACAGCGCGATCAGCGGCACGATCGTGACCAGTCCGCCCAGCACGACCAGCGGGAACAGTTCCGCGTTGCCGCTGTTCTGGGCGCGCTCGGACCACAGGCCCAGGCCGACGGTCAGCGGGTACAGCTGGTTCTGGCTGAAGATGATCAGCGGCAGGAAGTAGTTGTTCCACACCGTGACGACGTTCAGCAGCAGCACGGTCATCATGCCGGGCAGCATCAGCGGCACGGCCAGCCGGAAGAAGATCCGCAGCTCGCCCGCCCCGTCGATCCGGGCCGCGTCGATGAGCTCGGGAGGCACCGACACCTCGACGAACACCTTCATCAGGTAGACCCCGACCGGGCTCACCATGCTGGGCAGGATCATGCCCCAGATCGAGTTGATCAGGTGCACCTTCGCGTAGCTCAGGTACAGCGGCAGGGTGATGGCCGTGATCGGTACCAGCAGCGCCGCGATCACCAGGTAGAAGAGCGCGCGGGCGCCGCGGAAGTTGAACCGGGCGAAGCCGTAGCCGGCCAGCGCGGCGAGCAGGGTGGCCCCGCCCCCGCCGACCAGCGCGTACAGCGCGGTGTTGCCGAACCACTGGAAGTAGATCCCGTAGCCGTCCACGTTCTGGAACAGCAGGGCGAAGTTCCGGCCGAACACGAACGGCGAGGCGAACCAGAAGCCGAACGACTCGAAGATGTTGGCCTGGGTCTTGGTCGAGTTGATGATCAGCCAGGCGATGGGGATCAGGGTGAAGATCGCGAACAGCAGGCAGAACGTGGTGACCGCGGTGACCGTGCCCCGGGGCAGCCCGTAGTACTCGACCGGGATGCTGTTCTCGTCGGGGGCGAAGCGCCGCTTGCGGGGCGGCGGGGCGGGCGGCTCCGCGGCCTGGCTCGGCCGCAGCACCGTGGTTGCGCTCATCAGACCTCACCCCTCCGGCGGCGGACGGCCAGCGAGCTGACCGAGATGACGACGATCACGATGCCGAGGATGACCGCGGCCGCGGCGGCCAGGTTGTACTGCCCGCCAGCGATCGCGGTGTTGTAGATGTACAGGGTCGGCGTGAAGTTGACCGAGATCGCCTGGGTCTCGAAGTACTGCAGGATGAGCGGCTCGGTGAACAGCTGCAGCGCGCCGATCGTGTTGATGAACACCAGCAGCACGATGGCCGGGCGGACCATCGGCAGCTTGACCTTCAGGATGATCTTCCACAGCGGGGTGTCGTCCAGGATGGCCGCCTCGATGACGTCCCTGGGCACCGATCTCAGCGCGGTGTACAGGATCACCATGTTGTAGCCGGTCCACTCCCAGATCACGATCACGATGATCGTCGGCAGGATCAGCCCGCTGGAGAAGTAGTCGATGTTGCTGAACCCGAGCGCGTGGGCGAAGTGCACGAACGGGCCGAACTGCGGCTCCATCAGGAACGACCACATCACCGCGCCGACCACGGCCGGGACCGCGAACGGGATGAAGAAGATGGTCCGGAACACGGCGCCGTACTTGGCCACGCCCAGGTCGAACATGGTCGCCAGGAAGAACGCGATGGCCAGCATCACCGGGATCTGGATGGCCGCGAAGACGATCACCCGGATCACCCCGGACCAGAACTCGCCCGACTGCAGGGTCTGCGTGTAGTTGGCCGCGCCGGTGAACACGGTGCCGCCGATGATGCGGGTGGTGTACAGGCTGGTGTAGATCGCGTAGCCGAGCGGCGCCAGCATGAGGACGACGAAGAAGGCGAGGAACGGGGCGACGAACCAGAAGCCCTTCCGGTCACGCCGGCCGGCCCACGCCGACTGCACCAGCAGGCTCCGCCGGGGGAGCGGGCGCCTCGGTGCCGCGGTGGCGGTGGCGTTCATGGTCGTGGTCTCCTCCTGAGCGGGGACGGGGGCGGGGAGGTGCGGCTGGCGGGCTGGTGTGCGGGCTGAGTCTGGGCACGAGTCTGGGAGTGGGGCCAGGCCGGCCGGCGTCCGCAGTGGCTGCGAGCGCCCGCCGGCCTGGCCGTCACCAGGCGGTCAGCTGGATACCGTGAACCCCTGCTGCTTGGCGTAATTCACCAGGACATTCTGGAAGTTCTGGAATGCGTGGGCCAGCGTCTCCTTCCCGTTCAGCACACCGGCGAACACGGTGGCCGACTGGGTGAGTGCCTCGGTCATGAACGGTGGCCACGGCACGCCCTGGATGCTGCTGGCGGCCGCGGTGAACACCCGGTCCGGCTTGGAGGAACCGGACACCGGGACCGTGATGTCCTTGTAGGACGGGTCATTGAGCAGCGGGACGAACGTCGGGAACAGCGACGACGGCGCCGTCTTGGTGATGTTCCATGAGGCGGTGGTCCCGTTCAGCCACTCGGAGAACTCCGCGGCCGCGGCCGGGTTCTTGCTCTGCGAGAAGACCGGGTAGGTTGAGCCGCCCCAGTTGGCCGCGACATGGGCGCCCGCGGTCCATTGCGGCAGCGGCGAGGCCCGCCAGACACCGACGGACTGCTTGGCGTCCGGCGCGAAGTAGGACGGGCCCCACGCCGAGCTCAGCCAGCTCGCGTCGATGCTCTTGTCCATGTCGGCGAACGACGTGGCGGACACGTCGGTGGTGCCGTTGACCTCGTGCGCGGACAGCAGCTTCTGCCAGTAGGCGGCGAACTTCATCTGGGCCGGCCCGGTCCAGTTGATGGTCACGTGGCTGCCCCCGCTGTATGCGAACGGCCACGCGTTGTCCTGCGCCATCAGGCTCATCACCCATTGCAGGTCGGTCGCGGAGAAGTTCGTCATGTACGCCGACGGGTCGGCCTTCTTCAGCTTGGCCGCGTCGGCGGCGAACTCGTCCCAGGTGGCCGGCGGGGTGATGTGGTACTTGGCCAGCAGCTTGGAGTTGTAGTAGAAGGCCATCGGGCCGGCGTCGCCGGGCATCGCGTAGACCGCCTGGCCCTGGCTGACTTCCTGCCACGCCCACGGCACGAACTGGCTCTTGTACTTGTTCGCGCCGTACGGGACGAGGTTGACCACGTTGTGGGTGACCTCGAACGACGGCAGTTCGTCGAACTCCACCTCGGCCACGTCCGGCGCGCCCGAGCCCGCCTTCAGCGCGTCAGAGATCTTCACGTACTCGGGATCGCCCGCCCCCACGTCTTCCTGGGTGACGCAGATGGACGGGTGGGTCTTGTTGAACTCGGTGACTGCCCGGCCCATGCCAGGGACCCAGGCCCAGAAAGTGATCTTCGTTGCGGACGATGACTTGCAGGAAGCGCCTGCTTCCAGCGTGGCGCTTGAACTCGCGCTGGCGCTCGATGAGCCCGCTGGGGCCGCCGAGCCACCACCGCTGCTGCCGCCGCACGCGGCCAGCAGCGCGATGGCCGCGGCGCCGGCCAGTCCGGCTGTGGCGCGTCCTGCGATGCGTCGGGTCCCCGGGGGGCGGGGCCAGGTGGGTCGTGAGGTGGGGGGCATTTCGCAGAACTCCTCTGTTGAGCCGTTGTCTCTTTCCTCGGTAGCGGCCCGGGCCCGGCCGCTGGGGCAGCCGGGCCCGGACGTTCGGTCAGCCGCCGGCCGTCGCGGCCTCGATGACCGTGAACGACTGCGGCGGCAGGGTGAGGGTGAGCGTCGCGCCCTTAGGGGTGTCCGACCCCTCCTCCACGCAGGCACCCTCCACATCGGGCAGCGCGCGGGCCTCGTGCCCGCGGGCCGCGGTTACGGTGGCGATCTCGGCGTCGCTGTCGAACGCCAGGTCGCGGAGGACGATGTCGATGGTCTCTGGCTCGTCCGGGTTCCGGTTCACCAGCGTCAGCGCGATCTTGTCCCGGGCGGCGGACGCGGTGGCCGCCGCGTCGATCACGGCGAATGGGCCAAGGTCGGCCACCCGGTGCGGCCACCGGCTGCGGTGCTCCTCGCCCAGCGGGCTGACCATGGGAGCGCTAACATGAACATCGACCGCCACCTCCAGGGCCGCCGTGGAATGCAGCAGCACGGGGTAGTAGATCGGCTGGGTGGCGATGCCGTCCGGGCTGGTCACGATCGGGGCGATGGCGTTGACCATCTGGGCCAGGTTGGCCATCCGCACCCAGTCGCAGTTCCGGATGAAGATGTTCAGGTAGGTGGCCACGGCCAGCGCGTCCGGGAAGTTGTACCGCTCCTCCAGCGCGCCCACCGGCTCCCGGTACCAGACGTTCCACTCGTCGTAGGCGATCCGCGGCGGAGTGGCGATCTTCTTCACGTACGCGGCCCGCTGAATCAGCGCCCGGGCGACCTGGATGGCCCGCTCCGCCTGGTGCGGCTGGAGCACGTTGGTCCAGTAGTCGTCGGACCCGGTGTAGATGTGCAGCGAGTGGTAGTCGACCAGCGGGGCCATGCCGTCGATGACCACCCGGTCCCAGTCGTTCCAGCCGTTCATCCCGCAGCTGATCAGCTTGGCCTGCGGGTCGAGCATCTTGATGGCCCGGGCCCACCGGGTCGCGGTCCGCACGTACTCCTCGGCGGACAGCGCGCCGACCTGCCAGTCGCCATACATCTCGTTGCCCAGGCCCCAGTACCGGACCCGGTACGGCTCCGGGTGGCCGTTCGCCGCCCGCCGCTGGGCCCAGGCCGTGTCCCCGCCACGGTTGCAGTACTCGACCCAGGCCAGCGCCTCTTCCAGGGTGCCGGTGCCCATGTTCAGGCAGATGTAGGGCTCGGTGCCCAGCTCCGCACAGTAGGCGAGGAACTCGTCGGTGCCGAACCGGTTGGATTCCTCGCCGCCCCAGGCCAGCTCGGGCCGGCGCGGCCGGGCATTCTTGGGCCCGATGCCGTCGGCCCAGTGGTAGTTGCTGACGAAGTTCCCGCCCGGCCAGCGCAGCACGCCCATCCGCAGTTCGCGGAGCAGGCCGAGCACATCGGTGCGGAACCCCTGGGCGTCGGCCAGCGGGGAGCCTTCGTCGTACATTCCCCCGTAGATGCAGCGGCCGAGATGCTCGACGAATCCGCCGAAGACATTGCGGTCGACCGTGCCGAGCGGACGGGCCGGGTCCACCACGATCCGGGTCACGAAACCTCCTGGTCAGTTTGGGATTTCGGGATGCGGGCGCCACACGACTCCCGCACGATCAGTTCCACCGGCAGGCGCACCGGCGCCTCCGGCGGGGTCTCCCCGGCGATGCTGCGCAGCAGCAGTTCCACGGCCCGCTCGCCGGTCTCGGCGAACGGGACCCGGAGTGAGGACAGCGGCGGCATCAGGTACTCGGCGAACGGCATGTCGTCGCAGCCGACCACGGCGACGTCGTCCGGGACCCGGCGGCCGGCCGTGGCCAGCGCGCTGAGCACGCCGATGGCCATGGTGTCGCTGTGCACGAAGATCGCGGTCATCTCCGGGTCCCGCTGCAGCAGCAGCCGGGTGGCGGCAGCCGCCGTGCCCGGCGTCCAGTCCGCCTCGACGGCCAGGTCCTCACCCGGCTCGATCCCGGCCTCGCGCAGCGCGTCCTCATAGCCGTGCAGCCGGCTGCGCACCACGTGCCGTCGGAACGGCCCGGTGATCGTGCCGATCGAGGTATGGCCGAGCCGGATCAGGTGCTCGGTCGCGGTCCGCGCCCCGGCCCGGTGGTTCGACCCGACCAGCGGGACGCCGCCGCCCGGCACGTGATGCAGGCTCACCGCGGGCACATAGCGCCGCAGCATGTCGGCGACCTGCGGGTCGCCCTCCAGTTGCGGCGCGGCCGCGATGACCCCGTCCACCCGGCGGTCGATCAGCATCTGCACGACAGCGGCGCCGTCCTCGCCGTCCTCGGTCAGGTTCCCCACCAGCACGGCCAGCCCATGCCGCCGCGCGGTGTGCTCCGCGGCCACCGCGAACTGGGACAGCGCGCCGTCGGTGATGTCCCCGGCGACCAGGCCGATGGTCGCGGTGGTCCGCTGCACCAGGCTCCGGGCCACGCTGTTGGGCCGGTAGCCGAGGCTTTCCGCCACCGCGATGATCCGCGCCTGGGTCTCGGCGGACACCCGCACGTTGCCGCCGTTCAGCACTTTGCTCGCGGTCTGGAAGCTGACCCCGGCCCGGGCCGCGACTTCCTTGATCGAGACATACCGACGCGCCATCAAGCCCCACTGTGACCTGGTTCGCCCGGGGTGAACGAACGTTCGCCTAGAAGGTAGATTCTGGGCGATCCTCGGTCAAGACACGTTTCGGTCACGGTCCGGGGCGCATTATCCCCGGTGACACCGGTATTCGCGGCCCAGTTCGCTGGTCAGGGGCGGGTGCTGCGAGAACCTGCGCGAATGCGGGGTTCCCGAGGCAAAGGTTTCATTCCGGCCGAACGTTCGCCCGCTGCCCCGCCCCGCCCCTAACGCCGTCATTACGGCCGTCATGCCGCTGGAGTCAGCCAGGAACCGGGATGCCGTGGTGATCGCTCGCGGCGACCACTCGACCCTCACTCGTCCTGGCCGAGCAGCAGCCGGCGGGCCTGCTCGTGGGAGATGGCCCCGGGCCGCCCGGCCGCCGACCACTCCCGGTACTCCTCCAGCGCTGCCGCAGCCTCAGCCCCCTCCCGCTCGTGCGGGGAGGCCAGCTGTTCCAATGCCCGCAACCGCCGGCACTCAGCCAGGGCGAGCACGACGGCGGTCTCTCCACCCAGATAGATCATCTCGTGCGGCCCGTCAGCCGCGGGCCCGGCAGGCTGTGCGGACATGCCGAACACGGTACTCGGCCCGGCCGTCAATTCCACTGGTGACGCACCAGGCGCAGCACTCGGGTACTCGGCCCGACCGGCCCGGCCGGGACCCCGGGAAACGCTCAGACCTGGACGAACTCGATGCCGGCCAGCTCGCAGAACGCCTTCCAGTCCGCGGCGTGGTGGCCCAGGTTCATCACCTCGTGGTGCGGGCCGCCCGCGGCCAGCCAGCCG
>Ga0070716_100001529_pt1 | contig 10354 bp, 5 predicted proteins | sample LARL112metaG_FD_71395 | JGI IMG/M metagenome (GOLD analysis project Ga0070716, IMG submission 71395) | Corn, switchgrass and miscanthus rhizosphere microbial communities from Kellogg Biological Station, Michigan, USA - LAR L11-2 metaG | ecosystem: Host-associated > Plants > Roots > Rhizosphere ... | reverse complement strand
CGACGTCGATGCCTGGGAGCTTGCCGGGTTCGCGGGACGTCTCGACGTCGCCGCCTACCTGACGGCGGATCAGCACGCCGCCCAGTACCGTGTCCTGGTCGACGTTCTCCTCGATGCCCAGGAGCAGTCGCTCACCGGGGTAAGCCGTGACGAGCTGCTGGCGAGCGCGCGCAGCCGGATCGCGGCCGTTACGGATCCCGCGACGGCCGGCCGCCTCACCGCGCCCGGATCGTTCGATATCGATGCCCGGATGAAGGCCCTGCACCACTGGGGCGTCGTGATCCGCTGGCAGGATAAGGCAAAGACCGAGGCCGACTTCGTCCGCACCCGCGACCGCTACCAGCTGACCAGCGAGGCCGCCGACCTGCATCGCTGGCTCCGGCGCAGGATCGACGAGGATGCCGTCGCCACCAGTGCCGCGGCCTTTGCACCCGCGGTGATCGCGGACCGGCTCGATGACACGCTCGTGGCACTGGCGGAGCGGGATCTGCTCAGTGCCGCGCGGGCCTGGGCGCAGGTCCGCACCACGCTCAAGGACATGGCCGAGGCCGCTTCGATCTGGCAGTCGAGGATGGCGTCGGCGCTGGCAGGCTCGCCCGACGAGGAGAAGATGCGCCGCCTGCGGGAGACCCTCATGGCCTACGTCACGGTCTGGGGCGCCGGAGTGGATACCTACAGCCCGAGAATCCGTGATGCGGTCGGCAAGCTGGGGCAGGTCGCTGACGAAGACTGGCGCGCCATCGCCCTGGCGGGCGTCGACCCGGACGCCGCTGAGGAAATAGTGGCGGCCATCACGCACGGCCACAAGGACGCGGCGCAGACCCTGGATGCCTGGTTCCGACCCAGCTCCGGTCAGGCGCTGCGGCTCCGGCGACAGGTCAGGGACGCTGTCACGCCGCTGCTGCGGGGATCCCGGGTGCTGCTGGCCACCGGGGGGCGGGTGACGCGCCGAGCCGAACTGCTGCGCATCGCCACCGCAATCGAGTCGGCCAGCAGTGACGAGGCCGCCTGGCGGATCTGGTGCGCAGCCACCGGACTCTGGAGTGCCCGCCACCTGTCCGGCGTGCCGGCCGAACCGGACACGCCGGCCCGCACGTCGTTCTGGGAGGCGCCGACGGTTCCCGTCGATGTGACGTTGCGTAAGCGCGGTACCCAGTCGGTGAAGGGCCGCCCCGCCCACGTGCCGAGCCACCGGGCAGCGCGGCGGGCCGCCCGGGAAGCGGCCGATGCCCAGCGACTCGCGGTGGAACGCGCCGAGCGCGCCATCGCTGGCCGGTCCGGCTCTCACCTGGCCGACTGGCCGACGATCTCCAGCGGCCCTGAGGCCGCCCTTGTCTGGGATCTTCTCACTGCGGTGCTGCGTGCGGCGCCCGATGCCAGCGGTATCCGGACCGCGCTCACTGGAGACGACCGGTGGATCGTGATGGCCCATCCCGCTCCGCCCACCCGTCCGTCCGCCCTACTGGCCACCCCCGACGGATCCCTCGCCTGCGAGAACTGGCGAATCGAGGTCAGCCGGGCATGAGCACGATCGGACGCGACAGCGCGCGGGCCGAAGCCCAGCAGGCATTCGTCGGCCTGCTGGCCACGCCGCTGCTGGCCGCGCGCGTCCAGCCGCCCCTGTTCGCCGACGTCCTCCGGCATCGTGCCATCATCAGCGACTGGGTGGCCAGGCTCGGATACCGCCTCGTCCTGACCGGCGGCGTGGCCCGGCTGCACCGCGATCCCGCCGGTCCCGCTCGCACCGCCGCGCCGCCGCCGTGGAATCCGCCCGCCCGCCGTGACCTGGTTCTGCTGGCGCTGGCCGCGGCCGCGTGCGAGGACACCGATTCCAGCACGACCGTACAGGAACTCTCCGACGAGGTCCGGGCGCTGTCCGCGGGTACCCGTATCACCGCCTACGATCCCGACCGGAGAGCGGAGCGGCAGGCTTTCGTGCGCAGTCTCGGGCGCCTCACCGAACTCGGCATCCTCATCCGCCGCACGTCCGATGAGACGCTGCTGCGGCAGTGGGAGGAAGAAGGCACCGGCGTAGGCGCGGGTTACGAGCTCGACCGGGACGCGCTGCTGCAGTTCACCGATCCGTACACGGTGGAACTGGCCCTCGCGGCCGGACAGCTGGATGCCCGCGATTCCGGTGATGACGAGGCTTCCCGCCTGCATACCCGCGGCCAGCGACTCCTCCGCATCCTGGTCGAGGACACCGCGCTGCTCTACGCCGACCTGCATCCGCTCGACGCCGACTACGCCCGGGCCCAACGTTCCTGGCTGACCGGGCAGGCGGCAGACATGACCGGAGGGGTGGTGGAAGTCCGCGCCGAGGGAATGCTGCTCCGGCTGCCGGACGACCGGCCGACGAGTTCCGCGGTCACGCCGATGTTCCCGGCGGCGACCGCGGGCCGCTGGTTCGCCCTCAAGGTTCTCGACGCCGCCACCGGCGGCGGCTCCGATGGCGCTCCCGATGAGTTCGGCCGGATCACCCTCACCGGCCCGCAGGTCGACGCCGTAGTGGCCCGTGTCTACACCGAAAACTTCGGCGCGCTGACCAAGGCGCTCGGCGAGTCCCCGACCCGGCTGCGGTCGGGGGTCGAGCCCATCCTCACTGGCCTGGGCCTGATCAGGAAGGGCGACGATGGCTGGATCGTCCTTCCGGTGGCGGGCCGCTATCGTGATCCGAAGGCCGTATGGGAGCTGACGCTGGAGGACATACCGTGACCGCGCCCTTCGACCTGACGTCGTGGCGGGACACGGTCATCTGCGGCGGGCTCCTCGAGCCGACCAGGGCGGAACGGTGGCAGCCGCTGCGGGCCGGGGTGGTGAACCTATGGGAATATGACGCCGCCGAGGTCTGGTACGCGGACGGACGACTGCAGCTCCAGGGCGCGAACGAGTCGGGCAAGTCGACCCTGATGACGCTGACCACCCTGCTGCTGATCGCGGGTGACATCTCCAGCCACAACATCGACACGCTCGGCCAGAGCGAGAAACGTTTCCGCTACTACGTGGAACCGACCGGTCACGCACTGGACCGGCGTGACGCGACGCAGGTGAAGAACCGGGGCTGGGCGTGGCTCGAGTTCGGCAGCATCGGCGGGGGCGGAGCCCAGGAGTACTTCACCCTGCTCTTGTTCGCCGAATCCCGGCGGGCGGACGGAACGCTGAAGATGCAGTGGTGTACCACCCACGGCGCGGCGCGGGTCCGGGACGGGCTTGCGCTGGCCAAGGCGGGGATAGTGGCCGAGCCGGGACAGTTCCGTGCCGTCCCGGGGTTCACCGCGCACCGTTCCGGCACCGCCTACCGCGAGGACCTCGCGCGCACGCTGTACGGGAGCAGCACGGCCTGGCTGGATCAGGTCATCCGCATCCTGCGGGTGGTGCGTACCCCTCAGATCGGCCACCGCCTCGACCTGAGGTTCCTGACCGACGCGTTCCGGGTCGCCCTGCCGCCGATAGCCGACGACGAGATCAGTCAGCTCGCCGACGGCTGGGAGCAGCTGCAGCGCCTGCGCGACGAGCGCGACACGACCGATCAGGCCCTCGCCGCCGTCACCGAGTTCACTCGGCAGCGGTGGCGGCCGTGGGCCGATTCCGTCATCCGCGCCGCCGCCGACCCGGTGGCCGCCGTCACCAGCAAGCTCACCCAGATCACCCGCGAGGAGAAGAGCGCGTCAGACGCCGTGCGCGCACTCGAGGGCGAAGTCAGGGTTCTCGATGAGCGCATCGAGGCCGAGGAGAAGGCCGGGCAACTGGCGGCGGACCAGCGCGAGGCGCTGCGCGACAGCCGGGCCTACCAGGACGCCGTCTCGGCCAGCATGAACGCCCAGCAGCTCGCCGAGCGCGCCGACGCCGCGGAGAAGACCGCTGTGCGGTCCCGCCGGCGGGCCGACGAGGCGCAGCGGGCGATCGGGCCGGCCGAGGCTCACCTCGCTGAGGCCGGGAAGAATCTCGACCAGGCCGAACGGGCGGTGGTGACAGCAGCTGGCAACGTGGCTCGCCACGCTGACGACGCCGGCCTGGTGGAGGTCACGGCACGGTTCCTGGCCGATCGCGACACTGAGCGGATGCGGCAGGCCGCTCGGCTCCGCGGCACGGCCGCCGAAGAGGCGCGGCGCAGGATCGCGGTCCACGCCAAGGCGGTGACCGAATGCGACGCGGCGACGCGACGTGCTGGCGAGGCCCGCGACCGGGCCGCCAGGGCTCAGCGCCTGGCGGCCGAACGGGAGCGGGCAGTGGAAGGCGCCATAACGGCGGTCGCCGAGCTGCTCTCCGGGTGGGCCCGGAGCCTCGATGAGCGGATACGCCCGGCCGCCGAGCTCCTCGAACGCTGGATCCAGCAGGTTTCCAGCCAGGCGGTAGCGGACAAGCCCGCACCAGTGCTCGCGACCGTGATCAGCCGCGATCACCTGGTACCAGCTCGGCGCCCCCTAGACCAAAGGCGCGCCGAGCTGGATCGCGCTCGGCAGGAGAAGGCGGCGGCCGCTGCGTCCACCGAGGCGGAACTCGCCCTTGTCGAGTCCGAGCGTGACCCGCGGCCGCGCGAACCGGAGTTCTGGCTACGGCGGGAACGGTCCGAGGGTGTCGGTCTGGCCGGCGCGCCGCTGTGGCGGCTGGTCGAGACGGCTGGGCCGGATGTACCGGTCGCGCGGCTCGAGGCGACGATGGAGGCGGCCGGCCTGCTGCAGGCATGGGTCACCCCGGACGGGGTCTATGCCTCCGGACGGGACGGAAGCGACGTTATCTGGACCACGTCCGGCTCCGGCTCGCCCGGCCCCAGTTCACGATCGCTGTCGGCGGTGCTGCGGCCCGCCGACGACGCAGGCACTCTCGCCGGGGTGGTGAACGAGTTGCTGCGTTCGGTCGGGTACGGTGACGACCTCGCCGCCGAGGGCACGGCGATCAGCGCCGCCGGCCGGTGGCGGCACGGCGGGCTCACCGGCACAGCGGCACCGCAGCCGGAGGGCGCGCGCCTGCTCGGCGCCGCGGCGCGGGCGGCAGACCGGGCCCGCCGTATCGCGGACCTTAGAACCCGTTTGGACGGGCTGGCCGCCGAGCGCAAACACCTCGCCGACGAACTGACCCGGCTGGATGGCCTGCTCGGCGCGCTGGACGCGGCCGTGGAACGGCTGCCCGCCGACTCGGAGGTGGTCTCGGCCGTGCTCCGGGCCAGGGACGCCGCCCGGGCTGCCGAGGACGCCGTCGCGGAGGCAGAAGCCGCGGAGCTGGACGAGCGCACGGCCCGATCCGCCTCGGACACGGCCGCGGCCGACATGGCCGCCCACTGCGACGAGCACGGCCTGCCGCGTAGTTCCGGGGACGTGGAAAAAGTACTGACGGCGCTGGCCGAATACCAGTCCGCAATCAGCGGTCTGGTCAGCGCGATGAGCCTGGTACCGCCGCTGCGTACGGCCGCCGGGCAGGCGGCCGAGGTAGTCCGGCAACGCCGCGCCGGCTTCCAGGGCGCCGAAGAGGACGCGGCCAGTGACGAAGAGGCCGCGCTCGGCCTGCGCGCTAAGGCGGACGTCGCGCGGTCCGCTCTCACCAAGGAGACGCAGGAAGTCATCGAAGAGGTACGGCGCCTGGGCCGACGTGCCGAGGAGGCCACGCAACTGCTGAAGTCGCTGGCCCGGGATCAGGCCGGGCTGACCGGCCGTAAGACCAAGGCCGAGACGGTCCTGGAGCAGGTCGAAGAGCGGCGCGAGGAGGCCGAAGCGGAACGGAAGCGCTGCGTGGACCGGTGGTTCGGCTGCGTCGACTCGGGCCTGCCCCGATTGCGCGGGCTCGACGATCCGCCGACCCGTGGCGTCACGGCCGCACTCGAATCCGTCCGTGCCGCCCGCGCGAAGATCACCATCCGCGAATGGCCGGATGATCCTGCCGCCGCGGGCCACCGGGTGCAGGGCCAGTGGGTCCGGATGACCGAAGCGGTGGCTATGCTCCGTTCCCGCCTGGAGTCCCTAGCTGGCCGGACCATCCGCACCGTAACGCCCGGCGACGGTGACGAGGATTTCCCCGGTGCCGTCGAAGTCGTAGTCGACGCCACCGGAGCAGCGTTGGCTCCGCCGGTCGCGGCGGAGACGCTGTCAGCACTGCTGCTGCGGCTGCAGACCGACTACGACGAGGAGCTCACGAAGACCATCAACGAGCTTCTGGGCAGCACGTTCATCGAGCATCTACGCGACCGGCTGGCCGAGGCCGAGCGGCTGCGATCGGACATCAACGCCAAGCTCGCGCAGAACCCCACGTCGGTCTCCGGCCTGACCCTACGGCTCATCCGGGTCCCGGTGTCGGAGGAACGCTCGGCCAATGACGTGCTCGCCGCGCTGGAACGCGACTTCACCCTGCTGCCCGGATCGACCCAGGAGCAGCTGCGCGGTTTCCTGGCCGCCCGGGTTAGTGACGCGCAGGAGAAGGCGCGAGCCGCCGGCGACCCCGACTGGAGGTCCAGGCTGGCGGAGATGCTCGACTACCGCCGCTGGTTCGAGCTGCGGATGGAGTACCGTACGCCGCGTTCGGGCCTGGCAGACGGACCGGCCGGCGGCTGGCGCACACTCGACCGCGGAGACCACGGCCTGTTGTCCGGCGGGGCCAAGGTCGTCACGCTGATGCAGCCGTTCATCGCGGCGCTGCACGCGATGTACGACCAGTCAGGAATCGGACCGCGCATGATCTGGCTCGACGAGGCGTTCGGGGGCGTGGACTCCGCGAACAAGGCCGCCATGTTCCGGTTGCTGACGTCCTGCGATCTGGACTGGCTCATCGCGGGTCCGGCCATCATCGCCAACTCCTCTACCGTCCCCCTGGCCTCGGTATACGAGGTACGCCGCGCGCCCCAGCCGCTGCCCGGAGTCTCGCTCGAGCTCGCGGTCTGGACCGGCAACGAGCTCACCTATATCCCCACCCCTGACCCCGCGGATCTGCCCGACCTGGCTGCGGTACCCAGTGGCTCTTCCGATTCCGACGACCTGTTCTCCGCGCTGTGACGGACCCTCGCCTGCTGGTTTGGGCCGGCTTGCCCGGGCCGGCCAAAGTGCTCGCGGCGGCCAGGCAGCGCCTCGAAGCCGGGCACGGCATGGCCGGCCGGCCCCTGCGGGTGTCGCTGACTAACGAGGAACGCGATCAGGTCGGCAGGCTCCTTGGCACCAGCTGGGTGCTGTCCGGGCGTCAGGTGGGAGCCAGGGCGCTGGCCGAAGCGGTGGCAAGCCTCGGCACGGACCTGGAGACCCTGCTGACCGTCAATGGCGGCCCGGTTCGGGATCGGGCGGCTGAGCGGGCGGCGGCGCTCCGGCAGGCGGAAGATGAGCGGGCCCGCGCTCTCGGCGTCCTGACCGCCGCGGGCGTGCCGACCGCGGCGGCCGCCGCCTGGGTGGCCCGGCGCGGACCGCCTCGAGCCGGGACCGGCCAGTTGCTGGAGCTCGCGTCGCGCTGTGCCCTGATCTGGCCGTGCCTTCCTGGGCCCACCGTCCTGCTCACCGTGCTCGCGGCCGAAGCGCTCGGCGACCCGCACGCGCTGGACCGGGGTAGCCCTGTGTCAGCCGCCGTGCTGCGGCTGCTCGGGTACGACGTACCCGCCACCGCCGAGGCCTGGCGGGCCACCTGGGACGGGATCGGCGTGGTCTGCGACCCCGTCTCGTCCCGAGTCCTCGTCCTGAACCTGCGGCTCGACGGCGACGCCGCGGCTTGCCGGCTGGCCGCCGCGGCGGGCGCCGAACCGCTGTGGCTGACCTGGCGGTCACTGGTCGGCGGGTTCGGCTCGGGCGATCCGGACGTCTACGTGTGCGAGAACCCTTCTGTGCTCATCGCCGCCACCGACCGGCTTGGGTCCCGTTGCCTCCCGCTGGTGTGCACGAACGGGCGCCCGTCCGCGGCGACGCGGCGGCTGCTGGCGGGCGTGGCGAGCGGTGACACGATCCTGCACGTCCGCGCCGATCAGGACAACGCGGGCCGGGAAATCGTGTCCGGGCTGAGCGCCGCGATACCGGGGATACACCTGTGGCGCTTCTCGCTCGAGCCGTCTCCGCAGCCCAGGTACGAGGAGCAGGACCTAGAGCTCCTCCTGCACGACCTGGACCGCGGCTGAGCCCGAGTCTGGAAACAGTCGTCGCGCGGTTATTGTGTCCGGCGGCGCGGGGGTCCGGGAAGGCGGGACCGAAGCCCGTTCGGCCGTAATTTACGGCGGGAGGCGGGGCGGACGGTCAGACCAGGGCCGGGTCGTCGGCGTTGAGGACCGAATCGAGGAGGCCGGGGAAGCGGCGGTCGACGTCCTCCTTGCGCAACTGCGCGTAGCCCCTGGCGCCCTGGATGCGCTTGGTGACCAGGCCGGCCTCGCGCATGATACGCAGGTGGTGGGAGAAGGTCGACTTGCTCAGCTCGAGCCCGGCCTCCTGCCTGACCTGGGCACACCACGACTCGCCGTGGCGGGCGAGGAAGCGGATGGTCGCCAGCCGATGCGGGTCGGCCAGCGCGGCCAGCACCTTCGGCAGTAGCATCTCGTCGGCGCCCGGCTCGACGACGTCGTCCATCACACCCTCAGCATAGGGCACATTTGCGAGGAGTTCGACGCTTGTCGTACAGTTCGATCTATGTCGAACACCTTGCCCGCGCCGGGCACCGCATCCCGGCCCGACTCGCGCCGCTGGCTGATGCTGCCGGTCGTACTGCTCGCGATGTTCATGGCCGGATTCGACATCTGGGTGGTCAACGTGGCCGCGCCATCACTACAGCGCGACCTGCACGTCAGCGACGCGGCCCTGCAGCTGATCGTGGGCGGGTACGCGTTCATGTACGCCAGCGGCATGGTGACCGGCGGCCGGCTGGGCGACCTGGTGGGCTACCGGCGGATGTTCATGATCGGCGTGGCCGCCTTCGCTGTCGCGTCCCTGCTGTGCGGGCTGGCCCAGTCCCCGGCCGAGCTCGTCGGCGCCCGGCTGGTGCAGGGGCTGACCGGCGCGGCCATGGTGCCGCAGGTGCTGGCGCTGATCACCGCGACGTTCCCGGCGCCGGAGCGGAGCCGGGCGCTGGCCTGGTTCGGCGTCACGATGGGGCTGGCTTTCGTGTCCGGCCAGATCCTCGGCGGGCTGCTGCTGCAGGCGGACGTGCTGGGTCTCGGCTGGCGCGCGATCTTCCTGGTGAACGTGCCGGTCGGCGCGGCCGCGCTGATCGCCGCGGCGCTCGTGGTGCCGCACGCGCGCGGCCGCCGCAGGCCCCGGCTCGACCCGCTCGGCGCGGCCGGCGTCTCAGGGTCGGTGGCGCTGGCACTGGTACCGCTGACCCTGGGCCACGACGAGGGCTGGCCCGCCTGGACCTGGGCGTGCCTCGCGGCCTGCCTGCCGGCGTTCGCGCTCACGCTGGCCTGGGAGCGCCGCCTGACCCGCCGCGACGGCGAGCCGCTGCTCGACCTGGCGCTGTTCCGCGACCGGTCCTTCTCGGCCGGGGTCGCGGTGAACTTCGCCCTGGTGTTCTTCTTCGGCAGCTTCATGTTCGTGCTGACGCTGCTGCTGCAGGCCGGCCTGGGTCAGTCGCCGCTGCGCGCGGGGCTAGAGGCCGGGCCGCTGGCGCTGGCCTTCACCACGATGTCGATACTCGGCCCGCGGCTGGCGGCCCGGCTGGGGCCGTGGTCGATCACGCTCGGGGCCGGGCTCGACGTGCTCGGCACGATCGGCCTGATCTTCACCGGCCTCCGTTACGGCGGGCACCTAACGGGCTGGGATCTCGCCCCCGCGACCGCGGTCATCGGCCTGGGCCAGGGCATGGCGCTGCCGTCGCTGATCGGGGCGGCGCTGTCGCACGTGCCGCCGGAGCGGGCCGGCGCGGCGGCCGGGATCCTCACCACCGCGCAGCAGTTCGGCGTGGCCAGCGGGGTCGCGGTCATCGGGGCGGTGTTCTACACCCGGCTGGGCGCATCGGGAGCCTCGGGCGCCACCCGCGCCAGTGCGGTCTCGGCGTTGGAGGTGGCCATGGCGATAAACGCTGCGATCGTGCTGGCCGCGGCCGGGCTGACCACGCTGCTGCCCCGGCGGGCGTCCGCGCGGCGGCCAGCGGTCACGCAGGAGCCGACGGCCCAGGAACCAGCGGAATCCAGCGCCGGGGCGCCCCACTGACCACGCCTTTCACACCTGTATCCGCAGGCCCGCCGACCAGTGGGGTGAAGGGCCCCCCGCCCCCAATACATGGGGGCGGGGGCCCCCTCACCCCGGACGCCTGAGCCCGCCGACGCTCCCGGCGGGCGCGGTCAGGCCGGGGTGATGACGACCTTGAGGGCGGAGTTCTCGGCGGCGTTCTTGAAGACGTCGTAGGCCTCGTCCATCTGGGCGAAGGTGAACGAGTGGGTGCCCATCTTCTCCGCCGGGATGCGGCC
>Ga0070716_100001528_pt1 | contig 10356 bp, 8 predicted proteins | sample LARL112metaG_FD_71395 | JGI IMG/M metagenome (GOLD analysis project Ga0070716, IMG submission 71395) | Corn, switchgrass and miscanthus rhizosphere microbial communities from Kellogg Biological Station, Michigan, USA - LAR L11-2 metaG | ecosystem: Host-associated > Plants > Roots > Rhizosphere ... | reverse complement strand
TGCATCACCTCGGCGATGGCGCTCATGCCGATGCCGCCGATGCCGACGATATGCACGAGGCCGGTCTTTTGCGGATCGGGCATGTGCATGGCTAACGCTACTCCTTGGACTTCACGAGTTCGTCCACGAGATCGGCGAGCCGCTTCACGGCGTCGACCGTGGCCATCCCATGCGCCTTTTTCGCGGCGTCCGCCAGACGCTCCGGCGCGGATAAGAGGCCTTGCAGCAGCTCAGCCAGGCGCTCGGTGGAAAGCTCAGACTGACGTACGCACCAGCCGCCGCCAACCTCTTGCAGCCGTGTTGCATTTTCAAGCTGATCGTTGTCAAGGGCGTGCGGCAGTGGCACGAGAAGGCAGGGGCGGCCAATGGCCATAAGCTCCGCCACAGTCGAGGCTCCGGCGCGGGCTATGACGAGTTGGGTCTGTGCAATGCGCTCCGGCAGGTCGCGGAAGAAAGGCGCAAGATGCGCGCCAATGCCTACCTGCTTATAGGCTTCGCGCAACTCATCGAGATCCTCCTCGCGCGCCTGCTGCACAATTGTAAGACGCTCGCGCATCTCAGCAGGCAAAAGCTTGAGCGCCGCAGGCAAAGCTTCAGAGAAGAAGTGTGCGCCTTGGCTTCCGCCGAAGACGAGAAGGAGGAGTCGCTGCCCTGGAGCCGGAGGCACGTAAGCAGAATTCCGGTAGGCAAGCACTGCGTCCCGTACCGGAATGCCGGTCACCTGCGCTCTGGCCTCGGCGTCGGGGCGAAGCAGCTTGGTCGGCTTGAACGACAGCGCGATCTTGTCGACGAAGCGCGAAAGCAGCCGGTTGGCACGGCCCATGATCGCGTTCTGCTCGTGGATCGCGGTCGGGATCTTTAGCGTGCTTGCGGCAATGATTGGCGGCAGCGTGGGATAGCCGCCGAAGCCGATCACCGCGCTTGGCTTGATCTGCTGGAGCAAACGCCTCGCGCCGAGAAAGCCGATGCCAAGCCGCGTAAAGGTCGCCGTAACGGCGAGCGGATTGCGGCTGGTGAGCGTTGCCGAGGGGATGCGATGAATAGCGCGGGCCGGAAACTCGACGCCGTATTTCTCGGCGCGGATGTCGGTGGCAAGCTCGACGTCATAACCGCGTCGGCCAAGCTCCTCGGCAAGCGCCGCTGCTGGAAAAAGATGCCCGCCAGTGCCTCCCGCAGCGAGCAGAATCAAGCGGCCACTCAAGCCGGCTGCTCCTTGATGCCGGCATGCTCCTGTTCGTGCTCTGCAGGCGCGCTAACTGTGACACGACCCGCCATCGGCCGCTTGCGCGTGAGCCCTAACGCGAAACCCATGGTCAACGCCATGGCGAGCAGCGATGAGCCTCCATAGGAGATAAAGGGCAGCGTCATGCCTTTAGCGGGAAGAAGGCCGACATTCACCGCCATATTGATCAACGCCTGAAGGCCGAACAGCATGACGAGGCCAGCCACGGCATGCCTGATGAAACCGTCAGGCTCTTGCGAGGCCTTCGACAGGCCACGCAGCACGATGAAGGCGAAGAGCGCAAGCAGAATGAGGCAGGCAATCAGCCCGTACTCCTCAGCAGCCACGGCGTAGATAAAGTCGGTGTGCGAGTCCGGAAGCACGTCCTTCACTGTCCCCTCGCCTGGGCCTCTACCGAACCAGCCACCATGTAGGAAGGAATCGATCGAGCGGTCGGTCTGGTAGGTGTCGCCTGACGCCGGGTTCAGGAAGCGATCGATGCGCGAGGCGACGTGCGGCGCAAGGAAATAGGCCGAGGCCACGCCGGCCATCCCGGCCAGGCCGAGCGCCGCCATCCAGATGAGATTGATGCCTGCCATGTAGACAAGCGCGCCCCACACCAGAGTGACGAGGAGCGTCTGGCCGAAATCGGGCTGCATGATGAGCAACACGACGAACACAGCGTAAAGCGCAACAGCAAGCTCGATGCCCGGAACGTCGCGCCGCTTCTGAGCTTCATTGAACAGCCAGGCGGTTAGCACGATGAAGGCAGGTTTCACGAACTCCGACGGCTGCAACGAAATAAAGCCAATCTGAAACCAACGCTTGGCGCCTTTAATCTCAGGCCCAAGCCCGAGGATCAGCGCCATGAGCGCGATCCCGACTAGGAAAATGACGAGGCTCGCACGGCGGATTTGCTTCGGCGTTAGTGTTGACGCGGCAAACATGATGGCTACGGAAGGCAAGAGCAGGGCCGCGTGACGGCGCACGAAGTGGAAGGGCTCGAGATCGTATTTCGCGGCGATCGGCGGGCTCGCGGCAAATGAGAGAACGAGGCCAAGTCCCATCAGCAGGAGAAGGCCAAAGAACATCAGCCGGTCGACGGTGAACCACCAATCTGACAAGACGCTGCGGTCAGCGCGGGTGATCCTCATGCCGCTTGCCCCTGTTCAGGCTTCATGTTCTCGGCGCCGTCGAGACTCAGGACGATGGTACGGAAGGCTTCCCCCCGCTTTTCGAAATTGGCGAACTGGTCGTAGGAGGCGCAAGCTGGAGAGAGCAGCACGACCGGTTCTTTCGCAGTGGAGCGACTGGCATCGGCCGCGGCGCCAGCGACGGCTTGATCGAGGGTGCCGCAATGGACATGTGCCACCGCGTTGCCGAGCTGGCGCGCGAAGGCATCGGCCGCCTCGCCGATCAGGTAAGCGCGCGCAATCCGCGGGAATAACGCTTCGAGCCCTGCCAAGCCCCCCTCCTTGGCCCTGCCTCCGATGATCCAGTAAATGTCAGTAAAGCTTGCCAGCGCCTTACCGGCGGCATCGGCATTGGTGGCCTTGGAGTCGTTCACGAACAGAACCTTGCCCCTCTTCGCCACCTGCTCCATGCGGTGGGAAAGGCCGGCAAAGCTCTTTAAGCCCTGGGAAATGGCCGGGGTTGAAAGGCCTTGCGAGCGGGCGAGCGCATAGGCGACTGCGGCATTCTGCCAATTATGGGCGCCTCTGAGCGAGCCGATCCCGGCGAGATCGACCTCGGCCAGCTCTTTGCCGTCTTCCATCTCGTGCAGCACGCCCTGGTCGGCGCACACGCCTGTTTTCACGGGGCGGCCGATTGCGATTCGCTTTAAGGCAAACGGTCCCCTCAAGCCGTCGGCGATGGCGCGAGACGATTCATCGTCGACTCCAACAACGGCAGTCCCGCCGACAGGAAGGTTGGCGAACACCTGAGCCTTGATGCGGGCGTAGTTCTCGAGCGTTCCATGCCGATCGAGATGGTCAGGCGTGATGTTGAGAAGCGCGGCCGCATCTGGCGCAAGCGATGGCGCGAGGTCAATCTGGAACGACGAAAGTTCGATGACATAGGTGAGGTCAGGCGCGAACGGCTCGAGATCGAGCACCGCCTTGCCGATATTGCCGCCGAGCGCGACGCGCTTTCCCGCGTCCTCCAGAAGATGCGCGGTCAGAGCGGTCGTGGTCGACTTGCCGTTCGTGCCGGTGATTGCCACGACCTTGCCCGGCGCTTTGTACTTCGCGCGTTCGCGAAGGAACACCTCGTTGTCGCCGATCACCTCGACGCCTACTTCGCGCGCCTTCTTCACTGCCCAATGCGGCTCGGGATGGGTGAGCGGGATGCCGGGCGCGAGCACGAGCGCAGTGAAGCGCGACCAGTCGACCGTGGCCAGGTCAGTGAGAACCAATCTAGCGGCGAGTGCCTCCGAGCGACCTTTCTCCTTGTCGTCCCAGGCGAACACATTGGCGCCGCCGGCCTCAAGCGCGCGCGCGGACGCGATGCCGCTCAAGCCAAGCCCCAGCACCGCAACGTCGCGGCCTGAGAAAATCGTCACGGGAATCATGAGTAGAGACTCAACGCAATTTGAGGGTGGCGAGGCCGGCAAGCGCAAGCACCACGGCAATAATCCAAAACCTGATCACCACGGTCGACTCGTGCCACCCCTTCTGCTCGAAATGGTGATGCAGCGGCGCCATGCGGAACACGCGCACGCCGAACAACTGGTAGGAGGTGACCTGCACGATCACCGAGGCCGCTTCGAGCACGAACAGGCCGCCGACGATCGCCAGCACCAGCTCGTGCTTCGTTGCAACCGCTATGGTGCCGATCGCGCCGCCAAGCGCGAGCGATCCAGTGTCGCCCATAAAAATAAGCGCGGGCGGCGCATTGAACCACAAGAAGCCAAGGCCCGCGCCGACCAGCGCCCCGCACACCACTGCAAGTTCGCCAGTGCCATCGACAAAATGGATCTGCAAATAGTCGGCAAACACAACGTTGCCGACGAGGTAGGAAATGAATCCGAAGGTGGCGGCGGCGATCATCACCGGCACAATGGCCAAGCCGTCCAGCCCGTCGGTCAGGTTCACGGCGTTGCCGGCGCCGACGATGATAAAGGCGCCGAAGGGAATGAAGAACCAGCCGAGATCGATCTCGACGGATTTGAAGAAGGGGATGGCAAGCTCGGTGGCGAGCGGAGGCTCGCCGACCTCGGCGATGACCGCGGTGGCGATCAGCGCCGCGACACCTTCGATAATGATCTTGATACGACCGCGGAAGCCCTCGGCCGACTGCTTGGTGACTTTAAGATAATCGTCGTAGAGCCCGACGGCGCCATAGACGAGGGTGAGAAACAGGACCACCCAAACATATGGATTGCGCAGATTGCCCCAGAGGAGGACCGCGACGGTGACGCCGGACAGGATCATCAGCCCGCCCATCGTCGGCGTGCCCTGCTTCTGCAATAAATGGCGCTCGGGACCTTCCTTCCTGATCGGCTGGCCCTTGCCCTGGCGGATGCGCAAAGACTTGATGATCTGCGGCCCGAACAGGAACACGAATAGGAGCGCGGTGAGCAGCGCGCCGCCAGTGCGAAACGTGATGTAACGAAAGACATTGAAGAAGGGGAGCTCAGGGGTGAACTCGGTCAACCAGTAAAGCATCGTCTCTCCCCGCCTTTTAAGCCTGGCTTAGACCGATACAGTTTCCGCGCCGAACCGGCGCTTAAGGGCCTCGACCAGCGGCCCCATGCGGCTGCCGAGAGACCCCTTGATCATGATCACGTCCCCCGGCCCTACCGCTTCTACAAGCTGCGTGGCAAGCTCCTCGGAGGTCTTGGCGTAAGCACCGCGGCGGTTCGCCGGCAGCGCCTGGTAAAGTGATCCCATCAGCTCGCCGCAGGCAAAGACTACATCTACGCCTGCCCCGTCAATGCAATCGGCGAGTCCTTCGTGAAGTTTCTGCCCCTCGGGCCCGAGCTCGAGCATGTCGCCGAGCACGGCGACGCGCCGCCCGAACTCGGAGCGAGGGGTAAGCCCGAGCGTTGCAAGCGCTGCCCGCATCGAAGCTGGGTTCGCGTTGTAGGATTCATCGATGATGGCGATGCGCCGATCTTTGCTCCCGAGGAGGGTGCGGGCACCCCGGCCGGCCTGCGCGTGAAGACCTGCGAGAGCACGAGCGGCGAGCTCGAGATCGGCGCCCGCGATCTTCACCGCGGCCAGCACGGCAAGCGAGTTCTGCACGAGGTGTCGGCCCGGCGCGCCGAGACGGTAGTTGACAGGCGTCCCGAGAATATTCGCCCTTACACTAGAGGCATCGGGATGAAGTTCGACGCCGAGCAGTCGCGCCTCTGCGCCGTCAGCTTCGCCGAAGCCGACGACCTTGGCGCCGGCTTTCAGTGCATGACCTTTCAGTCTTTCATAATAAGGACTGTCGCGATTGATGACCGCCGTGCCACGCAGCTCGAGCCCGCGGAAGATTTCGGCCTTGGCGTCGGCGATCTCCTCGACCGCGCGGAAGAATCCGAGATGGACGGGAGCCACGGTGGTGATGATGGCGATGTGCGGCCTGATCAGCCTCGTCAACACGTCGATCTCGCCGGCGTGATTCATGCCAGCCTCGAATACGCCAAAGCGCGTGTCCTGCGGCATGTTGGCGAGTGACAACGGCACACCCCAATGATTGTTGAAGGACTTGACCGACGCATGCACCGACCCGCTTGGCGCTAGCGACAGCCTGAGCGCTTCTTTGGTGCCAGTCTTGCCGACGCTGCCGGTAACGGCGATCACCACCGTGTCGCGCGCCCGCGCGCGCCCTGCCCGGCCAAGCGCGTTCAACGCTTCGAGCGTATCGCCAACGCGGACCAGCCTCTCCTCGTCGCCGGTAGGAAAGTCTCGATCGACGATCGCGCATGCCGCGCCTTGCTCCAACGCCGCGGTGACGAATGCATGCCCATCGCGGTTCGGACCTCTGATGGCGATGAAGCCCTCGCCCTTGGCGAGGCTACGGGAATCGATAGAGAGGCCGGTGACGGGCGCTCCTACCGCGCCGAGAGACGAGCCACCAGTGGCGTCAACGATCTCGCCTAATGTCCAAAGCGATTCAGCCAACCTTAGCCTCCTGCTTCAGAGCGGCCTCCACTGCGTCGTGATCGCAGAACGGTATCACTGCGGTGCCCACCGTCTGCCCCGTTTCGTGGCCCTTGCCGGCGACGAGAAGGACATCCCCTCGCTTAAGCGTAGCGACCGCTTCGACAATGGCACTCGCACGGTCTCCTATCTCATGGGCTCCCGGCGCTGCCGCCAAGATCTGGCGGCGAATCTCGGCAGGCTCTTCGCTGCGTGGATTGTCATCGGTGACGATAGCGAGATCTGCCTTCTCCACCGCCACACGTCCCATCTCGGGTCTCTTGCCCTTGTCGCGGTCGCCGCCGCAGCCGAAAACCACCACAAGCCTGTTCTGCACGTAAGGCCGCAAGGCATCGAGCGCCTTGGCGAGCGCGTCTGGCGTGTGTGCATAATCGATGAAGATCGGCGCGCCCCCCCGGGCCGTTCCGGAAAGGTCTAGCCGGCCCCGCGCGCCGCGCAGAGTTCCGAGCAAGGGCAGAACCACATCGGCAGACCCGCCGGTCGCCATCGCAAGGCCAGCCGCGACAAGCGCGTTTGAGGCCTGGAAATCGCCAACTAGCGGCAGCCGGACCTTATGCTTCTTGCCGTCATGCTCAATGACGAGGATTTGGCCGAAGCCGTCGATCTCGGCCGAGGCGAGCCGCAATTTCTTGCCGGAGCGCCCGACGGAAATCAGGTCCAGTCCTTTCGTCTTTGACGCATCGGCCACGCGCAACCCAGCCTCGCTGTCGACATCAACTACCGCGCTGGCCCCCTTTGGCAGAAGCTCGGTGAAGAGCCGGAGTTTCTGCGCGAAGTAGTCTTCGACGCTCGCGTGATAGTCCAAATGATCGCGCGTGAGATTGGTGAAGGCACCAGCGGCAAATTTGATCCCGTCAACGCGGCGCTGCTGAAGCCCGTGGCTCGATGTTTCCATCGCAAGATGAGTGATGCCGTCCTTGGCAAGTCCGGCGAGGATTGCATGGAGCTCGATCGGGTCGGGCGTCGTATGCTTGAGGATCTCAGTGCCGCGCTGGCTCACGACGCCGACCGTGCCGAGGCTTGCAGCCTCGAAGCCCTGCCCAGTCCAGATCTGGCGCACGAAAGAGGCAACTGACGTCTTGCCGTTGGTGCCGGTGACGGCGACCGCGGTCTTGGGCTGGAGGCCGAAGAAACGCGCGGCGACCAAAGCAAGAAGCCGGCGTGGATCTCTGTTCTCGATGATCGGCGCTGAGGCGGTCGGTAGGCCACCCCTGTCGGGCGCGAGGATTGCAACCGCCCCGCGCTGCAAGGCGTCGGAGATGAAACGCGTGCCGTCGGTCTTCACGCCTGGCAACGCCGCGAACAGATAGCCTGGCTTGACCGCTCGGCTGTCGGCCGCAAGGCCTGAAATAGGGATCTCAGCCGCGCCCGCAGGCAGCTTGACCTCAAGCCCGATCAGTTCACCGAGTGTCATTCCGGACCTGAACCCCGAAAAGCGGGGGGCTTTCTTGGGACGCCCAAGGTTTCCGCCAACGCCTTGATGTGAGGCCTCTTTTAATAGGAGGCCAGTACCTTCGCGTCAAATTGGCGCTGGTCGCCCGGAAGCCGTGGAGCGACGCCAAGGATCGGCCCAATGCGCTCGACAATCTTGCCGGCAGTAGGCGCGGCATTGGTGCCGGCCGTCGCCTGATTGCTCGACTCCGGCACGCGCTGCGGCTCGTCGAGCATGACAAGCACGAGATATTCGGGAGCGTCGGTCGGGAAGGTTGAGAGGAAGCTCGTGAGCAGCGACGAGGTCGAATAGTGGCGGCCAACCACTTTCTCGGCCGTGCCGGTCTTGCCGCCGACACGATAGCCTTCGGCATTGGCGCGTTTTCCGGTGCCCTTCAGCACGTTGAGCCGCATCAGTTTCAGCATGGCGGCGCTCGTCTGCCGCTTGAGCACGCGCGTGCCCATACTCATCCCTTCCTCGCGCGAGCGCGGCAGGAAGGTCGGGGTTACGGCGATGCCGCCATTGACAAGGGGCAGCGTGGCGGTGGCGAGTTGGAGAGGCGTGACCGACAGACCATGGCCGAAGGCGATTGTCATGGTGTTCAGCTTCTGCCAATGCGCGGGGATGATGGGCGCCGCGGTATCGCCGATCTCGGTCGGTGTGCGGCTCAGCAAGCCGAGCTTCTTGAGGAAGGCGCGGTGGCGGTCGATGCCCATCTCCAGCGCCATCTTCGCCGCACCGATATTCGAGGAATAGGTGAACACTTCGGGCAGCCTTAAGACGCGATGCTGTCCGTGGAAGTCGCTGATGGTGAAGGAGGCATAGTGGATCGGACTCGTTGCATCGAAGGTCGACTGCATCGAGGCAAGCCCATAGTCGAGCACGCCGGCCACGGTGAACACCTTGAACACCGAACCCATCTCGTAGACGCCGAAGCCGATGCGATTGAGCCTGTCCTTCTCAAGAGCCTGCTCTCTACGATTTGGATCGAAGTCGGGAAGCGAGGACAGTGCGAGCACCTCGCCAGAATGAACATCCATGACGATGCCGGCGGCGGCCTTGGCGCGATAGGTGGCCATCGCTCGGCCAAGCTCCTCGCGCAACACATGCTGCACGCCGAGATCGAGCGAGATCGACACGCTTTCCTCGGTCGAGGGCGTGTCGGGATGAAGCATCGTGAGTTGGGGATTGTCGTCGACGAACTTCTCGATGCCGGCAAGCCCCCTATTGTCGACATCCACCAGGCCGACGACGTGGCTAGCGGTCGGGCCCATCGGGTAGACCCGCCGATATTCCTGGATGAAGTCGAGACCGGGCTGGCCGAGCTCGTAAATCTCTTCCTGCTGCCTGGGCGTGAGCTCGCGCCTGATGCGTACGAAACGGCGTCCGTTCTTGAGTTTCTCGCGGAGCTCAGCTGCGTTGACGTCAGGAAGCACGCTTGTCACCTGCTCGACCAGTTCGTCGATATCGACGACCTTCTGCGGATCGGCGTAAAGGGTCGCTCCCTTGATGTCGGTCGCAAGCAGCCTGCCGTTGCGGTCGACAATGTCGGGCCGGTGAACTGTCGTCGAGATGTCACGCAAACTTCCGCCACCAGGTCCGCTTCCGATGAAACCGAGCGCCACGAGACGGCCGCCAATCAGCACGAAAGCCAGCGCGAATCCCAGGCAGGCGAGGCGAAAGCGATACCGGCCGCGCGCGAGATAAGCGCGTTCGGCTCGGGCCGCTGCGGCGTTCCATTTGGCTGACTCGGACACTGTTCGGTCTATTGGGCGGAGGCCTGAACAGGAGCCACGATCTTGGCGGCCCACGGCAGGGCAGTGGTGGTCGCGGGTTCGGCCTCAGCCGTTGCGACAGCAGCTTTCGGTTTCGCGACCGGCTTGATCGTCGGTGCAGGGGCCATGGCTGGTGAGGCAACGGCGGTGATCTCGAACCGGCTGCGATCGAAATCGCGATCCGACACGCTGTCGACGGTCACGAGCTGCCGGGGCTGGGCTGGTGAGAGCTTCAGATATTTCTGGGCGAGACGCTCGATGCGCTCAGGTCGGTTGAGCAGGCTCCATTCCGCGCGCAACACCGCGAGCGCGTCACGCTCTTCGTCGATTTGCTTCCCGAGAGAGGCGATCTCCTCGTCGAGCGCGCGGGCTTCGTACTTCACCTGATAGATGACGTAAGCAAGCGCAACGATGCCGAGGACAAGGCAGACATTTACGAAACGCAACATTTGGGACTCACGAGTAAGGTGACTGTCATATGCCAAACCTGGTCTGGGGTACTCCTAGTGCGGCCAAGTCGAGAGCATGGGCTGGCGCCGCGGTCCGCTCGGCCGCTCTAAGACGTGCCGAGCGTGCGCGCGGATTTCGCCTGATCTCGCTTTGATTCGGTTCTACCGGACGCCGGTTAAGAAGCTGGAAGCTCGGGGCAAATTCCGTCGTGGAAGCTTCGGGCAAATGGCGCGAGGCGCGCGGCGCCGGCGTGCTCCGGTTCGTGAAGAAGCGCTTGACGATGCGGTCCTCAAGGGAATGGAAGGTGACTACCACGAGCCGGCCGCC
>Ga0070716_100001498_pt1 | contig 10435 bp, 9 predicted proteins | sample LARL112metaG_FD_71395 | JGI IMG/M metagenome (GOLD analysis project Ga0070716, IMG submission 71395) | Corn, switchgrass and miscanthus rhizosphere microbial communities from Kellogg Biological Station, Michigan, USA - LAR L11-2 metaG | ecosystem: Host-associated > Plants > Roots > Rhizosphere ... | reverse complement strand
GGCCCCGCGCTCCTCACTGCCGTCCGTGCCGGCCCGGCGTTATTTCTTCTCTCCCAGATCCTCGAACTCGGCATCCACCACGTCGCCCTTCGGCGCACCACCATCGGCGGCGGCGCCGGGCTGAGACGCCGCGCCCGCGACTCCCGGCTGGCTCTTGGCCTGGACGTCCTTGTACATCGCCTCCGCCAGCTTGTGCGACGCCTGGGTCACCGCCTCCTGCGACTTCTTGATCCGCTCCAGATCGTCGGTCTTCAGCGCCTCCCGCAGCTCGGTCAGCGCGGTCTCGGCCGCCTGCTTGTCGGTGGCGTCGACCTTGTCCCCGTAGTCGCGGAGCATCTTCTCGGTGTTGTAGACCGTCGAGTCCCCCTGGTTCTTGACCTCGATGCTCTCGCGCTGACGGGCATCGTCGGCCGCGTTCGTCTCGGCCTCCCGCTTCATCCGGTCGATCTCTTCCTTGCTGAGGCCGGACGAGGCGGTGATGGTGATGTTCTGCTGCTTCCCGGTCGCCTTGTCGCGCGCCGAGACGTTCAGGATGCCGTTCGCGTCGATGTCGAACGTCACCTCGATCTGCGGCACGTTCCGCGGCGCGGGCGGGATCCCGTCCAAATGGAAGCGCCCGAGCGTCCGGTTGTCGCGCGCCATCGGGCGCTCGCCCTGCACCACGTGGACCTCCACCGACGGCTGGCTGTCCGAGGCGGTCGTGAAGGTCTCCGCCTTCTTGGTGGGGATCGTGGTGTTGGCCTCGATCAGCTTGGTCATGACCCCGCCCAGCGTCTCGATTCCGAGCGACAGCGGAGTCACGTCCAGCAGCAGCAGGTCCTTGACCTCACCGGTCAGCACCGCGGCCTGCACCGCCGCGCCCACCGCCACCACCTCGTCCGGATTGACGGTGCGGTTCGGCTCCTTGCCGAAGAGCTTCTTGACCTCTTCCTGCACCTTAGGCATCCGGGTCTGGCCGCCGACCAGAATGACCTCGTCGATGTCCCCCGCGTTGACCCCCGCCTGGCGCATCGCCTCGCGGCAAGGAGTCAGCGTCCGCTCCACCAGGTCCGCCACCAGCGACTCGAGCTTGGCCCGCGTCAGGGTGAGCACCAGGTGCTTGGGCCCGGTCGCGTCCGCGGTGATGAACGGCAGGTTGATCTCGGTCTGGACCGTGGTCGAGAGCTCGCACTTGGCCTTCTCGGCCGCTTCCTTGAGGCGCTGCAGGGCCATCCGGTCCTTCCGCAGGTCGATGCCGTTCTCGCGCTTGAACTCCTCCGCGATCCAGTCCATCACCCGCTGGTCGAAGTCGTCGCCGCCCAGGTGCGTGTCGCCGTTGGTGGCCTTGACCTCCACCACGCCCTCTCCGATCTCGAGCACCGACACGTCGAACGTGCCGCCGCCGAGGTCGTACACCACCACCGTCTCGTCCTTCTTCTTGTCGAGCCCGTAGGCCAGCGCGGCCGCGGTCGGCTCGTTGACGATTCTCATGACTTCGAGACCCGCGATGGCCCCCGCGTCCTTGGTGGCCTGCCGCTGGCTATCGTTGAAGTAAGCGGGCACGGTGATGACCGCCTGGGTCACCTTCTCCCCCAGGTAGGCCTCGGCCGCCTCCTTCAGCTTGCGCAGCACCAGCGCGGAGATCTCCGGCGGGGAGTAGACCTTGCCGCGGCTCTCCACCCGCGCGTCGCCGTTCTGGGCCTTGAGCACCTTGTAGGGCACCAGCTTGATCTCGCCGAGCACCTCGTCGTAGCGGCGCCCCATGAAGCGCTTGATCGAGAAGATCGTGTTGTCGGGGTTGGTGATGGCCTGACGCTTGGCCACCTGCCCGACGAGGGTCTCGCCTTCCTTCGTGAAGGCCACCACGGAGGGGGTCAGGCGGCTGCCTTCCTGATTGGCGATGACGGCGGGGTCTCCGCCTTCCACCACCGCCACCACCGAGTTCGTCGTTCCCAGGTCGATGCCGATCACCTTCGCCATGTCGTGTTCTCTCCTGTCTGAGTGTCTGGATCGGTTGCCGCGCCGGCGGGCCCTACGCTCATCGCGCGAGCCCGCCGGCACCCGTGCGGACGGCGCTACGCCGCTTCGATCTTGATCTCCTTCGGCTTGTTCTCTTCGGCCTTGGGAAGCTTCACCGTGAGCACCCCGTCCCGGTAGGTCGCCTTGACCTGCTCGGCGTTGACCGGCGCCGGCAGCGAGAAGGCACGCTCGAACTTGCCGTACCAGCGCTCCCGACGATAGCTGCTCCCCTCCTCGACGTCGGTGGACCCCTGCCGCTCACCCTTGACCGTGAGCAGGTCATCGACCAGGGAGAGATGAATGTCCTTCTCGCTGAGCCCCGGCAGCTCGGTGGTGACCACGACCTCGTTCTTGGTCTCGTACATGTCCGCCGCGGGGGCCCACACCCGTTCGGACGCAACCGGCTGGCCGAGGAAACCGTCGAACAGACGACTTACCTGCGCATGCATGTCGCTCCAGTCACTGGACAGCTCCTGCGAGAGCGGGCGGAAACGAATCAGCGCCATAATTCTTCCTCCTGATGTTCAGGCCCTCTGGCCCTTGTCTGGATCTAAGTCTATATGACTTATATATGCTGAGCATGTGCTTGTCAAATCATCCGACCTCATATCAGAAAACACCAATCAATTCAGAAGCTTTGCACCCCACCTGGAGGATGGTAGGGTCCAGCCATGCGGCTCGGCTGCCTGGGGTGCCTCGGATCGATCCTCGGCCTGGGTCTGCTCGTTTGCCTGGTGGGTGGAGCTGTCTGGGCCTGGAGCGGGCTGTATGCGGCTCCGCCGCTCCTCTCGCCCGACCCGGGCAAGGCAGACCCTGCGGCGCTGAGCCGGAAGCTGGCCGAGATCGGCCTTCGAAGCAGTGGCCGCTCGACCCGGACCGAGCCGCTGGTCCTGGGCGAAGCCGAGGTCGCCTCCCTGGTATCCGGCCACCTGGCCGATGCCGACCTCCGGTTGGCCCTAGTCGCGGTGAGGCTGCGCCCCGATCGCGTATCGGCGCAGGGGCACCTGCCGCTGGGCGCGCTCCTTCAGGATTCTCCGTTGGCCTGGATGGGGGAGGTCGTCCCACGGGGCACGCTGGGGACGCCGATCTGGCTCACGTTGACCGGCCTCGTGGAGGTGGAGGCCCCGTCGGGACCACGGCGGCCGCGCCACGCCGAGGCACGGCTCCTGACCGCGCGCCTGGGACGGATCCCGGTGCCCAGTTGGCTCCTGTCGGTGATGCTCGGCCCACGTGGGGCCTCCCTACTTCGGTGGCAGGTGCCCGGCGCCGTCGACCGCCTCGAGGTCGGCGAGGGCCGGATCACGATCAGAACCCGCTAGGCGGGTTTCTCCCGAGCGGTCTGGACGAAGCGCATCTGCAGATCGTAGACGATCTCCTCCAGCAGCCGCGACTCCGGTTCGGTTCGATTACCCTGTGTCTTTTCGCGCAGCATCAGGAGGATGTCGATCGCTGAGCGGGCCTGTTCGAGATCGACGCGCTGCTCCTCCAATCCAGGCGGTGCCACGGCCCCGAGCCCGATCAGCGCGGAGTTTGCGAACAACACGAACAGCGAGCTCAGCTGGCTCGGGCCCGAGGTCGGCGCGGACGCGGCAGGCTCGGGTGGCGGCGAGGCACCGCCCGATGTCCCCTCGGCGCGGCCCCGCCGGTCGGTGACCTTGAAGTTCTCTTCCTCGCTCATGGCTAAGCGGCCCCGCCCCTGTTTTCGGGGCGCGAGCCTAGCACGCGGACCGAGCCCCTTCAAGCGAATGTACCGGTTGTGTATAATGCCGCTCAGTACACTTCTAGATCGTCCCATGGCTGACGCCGCCGGCAGTCGCTTCGTCTCCCTCCTCGCACTCATGGCTCGCCTCCGGGGTGAGGGCGGCTGCCCGTGGGACCGCGAGCAGACGCGCGCCTCCCTCAAGCCGTACCTCCTCGAGGAGACCTACGAGGTTCTCGAGGCCATCGACGAGGGCTCCCGCGAGCATCTCGTCGAGGAGCTGGGCGACCTCCTCTTCCAGGTGGTGTTCCACTGCCAGCTCGGTGCGGAGGCCGGGGAGTTCACGATGGAGGACGTGGTCGAGCAGCTGGTCACCAAGATGACCCGCCGCCATCCCCACGTCTTCGCAGACCGCGTCGTCGCCGATGCGCGGGAGGCGCTGGCGCAGTGGGAACAGATCAAGCACGAGGAGGCCTCCGCCACGAAGTCTGAGGGCTCGGCCCTCGACGGCCTTCCCGCGGCGCTGCCGGCGCTCCTGCGGGCTCAGCGCCTCCAGGCGAAGGCCGCCCGCGTCGGTTTCGACTGGACGCGCTGGCAGGACGCGTGGAGCAAGCTCCAGGAGGAGCTGGCCGAGGCGGGCGAGGCCCTCGAGACCGGAGACGACGGTCGCGTCGCCGATGAGATCGGGGATGTGCTGTTCTCGATGGTCAACGTGGCCCGCCTGCGAGGCATGGACGCCGAGGAGTGCCTACGGCGATCCTCCGAGAAGTTCACCCGACGATTCGAGAAGGTGGAGGCGGAGATGAGGGCCGGGGGGCGGTCGGTCACCGAGGCATCGCTGGAAGATCTCGATCGGGCGTGGGAGGCCGTGAAGGCGCGGGAGGCTGCGGAGCTCCCGGGAACCAGGCCGCGGTCATGAAGTGCAAGATCGGCAAGACGATGGTCGTGGTGGAGCGCGGCGACATCACGGACGCGGAGGTCGACGCGGTGGTCAATCCGGCCAACGACGAGTTGCTGATGGGTACGGGCGTGGCGAGCGCCCTGAAGCGCAAGGGTGGGGTGGTCATCGAGGAAGACGCGCTGCGCCAAGGGCCGATCGAGATCGGGGAGGCCGTGCTCACGGTGGCGGGCAACCTCGCGGCGACCCACGTCATTCATGCGGTCACCATGGGCAAGGACCTCAAGGCCGACCCGGCGAAGATCACCGCGGCGACGCGCGCAACGCTGGCGATCGCCGAGAAGCACAAGCTCTCGTCCCTGGCCTTCCCGGCCTTGGGCAGCGGGATCGGGGGGGTGCCCGCGACGCAGTCCGCCGACGCCGTGATGTCGGCGGTGATCGAGCACGTGAAGCGTGGTAACTCGAGCCTGGAGAAGGTGCTGTTCGTCCTCTACGAGGACCAGGCCCAGAAGGCGTTCAGCGAAGTCCTCAAGCGCTTGGGCGGCATCCGCTAGCCAGCCGACGCGCCCCCCGCCCCCCGGGGAGCAGCCAATAGGCATTTACTGGCCCACCCCTGGGCTAGAATGGTTTGTCTCTTCCTGGACCACCCTGCCGCCCAGACCCGCCTGCGGGTTCCCCGGCGTCGTGCCGGCCAACTCGAGCGAATCTGGAACGCAGGTTGCATGCGGCTTGAGGGGCGAATCCGAGTCATACTCTTTCAAGCCAGCCAAGGAGGCTCAAGGAACCAATGGCCGCGACGATGCACGACCTGCTGACCCTGATGATCGAGCGTGGGGCCTCCGATCTCCACATCACCACCGGGACGCATCCGCAGATCCGGCTGCACGGCAAGCTGACCGCCCTCACGCAGTTCGAGGTGCAGGCGCCGCAGGACACGCAGCGGCTCGCCTACAGCGTTCTGAACGAAGGGCAGAAGCAGAAGTTCGAGGAGGAGAACGAGCTCGATCTCTCGTTCGGCATCCAGGGGCTCGCCCGGTTCCGCTGCAACGTCTACCGGCAGCGGGGCGCGGTCGCCGCCGCCATTCGCGTGATTCCCGTCAAGATCCGCGGGTTCGACGAGCTGGGCCTGCCCGCGATCGTCGAGCAGATGGCCGATCGCCCCAAGGGGCTCGTCCTGGTCACCGGCCCCACCGGCTCCGGCAAGTCGACCACCCTGGCCGCCATGGTCGACAAGGTGAACTCGGAGCGGGCCGAGCACATCGTCACCATCGAGGATCCGATCGAGTTCGTCCACCAGCACAAGAAGTGCATGGTGAATCAGCGCGAGGTGTTCTCGGACACCCACTCGTTCAAGAACGCGCTCAAGTCCATCCTGCGGCAGGATCCGGACGTCGTCCTCGTCGGCGAGATGCGTGACCTCGAGACGATCTCGGCCGCGCTCACCATCGCGGAGACCGGCCACCTGACCCTCGGAACCCTGCACACCAACTCCTGCGCCCAGACCATCAACCGAATCATCGACGTGTTCCCGACCAGCCAGCAGGCGCAGGTCCGCGCCCAGCTCTCGCTCGTGCTCGAGGGCGTGCTCTCCCAGCAGCTGATCCCCACCGCCGACGGGCGCGGCCGCGCGATGTCGCTCGAGATCATGGTGGCCACTCCCGCGATCCGGAACCTCATCCGCGAGGAGAAGATCCACCAGATCTACTCCGCGATGCAGGCCGGCCAGAAGTTCGGCATGCAGACGATGAACCAGTCCCTGGCCGAGCTCGTACAGAAGCGTCGGATCAGCCGGGAAGAGGCGCTGAACCGCAGCACCCTTCCCGAGGAGCTCGCCGGACTGCTTGGCTCGGCCGGTGCCGCTTCCGCCGCTCCCGCCGCCGCGGCGGCCGGCGGCTCCCCATTTGGCCGACGGTAGACCCCCGAGGAGGCTCACGCGATGGCTGTCTTCGTCTATCAAGGTCGTTCCGCCAACGGGATGCAGAACGGGGAGATCGAGGCGCCCGACCGCTCGGCCGCGGTCGGTGAGCTGAGACGCCGAGCGATCCTGGTTACCAAGATCGCCGAGAAGACGGCGCCCAGGGTCTCCTTCAAGTTCGGAGGCAAGGTCAACGACAAGGAGATGGCGATCTTCACTCGCCAGTTCTCCACCATGATCGACGCCGGTCTCCCGTTGGTGCAGTGCCTGAACATCCTCGCCGAGCAGAGCGAGTCCAAGACCCTGCGGTCGGTCACCGGCCAGGTCGCGCGCAACGTGGAGGGCGGCTCAACGCTCGCGGACGCCCTTCGGCGACACCCGCGGACGTTCGACGACCTCTTCACGAACCTCGTAGAGGTCGGAGAGGCGGGCGGTATCCTCGACGTTGTCCTGCAGCGGCTCGCCGCCTACATCGAGAAGGCGGCGGCCCTCAAGCGCAAGGTCAAGGCGGCGATGGTCTATCCCGCCGCCATCATCGGCGTCGCCCTCATGGTCGTGATCTTCATGCTGACCTTCGTCATCCCCACCTTCGCCCAGATGTTCAAGGACCTCGGCGCGGACCTGCCGCTGCCGACCAAGGTGGTGCTCTGGCTCTCCAATTTCGTGCGCGCCTACATCCTGCTGATCATCGCGGGCCTCGTCGGCTGCGTGCTCGCGTTCCGGTCCTACTACCGGACCGAGAACGGGCGCGCCACCATCGACGCCCTGATGCTCAAGCTCCCCGTCTTCGGCACCCTGGTCCGAAAGGTCGCGGTCGCCCGATTCACCCGAACCCTCGGCACCCTCGTTCAATCCGGCGTGCCGATCCTCGACGGCCTCCGCATCACCGCCCGCACCGCGGGCAACAAGGTGGTCGAGAAGGCGGTGCTCCAGTGCCGCGCCGCGGTCACCGAAGGTAAGACGCTCGCCGATCCCCTGCGGACCTCCGGCGTGTTCCCGCCGATGGTGACCCAGATGATCTCGGTGGGTGAGCAGACCGGTGCGCTCGACGCGATGCTGAGCAAGATCGCCGACTTCTACGACGACGAGGTGGACACCGCGGTCAGCACGCTCACTTCGCTCCTCGAGCCCATCATGATCGTGTTCCTGGGCGTGGTGGTCGGCGGACTCGTCGTGGCCATGTATCTGCCGATCTTCAAACTGGTCACGCTGGTCAAGTAGCGCGAGCGCTGGTTGCCCAAGTCGCAGGTGCTCCGGTCGTCTCTCTGGGGACTGAACCGGGCGCGGCTGCTCACGGCCGCCATCGTTCTCGCGGTCGGGGCGCTGCTCCGGCTCACGGAGGCGTTCCCCTATCCGTTCGGGCCGTTCACCCTGACGGTACTGGGTGGGGTGGCCGCCTGCCTGGTGCTCCCGATCGCCGAGCGCTGGGACATCCGGCCGGCGCGCATCGCGTGGTTCCAGTTCACCCTCGACGCGGTGCTAATCACCGCCATCGTCACCGAGAGCGGGGGGCCGCAGTCGGTCTTCATTCCGCTGTACGTCCTCCTCGTGGTGGCGTCGTGCTTCGCTCTCTCCCGGGCGGGCGGCTTCATCGTCGCCGCCCTCTGTAGCCTGCTCTACGTCCTCCCGGTCTGGGGTCGGACCATCCTGCCGATGCTCGAGATCGGCAAGCCGTCCGAGAACACCGCGGTCGAGATCCTGACCGTCTTCATGAACGCGGGCGTCCTCTTGCTCGTCGCCGTCCTCACCGGCGCCCTCGCCGGCCGCTACCACGAGATCCAGCAGCACATGGAGGATCAGCGCAAGCACCTCTCGGATCTCCAGGCGTTCCGGGATCTCATCTTCGAGTCGGTGGGCTCCGGGCTGGTCGGCGTCGACCCGGCCGGTCAAGTCACCGCCTTCAACCGCGCGGCGGAGTCCATCACCGGGGTGCGCGCCGACGAAGCGATCGATCAGCCCTGGGAGGCGATCTTCGGCCACGGCGTGAATCTCGACGACGTGCGCCACGCGGTATCGGAGGGTAGCGAGCCGGCCCCGCGCTATGAGTTCCGCCTCAGGCGCCGCGACGGCCAGGAGGTGCCGGTCGGCATCTCCTTCTGGTCGCTTCGCTCGGGCACCGGAGAGGTAGCCGGCCTCATCGGCGTGTGCCAGGACCTCTCCAACATAAAGCAGATGGAGCAGCGCATGCGGCAGGCCGACCGCTTGGCCGCCGTCGGCCGCCTGTCCGCCAACATGGCGCACGAGATCAGGAACCCCCTGGCCTCGATCTCGGGAGCGGTCGAGGCGCTGGCGCGAGACCTGCCCCCCGACCACACCCGCGGCCAGCTCGTGGAGATCGTGCTGCGAGAGTCGGCGCGGCTCAATCAGATCGTGGGCGATTTCCTGGAGTACGCGCGGCCGGCCCCGATGGTCCCGCTCGAGATCAACGTGGCGGAGATCCTCGACGAGGTCCTCTTGCTGATCGAGCATCGGACCTTGCCGGCCAACTTGAAGGTGGCGCGCGAGTACGGCGACACCCTCGCCACCCGCGCCGATCCTCAGCGACTCCGCCAGGCCATCTGGAACCTGTGCCTCAACGCGGTACAGGCGATGCCGGATGGCGGGGAGCTACGGGTGGGTGCGCGCTCGCTCCGCGAGCGCGGTGGACGGCTCCAGATCTCCATCTCGGACACCGGCCAGGGCATCGCGGACGGGGATCTTCCCCACATCTTCGAGCCGTTCTTCTCGACCAAGCCCGAGGGTAGCGGCATCGGGCTCGCACTCGTCTACCGCGTGGTCGAGGAGCACGGTGGCTCCATCGAGGTTCGGAGCCGGGTCGGCGAAGGCACCACGTTCATCCTCACCCTCCCGGCCCCGGATGGATCAAGCCGGGGGTGAGCGCTAGCATTGAGAGGCAGCAGCAGATGAGCACCCTGACGCGAAGGGTCGATCGGCCCACGGCGACCGCCGGGCTCCGACTCCGCGAGACGAGGAAGACATGAGCGAGGCGCGGGTTCTGGTGGTGGACGACGAGAAGAGCATGCGAGACCTGCTGGCCATCACGCTCCAGAAGGCCGGCTACGACGTCACCCTCGCCGAGGGCGGAGCCGCCGCGATCGAGGCGATTCGACGCGATCCCTTCGACGCGATCATCACCGACCTTCGCATGCCGAAGGTGGACGGTCTCCAGGTCCTGCGCTCGGCCAAGGAGCAGTCGCCCGACACCGCGGTGATCATGGTGACCGCGATGGCCTCGACCGAGACCGCGGTGGAGGCGATGAAGCTCGGGGCCTACGACTACATCACCAAGCCCTTCAAGCTCGACGAAGTCAACTTGATCATCAAGAACGCCCTGGAGCGCAAGCACCTGCGCGCCGAGAACCAGTACCTCCGGAAGCAGCTGGAGACCCAGCACCGCTTCGAGAACATCATCGGCAAGAGCTCCCGGATGGTGGAAGTCTTCGACACGATCCGGAAGATCGCGGACAGCCCCTCGACGGTCATGATTACCGGCGAGAGCGGCACCGGCAAGGAGCTGGTCGCCCGCGCCATCCACTTCAACAGCCACCGCCGGGACAAGCCGTTCGTGTCGGTGAACTGCGGCGCGATCCCGGAAGGGCTGATGGAGTCCGAGCTCTTCGGCCACGTGAAGGGAGCGTTCACCGGAGCGGTAGCCAACAAGATCGGCCTGTTCACCGCCGCCGAGGGCGGCACGCTCTTCCTGGACGAGATCACGGAGATCCCCGCGCTCTTGCAGGTCAAACTCCTGAGAGCCATTCAGGTGCGCGAGATCCGTCGGGTGGGAGACACGCGCGATGTGAAGACCGATGTGCGTCTCATCGCCGCGTCGAACCGCGACCTGGAGACCGCGGTGCGGGACGGGGTGATGCGCGAGGACCTCTTCTACCGCCTGAACGTGCTGCCGATCCACCTGCCGCCGCTGCGC
>Ga0070716_100001488_pt1 | contig 10471 bp, 9 predicted proteins | sample LARL112metaG_FD_71395 | JGI IMG/M metagenome (GOLD analysis project Ga0070716, IMG submission 71395) | Corn, switchgrass and miscanthus rhizosphere microbial communities from Kellogg Biological Station, Michigan, USA - LAR L11-2 metaG | ecosystem: Host-associated > Plants > Roots > Rhizosphere ... | reverse complement strand
GGCATTCATCCACCAATGGTGCTTCTTCGCAAGCAACTGCCGGGCATGTGCACGCTCTTGGGTGAACTGCGGCTCGGGCAACTCTTCGTAGAGCCCATTGACGAGCACGCTGATCGATTCGGATTCGCTGACCTTCTCCTCAATCTCGACGCACACCTTGGGATTGGCGCGCATCCATTCGATTTTCTTGCCGAACGTGGAGAACACGTAGATCCACTCTCCCTCAGAGGCGAAATAGATGGGTACCACGTACGGCTGGTCCTGGAATGAGCAGCCGAGCCTTCCGGTTGAGGCATGCGAAACGGTAGCCAGACACTCTTGTGTGGAAATTTCCTTAATCAGCATGATGACAGTTTCCGTTCTGAGTTATGTGGACTCTTCGATCGGAACAACGGGATACAGGTGACACTTTAATCTTAAGGCAAGGACGGGAAAACGTAACCTTGTTTCCGCACGCCGCTTCCGCAGGCCGGTCGCGGACGAGGCTAGTCGCCGAACATCTTTTCCTGAGTATTTTGCGCGATGTACTTCTTGCTATCGAACTTCTTTCCTGTGCTGGCCCCTGACATGTAGCGAATCTGCCCGAAGATCGGACGCTCGAACCAGGGTCGATCGAACTTGCCGACAATCGACCACGCGATCCCGGCGTAGCCATTAGGGTCGCGGCCATCGATCTCGTACTGGTCGTTCAGGCGAACGGCGATCTGATGGGCCTGCGCCGGCGACTTCGTCCACTCTAGAATCTTCTTTCCCCAGTACAGGCGCACGTAATTGTGCATCCAGCCGGTAGCGACCATCTGTATCTGGGCCGCGTTCCAGAGCGGGTCGTGTGTCTCGGCATTTTCAAGCTGCATTTCGCTATAGAGAACGGGCCGTGGATCAGCAGCATGCATGGCGAGAGTGCGGTGCGCCCAATTTTCCCCGCATTCGAAGTTGTCATAGTTCGGATTGAAGTGCACCAGATTCACAGAAAGCTCGCGCCACCTGATGACCTGATTCAGAAAGGCGTCTTTGACGGGCCGCGGCACATCGGCTTCTTCGACAGCCAGAGCAACCGTGATCGGGCTGATATGGCCGAAGTGCAGGTAAGGGGAAAGGCGACTCGTGCCTTCGCGCTCCGGATGGTTGCAATCCTGTATGTAGTTTGCCAGCTTGTGCTGCCCGAATTCTTTCAAAAGGCGTACGCCCTCGCGCGAGCCGCCTTTCCACTGAGCCGCGGGCTCAACCGAACGGTCGATGTTCCAGCCCTTGGTCAATTCTGATAGCTCGATGCCGGGCGAAATACATTTCACGTTGCGTGGCTTAGTCCATGCGATCTTCGCCTTTGGATTCGCGGAATGAGCCAGGAATTGCTTGAGGTGCGTCTGCAATCTGGGCCGAATGATGAAGGCCGCGTACTGCTCTTTCTCGAGCAGTTTCGACGGGACAATTACATCGGCGTCGACCGTCCACAACGGGACCTTAAGTTTCTTGGCGACAGTCTCGCGCCAAGCGCGAGCCTGGCGAATGGGATTCTCGTCGCCGACCACGAGTGCGGGACGAACTTCCTCACCGAATGTCAACAGGCTATGGTCGGGGAAGCGACGCAGAATAAATCCGATGTTGCGTTTCTCAAGGGCCTCCGCGATATCCGGGATCCGGGATCCCCTGTACCAGGAACCCATAGTGCCGGAGATTGGCAGGAGGAAATGGGCGCGGTGCGAAAAAGACGACGACCGGCTTGCGCAGAGCGTTCGCCGCTTCCACCGCCACATCTAACGCTGGGTTATCGACAGCACGCTGGGCACGCTGCATCCAGTAGACGACGCAGGTTCCTTCCGAGTCCGGGGCGCCATCGCGCCGCACCGTGACACGCGGATTTCTCGTGAGTTCAATCAGCTGGTCCATGTTGGCATTTCAGGAAAATTCTCGCCGGTCAAATCGCAGAGACAGATGCTTCCCGCGCTGCGAATGATGCAGGTCTTCTTGGGAAGCTTGCTCCTTAGGCGACTACATCCGCAGCGCGCGCGGCTTCTACGCTGGCGCGAACGTCGTGCGTGCGCACGATGTGTGCCCCTTTGAGGATGACAACTGCTTCAGCGGCGAGAGTCCCATACAAGCGTTGATCTACGGCCGCATCTTGGCCATTGCGGCTCAGCATCCTTCCAACGAAAGACTTCCGTGAAACACCGGCGAGCAAGGGGTAGCGAAGCTGGTGGAATTCGTCGAAACGTCGAAGCATCGGATAGTTCTGCTCGAAGTTCTTGCCAAAGCCGAAGCCGGGATCGAGCACCATCCGTTCGCGCTTGACCCCGGCAAGGAGCGTCTTATCGGACCACTCCCGCAACTCACGTTTCACAAGCACAACGATGTCCGACACGGGCGCGAGCGTGCGCCACTCTTCCGGCCGCCCGCGCATGTGCATCAGAACAGCTCCGCACTTGAGTTCGGCGACGGTACTCGCCATCGCCGGGTCCCAACGGAAAGCGCTCACATCGTTCACGATCTCGGCGCCCGCCGTGACCGCAGCGCGGGCCACATTCGCCTTGTAGGTGTCGATGGAGATGACGGCATTTGGACGCTGCTGCTTCAGCTCCTGAATCACCGGAAGCACGCGTTCGAGTTCTTCTTTCTCGCTAACTGCACTCGCAGCATCGGTCTTCTTGTTTGCGGTCGATCCGGCAACGCTGGCTCCAGGCCTCGTGGACTCCCCGCCGACGTCGATGATGTCGGCACCGTCGTTTAGTAACTGGATGGCGTGCGAGACTGCTTTTCCCGGATCAAGGAACTGGCCGCCGTCCGAAAACGAGTCGGGAGTGACATTCACTATTCCCATGACTAGCGTCCGCTTGCCTAGCGGCAACGAACGTGACCCGATATTCCAGTCAAAGACGGGACGCATGCGGACGAAATTCTAAATGACGGTGGAAAATTAAGACCGGACCGCATACCAGTTGTCGAGATAATGAACCGGCAGAAATCCCGCTAAGACGCCATCGGGCGTGGACTTCGGCAGCCAAATGCCCTTGCCGTCCTGCACCCCTTTCAGTGCTAAAATCTGCCTTGAGAAACAACATGCGCCGGTTTCGGTCCTGCTCCGTACTGCTGCTCGCCCTGTGCCTGACGCTATCTCTCCCTTCGCAGGCGGCAAGGAAGAAAAAGCTACCGGCCCGCGTCGCCGAGATTCTCTCGGAGCCCGAACTGGCTCGCGGCTTTTGGGGAATCGAGATTCGATCTCTGGACAGTGGAGTCGTTCTCTATTCCCAGAACGCCGACAAGCTTTTCACTCCTGCTTCGAATACCAAGCTGTTCACCACGGCCGCGTCTCTGGCATTGATCGGGCCTGACTACAAATTCAAAACCTCAGTCGAGACGAACGGGATGCTCGACACGCACGGCCGGCTGAACGGTGATCTTCTCCTGATCGGCCGAGGCGACCCAAATCTTTCGGGCCGTGAATTGCCTTACGACCTGAGAACGCAGCGCAACGATCATCCCATCAAAGTGCTGGAGGACCTCGCGGACAGCCTTGTCCAGAAAGGCGTGAAGTACGTCGACGGGGACCTGGTCGCCGACGACTCCTACTTCGCGTTCGAGCGCTACGGGGAGGGCTGGAGTCAGGACGATTTGGTTTGGGGGGACGGCGCTCCGGTGTCGGCTCTCACCATCAACGACAACGTTGTCTTCGTGAATATTCTGCCCGCCGATCGAGCGGGCGAACGCGCCTTCGTGACGATCGTGCCGTTTGCCGACTACTACCACGTCGATAACCGGATCATGACGACGCCGGCCGGGACAGCGCGCCGCATCTTCTTCAACCGCGAGCCCGGTTCGACTGCCCTAACTCTTTGGGGCGAGATGCCCATCGATGACAAGGGCGCCAACGAGGCACTTGCGATCGAAGACCCTGCTGCATTCTCTTCAGCGCTCTTCCGGAGCCTTCTGGAAAAACGTGGGATTACGGTCTACGGCCGCGAGCGGACTCACCATACGGAACTGGCAGGCCTCTCAACCTTCAGCGTGACCGCTACTGCGGAGGCCCGCGGCGGTGGTGACGAATCGCCCCGGCCTGCACCTGGATTGCCCGGCAAACTAGTGCTGGCGAGCTTCGAGTCTCGGCCGTTGATTGAAGACATCCGCGTGATCAACAAGGTCAGCCAGAACCTGCATGCGGAAATCCTCTTGCGTCTTCTTGGCCGTGAAAAAGGAACCGCCGCTACGGTCGAAAGCGGTCTCGAGGTCGTTCGCGGATTTCTTACCAAAGCCAGCGTACCGGGCGAGCAGTACGTCTTCTACGACGGCTCCGGACTCTCGCGCCAAAATCTGGTGACGCCCCATGCGGTCGTGGTGCTGCTCGAATACGCGTGGCAGCAGTCCTGGGGTAAAGCTTTCCGCGACACACTGCCGGTGGCAGGGATCGACGGGTCGCTCGCCGATCGCATGCGAGGCACGAATGCGCAAGGCAAGGTGTACGGGAAAACGGGATCGCTGGGCGGAGTGAAAACTCTATCGGGCTACGCAATCACCAATCATGGCGAACCGGTGGCCTTCTCGATTCTCACGAACAACCTCAACGTTCCTGCCAAGAAAGTAACGGATGCCATCGACCAGATCGTGATGGCAATCGTCGAGGACAATCCTCCTCACAAATAGGGGTTGAGGGTAGTTATGCAGGACGCCGCGCAGCCTTGCGCAGCCGGCTAGCTCCTGCCGCGGCAGGGCCCGTTCCAGTCGGAGGCTTCTTCATCCCGTCGAGGAGTTCCTTCAGGACCACTGCGTTGTTGTGCTCTTCGTCCTTGAAAGCATAGAGCAGCGTCAACCGCTTTCTCCCTCGAGCCAGGTGATAGAGCTGCTGCAGCTGTTCCGCAGCCTCCGGGCGTGTCAACTCGCGCAAGTAGCGTTTGCGAAACATCCCCCACGCCTCGCGGTGCTCGTGCGACCATTGCCGAAGCTCGTCGGACGGGGCAAGTTCTTTCAGCCAGGCGTCCAAGGCAGCTACCTTCTTGCTGATTCCGCGCGGCCAGAGCCGATCGACCAGGACACGTGCGCCATCGTTGGGGGAAACTTTGTCGTAGATACGCTTGACGACGACAGCCATGGCCTTTGCTCTATTATTGTACGTCCGTAGCGACGAAGGTGGGAGTGCTTGCTCCACGTTGGAAGGCAGCAGATGGAAGAGCTAAAACCACGAAGTCAAAAGCTTCGGCTGGCTGTCTGGCTATGCAGCGCCCTGGCCGGGCTTCTCCTGCTCGCAGGCTGCAACGCCGAAATCCGCAGGTCCGACGCCGAGTTGGGGCTCAACGAGCAGCAGAGTGCGGGCCGGCGCATCTACGACCGTCATTGCGATCAATGTCACGAGCCCTACTCGAGCAGCGGCAAGAAAGGTCCGGGCTTCAAGGGCATCTTTAAAAAGCAATACCTGTCCGAGAGCGGCCTGCCTGCCAACGACGAGCGCGTAGGCGAAATCATCAAATTCGGCCGCAGCAAGATGCCGGGTTTTGGACAGACCCTCGACCAGCAGCAGATCCAGGATCTGCTGGTGTACATGCACACTCTGTAGCCCGAACGTGGGGGGCACTCCTGCCCGGCGCCCTTGATCCACTCCGCGCGTCCCGGACGCATGGGATAATCTTCCCGGTGAAAGCAGCCTCCAAGGCCGACCTTTATCGTCAACTCCCCTCGATTGACGAGCTATTGAAGGCCCCTGCGCTCGTGGAAGCCGCGGCGCAAGCCGGGCACTCTGCCGTGATGGACGCCGCACGCGCAGTCGTGGAGCGGTTACGCACAGAAATCAGCACTGGAGAAATGGATTCCCGGCAAGTCGAGACGGCGATTTCCGCCATGGGGGATGCAATTCGTCACGAACTGCAAAAAAGCCTCGGGTTCTCCTTGCGCCCGGTGATCAACGCCACGGGCGTCATCCTGCATACAAATCTGGGTCGCGCGCCGCTGGCGAACAGCGCGGTCGACAACATTCAGAGAACCAGCGAAGGCTATTCCAATCTTGAGTTGGATCTGACTTCTGGGGATCGCGGCAAGCGCGACGTTCACGTGGACCGGTTGTTCCAAAAACTCTTCAGCACTGGCACAACGGGCGACGGCCAGAGTGATCGTCAACTCTCAACCATCGTCGTCAACAACAATGCCGCCGCCGTGTGGCTGGCGCTGAATACGCTGGCCGCGCGCGGCGAAGTCATCGTGTCGCGCGGCGAACTGGTGGAGATTGGCGGATCGTTCCGCATTCCCGACGTGATGGCGCAATCGAACGGAATCCTGCGGGAGGTGGGCACCACCAACCGCACCCGCATCGCGGACTACAAAAACGCCATTAACGAGAACACGCGCATCCTGCTTCGGGTTCATCGGTCCAACTTCCAGATCACCGGATTCACGGAACAGCCGGCTCTTGAAGACCTGGTGGCTTTGGCGCGAGAGCGCAACTTGGTAGTAGTCGAGGACTTGGGCAGCGGAGCCATTTTCGATTTGCGGACGGCAGGCCTTGCGGAGGAAAGCACCGTCGCCGAAAGTCTGCGTGCCGGAGTCGATGTCGTGACATACAGCGGCGACAAGCTTCTGGGCGGGCCGCAGGCCGGCATGCTGACCGGAACGGCCGCACTGATTGAGCGGATGCGAAAGAACTCCTTGTTCCGTGCACTGCGAGTGGACAAACTGACGTACGCGGCCTTGGAAGCAACCCTGCTCGCGTACGTGAAGGGCGACTATGATGCGATTCCCGCACTGCGAATGATGCGAACGACTCGCGATCAGATCGGCGCGCGGGCCGAGGCGATTGCGAAGCAGGTGCGAAATTCCGAGCGCCTGACCGCGGAAGTCATCGATGGCCAATCCGTGATCGGCGGCGGAGCTGCACCGTCTGCCACCTTGCCGACTCGCCTGCTTGCGTTAACGGCCGGCCGTAAAAGTGCCGATAGTCTGATGGCGCACTTGCGCTCACAAGAGCCTCCCATAATCGCCCGCGTGCAAGACGGAAGCATCTTGATTGATTTGCGCACCGTCTCTCCCGAGCATGACGCTCTGATCATCACCGCGTTGCAGTCAGTCGGCCGCTCCTGACTCATCTACATTTCCTCCAGCATCGAAGTCATGGCGACCCTCTACACCATCGGACACTCCACCCGCACCAGTGAAGACCTCAGCCGCGCCCTGCAAGCACATGGGATCAAAACGCTGGTCGATATCCGCGCCTTTCCCGCATCCAGGCGGTTGCCTCATTTCAATCGCGAAGCATTAGAGCAGTCCATGCCGGACGCGGGCATTCGCTATATCTGGATGAAAGGTCTTGGCGGATATCGAAAGAAATCACGCGAGGATTCTCCCAACACTGGACTACGTAACGCGAGCTTCCGCAACTATGCCGACTACATGCTCACACCCGAGTTCGAGGAGTCGATAGCGACTCTTCTCCGCCTGGCGGAAAACTCCCCTACCGCTTACATGTGCGCGGAGCGCGTCTGGTTTCAGTGTCATCGCATGCTGGTGTCGGACTGGCTGGTTGCTCACGGTCACACCGTCTTGCACATCGACGCGGAAGGCCCGCCCAAGCCACACCGCTTGACCGCTGAAGCCAGACTGATCGGAAATCAGGTTGTCTACAGTCCCGAAACTCTTTTCCCGTGAAGGCAACCCTGTCGACGAGGGGCCTTCAAACTCATCAGCCATCAGCCATCAGCCATCAGCCATCAGCCATCAGCCATCAGCCATCAGCCGCCGACTGACCTGTGTTACCGTTCCTGCATGATCGTGGGCACGGGGATCGACATCGCAGAGGTGCCGCGTATTCGGGAGGCCATCGAACGGCACGGTCAGCGCTTTCTCCATCGCATTTTTACCGAGGGAGAGATCCAGTACTGCGAGTCGAAAGCCAATCGAGTCGAGCGCTATGCCGCCCGCTTCGCTGCCAAGGAAGCCGGCATGAAGGCGATCGGCACCGGCTGGAACCACGGCGTGCGCTGGCGCGACATTGAAGTCGCGCGCAAGCCGGGCGGGCGCCCCACCTTGTTGCTCCACGGAAAGGCCGCCGAATTTGCCGCTCGTCTGGGTGCGGTCAACATAGCGCTCTCGCTGACACACACGGCCGAGCAGGCTATGGCGCAGGTCATCCTGGAAAACTGATTTCTTCTGCTAGACTGACGCTCCAATCTGAATCATGGCATCCACCGTCTCCCCATCCCAGCCCTCCGTTTCGGCAGGCCCCTCGTCGCAAACTTTGCTCATCGGCATCGGACTCAGCAGCTACTCCGCATTGCTGCTGGAACTAGGCCTCACTCGCCTGTTTTCGGTGGTGCTCTTCTATCACTTCGCTTTTTTGGCGATTTCGATTGCGCTTCTGGGATTAGGGGCCGGCGGAGTTTTCGCCTATCTGCGTAAAGAGCACCTGAATCGCATTGAGACACGACCCTTGGCAGCGCGGCTTTGCTGCATGAATGCCATCGCGATTCCAATCGTTCTCGAGATCGTGCTGCACGTACCTGTATCTCTCGAACTTTCGTGGGGAAACCTGGGCCGTTTAACCGCTCTCTATCTGGCTGCAGCCGTTCCATTTTTTCTGACCGGCGTGCTTTTCTCGGTGGTATTCGCGCGAGAGTCCCGCACCATCACGCGTTTGTATGGGGCCGATCTCCTGGGCGGCGCGTTAGCGTGCCTGAGCATTGTGCCCTTGCTAAACGGCATTGGCGGGCCGAACACCATCTTGTTCTCGGGTATCGCGATGGCGGCAGCAGGCGCGATCTGGGCAGCCGCACCCCATACGCGCAAGCGAGCCGCGATCCTAGCAGGCGTTTTGCTGTTGTCGATCGCCATGAACTACTCCGGCCGCCTGATCGACGTGGTCTACGCCAAGGGCATGCTCCGCGACAAGTCATGGGTGGAATACGCCCGTTGGAATGCCATCTCGCGGGTGGAAGTCGATAGCCAGGACTCGAGCGGCAAGGCAATCGTCATTGATGCCGACGCCTCCACCTACATCATGAACGTCGATCCGCACGCCTGGCAGGGCACGGACTGGCAGAAGAATCTGATGTCGGCGCCGCCTGCGCTCGCCAACGTGCTGCGCCCTCACGGCGATTACGCAATCATCGGGCCGGGCGGCGGCGTAGACGTGCTGCGCGCGGTCGCCAACGGAAGCCCCAGCGTTACGGGAATCGAAATCAATCCCATCATCGCTAACTCGATCATGCGCGGGCGGTACGCCGACTACTCCTACCATCTCTACCAGCGCCCAGGAGTAGACATTCACGTCACGGATGGGCGCTCGTTCGTCCGCAACGCGAAGCAGAATTTCGACGTGGTGCAGATGACGCTGGTCGACACCTGGGCTTCCACCGCCGCGGGCGCCTTCGCACTCAGCGAAAACAGCCTCTACACGGTCGATGCCTTTCGCGAATACTTCGAACATCTCAAACCCGACGGCATCATCGCGGTCACCCGCTGGGAGTTCCAGCAGCCGCGCGAGGCCCTGCGCGTTGTTTCGGTGGCGACCGAAGCGCTTCATCAGATGGGCGTCGCTGATCCGGCGAAGCACTTCATCATCGTGTCCGACGGCGAACTCGATGAAGACGGAATTCCCGTGGTTGTGCTGGCGAAGAAGTCGCCTTTCACCCCGGAGGAAGAGGCGAAGATCCAGGCGCATCTCGAGGAACACGAAGACCTCGCCGTCTTGTATGCACCTTCCACTCCCAAGCAGAATGCCTTTTCCGCGCTCATCGCCCGCAATGACCCTAGAGCGTTTGCGCGGGACTACCCGTACAACGTTGCGCCTGTGGACGACAACGCTCCCTTCTTTTTCTTCACCCTGAAAACAGATCAGATCCTGCACGATGGCGGATTACAGAAAGGCATCGACTGGAAAGTCAACCTTGGCGTGGTGGTGCTGGGAGGGGTCTTTGTAATCTCTGCGCTCGCCGTGATGGCGTTCCTGATTTTGCCCATGGCTCTGCGTGGCGGCAGTGCACAACGCTCGCTCCCCCTGCTCTACTTTGTTGCGGTGGGACTCGGGTACATCCTGGTCGAGATCAGCTGCATTCAACGGTTTGTCTTATTTCTCGGACATCCCACGTACGCGCTGACGGTAGTCATCTTCCTTCTGCTTTTGTCGAGCGGCGCCGGTAGCCTTCTGTCGCGACGATGGCTTTCGAACATCGCGCGCGGCTGGATCCCGCTGGCGATCTTAATCTTCGCGATCGCAGCCAACACGTGGGTGTTACCCGGATTTCTCTCAGCTCTGATCGGACTGCCATTCGCTATCAAGCTTGGAGTATGTGCGATCGTACTCGGACCTCTGGGTCTGGCGATGGGGATGCCCTTCCCCACGGGCCTGCGCGCAATCACTAACAGTGAGGAACTCGATTTGCCAGCAACAGAATTTGGCGAGCCCTCCAGCAATGCCGACAACGGCGTGGAATGGGCTTGGGCCATGAACGCCGCCTCCAGCGTCCTGGGGTCGGTGCTCGCCATGGTGATCGCAATCCGTTTC
>Ga0070716_100001480_pt1 | contig 10483 bp, 10 predicted proteins | sample LARL112metaG_FD_71395 | JGI IMG/M metagenome (GOLD analysis project Ga0070716, IMG submission 71395) | Corn, switchgrass and miscanthus rhizosphere microbial communities from Kellogg Biological Station, Michigan, USA - LAR L11-2 metaG | ecosystem: Host-associated > Plants > Roots > Rhizosphere... | reverse complement strand
TCCGCTTGAAGCCGCGCACATTGCCAACATTGCCGGAGGCCTCGTGGTGATGAAGCGCGGAACAGCCACGATTACGCGCGCGGAACTTCTCGACGCCATCCGCGGCGAGGCATCCGGGGCCGCCTCTTAATTTATGCGCAAAGCTGTTTCCAAGATTGTCCCCCGAGCAGTACTGCGAGAGAAGCTCTCGGGACATAAGAGCCACGGCCGGCGCGTCGTTTTTTCCAACGGCTGTTTTGACACCCTGCACGTGGGACATGTTCGCTATCTCGAAGGCGCCCGGCGTGAAGGCGACATTCTCGTCGTGGGTGTGAATGCCGATTCCAGCGTCTGCGGTCTCAAGGGGCCGGGCCGGCCCATCCTTGATGAAAATGCGCGCGCCCAGCTCGTCGCCGCGTTGCGTTGCGTGGATTACGTCGTTCTCTTTGCTGAGCTCAATGTGGAAGCTCTTCTCCAAGAGCTGCGTCCGGACGTTCACGCCAAAGGAACGGACTACACGCTTGAGACCGTGCCGGAGCGTGCCGTCGCCAAGCGGCTAGGCATTCGCGTGGCCATCGTGGGCGACCCCAAGGATCACTCTACAAAAGAACTCTTGGATTCCATTCGCAAGGCGCCGCATGCCTGAGCCGCGTTTTCTGGTTGTCCGTCTCGGTTCCCTTGGTGACATCGTCCACACGTTTCCCGCCGTCGCCGGCCTTCGTGAATCGTTCCCGAAAGCGGAGATCGTTTGGCTGACCCATCCGCGCTGGAAGGCGCTGGTCGAGAGCAGCGAACTGGCAACGGAAATCTGGGAAACGGAAACTCGCTCGTACAAATCCCTGCGCGAGATCATCGGACGAATCCGCAAGGAAAAGTTCACGGCTGCAATCGACTATCAAGGGTTGTGGAAGTCCGCGTCACTTCCTTTCTTATGCGGCGTTCCGCGCAGGATCGGATTCTCCTCGCAAACGATTCGCGAGCCCGGCGTACCGGTCCTTTACAACGATCGCGTTCGCAGCACGCAGGCTCACATCGCCGATCAGAACGGAGAATTGTCGCAGCGCGCGGGAGCTCGCAACGGCGTTGCCCCCGTTGCGCTCTCCGTGCCGTCCATTCAAGAAGTGTTCGTGTTGCGGCTTCTCCGAGCTTTTGCGATTGAACGGTACGTCGTATTGAGCCCTGCCGGCGGCTGGCGCTCGAAATGCTGGCCGCCGGACCGCTATGGCGAGCTGTGCCGGAAAATCCGCAGTACTCTCGGGCTGCGCTGCGTTGTGAATTGTGGGCCTGGCGAAGAGGATTTGGTCTCCACTATTAAAGCAGGCGGTCGAGAAGCCGATCCTATCGCTTACAATGGCTCGCTTGGCCAGCTCATGGCTCTTCTCCGCAATGCTGTCTGTATCGTCGGTGGTGATACGGGACCGATGCATCTCGCCGTCGCTCTCGGAACGCCAGCAGTCGCTATTTATGGCCCGACGGATCCGGCCCGGAACGGGCCCTACCGCCCCTGTGACCTCTCCGGCAAAGCTCCTCCGCTTGATATCGTTCTTCGCAGTCCGGATGCAGTGACCACGTATAAACGAGGTGACCAACCTGATCCTTCCATTTTGGAAATTGACGTCGACGCCGTTTTCGAAGCTGTTCGCAGGCAAGTTGAGAGTCGCCGATGAGTGCCACCGGCAGTTTCTTCGTGCGCTGGCGTGTTCGCCTCGGCTATCCGCTGGCGATCGCCGTTCTTTATTTTTCGCGGCCCGCGCTTCGCAGCATTTTGTTCGGCGCCTTGGTAGGAATCATTGGCTTGTGGCTACGCGCGTATGCGGCGGGCTATCTCCACAAGCAAGAAGTCCTCACCGTCACCGGCCCTTACGCTTACACCAGAAATCCACTCTATCTTGGCAGCGCCATCCTGGCTCTGGGAGCCGCAATTGCAACGCGTTCGTGGTTCTCCGGTTTAATCCTGATTGTCTATTTCGCCGTATTTTATTCCATCGTAATGCAGCGAGAAGCGAGTGAGCTTCGCCTCCGCCACGGCACATCTTTCGATCAGTACGCTCGCAACGTCCCGCTATTTATTCCTCGCCTGACCGCCGCGAAATTGCCGGGAGACTCCGCCGGTTCCTTCTCTCTTGCGCAGTACAAGAAAAATCATGAGTGGCAGGCCGCCTTCGGCTTCCTGTTTCTTCTCCTAGTCCTGCTTGTGATTTGGCGTTTCCGTCTGCACTGAGGCGGCCGCGTTTGCCAGACTTGGACATGCGACAAAGCACCTGATCTCCAGCCGTCGGCCGTCAGCCATGATTTGCACCGCCCCGTCCCGATCCGTCCTCAAGATTCGGATGCCCGCATTCTCCAATCGTTCCAGAAGCTCCGGGCTGGGATGTCCGTACGGGTTGTCTTCACCGGCGGAAATAATTCCGACACGCGGTTGTACGGCCGCAAGGAATTCAGGCGTCGTCGAATTCTTGCTCCCGTGATGGCCGATCTTCAGAACGTCGGCACGCATTGCCTCCGCGCTATTCGCTGAAAGAATTTCGCGTTCTACTTGTTTTTCGGCGTCTCCCGGCAGCAACACTGTTTCATTGCCGTAGCGTAGTCGCAGCACCAGGGAATCGTTATTTTTTGCGGAAGGGCCACCGCCCCCGAGACAATCTCCGGCCACAAGAATTCGCCTTCGATGCCGTCCCAGCGAAAAGACTTGCCGCTCAAATCGTGTTCGATTGGAACTCTTCGCTCGCGCGCCAGCTCTTCCAGTCTTGCTAGCGCCGGGACAGATACTTCGCGCGCGATCCAAAGTTGTGCGACACGAAAATTCTCCAGGATTGCTGTCAGGCCGCCTAGATGGTCTTGGTGCGCGTGTGTCAGCGCGACAACATCCAGCCCAAGCAGCACCCAGCCAAGCAGGGAAGCGATGGGTGCAAGGAAAAGATGGCCGAATCTCACAAAAAGGATTCCGGCGAGGACGAAGACAGCAGTTAGCAGGAAAAGGGGAGAAGGAGAATGTGAGCAGAGGCGTTTCTCGCAACCGCAGGATGAAGGCCGAGCGCGATGCCGCTCGCAAATGCCGCGGCAATCGCTACGGCCTGCAGCCTCATGGCGCTCTTCGCAACCTTACCAGCGTTTCGATGTGAAATGTTTGAGGAAACAGGTCAAACAGGTGCATCTCCGCGATCTCATAGCGGATATTTGGCCCGGTGATTTCCTTCGGTTTCCGGGATGAACCAGTCAATACCGCCAAATCGCGAGCCAGCGTGGACGGATCGCAGGAAAGATACACAATTTCTTTGGCGCCAAGCTCTGCGAGCTTCGCCGCGGCTTCCGTACCTAATCCGGTTCTTGGCGGGTCGAGCATCACAAAGTCTGGTCGTTCTTCCGTTTTCTTCAGAAACTCTTCCGCATGTTCGTTGTGCGACAGGATCGTGACGCCCGCCATTTCCGCATTGGCGTAGAGATCACGCGTCGCTGCAAGATTGGCATCCACGCTCACAACTCTCTGGAACGCCTTCGCCAGCGGCAAAGTGAAGAACCCGACGCCCGAATACAAATCCAACGACAGCTCGCCACGCGCATCGGCGGTCACGGTCTTCAGCAAGTCCTCGATCAGGAAGCGGTTCACTTGAAAGAACGAGAGATGGCTGACTCGGTATTTGAATCCGCCCGCTTCATGCGTCAAATAGCCTGGCCCCGTCAATTCAAAGCGGTCTTTCTTTTGGTCCAGGAGCAATAAACTTTCGATCTCCGGCAAAGCATCGCGGAAAGTGGATGCCAGCTCTGCCGCTGGCTTCGAGAATTTTTCAAACGCAACATTTAGCGCAATTTGTTCATCCGCTGAGTCAGCAAACGCTTCGATCTCCTGAATTCCCAACGGCAGAGTTCCGGAGCGCGCCATGTCCTGAAGCTGCGCAAAGGCGCGTGCAAGGCGCGGTGAAAGCACGGGGCATTCATCGATCGGCACGATCACTGAGCTTTCCGGCAGGAAGTATCCCAGCGCGCGAGGCATCCCGCTCCTCAGCGCCCACTGCGCACGGTTGCGATAGCCGTAAGGCTCCGCGGAATGCTCGACGACCGCGCCGTCCCAAGCGATTCCGCCCAGCCGTGAAAGCGTTTCCCGCAAAATCTCTTTCTTGAGCCTTAGCTGCTCCTCCGCCGGAATGTGCTGGTAATGGCAGCCGCCGCATTTCTGAAAATGCGAGCACTTCGCTTTCCCGCGCTCCTTTGCGGGTGACGTCACCTCCAGCAAATCCGCCCACACCAATTTCTTCTTTCGCGATTTCGCGTTTGCGCGAACTTCTTCCCCTGGTAATACGTACGGGACGAAAACGGTATTTCCGTCGGCGTGCGCCAAACCGTCACCGCCGTAAATGAGCTTCTCAATCGATAATCGTAACTCATCAGGCATATTATTGTCCCATTCTAAGATAATTGGCCGGCCTGGAGACGAGAAATATTGCAATGCCTCTCGTTGAAACTGACTAGTCTAATTAAGACTAGTTACGACAGGTAGAATAGACTCAGTCTCGGGACTCCAAATTCTTCCAGTAGCCGTTTCTGGATGTACTGTTTTTCGACCATTGCCAGTTGCTCTGCCTTCATCCTCCGCCGGTACATTGCGAGCTGCCCATCCACTTCACGCCGAATCTTAAGCATCAGCTCTTCCGGTGCATGGCTGGTCAACAGTGCTTGTATCTTCTCATCCAAAACCGTCAGCCGCCGCTCCAAATCTTCCAGGTCGAGTGCCGCCGGCGTATCAAGAATCTCGCCGCTGGACTCCAGCGATTCCGCAATCCCGGTCAAAGGCTTAGCCATCTCCTGTTGTCTCTGCAAACTCTTTTCCGCTGCCTGTTTCAATCGCTCCACATTCTTCGCAAAATATTTCTTCAATTGGTCTCGCGAAAACGTTTCGCTTTCAGTCGTTCGAGCGGCTCTTGGCGAGCTTCCCGCAGCCGCTTCCTGCTGTTCTTCCGCGGCCTCCAGCACCGCATCCGTGCAGTACGCCAAAGTTTTCAGCGGCTTGCCTGCTCCGCGCCGCGAACGCTGGTGGCTTTCGAACGCCTTGTCGATTCCTTGCAGAGCGGCTTCCAGCGGCACTCCAGCTTTTTGCCATGCCTCCATGATGGCCCAGTCCAGCGGCGACACCAGCAGGTGCGCCCCGCGTTTCTTCCAAAAATATTCTTCGATTTCCGTGAAGTAGTTGAAGTAGTTCCAGCCATCCATTTCGTTGGTCAGGCGCGGCAATATTCCTGCCGCGGGTTTCTACCTGCCTAGTGGCTACAGCCCGCCGATTAACTCTGCGCCTTTTTTGCGGGCGCCGCTGCCGCGCTCTTGCCATGTTCGGCTGGCTGGTTTTTTTCCCAGATCAATCGCAGTCCCGTCAGCGTGAGGAATTCATCCGTGTGCTGGATGTGCTTCGATCCCTTCGACACGAGCCGCGCCTGCCCGCCGGTCGCAACAACCTTTACCTCTTCGCCCAATTCTTTCTTCATTCGCGCAAGCATTCCATCCACCATATCCACCGCGCCGTAATACAAACCCGCCTGCATGTGTGTAACGGTGTTCGTTCCGATCACTTTCCCGGGATCCTTGATCTCCACTCGTGGCAGCCGCGCGGCGCGCGCAAAGAGAGCCTCCGAGGAAATCCCTAATCCCGGCGCGATGACCCCGCCGAGGTATTCGCCTTTCGCCGAGATGACGTCAAACGTAATCGCCGTCCCGAAGTCCACGACGATACACGGCCCGCCGTATTGATGAAATGCCGCCACGCCGTTCACAATCCGGTCCGCGCCCACTTCCGACGGATTGTCCACCAGCACGGCCATCCCGGTCTTCACGCCCATTTCAACGAACAACGCCTTCTTTCCAAAATAAACCCGCGCCATTTCCGCGAGTGTCCGATTCACCGGCGGCACCACTGAGCTAATGATCACTCCCGTGATGGCGTCCCTGTCCAGCCCCGCGAGCGTAAAAAGATTTCTCGTCAGCACGCCATATTCGTCAACCGTCTGCTCCCGCGCCGTCGTCAAACGCCAGTTCGCGACCAGTTCTTCGTCGCGAAAAACACCCAGCACCGAGTTGGTATTCCCCACGTCAATGGTCAGCAGCATCTAGCGTGCCTCCGTGACGTCGCCCGAAATCACCGCCGTAATTCGCCCATCTTCCCGCTCCACCTGCAGCAATCCTTCCGGCCCAAGCCCGGCCGTCGTGCCGGAGTAGCTCTCGATTCCGTTTGTTACGCACACGCGTTTGCCTTTGGCATAGCTCGATACCGACTCAAAGCGCGCAATTACGCTGCCCACGCCTTCGCGCACGAATCGATTGTAATCGCTCTCGAATTCACGCAGCAATCGCACCAGCAGCTCCATGCGCGATTGCGGTTTGCCCGTTTCCGCGCGCAGGGAAGTCGCTACATTGGCAAGCTCCCCTGGAAATTTCTCCTGATTCACGTTTAGTCCGATTCCCACAATCACGAATCGCACTTGATTCGGTTCCGCGTGCATCTCCGTCAGGATGCCACCGACCTTTTTCCCCCGGATCAGCAGATCGTTCGGCCATTTCAGGTCCACGGTTAGCCCGGTAACCGCCTGCACCGCGGAATGCGCGGAGAGTCCCGCCATCATGGTCAAGAGTGGAGCCTGCACCGGGGCCAGCTTTGGACGCAGCAGTAGCGTGACGTAAATCCCCGCCGCGCGTTCGGAATGCCATCTGCGTCCTGCCCGCCCGCGTCCGGCGGTTTGCTCTTCCGCCAGCACGACCGCGCCTTCCGGCTCTCCAGCATGGCCCAATTCCAAAGCCACGCGATTCGTCGAATCCGTCTTGAAAAAATGAAAGATGCGTTTCCCGAACAAGCTGCCCTTCAGCCGTTGCTTCAGCATGTCCGGTGTCAGAATATCGGGCACCTGCTCCAGGAAGTATCCGGTAGCAGGCTGGCCTTTTGCTTTGACGCCCAATCCGCGAAGACGTTCCACCCATCGCCACACTGTCGATCGCGAGACGCCAATCTCCTTCGCGATTCGCGCACCACTGATCACGATGGTGGCGTTTTCCGCCAGCAGCGTCAGCAGACCCGCCAACCGCCGGTCGGTTGTGCCCGGTAATGATTCTTGAGTCATCGGAATCTAGCCGCGCCTCTTCGCGCCGCATAAGCTTACGTTCCCTCGATGCTGTCCACAAGCAGGCTGAGGTTCGCGGCAGGCGCCGAGTGCGTGAGCATCCCGGAAGAAAGAAAGTCGGCGCCAGTGTCGGCATACGCCCGCGCGTTGTCCAGTGTGATCCCTCCGGAAATCTCGATCACGCACTCCGGACGCATCCCACGCGCCATCTTCACGCACTCCGCGGCGCGTTCCACGGGCATATTGTCCAGCAACACGGCCTCCGCGCCGGCCCCGAGCGCCTCCAGCATTTCCCTCTGGTTGCGAACCTCGATCTGGACCGACAAAGGTCCCGGACCGACCACTTCTGGATCCAAACCGGCCGCATCATAGGCGCTCGCGGCCCGTGGTGGCGGCGACTTTGGCGACACATATGTATGCGCTTTGTCCACTGCTTCCTTCATTCCTCCAGCAAGCGCGACGTGATTCTCTTTCAAAAGGATTGCATCGTAGAGGCCAAAGCGGTGGTTGCTGCCGCCGCCCGTCTTCACGGCATATTTTTCCAGCGCGCGCAATCCGGGCGTCGTTTTCCGCGTATCTCTGATACGCGTTTTCGTTCCCGCGAGTTGCTCCACAAAGCGTCGTGTCAGCGTGGCTACTCCGCAAAGGTGCGCCAGAAAATTCAGCGCGGTTCGTTCGCCCGTAAGGATTGCGCGAGCATTTCCTTTGATCTGTACAATCTCGGCGCCAGGTTCCACAAACGACCCGTCGTTGTGCGGAAAGACGACTCGAACCTCCGGATCCAGCGCGCGGAACACTCTTTCGGCAATCGGCAGGCCTGCGCAGACGAGCGTTTGCCTGGCGAGAATCTTGGCCCGCGCCGCTGCTCGTGGCGGCACCACGGCCGCAGTCGTCGCGTCTCCCGTGCCAATATCCTCTTCCAGCGCGCGCCGCACCAGGTCAGCAATGTAATGAGAATTCCAATCCATAAGAGCCCCGAAAAACTAGGAATCTTCTCCAAGCTACGACAGGCGATCCTTCAGCTTTTGCAGCTCAATGCGCTGCTCGCCGAGCGTCGCTTCCAACCCTTTGATAATCTTCTCTGGAGCGCGGCTGCGAAATGTCTCATCCCCGAGCTGCCGTTCCTTTGACGCGATAGCCTTCTGCAAACCTTCGATCTCCTTCTTCAACCGTGCCTTTTCTGCAGTTGCATCCACCGTGTCGGAATACGCGATGCGTATGTCAAATTTGGCAGTGGAGCGCACCGCGCCACTCTTGCCGTCGAACTGCTGCCGTGGCACGATGCGAAGCTCCGTCAAAACGGCGAATCTCTCAATCGCCCCGCGATTTGCTTGAACCAAAGTACCTATACCTGTATCGCTCGTGGAGAACTCCGCAGCCACTTTCTTCTTAGGGTCGAGTTTTAGTTCTGCGCGAATGTTGCGCAGCGCGGTGACCACTTCCTGAATCGTGCCAACCTCACACACGGCCTGTTTGTTTTTCCAGTGCTCACGCGCTTCTGGGAATTGTCCCAGCGCGATCGATTTCGCACCCGTCCTTTGCGGCAATTGATGCCACAGCTCCTCCGTCAAGAAGGGCATGAATGGGTGCAGCAGCCGCAGCGCCGCGTCGAACGCTGCGAAAAGGTTCTTCCATGCCACGGTCGCTCGCTCGCGGTCTGAGCTCTGCAGCTCCGGCTTAACCCACTCGATATACCAGTCGCAGAAATCCCCCCAAAAGAACTGGTACACGCCCTGCGCGGCCTCGTGAAACCTGTAATTCGCCAGCGCATCATTCATCAACTCGATCGTGCTCGCTAGCCCCGAATAGAGCCACTGATCCACCAACGGGACACTTCCCTGATAAGCATAGGGCGCCTTCGCGCGGACGTCCGGTACCGCCAACTCTTCCAGTTTCGCTCCGCTGGCTTCAAATTTGTCCAGATTTACAAACAAAAACCGCGCCGCATTCCAGATTTTGTTTGCGAAATTCCGCGCGCTCGCCAGTTTGTCCTCGGACAGGATGATGTCCGTTCCCGGGGCCGCCATCGATGCCAGACAAAACCGTATCGCATCCGTTCCGTACTGCTGGTTCAACGCCACGGGATCGAGTCCCGTCCCTTTGGACTTGGACATTTTCTCGCCGCTCCCGGTCCGCACCAGCGAGTGCAGATAAACCGCGCGGAAAGGAACTTTGCCTGTGAAGTGAATCCCCATCATGATCATCCGCGCCACCCAGAAAAAAAGGATGTCGTATCCGGTGATCAGTAGGCTTGTCGGATAATATGTCTTGAAATCGGCCGTTTCTTCCGGCCACCCAAGCGTTGAAAATGGCCAAAGCCCTGAACTGAACCAAGTGTCCAGCACGTCGGGATCTTGTTCAAGATTTGTAGAGGCACACGCCGCGCACTTCGCCGGCTTCTCTCGCGCCACCGTGACGTGCTTGTTCTCCTTGCAATACCACGCTGGAATCCGATGGCCCCACCACAATTGCCGCGACAGCGTCCAATCGCGGATGTTCCTCATCCAGTTGAAATATTCCTCGCGCCGGTTATCCGGCACGATCTGGATTTCGCCGCGCTCCACGGCCGCGATGGCGGGCTCCGCCAGAGATTTCATCTTGCAGAACCATTGCGTTGAAGCTCGCGGTTCGACAATCGTCTTGCTTCGTTCGCACAAACCGACCGCATTCGTGTGCTCGGTGATTTTTTCCAAAAGGCCCAGCGCCTTCAAATCCTCAACAATCTTCTTCCGGGCCTCGAACCGGTCCATCCCCGCGTACTCGCCGGCGCCCGCATTCATTTTGCCGTCGTCCGTCATCACATCGATTTCCGCAAGTTTGTGACGCCGGCCTACTTCAAAGTCGTTCGGATCGTGCGCGGGCGTAATTTTCACCGCGCCCGTTCCAAACTCTCGGTCCACCATCGCGTCCGCGATAATCGGAATCTCGCGATTCATCAACGGCAGCAGGGCTTTCTTGCCAACAAGAAGCGTGTACCGCTCGTCTTCCGGATTCACTGCTACCGCCGTGTCGCCCAGCATTGTTTCCGGCCGCGTCGTGGCCACCACCAGAAACTCTTTCGTGCCCACAACCGGATACTTGATATGCCACAAGTGCCCCTGCCGCTCTTCGTGGACCACTTCGAGGTCGCTCAGTACTGTCAGGCAGACGGGGCACCAATTCACCAGCCTCTTCTCGCGGTAAATCAATCCCTCTTCATACAACCGCACGAACACTTCGCGCACGACGCGCGACATTTCCGGCGAGAGCGTGAACCTCTCCCTCGACCAGTCGCAGCTCTCCCCAATGCCCTTCATCTGCCGCGTAATCTCGCTGCCCGCTTCCGCTTTCCACTTCCATACCTGTTTTTCAAACTCCTCGCGGCCCAGCTTGTGATAGTCAATGCCACGATCCATCAGGTGCTTCAC
>Ga0070716_100001478_pt1 | contig 10491 bp, 15 predicted proteins | sample LARL112metaG_FD_71395 | JGI IMG/M metagenome (GOLD analysis project Ga0070716, IMG submission 71395) | Corn, switchgrass and miscanthus rhizosphere microbial communities from Kellogg Biological Station, Michigan, USA - LAR L11-2 metaG | ecosystem: Host-associated > Plants > Roots > Rhizosphere... | reverse complement strand
TATGACATTTATATAACGATGAAGACGCTTCGAAGTTCGCTCCTTTCGGACGGAAAGCCAGCGCAAACGCAGCACGCGCGCCGGCGAGCCCGCCGAGAATCATCTCAGCGGGCCTCCGGCGCGTGCTCCCTTTGCCGCCTCCGCCTCCGCCTCCGCCTCCGCCTCCGCCTCGGCTCAGCTCATGCTGCCCGGCAGAAAACACCTGATGGATGTACCGAGCGAACTCTTGACCGGCCAAACCATGGTCCGGCCCGCACGGTTTGGTTCGGTGATGACAGCCTCATCGGGCACCATGATCCAGCCATCCTCGAGACGAACGCGATAATGTCCGTCCTTGGACTCCCAGTCCGGATCGGCAAGCGCCATTCCGTCGGCGACCGAGCAGCACAGTCCCTTGCTGCTTTTCAGGCTGTCGAACCACGGTTTCAGCGGTGAGTTGACGTAGCGTCCGTCGTCGCGCGCCAGCACAATTCTGGCGGGAAGTAGCGCGCAGACCAAAAGCAGCCCCACGGCGCCCTTCTTCATCGGCGCGCTCCTTCAGGCATTGCCCTCATCATACAAGGAACGCCGCACAACCATGCATCGTTCCTGAAGCCTCGAGCGCGTGCCGACGGACGCCGATTAACGCAGGATAGTTTGACCGGCCGCTCAGCGGTTCATCGGCATGATCTGGTCCATCGGCATCATGTTGTGATTGAGATGCGACATGATCCACAACGAACCGCCGACCACCAGAAAGACGATCAGAAGGCCGAAGGCCAGGGCCATCACGTTGTTAGTGTTGTCGGGCCCTGTCGTGATGTGCAGGAAGAACACCAGATGCACGCCCATCTGCGCGATCGCGAGGACGACGAGCGCGACGGGAATGCTGGGTTGCCAGACCAGATCGGTGCCTGCGATGAAGAACGAGGTTGCGGTCAGCAGCACCGACAGCCCGAGACCGATCGCATAGCCGAGCAGCCGCGGTCCGATGCGGACTTCCGTTTCCTCGCCGGGCGCGACGTCGGGACGGTCGTGGAGACGCTCGATCTGCTCGCTCATGTCCCGCTCCCGATCAGATACACCACCGAGAAGATGGCAACCCAGATGATGTCCAGCGCATGCCAGAACAGGGCAAAGCACAGCAGGCGGCGCATGATGTCGGCGCGAAAGCCCTTGGCATAGACCTGGGCCATCATAGTGAGCAGCCAGAGGATGCCGGCCGAGACATGAAGGCCGTGGCATCCGACCAGCGTGAAGAAGGCGGACAGGAACGCGCTTCGCGTCGGGCCGGCGCCGCGGCCGACGAGGCCCGCGAATTCGCGTGCCTCGAGAACCAGAAATCCGAGACCGAGAACGAAAGTGAGCGCCATCGCCGCCTGAAACCAGCGTGCGCTGCGCACGTCCGCCGCGATGCTGGCAAGCCCGCAGGCAAAGCTCGACAGCAGCAGGAATGCGGTCTCCGCCGCCGTGCTCTTGAGGTCGAACAGCTGCGCGCCGCCGGGGCCGCCGGCCGTCTGCCTCAGCAGCACGGTGTAGCTAGCGAAGAAGCAGGAGAACATCACGATGTCGGAGAGCAGGAAGATCCAGAAGCCGTAGGCGGTGACGATCCGCTTCGGTGCGGGGCCTTCGTGAACGGCTGCGCCTTGCTGGATGCTGCGCAGACGATGGGGATCGCCATACGCATAGGCATAGGTGGTCTCGGTCATTGCACGACCCCTGCAAGGTCGAGAGCCGCGCGCCGCGCCGCGACGTTGGCGCGATCGATGCGTGCGACGTCCGCGGCCGCAATGACGTATTCGTCGTGGTCACGCCAGGCGAAGGCCACGAAAGTGGCGAACGCCCCCACGCCGCCGAGCGCGACCATCCACCAGATGTGCCAGATCAAGGCAAAGCCCATCACGGTTGCGAAGAACGCACAAACGAAGCCGGTCGGCGAATTCCGCGGCATCTCGATGTCATCGTAGTCGGGTTCGCGGTTGTCGAGCTCGTGCTGCCGGGCGTGCTCCTTGACCCGCCAACAGGCATCCTCTCCGGTCACATTGGGCAAGACCGCGAAATTGAACACCGGAGGGGGCGATGAGGTGGCCCATTCCAGCGAACGTCCGTCCCAGGGATCGCCTGTCGTGTCGCGCAATTCGCTGCGACGGCGGATGCTGACGAAAAGCTGCAGGACCTGAAGCGCAACCCCGATCGTGAGCAGGACCGTGCCGATGCCGGCGGCGATCATCCAGGGTCGCCACGCCGCGACATCGTAATGCTGCATGCGGCGGGTCATGCCGAGCAGTCCCGGCACGTAGAGCGGCATGAAGGTCACGTAGAAGCCAATGAGCGTGAACCAGAACGCGGCCTTTCCGGTCGCCTCATCGAGGCTGAAGCCGAACGCCTTCGGAAACCAGTAGGTGTAGCCGGCAAAGGCGCCGAACAGCACCGCGCCGATGATCACGTTGTGAAAATGCGCGACCAGGAACAGGCTGTTGTGCAAGAGGAAATCCGCCGGCGGCACGGCGAGCAGGACGCCGGTGAGGCCGCCGATGATGAAGGTGACCATGAAGCCGATCGACCACAGCATCGGCACCGCAAAGCGCACCCGCCCGCCGAACATCGTGAACAGCCAGTTGTAGATCTTCACGCCCGTCGGGACCGCGATGATCATGCTGGCGATGCCGAAGATCGCATTGACATCGGGACCCGCGCCCATCGTGAAGAAGTGATGCAGCCACACCATGAACGAGATGATGCAGATCGCCATGGTGGCGAGCACCATGGAGCGATAGCCGAACAGCACTTTTGAGGAGAAGGTCGAGACCACCTCGGAGAAGATGCCGAACGCCGGCAGCACCAGGATGTAGACCTCGGGATGGCCCCAGGCCATATCAGGTTCATGAACATCATGACGTTGCCGCCGGCCTCGTTCGTGAAGAAGTGGAAGCCGAAATAGCGATCGAGGATCAGCATTGCGAGCGTCGCCGTGAGAATCGGAAAGGCGGCGATGATCAGCAGATTGGAGGCGAGCGTGGTCCAGCAGAACATCGGCATGCGCAGATAGGTCATGCCGGCGGTCCTGAGCTTCAGGACGGTGGTCACGAGATTGATCCCGGCGACCAGCGTGCCGATGCCGGAGATTTCCAGCGACCAGGTGTAATAGTCGACGCCGACGCCAGGCGAATAGGTCAATTCGGAGAGCGGCGGGAATGGCAGCCAGCCGGTGCGCGCGAATTCGCCGACCACGAGCGAGACGTTGACGAGCAGTGCGCCGGTTGCCGTCAGCCAGAAGCCGACGGAATTCAGGGTCGGGAATGCCACGTCGCGCACGCCAAGCTGCAGCGGCACGATCAGGTTCATCAAGCCGATCACGAACGGCATGCCGACGAAGAAGATCATGATGGTGCCGTGAGCGGAAAAGATCTGGTTGAAATGCTCCGGCGGCAGATAGCCGTTCGAATGATAGGCGACCGCCTGCTGCGCGCGCATCATGATGGCGTCGGTGCCGCCGCGCAGCAGCATGACCATCGCGAGCATGATGTACATCACGCCGATCCGCTTGTGGTCGACACTGGGATCCACTCGCGCCACAGATAGGGATAGTGGCCCTTGACGCCGGCCCAGATCAGAACCGCGAGGATGGCGAGCAGCACGACGACGGCCGCGATCAACGGGATGGGTTCGCCGATTGGAATCGCCGACCAGTCGAGCTTACCGAGCATGGCCTGCTCCGAGATAGGATTGGGCGGACTGGGTCACCAATGTCGGTCCCGGACCCGGCGGAAGCTGTTGGGTCGCGACCTTCTCGAACAACCTGACGTCGTCGAGCCGATAGGTCGGCTTGTCGGTCACGACGGACTGCCGTGCGAGTTCGGCGTAACTGTCCGCGTTCAGCGTCCGGTCGCCTCGCGCGGTGCTCTTGACCCAGTCCGAGAAGGCGAGCGGCGAGACGACATGGACGTCGAATCCCATCTCCGGAAAGCCGTCGCCGCTGAACTGGGCGGACAATCCCTGAAAAGTCCCCTCGCGGTCCGCACGCAAGTTCAGCCGTTCATGGTGTAGATCATGCTGCCGAGCTGCGGGACGAAGAACACGTTCATCACGCTCGCCGATGTCAGCTCGAGATTCAGCGGCACCCCGAGCGGCACGGTCAGCGTGTTGACGGTGGCGATCCGCTGGTCCGGATAGATGAACAGCCACTTCCAATCGAGCGAAACGGCCTGAGTGCGAACCGCGCTGCCGGTCCCCTGGACGGACGCCGCCGGATCGAGCTGGTGCGAGCCGATCCAGGCAACGCCGCCCAGCAGGATGATCGTGAGCGCGGGGATCGACCAGACCACGAGCTCGATGCGGCCCGAATAGGCCCAGTCCGGAAGATAGAATGCGCGCGGATTGGATTGCCGGAACCAGAACGCAAACGCGAAAATCGCGATGATGGTCGGCACCACGATGGCCAGCATGATCGCAACGGAATCGACCAATATGGTCGCATCCGCGGCCGCGATCGGACCCTGTGGATCGAAAATGTTCATGACAGCTGAACGCTCTGCCGTGCCGCAACAGCAATGGCGACGACAGACTTAGGTTCCAAAACGGATTCGCGCGTGACCGTTCGGCAAGTGGATCGGAAGGAACCGTTCGAAGGACAGCAGACTTGTTCTTGGCATCATCGAACCAAGGAGACCTTTCCATGATGAAGATCAGATGGGCGGTCGCGGCACTGGTGATCGGCGGGCTGGCGAGCCCAATGTCCACCGTGCAGGCGATGACACACAAGCACCACAAGTCGTCGGCGATGACGACGGGATCGAACATGAAGGCCGGAACGACCACGGGCGCCAACACCAAGCCGAGTTCGGCCAATCCCTCCAGCCAAGGCAATACTGGCCCGGGTACGAACCACGCCGGTTCCACGACCAAGAATTACTAAGCCGCGCTTTCCCTCGGCACTTGGACTGAAAGCCTCAACTCTGGGGCTTTCCCCTTTCTGCCGCTCGATCGTGCCGTGCGCCGGATCTGCTTCCGCAGCGGACAGCCAGTTCGGCCGCCACCCTTGCTGCGATCAACGCCACATCGTCGGCGCGCGCCGCGGCGCCTCGTGCTCGCCACGCTCGTCATCGCGAGCCTGCTTGTCATCGCACACTGTCTGCAGGACACGCGCGGCCAGGGCCCGCGCATTGGCCGGATCTTCGGCACGCGCTTGGATGGTGCCGCTTGCTAGCGCGGCGTTGTCGGGATCAACCATCAAAAGCTCCGGGCGACTCAAGAGTCAAGCTAGCTCGCTTCGTTTCGCCCGCGCTTTTACCTATGTTAGGACACACAGCGACTGCAGAGTGATCCGCGCAGGCGCCATTGCCTATTGTGGGACCAGTCGAGCGCCGATCATTCCGGCGCGCCGTGGTCGATCACTCTCATGAGCGGGCTTGCCCGCGCGGTGGAGGAACCGACCCGGCATTAACCTATGAGACTGCCGCGAATCATGCAGCACTGCATAGTCGCCGCAAGATGCCGGGTTTCGGGGCCCAATCCAAAATGAATTTTGCGGACTGCAGCGACGAATGTTTGCTGCACTACTATGAAAGCATCCGCCGCCAGGTGACGGCGGACAAGCAATCAGGCGGCCGCTATCGTCTTGCGGGGGCCAATGTGAAGGCCTACGCCAATCGCCTGAAGGACGAAATCGACCGCAGGCAATTGCGTTTCACGCCGATCGACTGGTGACCCTCGCCGCCTTGCGGCTGGTCCGCGTCCGGCGATGCGGAAATGCTCCCTTGATGATGAACCCGGCCAGCGCCGCACGGGTTATATCCCCGGCGTCGCGGACGCCGTGGGAAATCGGCGGCAGATGGCGGAGCGGTCTCGAGACAAGACAACGACGACGGCGCGCCTCTGGCCGCTGCTTGGGCTGAACTTCTTCATGGCGGACATGCAGTCCGGGATCGGGCCGTTTGTCGGGGTCTTTCTGGCCGACCGCGGCTGGGCCAGCGGCCTGATCGGCACGGCCCTGACGATCGGCAACATCGCCGGCATGCTGATCACCACCCCGTTCGGCGCCGTGATCGACGCCTCATCGCACAAGCGGCTATGGGTCATCGTGCCAGGCGCCGCCGTCGTCCTGGGCTCTTCGATCATCCTGGTCTCGCAAAACTTCTGGGCCGTCGCGGCCTCGCAGATCGCAACGTCGATCGCGGGCGCGGCGATCGTCCCGGCGGTGACAGGCATCACGCTCGGCATCGTCAAGCAGAAGGGCTTTAACCGGCAGAACGGCCGCAACCAGGCCTTCAATCACGCGGGCAACCTGATTGGCGCCGCCATTTCAGGCTGGCTGGGCTGGAAATTCGGCTACTTCTACGTCTTCCTGCTCGCAGCCCTGTTCGGCGTCGTCGCGGTCGGCTGCGTGCTGATGATCCCACCCGGTTCGATCGACGATCGCGCGGCGCGCGGCCACAAGGAGGATGATCCGGAAGGCGGGCCAAACGCCTTGAAGGTGTTGCTGACCCACAAGCCGTTGCTGGTCCTTGCCCTGGCGCTCGCCGTCTTCCATCTCGGCAACGCGGCGATCATGCCGCTCTACGGCATCGCGGCGGTGTCAGCGAGCCAGGCAAATGGGCCGGGGTTCGTCGCCACGACCATCGTGATCGCCCAGGGCACCATGATCATTGCCGCGCTCGCTGGCATGCGGATCGCGGAGAGCCGCAGCTACTGGCCGCTCCTGCTTGCATCATTTCTGGTGCTGCCATTTCGTGGCATACTGGCCTTTTGGTTGAGCGGATGGTGGGGTGTGGTGCCGGTCGAGATTCTCGACGGTGTCGGCACCGGCCTGCAAAGCGTCGCCGTCCCCGGGATGGTCGCGCGTTCGCTCTACGGGACCGGCCGCATCAATCTCGCGCAAGGCGCCGTGATCACGGTCCAGGGTGCCGGCGCGGCCCTGAGTCCCGCGCTCGGCGGCTGGATCGCGCAATGGATCGGCTTTGCCACGACGTTCCTGCTGCTTGGCGGCTTCGGCCTGATGGCAACTGCGCTGTGGATCGCGCTTCGCGCCATGGTCAAACCGTACTGAGCCGGGGTCTCCGCCGCCGACGCCCGCATCATCTGCACCGGCTCAGTGCCGGGACATCAATTCGGTCAGCGATCGTGCCAGGCGGGGAATATCCAGCGGCTTTTCCCAAACCTGCACGTCCCCAAACTCCGGCCCCAGCGACTTCCTGTCATAACCTGTGGTGAAAACGAATGGCACGTTACGGGACTGCAACAGTCGGGCCAACGGAAAGATCATCCCGCTGCGGACATTGATATCGAGCAATGCGCCATCGATGGTCCCACTGGCTTTCAGGACCTCGGCAGCTTCATCGAGATGCCCAATCGGCCCGATGATCTCGGCTCCAAGAGAGGTTAAGTGAAGCTGAAGATCATCGGCGAGAAAATATTCATCCTCGACGACAAGAATGCGCCGCCCCGTCAGCGGCCCTGACGGGTCGGATTCGGTTTTGCTGGGTGCGGACATGATTGGCCCCTAACGCATGGAACGGAAATAGGAACAATCTGCTTGGGCTAGTCTTAGCACAAAAACCGCCTCGGGAACATCCGGTTCCGCAGCGCGGCGATTAATACCGGGCCAGGATCTTGTCCAATCGCGATATCATCGTCATTGGCGGCTCCTCAGGAGCCTTCGTCAACCGGAAGGAAGTCCTAAGCGGGCTACCGGCGGGATGTCCCGGCCGCCATCTTCGTCGTGCTGCATATCCCTGCCCAGGGCATTGGCGTTCTTTCCACTGTGGCCAGCGGAGCCGGCAAACTGCCCGTCCGGTGGGCCGAAAACGGGCTTCCTATTGAGAACGGGCACGTCTATCTCGCCCCAGCCGACGGCCATCTGCTGCTTGCCGACGGGCACACGATGCTCGGCAGTGGGCCACCCGAGAACATGTTCCGTCCGGCGATCGACCCGCTGTTCCGCTCCGCTGCACTGCACTACGGCCCGCGGGTCATCGGCGTGGCGCTGAGCGGGTTGCTGTCCGATGGAGCCGCGGGCCTTAACGCGATCAAGCGGTGCGGCGGTCTCGCGGTGGTGCAAGACCCCGCTGAGGCGATCGCGGACCAAGTGCCGCGACGGGCGCTGGAAGCGACCACCGTCGATCCTTGCGTCCCGGCCGATCGGCTGGGTGACTTGCTGTCCGACCTGGTGCGCGAGAAGCCGGGGCGGGCCTTGCCGATCCCTCCCGAAATCAGGCTCGGGGTCGAGATCGCCTCGGGCGAACGCATCGGCGCCGGCAGCCTGATCGACATCGCAAGCCCGGCCGCGCTGACCTGCCCGAGTTGCGGGGGGTGCTGTCGGAACTGAAGATTCAATGTCCCCTGCGCTTCCGCTGCCAGGTCGGCCACGCCTTTACGGCCGACGTGTTGGCCAGCCGGCAGGACGGCCGGATCGACGAAGCCCTGCGCATCGCCTTGCGCATCATCGAGGAGCGTGCGGACCTGGTTCATCGGATGGCGGAAGACGGACGGCACAGCGGGCGTCTGGCGGTCGCCCGAATCTACGATGCAAAGGCGGCCGAATATCGCGAATATGGCGACACGCTCCGGCGGGCTATGCTACAGTCGCTCGATCCGAAGCCCACAGACGCGTGATGGGTCTTCAGTCATGGCGGACAGATCCACCGAAAAGCGAGCCAGCGAACTCGAAGGCGAGAAGCGCCTCCTTGTGAAGGCCGACGCCGACATCGAAGCGGGCTTGACCAGGATCAGCAACCAGCAGGATCTGCTTTCATCGCTGCGGGCTGCCGGTGAAAACACCCGTGAGGCCGAACGGCTGGTGCATCTCATGGAGCAGACGCTGGTCGAATGGCAGCGCCATCGCGCCCTGATCGAGCAGCGAATTGCCCACCTCGAGCGCGAGGTCTTCCTCTGACCTCGGTGCTTGCCGGTCGGGCTCCGGAGGCGCCGCACGCGGGCGCGACGCCGGCCGGTGTTTGCCTCGGACGCAGGTTTCGCTGTAGACCGCGATAGGCAGGACCGAGTGGCAAAGGTCCTTGGGCGCCCAATGACGAAGGTTCCGCGAACAATGACTGACTCTGGCCAAATGCAGGACAAGGACGGCCGCACGGAAAAGGTCGTGATCGTCGGCGTCGGCGCGTCCGCTTCGGCGAAGGACAGCCTGGAAGGGTTCTTCTCGAAGCTCGTGGTTGGCCCCAACCAGGCGATCGTCTTCGTGCTGCAGCACCGGGAGTCGCTCGACGAGGCTTGGTTCGGCAACAACAAGCAGGTGCACGAGATCGGCCTCACCGATGTCGTCGACGGCGCCAAGGTTGAAGGCGGCACGATTTATCTCTGCCCCACCAACATGATCACGACCCTGCACGGCGATCGGTTTGCCGTTCGCAACGCCGAACAGGCGCCCGGCGAACGCGCCACCATTGACAGTTTCCTGGTCTCGCTCGCCGAGGATCGCGCCGAGCAATCGATCGGCGTGGTCCTGGCCGGCACCGGCGGTGACGGCACGTTGGGCGTGGCCACGCTGAAGGACCATGGAGGGCTGGCAATCGCCGAGCGCAGCGCGGCGAGCAGCTCCGAACACTTCGCGGAAAGCAACTCGGCCGCCGCGATCGCCGACTTCGTACTGCCGCCGGAGGATATCCCGGAGCACATCCAGGTCTATGCGCAGCATCTGCGCCGCGTGGACGAGAAGCAGGTTTTTGACGACGTCCTTGCCGCCGCATCCACCTCGCTCGGACGCATCGCGGACATCCTGCGCAACAAGACCGGCAACGACTTCCACGGCTACAAGCAGAACACGTTCCTCAGGCGCGTGCAGCGGCGCATGCAGGTGGTTCGGATTTCCGACTTTGCGGCCTATGTCGATTTCCTGCGCAGCGACAAGGACGAGGTCCAGCACCTCTTCAACGACCTCCTGATCGGCGTCACCGAATTCTTTCGCGACAAGCGCGAGTTCGAGGTGCTGGAAACCGACGTGATCCCAAAACTGTTCGAAGGCAAGCAAGGCGGGCAACAGGTGCGCGTCTGGGTGCTTGGCTGCGCGACCGGCGAGGAGGCCTACTCGATCGCAATCCTGCTGCGCGAGCACATCGCAAAGCTGGACCCACCGTCCCATATCCAGATTTTTGCGACCGATATCGACGGACGCGCCCTCGCCGCCGCCCGCGTCGGCCGCTATCGCACCAGCATCGAAGCCGAAATGACGCCGGAACGGCTGGCGCGCTGGTTCGTCCGCGAAGGCGACACCTATTGCGTGATCAAGGAACTGCGCGAGATGTGCATCTTCTCGCAGCACAACGTCATCAAGGACGCACCGTTCTCCAAGCTTGATCTGGTGTCGTGCCGAAATCTCCTGATCTATCTCAATTCCGAGCTGCAGAATCGCGTCATTCCACTGTTTCACTTTGCCCTGTTGCCGGACCGCTTCCTGTTCCTGGGCAATTCGGAGAACGTCACAAGGCATCCAAAGCTGTTTGCACCGGTGGACCGGCGCGCCCGGATCTTCCGGAAGCTGGAGACCGGCACGCGCCTGCCGCC
>Ga0070716_100001477_pt1 | contig 10493 bp, 8 predicted proteins | sample LARL112metaG_FD_71395 | JGI IMG/M metagenome (GOLD analysis project Ga0070716, IMG submission 71395) | Corn, switchgrass and miscanthus rhizosphere microbial communities from Kellogg Biological Station, Michigan, USA - LAR L11-2 metaG | ecosystem: Host-associated > Plants > Roots > Rhizosphere ... | reverse complement strand
CGCCTGGCGGCCGCTGCTCGGCCGGACCCGGCTGCAGCCCGATACCCGGCACGAGTTCGCCAGCCAGTGCGACGAGTCCGTCGGCGCGGTCCGGCTTGACGCCTTTCCGGACGGAGGGCTGTCGCGGGTGCGGCTGATCGGCAGCATCGACCCGGCGGCGCGCCGCGCCGCCGGCTACCGCTGGTTCAACTCCCTGCCCGCCGCCCAGGCCGTTCAGTGCCTGACCGGTGCCGGGATGGAGGCTGACCTCGCCGCCGACCTGGCCGGCCGCCGTCCGCTGGCCGAAGGCTGGCCGGGTGCCATGCCCGGCCCCGCTGCCCCGTACCAGGCGCTCATCACCATGCTCGAAGGCGAGCCCGGGCGCTCCTAGCCGGCGGGCTGAGCGTCGTGGGCCGAGGGGAAGCGGGGCGCTCGCTTCTCGGTGAGCGCCGCCGCGCCCTCGAGGACGTCGGGGCCCATGAACGTCAGCATCTCGTAGGCCGCGGACTGGTCGAAGATCGGGCCGGCCATCTTGAGCCAGTTGTTCAGCGCCCGCTTGGTCCAGCGGATCGCGGGCTGCGAGCCGGTGGCCAGGCTATCCGCCACGCGCAGGGCCTCGGCGAGGACCTGGTCGCGGGGGACCGCCTTGCTGACCATGCCGAGCCGTTCGGCCTCCTCGCCCGTGATCATCTCGCCGGTGAGCAGGTAGTAGCGGGCCTTGGCCATGCCGCACAGCAGCGGCCACAAGATCGCGGCGTGGTCGCCGGCCGCCACGCCGAGCCTGACGTGACCGTCTCCGAGCCTGGCGTCCAGGGCGCAGATCGAGATGTCGGCCAGCAGCGCCACCACCGTGCCCGCGCCGACGGCGACCCCGTTGATCGCGGAGACGACCGGCTTCTCGCAGTTGACGATGTTGTAGACCAGATCGCTCATCTCGCGGAGCATGTGGGCCACGCGGTCGTGGTCGCCGGCCATCCGCCGGACCATGTCCAGGTCGCCGCCGGCCGAGAACGCCTTGCCGGCGCCGGTGATCACGGCGACCCTCGTCTGCGGGTCGGCCGATACCTCGGCCCAGACCCGGGCGAGCTCGCCGTGCATCTGCTCGTCGGCGGCGTTGTACTTGTCCGGCCGGTTCATGGTGATGAGCAGCACGCCGTGGTCCAGGCGCTCGAAGCGGAGCTGCTCGTACTCGGAGAACGTCACGGACTGCTCCTTGTGACTTGAAGGTGGCGGGGTCGGCTCAGTTCATCGTGAGACCGCCGCTGACGCTGACGGTCTGACCGGTGACGAAGGATGCCTCGTCCGAGGCGAGGAACGCAACCACATTGGCGACGTCGGCCGGCTGGCCCAGCCGCCGGAACGGGATCGCCTTGGTGAGGGCCTCGCGCAGGTTCGGCCCGGCGAACGACGCGAACAGCGCGGTGTCGGTGGGACCGGGGCAGACGCAATTGACCCTAACCTGGTGGCGAGCCATCTCCCGGGCCAGAGACTTGGTAAACGCGATGATCCCGCCCTTGGCCGCGGAGTACACCGCTTCGCCGGACGAGCCCACCCGTCCGGCGTCCGAGCCCAGGTTCACCACGGCCCCGCTGCCCTGCCCGGCCATGACCGGCAGCACTGCCTTGCAGGTGTGCAGCACGCCGTACAGGTTGATCGCTATCGCGCGGTCCCAGTCGGCGGGATCGGAGTCGACGAACGGGCTCGCCTTGTCCCAGCCGGCGTTGTTGACGAGCACGTCGATCCGGCCGAACTGCCCGGCAACCCGTTCGGCCATCGCCTGGACGCCCTGACGGTCGGTGACGTCGGCGCGGATCGCGACCGCGCCCGGCAACGCGTTCGCCGTCGCCGTGGCGTTCGCCTCGTCCACGTCAGTGACGACGACGGTCGCCCCCTCCGCGGCCAGCTTGCGGGCGATCGCCTGGCCGATGCCCTGCCCGCCACCGGTCACGATCGCGATCTTGCCGTCGAGCCTGCCCATCAACGGCTCCTCTCTGGTCCGTGGCCGATCCTCGCGGTCGCCACCGAACTGAATCTATAGTCGCGTGTGCGGCCGCCAGCGGCCGCACCGGAAGGAGGACAACGATGCAGGTCGGGCTCGTGGTGTACTACGACCGCTCCGCGTTGCCCGACAGTCTGACGATCCTGGCCGCGGGCGTAGGCGAGCACATGGTCGGCGTCGCGGGGGAGTGCGCGGACGGCTTCGTCGGGCACACGATCGCCTCGGCCGGCTACCTGCGTGACATCGCCCGCCCGCTGCTGGCCCGCGGTGCGGCCCGGGCGGACCGGGACGCGGCGGGGTTGCGGATGACGACGCAGATCGTCGCCGCGGCCAGCTCCGACCCGCGCGCCGCGCGCCGCGACGCCGCTGCCCAGGTGGGTTTCTACTCCACGCCGAAGGGCTACGACCTTCTGTTTCCGGACGGCCAGTTCGCCGCCGAGCGCGCCGCGGCCCGGGAAGCCCTCGCCCGCGGCGACGTCTCCGGCGTGATCGCCGCCGGGGAGGCGATGGTCGAGGAGCGGGCCGTGTTCGGCACGCCGGAAGACGTGGCCGGCCAGTTGCGCCGGTACGCCGACGTCATCGACTGGGCCATTCTCTACCCGCCGCACTTCGGCGTCGGTCCGGAGCGCATTCACGCCAACGAGCTGAGCCTGATCGAGGTGGCCTCCGGCTGGACGTCCTTACGTACGCAACCGAAGCGTGTACAGGTCGTCACGCTCGATCTGGTCGATCCTGGCGAGCAAGGCGCCGAGATTCTCGGTCACGCTGAGATGGCAGCCGGACAGCCGGTCCGCGTGGCCGCTGGCCAACGCGAGGACCAGGCGGGCTGCCTCCTCCGGGTCGGCGCCACGGCCGGCCGCGAATTGGTCGCGTATCCAGCCGTAGACACGGCCTTCCGGCGTCCGCTGGCCGGCTCCGCTCCTCAACGCGACCTCGGTGAGACCGATGGGCAGCAGGCCGGGATCCACGCTGAACACCGATACGCCGTGCGGGCGTGTCTCTTCGGCGAGCGTCTCGGTCAGCTTCACCAGGGCCGCCTTCGAGGCTGCGTAGGCAGACATCAGCGGCCATCGGTAGACCCCTGCGTGGCTGGTGATGTTGATGATCCGGCCCTTGCCTGCCGGGATCATATGGGCCAGCGCTAGCTGGGTCAGGACGAATGCTCCGCCCAGATTCACCTCGATTGCCTGCCACCAGTCGGCCGGCTGCACCTGCCAGGCCGGCCCGGTCGGCCCGCTGATGCCGGCGTTGTTGATGAGGATCTCTACCGCTCCCAGCCTCTGGCGCAGTTCGGCGGCGGCAGCGGCCGTGGCCCGCTTGTCGGTGACATCGGCGGAGGCGGCAGCGGCGACGCCGCCCGCCCGGTTGATCTCGCCGACCACGGCCGCGAGTTCCCCGGCGGACCGTGCGATGAGCCCGACGGCCGCTCCGGCATCGGCGAGCCGGACGCTCAGCAACCTGCCGAGGCCTCGGCCTCCGCCGCTCACCAGCGCGACCTTGCCGTCTAGCGGACGGGAACCAGCGTTCTTGCTCGCCGATGCGACCGTCGCCGCGGTGGCTTCAGCTCCCATGACTATGGCCGACGAGCAGCCGGCGAAGGATCTTGCCCGCAGGGGACCTGGGGATGCTGTCGGTGAACACGACCTGACGCACCCGTTTGTAGCCGGCCACGCGCTCGGCCACCCATGTCATCAACTCCTCCGCCGTTGCCGGTGCCCTCAGCACGACGAAGGCCTTCGGCACCTCCCCGGCTAGCGCGTCGGGCTGGCGGACGACCGCCGCATCCGCCACCGCGGGGTGGGCCAGCAGGACGGACTCGAGCTCGGCCGGGGCGACTTGATAGCCCTTGTACTTGATCAGTTCCTTGACCCGGTCGGCCACACAGAACCATCCGTCCTGGCCGGCCGTGACGATGTCGCCGGTGTGGACCCATCCGGCCGTGTCGATGGTGGCCGCGGTCGCCTCCGGATCACCGAGGTATCCGCGCATCGCGCCCGCCGTGCGGACCAGCAGTTCGCCCGGCTGACCGGGGCGCAACTCGGCGCCGGTGCCCGGATCGACGATCCGGCACTCGACGCCGGGCAGGGCGGGGCCGATCGAATCGGGGCGGTCCGGGCCGTCGTCGGGCGCCATGTGGGTGCCGCCGCTCACCTCGGTCATGCCATAGGCCTGCTTGACGCGGCAGCCGAGTCGCTGCGCGCACGCGCGCGCGAGGTCGGCGCCGAGCGGCGCCGCGGCCGATGTAAGCAGGCGCAGGCTGGACAGGTCATAGTCGTCGACCGTGGCTGCGGTCGCGAGGCCGAGGACCATCGGCGGTACGACTTCGGCCCTGGTGATGCCGTAATCCTGGACGGCACGCAGGAACACGTCCAGCCCGAACCGTGGCACGATGATCACGGTCGCGCCCGCGAGCAGCGCCAGGTTCAGGGTGATCTGCAGCCCGTAGATGTGGAACAGCGGCAGGGCCGCCATCACGACGTCGTCCTCGGCCACCTGGTGGACGAGCCATGTCTGGCACAAGCTGGCCACCAGGTTCCGGTGGGTGAGCTCGACGCTCTTGGGCAGCCCGGTGGTGCCGCTGGACGTCGGCAGGAGCGCCACATCCGACGCGGATACGGGCCTGGCCGGCGCGTGCGCGGTCGCGCGAAGCGACCAGAACGGGATCGTCCCGGCGGCGTGATCGCCGGTCACGATCGTCTCCGTGACCGCGGTCTCGGCCGTGACGCCGCGCAGCTTCTGCTCGGTCGGCCCGGCCGTGGTCACCAGCCAGCGCGCGCCGGTCTGCCGGAGCTGACGGACGATCTCATCCCTCGTGCACTGCGGGTTCACGGTCGTCACGATCGCCCCGATCGATGAGGCCGCGAACCAGGCCACCGCGAACTCGATGGAGTTCGGCGCGCACAAGGCGAGCACGTCGCCGGGATGCAGGCCGCGCGCCGACAACCCGGCGCCGATCTCTTGCACGGCTTCGGCGAGCCCGGCGTAGCTGATCTCCTGCCCGGTCGCCGCGTCGACCAGTGCCCGCTTGCTCCCGCGCCGGTTCGCGGAGCAAAGAACGAACTGCGGCAGCGTCAGGTCGGGTATAGCGGGCCCGGGCAGAGTCTGCGCCGACCCGTCACGTTCTGTCGTTACGGTGGTCATGTCTCCCGCTTTCGCCTCTGCTCCTCTCCGCTCCGGTAGCGGATGGTCGGCATGACCGAGTCTGAAAGCCGGCCCGCCAGGCGGCATCGGGCAGGCCACCCCAATCTTTTGCCGCCGGTGCCCTAGGAAATCGGCACGATAGGGGCGGCTTCGTGCCTATTGTCGGCCGGGGTCTTGCTGATCAGCGCCTCGGCCAGCTGGGTTCGCCGGGTGACATCGAGCTTGCGGTACGCCCGGCTGAGGTGCGCTTCAGCGGTCTTCGTCGTGATGAACAGCTCTTGCGCTATCTCACGGTTGGTCCGGCCTGCCGCCGCCAGTCGGACCACACGCAACTCGCTGGCCGTCAGGGCGTCGCGGCCGGTGATCGCGTCGCGCCGTGGCTTGGCGCCTGCCGCGATGAGTTCGGCCCTGGCCTGGCTCGCGATGCGGCGTGCGCCCCAGTGATGCGCCAGGTCGAGCCCTCGTTCCAGCTGGGCCCGCGCCGTAGTCCGCTGGCCGGCCCGGCGCAGGGCCGCTCCGTGATCGGTGAGCGCCCGGGCCAGCTCGACCGGCGCCGGGGAGGGCCCGAGTACCGCGACCGCCTCACCGAGCAGGTCGAGGCCGCGGTCGCCCCCCTCGACCAGGCCCGCGGCGCGCAAGGCCACACCCAGCGACCGAGGCCGCCCGAAACCGCGTGCCACCTCGAGCGCCGTCCGGGCCAGCCGCCGGCCCTCGGCCTCATGGCCGAGCACGGCATGCGTGATCGCTGCCTCAGACCGCCAGGCATACAGGCCATCGAGGATCCCGAGCCGCTCGCATCGCTCACCGCAGGCCAGGAAGTCCTGCAGCGCCTCCTCGCCTCGTCCCTGAGCCATGCGCAGCTGGCCGCGCGCCATCAGATAGGCGGCGACCACGACCGTGTGCGACGTCAGCGGTGGCGGCATGCGCCGCAGTTCGGCGGCCGCGTCGTCGAGCGCACCACGTTCGGTGAGCGTCTCGATTAGGTGCGCGAGCGCGTCGATCCTCCAGATCCCGGTAGCGTGCTCAACGGCCCAGCGCGCCTGGGCCTCGGCGTCGGCGAGCTCGCCACGCCGGTACAAGGCCCAGGCGGAAAAGCTCGCCACCCCGATTAGTTCCTGAACCGCCGAGCGCCGCCGCGCGTCCCTGAGCATGTCGTCGCATAGCCGCTGCAGCATCCCGAAGGCCTCGAGCCCGAGCAAGGTCACGATGATCGAGGCGGACGCGTTGGGTCGCGGCGGGTATGGCTCGCGCGCCAGCACCCTTTCGACCAACCGCTGGCTTTCGTCGGGCGGCCGAGCCTGCCTCATCTCCGCGTGCGCGATGGCGACGAGCACGCGACCCGGCGGGTCGGCATACTCGGCCAGGCTGGCCCGCAGCCGGTCCACCGTCTGGAGCGCGGCGGGCGCGGTACGGTCGTCCATCAGGCCCGCCAGCGCGGCCGCGCCGTCCAGCCGCAAGGCCAGCCGGGGGTCCGTGGCCCGGATCCTGGCCACGACGCGCTGCAGCTCCACCACCGCGACGTCAGCCTGGTCGGAGATGATGTACGCGTTGGCCAGCGGTCCGGCGGCCGCGGCTATCGCCGTCGCGTCACGCGCCTCGTTCAGCGCCTCTTTCAGATGGCCGATCGCAGCCGGGTCGCCTGCCGCCCATTCGGCGACGCCCAGGCGCCGCAGGAGCACCGGGCGTTCCGCCGAGGTCGCAGGCTCCGCCAGGGCGCGCCGGAGGTAGCTCGCCGCGACTTCGGCCGCGCCACGCTCCCAGGCAGTGTCGGCGGCCGCGTTCAGCCGCTGCACCACCCACGGGTCACCGGCCGGCCCGGTAGCGAGCAGGTGGGCAGCGACCCGGTCGGCCGCGCCGGCCCGGTCAAGAATCGCGGCGGCCCGCCGGTGCGCGAGTCGCCGGGCACCCAGCGCCTGGTCCGCATAAATGGCCTCGCCGATCAGCGGGTGAAAGAAGTCGAGCGGCCGTGTCGGCGCGAGGATCTGGGCCGCCACGAGCCGGTCGGCCGTCAGCTCCGCGGCCGCGGGTTCCAGTCCTGCTAGCTCAGCGGCCACGCCCACCTCGGTCTGTGATCCGAGCACGGCCAGGGCCTGCGCGAGCGAGACCGCGTCAGGACCCAGCCGGGCGAGCCGGCCGAGCACCGAGGCCCCGACCGCGGACGAGGCGAGTGCGCGCAGCGTCGTGACGTCGCCGTCCGCTCCGGACAGTCTCTCGTTGCGCGCCGCGGCCAGCAATTCCCTGACGTACAGAGGGTTGCCGCCTGCCAGTTCCGAGCAGGCCGAGCAGAATTCCGCGCTCGCCGTCGGCCCGAGTTCGGTGCGGACCAGCGCGGCGACGCTCGCCACGCTCAGTGCCGACAATCCCATGCGGTGAACCGAGGGATCACCCGCCGCCGCCGCGACCGAGTTCGCCCGTTCGCGCGGTTCACCCTCCCGTATGGTCAGGACCACCAGCATCGGCGACTCGGCGCAGCGCGGCCCTAGATACGCCAGCCAGGACAGCGAGGGGCCGTCGACCCAGTGCACGTCGTCCACTGTCAGCAGCAGCGGCTTGCGCTCCGCGAGGTTCGCGCACAGCCAGTACAACCCGTGCACCGCGGCGAACTCAGAGGCGGGAGAGTCACCAGCGGCTAGGCCCAGCGCGCCCGCTCCGGCCCGGGCCGGGCCGGCCAGCAGCCGCCGCCGCTCGCCCGCGGAGGCCGACAGCACTGGCTGTTCCAGCAGCTGACGAACGACCGAGAACGCCATATCCGCCTCAAGTTCGCGACCGCGGGCGCGCAGCGATCGGAACCCTCGGTCCGCGGCGAGGCGGTGCACCGCCGCCAGCAACTGCGTCTTCCCGATCCCGGCTGGACCGCTGACAGTGACCACCGCGCCGCTGCCCGCTCGCGCCTGCTCGAGCAGGGCGCTCAGCCGCGCCTGCTCGGCATCCCGCTCCAGCAGCAGCGGGACCGGCTCGGCGACAGTCACCATGCCGCTGATCGTAACCACGCGGCGCCGATTTCCTAAGGCACAGACGGCAAAAGACCTCGGCGTGCCCACGTGACCTCCCACATCGGCGCCTTCCCGCGAAACCTGGGTGACAGGGCTGGTGCGGTATGCGATAGTCCCGGTTTGTGACCGAGGTGATGATCGCCGTCGACGGCGGTGAGGTATGGGCCGACGACAGCGGAGGCGACGGCCCGCCGCTCGTCCTGCTGCATCCCGGCGTCGGCGACTCGCGTATCTGGGAACCGGTGCTGCCCACGCTGACCGCGTCCTACCGGGTGATCCGGTACGACGCTCGCGGGTACGGCCGGTCTCCCGCGCCGGCGGCGGAGTTTTCCCTGCTCGCCGACCTGATCTCGGTACTCGGATACTACGGCCTCGACCGTGCCGCGTTCGCGGGCTGCAGCCAGGGCGGCGGCTCCGCGCTCGGGCTGGCCCTGGAGCAGCCGGCCCGGGTGTCCGCGCTGATCCTGCTGTGCCCCGGCATCCCGGGGTTTGCGTGGCCCGAGGAACCGGACGAGCTGGACGCCGAGTACGAGCGCGCGCTGGACGCCGGGGACGTGGAAGCTCTGGCCAGCGTCCTGCAGCAGGTATGGGGCCGCGGCGGCCCCGACCCCGCGGTCATGGAGCAGCTGCGCTCGGCGGCCAGGGCCGAGATCGCCTCCGGAGACCTGCAGCGGGAGGATCCGCCGGTCTACGACCGGCTCGGCGAGATCTCGGTGCCGACATCGCTGCTGGTCGGCGACGCGGACTATCCGCCGCTTATCCAGTCAAACAGGGAGGCCGCGGCCCGGATCCCCGGTTGCGAGCTGACCGTCGTGCCGGGGATGGACCACCTGCCGCCCCTGCGTGAGCCCGACCTCGTGCTGCGCACGATCGCCAGCACGCTGGCCCGGGCCGGCTGGTAAGGCGATCGCGCGGCCGCGCAGGGCGTAGATGCCGGCGGCCAGCGTGCCCAGGCACAGGGCCACGGCGCTGAGCCCCAGTGACCAGTGGATGCCGATGGCGGCAGCGCGGTACTTCCCTCAGGTACGGGTCGCGTTGTGGCAGCTGCTGCCGGACGATTCCGACGGGGTGGCGAGGGAGTACGGGTCCTCGGGCGCGCCCGAGGCCTGGACGCTGTCCGGCGGGCCTTGCGGGAAGTCGGGGTGGATGTACCCGTCCCGGGCATCGCACTGCACGCCCGCGGTGCCGCTGCCGAGCGAAACCAAGGGCTCGAGCGCGCCGCCCGGGTCGTCCCACTGCGCGAAATCGACATAGCCGAACTGCTGCTGGACGACCCGCATCCAGTCGGCAGGCTTGCCCGGCGGCTCGACCGCGAAGACGAAGAGGTAGTCGACCTTGATCCGGAGCACCTCGATTCCGGAATTGCGCGCGGTGCCGGCGCTCATCGTGCCGTGCACCTTGACCACGGTGGTGACGAACTGCGTGCTGCCGGGAGCGAACGAGGTGACCCACGTCCGGGTGTTCTTCTCGCTTCCGTCCTTGTCCAGGGCGGTGGTGTGCAGTCCGGCCAGGAAAACCTTCCGTTCCTGCTTGGTGAGCAGGTTCGCGAAGGCCGTCGGGGCGCCGCCGCGCAGCACCGGCCAGTCCAGGTTCCCGGCGGTCAGCAGCTTGCGGGTCATCGTGTAGGCCGCCCGAACCTGCGCCGTGGTGTACTGACCGTGCGCCCGGGCGGCCGGGATCGCGATCCCGGCCGTGCCGTCAGCCCAGCCGTCCGCGGGCGAGCCGGTAAACGGATCGGCGGGCGGGCCGTTCGAGGTAACCGGGCTCACGGTCGCGGTGGTCGGCCTCACCTTCGGCGTCGCCGGGGCCGATGCTGTCGCGCGGCCCGAGGCGTGTACCCAGGATGGCGGGGCCACGCGCAGCCAGGTATACACGCCGCCGCCGGCCAGCAGCACGAACACGACGGCCAGCGCCGTGAGCACGCCCCCGTTCCGCTTGCGCTTGGCCTTCTGCTGCGGCGCCTTGGCCGCCTCGAGACGCTCCCGTGCCGGCGGCTCATGCACCCGCGGCTGGCCGACCTCCTGGCTGAGCTCGCGCAGCCTGCGCTCGATCTCGTCCGGATCCGGCTGGTTCCCGCCCGCCATGTCACTCTCCCGTTTGTTGCCCCCTACTGCCGGCACGGGCTGGCGGGGAAGTCCGCGCTGGTCAGGGGCGTAAGGAACTAATGCGTCAGCAATGACGAAAGGCCCCGATTAGCCCCAAGCCAACCGAAGCATACATGGATCAACCATGATCAAGAAGGGCCCTTTTCAGTCCCGGCGAAGGCAGAATCCTTGGTGATCATGAAGTTCCTGGATGCGCGTATTCCGGGTCAGGGCATCGCGGTTGCGCGAAACGGGCTTCTGTCACTCCTGTACTGCTAGTCTGCATTCTCGGCATGA
>Ga0070716_100001475_pt1 | contig 10494 bp, 10 predicted proteins | sample LARL112metaG_FD_71395 | JGI IMG/M metagenome (GOLD analysis project Ga0070716, IMG submission 71395) | Corn, switchgrass and miscanthus rhizosphere microbial communities from Kellogg Biological Station, Michigan, USA - LAR L11-2 metaG | ecosystem: Host-associated > Plants > Roots > Rhizosphere... | reverse complement strand
GGCTATAAGTTAGTGATGACTCACTATCTTGTCAAGTTCTGCGGTGGGCAGGCTGTTTGGGCTGGTGAGCGCGCCGTTGGCAGTGCGGGCGATGCTCAGCGCGCGGGTGGCAGCGTGGCGGCCAGGACGGCGCGGTGAGTGGGTACGGCCGCGGCGTGCCGACGCCGGCCCTCATCGGTGAGCGTGACGTAGATCCCGCGCCGGTCCAGGTCGCACAGGACGCGCTGCACCAGGCCGTGCTGCTCGAGCCGCCCGATCAGCCGGGACAGCGCGCTCTGGCTCAGGTGCACGGCGTCGGCCAGCTCCTGCACGCGGAACTTGTGATCATCGCTCTCGGCCAGGCGCTCCAGCACCTCGAAGTCGCTGACCCCGAGGCCATGGCGTTCGCCCAGCTCCCGGTCGAGCGCGCAGCTGACGACGGCATGGCTGGCGGCCAGCGCTCGCCAGGCGGCCACCTCGGCGGCGTCCGGGACCGGGGCGGCCGGCCCCGACGTGCCCGGGGCCGACCTAGCCGCGGCTGACGTACCCGGGGCCGACGTACCCGGGGCGGGCCGCGGGCCTGTCGCCTGCCGCGTTGCGCTCACGCTCGCAGGGTAGCGCTCCGCGGAGTTAGATGCAAGTAAAATTAATGTTGTTGCATCTATTGCAGGTGCATATATAGCGTCGTGGCCATGACTTCTACAGCTCTCCCCCGTGCGTCCGCCCCGCGCTGGAGCCCGCGGCTGTGGGCCATCCTGATCGTGCTGTGCGGCGCCCTGTTCCTCGACGCGCTCGATGTCTCGATGGTGGGCGTCGCGCTCCCGTCCATCCGCGCCGATCTCGGACTGACCACCTCCTCACTACAGTGGGTGGTCAGCGGGTACGTGCTCGGCTACGGCGGGCTGCTGCTGCTCGGCGGGAGGGCCGCCGACCTGCTCGGCCGGCGCCGCGTCTTCCTCTCCGCGCTCGCGGTGTTCGCGGTCGCGTCGCTGTTCGGCGGCCTGGTCAGCAGCGCGGGGCTGCTCATCGCCGCGCGGTTCATCAAGGGCGTCGCGGCGGCGTTCACCGCTCCGGCCAGCCTGTCGATCATCACGACGACCTTCGCCGAGGGGCCGCAGCGCAACCGGGCCGTCAGCATCTACTCGGCCTTCGGGGCCAGCGGCTTCTCGCTGGGCCTGGTGCTGTCCGGCCTGCTCACCGAGGTGAGCTGGCGGTGGACCCTGCTGCTGCCGGCCCCGGTCGCGGTCCTCGTGCTGGTGGCGGGGCTGCGGCTGATACCCCGCGAGGCTTCGCCGGCCAGCCGCAGCCGGCGCTTCGACCTGCCCGGCGCGGTCACCGTGACCGCCGCCATGCTGCTGCTCGTGTCGGCGGTCGTCGGGGCGCCGCAGTCCGGCTGGGCCTCGGCCGCCACCCTCGGATCCTTCGCGGGCGCGGCCGTGCTGCTCGCGGCGTTCGGCGTCATCGAACGGCGCAGCCCGGACCCGCTGCTGCCGTTCGGCATCTTCCGGTCGGCCTCGCTGACCCGGGCGAACCTGTGCATCCTGGCCCTGTTCGGGTCCTACGTTTCCTTCCAGTTCCTGGTCACGCAGTACCTGCAGATCGCATCGGGCTGGACGGCGCTGGGGACCGCCCTCGCCTTCCTGCCGGCCGGCGTCCTGGTCGCGGTCGCCTCGCCGAGGATGGGGCTGCTGCTGGACCGTTTCGGCCCGGCCCTCATGGTCACGGTGGCGCTTGGGTGCCTGGTCGGGGGCTACGCGCTGTTCCTGCGGATCGGCCCGCGTCCCGACTACCCCGGAGTGATCTTGCCGTCCGTGCTGCTGATCGGCGCGGCGTTCGGGCTCGGCTTCTCCGCGCTCAACGTCCAGGCCACCGCCGGCGTGGCCGACGCGGAGCAGGGGCTGGCCTCCGGCATCCTGCAGACCTCCATGCAGATCGGCGGCGCGCTCGTGCTGGCGATCGTCACCGCGGTCGTGGACGCACACGGCGGCAACAGGCTCGGCGCACCCCAGGCGCTGTTGTCGGCCTACCGGCCAGCGCTGGAGGTGATCACCGGCGTGGCGGCCGTGGGCGTGGCCATCGCCGCCAGCGGGCTGGCGTTCCCCGGCGCCCGCAGGGCGGGGACCGGGCCCCGGCGGCCGACCGAGGAGGCCGAGCGGCCCGAGTTCGAGCCGGTGGTTCGCTAGGCGGCCCGATCGGAAACAAGGAGGGCCTCTGGCGGCGCCGCCCGCCTCAGGCCCTCCTTCGTGGGAGTGATCGTCCCGCTCACCATGTGGCTGACCTGCCGCAAGCAGGGCTCGCGGCCGCCGGGCCGCCCGCCGCCTGACGAGTCGCGCACGCTAGCGGCCTCCGCCGGCCGGCACGGACCGGGCGGCTAGGTCAGCGGCCCGCGGCGATCGCCGCCACCACCGCGTAGGGCAGCGGCCGGGGATGCACGAGCAGCGCCCTGGCCACCTGCCGGATCTCCAGCCGCCTGGGGGTCAACACCCCCTCGCTGTAGCGCCAGGCACCGCACTCGTCGGCGCCGAAGCGTGCTCCCAGGGTCCGGCGGAACCGCCGCGCATCACCGCCGTCGCCCTTCCAGATGAGCAGCCAGGCGCGCAGCTCGTCGTCGCGTTCGAGCGTGGTCCAGTTCATCAGCTGTTCGGCGATCTGGCCGGCCGCGTCAACGACGAAGACCAGGTCGCCCGCGGCCTTGATGCCGTTGATCCGGCCCTCGCTGGCGTGCCCGTGGTGGATGCTGGCCGAGCTGAACGGCACGCCGACCGCCAGCGCGGCGACCGCATGACCGGCCTCGTGCCAGGCGGTCCGGACGGTGGCCTTCCGGGCGGGGGTAAGGCCGGGGAAGCAACCGCAGTCGTAGCGCTGCCTGGCCCACTTGTCGTTCACGATGGACTCGTCGTCGTAGCGGATGACCCGGCTCAGCTCGGCCTGGATCCCGGCTAGAGCACGCTTTTCGGCAGGCTTCATGGGCAACGCATCGAGCCTATCGCCCGACAGCGCCAGCTCATATTCCGGGCAATTGCCCGACATCGTGGTGAGATGCCTGTTAGCACTCGTGAGCGGGAGGCCGCATGACAACCGTGGCTGGCGGTACCGCTGGTCGCCACCTCCGCCCGCCGTCGGCGCCGCCGCTGCGGGCGGACGCCGAGCTCAGTCCAATGCCGCCGTTGCCCCACGCGCCCGGCGGGTGGGCGACCATCCTGGCCGATCCGCCGTGGCGGTTCACCAACCGGACCGGCAAGGTCGCTCCCGAACACCGCCGACTGGACCGCTACGACACCATGACCTACGCCGACATCTGCGCCCTGCCCGTGGCTCGGGTCGCCGCGCCGAACTCACACCTCTACCTGTGGGTGCCCAATGCCCTGCTGCCCGAGGGCCTGCAGGTGATGGCGGCGTGGGGCTACCGCTACGTGTCCAACATCGTCTGGGCCAAAAGGCGGAAGGACGGAGGTCCGGACGGCCGCGGCGTGGGCTTTTACTTCCGCAACGTCACCGAGCTGCTGTTGTTCGGCGTGCGCGGAAGCATGCGCACCCTGCCACCGGGCCGTCGTCAGGTGAATATGATCGAGACACAAAAACGGGAGCACTCGCGCAAACCAGACGAATCGTACGAGCTTATCGAAGCGTGCAGCCCCGCACCGTTCCTCGAACTGTTCGCCCGGTACTCGCGTACGGGCTGGTCAGCATGGGGCGATGAGGCTGCGACCGACATCACCCCGCGTGGACGCCAGCATCCCGCGTATGGCACGCGGATGGGACCATTGGCGTAACCGGGCTGGGGAGGCAAGATTCAACGATGACCAAGGTGCCAAGTCTCCCCCGGGGCAAGCGACTGCGGGATAAGGAACGGTCCGACGTCGCGGCTGAACTGCTCCGCCGCTACAACAGCGGCAAGAGCATCCGGGACATCTGTGCCGATACCGGTTACAGCATCGGCCGGGTGCGGCGACTGCTGGAAGAGGCGGGGGTCAAGTTCCGCAGGCGGGGCGGGGCGACCCGGGGTAGTGCCCAGGGCAGCGCGGGCTGACCCGCCGGTCATGTCACCAGCGCCGAGCCAGGCCGAGCCTGCTGAATGACCGGTGCTAGCGCTCACGATTGCGACCAGGGCCGATGGGACCAGGGCCGAGACCGAGGCCAGAACCGGGACGGAGTCCAGGACCTGAACCGGGGCGGCGGGTATCAGGGCCCGAACCGAGGCGAAGACCAGTACGTCGTCGGGATGGATTTCGGCACGCTGTCCGCCCGCGCGCTCGTCGTCCGTACCGCTGACGGTACCCCGGCCGGCACCGCCATTCATCAGTACGCGCATCAGGTCATGGACACCGAGCTCGCCGCCACCGGCGAGCCGCTCCCCCCGGACTGGGCGCTGCAGGATCCGGAGGACTACCGCGAGGCGCTGCGCACCGCCGTGCCCGCGGCGATCAGGGACGCGGGGATCCGGCCCGAGCAGGTCGTCGGCATCGGCACCGATTTCACCGCGAGCACCGTGCTGCCCGTGCTCGCCGACGGCACCCCGCTGTGCCAGCTCGACGGGCTCAAGGGCAACAAGCACGCCTACGTCAAGCTCTGGAAGCACCACGCGGCCCAGCCGCACGCGGACCGGATCAACGAGCTGGCCCGCGTGCGAGGCGAGCCCTGGCTCCCCCGCTACGGCGGGAAGATCTCTTCCGAATGGCAGTTCGCCAAGGCCCTGCAGTTGCTGGACGAGGCGCCCGAACTGTACCGGCGGGCCGAGCGCTGGATCGAGGCGGCCGACTGGATCATCTGGCAGCTCGCCGGGCACGAGACCAGGAACGCCTGCACGGCCGGCTACAAGGGCATCCGGCAGGACGGTAAGTACCCGTCCCGCGAGTTCCTGGCTGCGCTGGACCCCAGGTTCGAGACGTTCGCCGCCGGCAAGCTGGACCATCCGGTGTCCGCGCTCGGCAGCCGGGCGGGCTCGCTCACCGCGCAGGCGGCCGGGTGGACCGGGCTGCCCGAGGGCATCGCGGTCGCGGTGGGCAACGTAGACGCGCACGTCACCGCCCCGGCGGCCGGCGCCATCAGGCCGGGCCAGATGGTCGCCATCACCGGCACCTCCACCTGTCACGTGATGAACTCGCCCGCGCTCGCCGAGGTGCCGGGAATGTGCGGGGTGGTGGACGGCGGCATCGTGGGGGGGCTGTGGGGTTACGAAGCGGGGCAGAGCGCGGTGGGCGACATCTTCGCCGCGTTCGTCGATCACAGCGTGCCCGCCGGCTATTTCGACGAGGCGAGCAAGCGCGGGGTATCGGTGCACGACGTGCTGTCCGGGCATGCGCTGCGCCACCCGGCGGGCGCATCCGGGCTGATCGCGTTGGACTGGCTGGGCGGAAACCGGTCGGTGCTCGTGGACCACCACCTGTCCGGCGCGATCGTGGGCCTGACGCTGGCCAGCACCGCGCCGGAGATCTACCGCGCGCTGGTCGAGGCGACCGCGTTCGGCACCAGGGTGATCATCGAGGCGTTCAACTCGGCCGGCGTGGACGTGGCCGAGCTGATCATGGCCGGCGGGCTGCTCAGGAACGACCTGTTCATGCAGGTCTACGCGGACGTGATGCGCCGCCCGCTGGGCGTGATCGGGACCGACCAGGGCCCCGCGCTCGGCTCGGCCATCCACGCCGCGGTGGCCGCGGGGCTCTACCCCGACGTACCCGAGGCCGCGGCGGCGATGGGCATCATGCACCGCGACGTCTTCCGGCCCGATCCGGTGAGCGCGGACGTCTATGACGAGCTCTACGCGCAGTACGTCCGGCTGCACGACTACTTCGGCCGCGGCGGCAACGAGGTCATGCACCAGCTGCGGGATCTCCGCGACCGCGTCCTGGCCGGCCAACCCGAAAGCAGCAACCGATGATGATCCCGAACGCCGCTTCGCGGTGGCGCCGGCCAGCGCGCCCAGGCCAGGTGGTCGATGTGCCATCGCCGACACTCCAGGGGAGGCGATGGCACATCGACACCAGGGCCCGCCCGGCGGCCCGCAGCACGAGGTAATGAACCCCGGCCACCACGCGGCGGCCTGGGGGGTGTTCCGCGAGCTGACCGGGATCGAGTTCCGGTAGGTCTAGGAGTACGGCTCGAAGCACGCCACCGCCTGCCGGGATGATCCGGCGGGCGGTGGCGGCTGGCCGCGGCGGGCAGCGGTACTAGACATGGTGCAGGGCGGAATCGGCCCCGGAGGCGGTCTCGGGGGCGGGCAGCCGCGAGGCACGGACGCCCAGCACGAGCGTGCGCACCAGGACCATGGCCAGGGCCATGAAGATCAGCCCGTCGGTGACGGCCGCGAGGGTGACGTGGTTGGCGATGGCCCAGTTGACCACCGGCGTCTGGAACCAGTGCCCCAGGCCGTAGGAGAACGCCGCCCTGGCGCCGATGATGACCGTCCACAGCGCCGCGTACGGCGCCCCGGCCTGGCTGACCGGCTTGCCGGTCTTGGGGCTGCGGTACACGTGCATCAAGGCGGCGGCCGCCAGCCCGCCGAGTACGCCGGCCGCCACGCCGGCGATCTCGACGATCAGGCCGGTGCCGCTGGTGACCGGACGGTCGACGAACAGCGGGATGATCACGGCGGCAGCGATCACGGGGCGCAGCAGCCGCATCGCGTTGATCTTGCGTGCGTTGCCGTAGTCGCTGGCGAGCACGGTGGCGAGCACGATGCCGTTGACGATCTCGGCCTCGGTTAGCTGGGAAAGCATCTCATCCTCCTGACGAGCCGGCGGTTCTTGCGATGCCTCCACCATCGCCGGGCCGGGGGTCGTGCGCGTCGGAGTACGGGCTGGTCACCGGCATGATGTCTCCGGCTGGTCCTGGTACCGGGCGGTACCAGGACCGGCCGGTGAAGGTCAGCCCGGGACTCACCCCGCGGTCTGACGTGCCGGCGGCGCGCCGGGCCGATACTGAAGGCATGCCACGCACGGTCAACTGGGTAGCCCGCTCCCTCGGGTACGTGTGGATCGGCTTTCTCACCTTCCTGCTCGCCCCACCGCACGGGCGGGCCGCCTGGGCGGTTCAGATCGTGGGCTATACCGTCCTCGGCCTCGGGCTCCTCGGCTGGATCCTGCTGGAGGCGCTCTCGACCCGCACCGCCGCCGCGGAGCGGATTCCGGCCTGGACGCTGCCCGTGCTGCTGGGGGCGATGGGCGCGGCCGCGGGAGCCGCCTCCGTCTGCGGAAGCGGCGGCACGGCCCTGCTGATCTTCGCGTTCCTGGCCGCGATGATCGCGGGAGGCGACACCAGCCTGCCAGCGGCCATCGCCGTGACGTGTGCGGCCATCCTCGCGATCGACGTCAGCGGGCTGGCTTTCGGCGACAGCTACGGCACGCTGCTCGGATTCCCGGCGATCGTGGTGGCCGGCTTCGTGATCGGGCGGAACCGGGGCGCCTACCGGATTCAGGCCGAGCAGGCGTCGATCCTGCTGGCCCAGCGCGAGCAGCTGCAAGCCGAGCAGCGCCGGGCCGACCTCCTCGACGAGCGCGCCCGGATCGCCCGGGAGATCCACGACGTGCTGGCTCACTCCCTCGGCGCGCTCGGGATCCAGATCCAGGTGGCCCGGTCGATGCTGCACAAGGACATCGACCAGGCGGGTGAGGTCCTGGCCACCGCTCAGCAGTTGGCCGCCGAGGGCCTGGTGGAAACGCGCCGCGCCGTTCACGCCCTGCGGGCCGGCACCCTGCCGCTCGACGAGGAGCTCGCCCGGGTCACCGAGACGTACACGCAGCGGTACCACGTCGGGGTCAGCTTCGGCACCGGCGGCGTCCCGGCGGCCCTGCCGCCCGACGCGACGGTCGCGCTGCTGCGCATCGCCCAGGAGGCCCTGGTCAACGCGGCCAAGCATGCCTCGGGCCAGCCCGTGACGATCCGTCTCGACTACGGGGACACCGAGGTCAGACTCACCGTGCGCAACGACCTGGCCCCGGGCACCGACCCCGGCCCGGCCGCCCTGAGCACCGTCAACGGCGGCTACGGCCTGACCGGCATGCACGAACGGCTGCGCTTGCTGAACGGGACCCTCGAGGCCGGGCGCCATGACGGCCAGTGGGTCGTGACCGCCGAGCTGCCACGCCCGGCGGTACCCGGGACACCTGACCCTGCGAACACGGCGCCCCCTGATGCCGAGCACACGGCGCCTCCTGATCCTGGGAACATGGGGTCGTGACCGGTCACGTGGCTGGGCTGCCGTTGCGCATCGTGATCGCTGATGACCAGGCCAGCGTGCGTCAGGGCCTGGTCCTGCTGCTCGACGGGCTGCCCGACATCGAGGTGGTGGGCGCCGCGGCGAACGGGGAACAGGCGTTGGACCTGGTGGCCGAGCACCACCCGGACGCGATCCTGCTCGACCTGAACATGCCCGTGCTCGACGGCATCGGCGCCATCCGCAGGCTGAGGGCCGAGCACCCGGACGTCGCCATAGTCGTGCTCACCACGTATGCGGACGACAGTTCCGTCCTGGACGCGCTGCGCGCTGGCGCGCGCAGCTACCTCACCAAAGACGCCGACCACGCCGACATCGCCCGTGCGCTGCAGGCGGCAGCGGACGGTCTGACGGTGTTCGACCCCCGGGTACACGAAACGCTGCTCGCCGCCACCTCGGCGCCCGCGGCGCCCGAGCGCACCCCGGCGGCGCCACCTCCCGACGGCCTGACCCAGCGCGAACTCGAGATCCTGCGTCTCATCGCGCGCGGGCTGACCAACCCGGAGATCGCCGCGGAGCTCTACCTGAGCAACCACACGATCAAGACCCACATCAGCCGGATCTTCGCGAAGACCGGGTCCAGGGACCGTGCCGCCGCCATTGGCTACGCGCACCGCCACAACATCGGCTGAGCCGAGGCGCCTGAGGCACGGGGCCGGGGGCCTGGGGGCTGAGCCCGAGGCCTGAAGCCGAGACTTGAAGCCGGGGCTTGAAGCCGGTGCCTGAACTCGGGGCCTGAAGCCGGAGTCTGAGGCCGAGGCCCCAGACAAGAGGCCGAGGCCCCAGACAAGTGGACGAAATGTCGGCATCGCGAGGTAGGTTGGCCGCGTGCTTGACTCTTTTCACCCGGCCGTACGCGCCTGGTTCGAGCGCCGGTTCCCGGACGGCCCCACCGCGCCGCAGGAAGGCGGCTGGCGCGAGATCGCCGCGGGGAACGACACCCTGATCGCGGCGCCGACGGGCTCGGGAAAGACCCTCGCCGCCTTCCTGGTCTGCATCGACCGGCTGTGCCATGCCGGGTCGCCGCCCGCCGACGTCGACGCGCCGCGCGGTCCCCAGGTCGTGTACGTCTCTCCGCTCAAGGCGCTGGCCGTCGACATCCAGCAGAACCTGGACGCTCCGCTGCGCGAGATCGGCGAGGTTGCCGCCCAGCTCGGCCTCACCGCGCCGGACATCCGGGTGGCGGTCAGGACCGGTGACACGGCCGCGTCGGAGCGCGCCGCCATGCTGCGCAAGCCGCCGGACTTCCTCGTCACCACCCCGGAATCGCTGTACCTGCTGGTGACCTCGGAGCGCAGCCGGGAGATGCTGCGCGGCGTGCAGACGGTGATCGTCGACGAGATCCACGCGGTGGCGGGCAACAAACGGGGGTCGCACCTGGCCATCACGCTCGAGCGGCTGTCCCACCTGGCCGACGGCCCGGTGCAGCGGGTAGGCCTGTCCGCGACCCAGCGCCCGATCGATATCATCGCGCGGCTGCTGGTCGGGGCGGGCGCCGGGCGGTCCGGCGCGGACGGGTCGCCCCGGTGCGCGATCGTCGATTCCGGTCACCGGCGCGAGCTGGATCTGGCCCTGCAGCTGCCCGACGACGAGCTTGAGGCCGTGCCCACGTCCGATCAGATGGGCCAGATCCTCGACCTGATCGCGGCCGAGGTGGAGCAGCGCAAGACCACCCTGGTATTCGTCAACACCAGGCGGATGGCCGAGCGAGTGGCCCACCAGCTGGGCGAACGGCTCGGCGAGGACCAGGTGGCCGCGCACCACGGGAGCCTGTCGGCCGGCCGGCGTCAGCGGGTCGAGGCCCGGCTGCGGGCTGGCGACCTGCGGGCGCTGGTAGCCACCGCCTCGCTCGAGCTCGGTATCGACGTCGGGCCGGTGGAGCTGGTCTGCCAGATCGGCTCGCCGCGCAGCTTCGCGACGTTCCTGCAGCGGGTCGGGCGGTCCAACCATACGCTGAGCGGGATTCCCACCGGGCGGCTGTACCCGACCTCGCGGGACGAGCTGGTGGAGTGCGCGGCGCTGCTGCGCGGCGTCCGGGCGGGCCGGCTGGACGCGATCCTGGTCCCGGACCGGCCGCTGGACATCGTGGCCCAGCAGGTGGTGGCCGAGTGCGCGGCCCAGGAGTGGTCCGAGGGCGAGCTGTTCAAGCTGATCACGGGGGCAGCGCCGTTCGCGGACCTGCCGCGGGAGGACTTCGACGAGGTCATCGAGATGGTGTCGGAGGGGATCCGCACCGGGCGCGGCCGCCGCGCCGCCTACCTGCACCGAGACCAGGTCAACGGGCAGCTGCGGGCCAGGCGCGG
>Ga0070716_100001468_pt1 | contig 10513 bp, 7 predicted proteins | sample LARL112metaG_FD_71395 | JGI IMG/M metagenome (GOLD analysis project Ga0070716, IMG submission 71395) | Corn, switchgrass and miscanthus rhizosphere microbial communities from Kellogg Biological Station, Michigan, USA - LAR L11-2 metaG | ecosystem: Host-associated > Plants > Roots > Rhizosphere ... | reverse complement strand
ATCGAAGCGGCTTCCTCCAAACAAATCTGGGACGCAACAGTTTGTGAGCCATCGCAGACTGGCATCACGAACGCTCCGCATATCGCCAAAGGCATGGTGCTGATGGGCTACAACGGATCTGACGACGGCGTGCGCGGTTCCATTGCAGCGTACGACGTGAATACAGGAAAGGAACTGTGGCGATTCTGGACAGTCCCGGGCGATCCGAAGAAGCCCTTCGAGTCAACGGCCCTGAAAGAAATCGCTGCCAAGACGTGGCCGGGTGGAAACGCGTGGAAGATGGGCGGCGGCGATGTCTGGACCGCAATCACTTACGATCCTGTGACTGATTACGTGATCTTCGGCACTGCTGGAGCGGGCGCCGATTTTGGAGAAGTCGCCTCAATTCAGGCTCCCGGTGCCAAGCTCTTTTCCGGATGCATCGTCGCGGTCAAGGCTTCGACGGGCGAATATGTGTGGCATTTCCAAACCAGTTCTCCGGGAATGCAGACAGAGAACAATCACATCGTAATGGCCGATCTGCCTGTCAATGGCGAGAAGCGGCACGTCGCAATGACTGTGCCCAAGAATGGATTCTATTACGTGCTCGATGCCTGGACCGGCAAGCTGATTTCCGCGAAACCGATCGTCAAAGTGAATTGGGCAAGCTCTATTGATCTTGCGACAGGCAAGGCGGTCGAAGTTCCCGCTTCCCAAGGCGGAGGTAAGCAGTGGACCGTCCACAACTGGTGGCCGATGAGCTACAACGCGGGCGCGGGCCTTGTTTACATTCCTGCGACCGATCGCAAGCCCAACACGCGCTCCGAAGTCGAGACTGGCGAATGGATGCAGCAGACTGAGGGACGGCTGATCGCATGGGATCCGGTGAATCATTCGGAACGCTGGTCTGTGGAAGAAGAAATCGCCACCAATGGTGGCGTGCTTTCAACAGCCGGCAATCTTGTGTTTCAAGGTCAGGGCACAGGGGAGTTCGCGGCTTACGCGGCCGACTCAGGAAAGAAGGCGTGGTCGATCGAGACGGGATCGGCCATCGAATCGATTCCTGTGACCTACACGATCAACGGCGAGCAATATGTGTTGCTCCCTGTGGGATGGGGGTCGGGTTCGCGGCTGTTTGCTCCAGCATGGACGATGGCGACTCCGCGCTCAAAGCGTGGTCCATCGCGACTGCTCGCATTCAAGCTGGGCGGGAAGCTTCCTTTCCCGACGTCTCCGGACATCGTTCCGCCTGTTCCCCAACCGCCGGCGCAGGAAGCTACTGCCGACGCGATTCACGAAGGCGAGAAGCTGTATAAGACCTTCTACTGCGCTGGCTGCCACTCACCCGATCTCGACGGCAGCGGTGCGTGGGTGCTGGATGGTGCAGTTCCCGATCTGCGCTATGCGCCGTCTGACGTTCACGAGCAGTGGTACGCCATCGTACTTGCCGGGACGCATTGGGACAAAGGCATGCCGGGATTTCTGAATCCTCCGAAGTTCGCGTTCCCGCATCTGCGCATGACACCACAGCAGGCCGATGCGATCCATGCTTACGTAATTGATGGGGCATGGAAGGCGTACAGGGCGGAACACCCGGAAGAAAGCCGCGCCATCGGCAAGAAATGATGCGCAGTCCGAAAGGCTGCTGCGCTACTGGTTTCTTAGGGGAAGGCCACGAACTTCAAACCTGGTTCGTGGCCTTTTTTATTTACTGCAGCGTCACGGTCGCCGAAACGGATCGATGCTTAGGGTCACTATTCAATGGGGAACTGGGCCCAAACATCAATCTGACTGGAGATGCCTATGCGGAAATTGGTCTTGTTGACAACAGTTTGGCTAATGTACGTCGCACTCGTGCCGGCTCAATCACCGGCGCAAGCCACAAGCAATTCTAATGTTGTTCCCACACTGGTTAACTATTCTGGCCGCGCGCTGGACGGCACCGGCAAGCCGGTCGCGGGCATAGCGGGCATCATGTTCTCGGTTTACAAAGATGAGTCCGGCGGTTCGCCTTTGTGGTTCGAGACACAGAACGTCAGGGCGGATGCAAGAGGAAACTACACAGTCCAACTCGGCGCAACGCTGCCGGAAGGTCTTCCACTGAGTCTGTTCACATCGGGTGAAGCGCGCTGGCTAGGAGTACGAATCAATGGAGGCGAAGAACAACCTCGTACCCTGTTCCTCAGTGTGCCGTATGCGCTGAAAGCGGCCGACGCGCAGACGCTCGGTGGATTGCCGGCATCGGCATTTGTGCTGGCGGCACCACCCATTGGCGGTACGTCAACCGGGACGAAGTCTGAAGGCGCAGTCTCGGCCGCGACGGCCACAGCAACACAGTCCCCAGCCACGGGAAACACTCCGGTCACCACGGCCGGCGGTAGCAATGGCAAGATCCCTCTGTGGGATTCGACCACCGATATCACCAGCTCGATCATCACTCAGACGGGCAGCGGCAGCAGCGCCAAGCTCGGCATCAACATCGCCGCCCCACTTCTCACTCTGGACGTGAATGGCGGTGAACTGGTACGCGGATTATTCGAGATGGCCACTACGGGATTCGCTACGGCGAGCAAAGGCTTCAGTTCGAATCCGCTGAATATCGAGTCCTCGGCATTCAGCAGCAGCACCTCGAAGTACACATTGAATCATTTCCAATGGCAGGCGGAGCCCGTTGGCAATAACACGACAAAGCCGGGCGCAACGTTGAACTTACTGTACGGCCAGGATCCGAACCCACCGACCGAGACCGGGTTGAAGCTGGCCAGCAACGGACAGTTTACCTTCGCGCCGGGACAGAAATTTCCGGGAACCGGTTCGGTGACGAGCGTAGGACTGAGTGCGCCGACCTCTGACTTCACGGTCAGCGGGTCGCCGGTCACAACCAGCGGCACACTGGGGCTGGCGTGGAAGGTTGCGCCGACAAATGCAAATACAGCGAACGCAATTGTGAAGCGCGACGGCAGCGGCGGTTTTGTCGCGGGGCAGATTACTGCGTTCTCCTCGGCGTCGAACGGCGCCATCATCGGAACGAACTTTGGCATCAGTGCGCTTGGGCCAGGCGTCGCGGGCATCAGCAACTCGGGATTCGGCGTGTCGGGCACAAGCTCGGATGGATACGGCGTATATGGCAACGGAACCAACGTAGTAGGCGTATACGGGGTCAGCGCAAATGGTGATGGAGTCCAAGGATACACATCCGGTCCTGGCTATGGTGTGTCTGGCACCAACGCATCCATCAACGGGACGGGTGTCTTCGGGTATGGAGCTGAGGGTGGCTATTTCTTGGGCCTTCCTCTCAGTGATGCGACTGCTCCTGGTGCCGTCGTGGCACAGGGCGCGACTAACATTGATTCCTACGGCGAACCGGGAGGCGCATTCTTTGGAGGCGACGGCAGCGCCGGCTTTGCAGGGGGAGACGGTCTTTGGGCAGTTGCAGGCGGCCCAGCTCCATCATATGCGGGATATTTCTTTGGCGATGTCTCCGTGACCGGCACGCTCTCCAAGGGAGGCGGCTCGTTCAAGATTGATCATCCACTCGACCCCGCGAACAAGTATCTCTCTCATTCGTTTGTAGAGTCCCCCGACATGATGAATGTCTATAACGGCAACATCGTACTCGACAGCAAAGGAGAGGCCACTGTCCAGCTCCCTGAGTGGTTTGAGACCCTCAACCGGGATTTCCGCTACCAACTCACCAGCATCGGCGGCTTTGCACCGATTTACATCGCGCAGAAGGTTCACGACAATACTTTCAAAATTGCCGGAGGCAAGCCTGGGATGGAAATCTCCTGGCAAGTTACAGGCATTCGTCAGGACCCTTGGGCCAATGCGCACCGCATTCCCGTTGAGCAGCAGAAGGACGTGCGGGAACGCGGTTTCTATTTGCATCCCGAACTCTACGGTCAGCCATCCGAACGAGCCGTGCAGTGGGCTCGCAATCCGGAAGGAATGCGCTTCAAGCAACGTGCGCACGCGGCGAAACCGCGGCCATGAGTCCGCGTCCCTAAAGCTAGGGGCTGGCAGATGCTCTATCGGGCGGGAATCCTTTCTTCCCGAATTAGTATCTGACCAGCTCCTTCATCGCCAGATACAGGTCGTTGGGCTGGGGCAGGATCGCGTCTTCCAGGATTGGTTGATACGCGACGAATGTGTCTTTCGCGGCGACACGGCGCACGGGGGCATCGAGCTGATCGAATAGCTGGTCAGCGATCCGTGCGGCAATCTCGGCCCCGTAGCCCCAGCTGAGTGTGTCTTCGTACGCTACGAGCGCGCGATTCGTCTTTGATACCGATGCAGCGATTGTCTCCCAATCAAAGGGATTCAAACTGCGCAGGTCGATGATCTCCACACTCACACCCTGCTCGCGCTCGAGTTTCTGAGCGGCTTGCAGCGCGCGCGGCACGACTGCGCCGTAGGTAATGACAGTCAGATCCGTTCCCGGATGCACGATCTTCGCCTTGCCGAACGGGATCATGTAATCCGGTCCGGGATAGGCCGCGCGTCCGAACGACTCGCGATACAGGCGCTTGTGCTCGAGGAACAGCACGGGGTCGTCGCAACGGATTGCGGTGCGCAACAGGCCCGCGGCATCCAGCGAGTTCGACGGAAACACAACGCGCAAGCCCGGTATGTGCGTGAAGATGCTCTCGCCGCATTGCGAGTGATAGATCGCGCCACCAGTGAGGTATCCGCCGATGGCTACGCGAATCACTACCGGGGATGAGTAACCATTATTCGAGCGCCAGCGGATCGTGCTCAGTTCGTCGCGAATTTGCATCATCGCGGGCCAGATGTAGTCAAAGAACTGGATTTCGACGACCGGCTTCAGCCCGCGCGTTGCCATGCCGGTGGCGCGGCCAACGATTGCGGCTTCCGCGAGGGGCGAGTTAAATACGCGGTCGTTTCCGAACTCGCATTGCAATCCAAAGGTCAGCTTGAAGACGCCGCCCTTCCCTTTTACCAGCTTCTGCTTCAGGTATTCTTCGCGGCTGCAATCGGCAACGTCTTCGCCGAAGATCACGATACGCTCGTCGCGCTTCATCTCATCGCGCAGCGTCGCGTTGATCAGGTCGGCCATTGTTTTTGCGGCAGGCTTTTTGCCTTCAGTGACCACCTCAGCCGCAGGTTGCGTATCGAATGCCGATGACGTCGGATCGATGTTGGGCGAATACAAGAATGTTGTCACCGACTCCGGCGCTGCCGGCAGGGCTTCGAGAGCGCGATCGACGGCCACCTGCAGTTCGGCTTCGACTTCCTTTTCCAGCTGATTGATTCCCTTGTCGTCGAGGATGCCTTCACGCAGCAGATACATTTGCGTCCGTGTGACCGGATCGCGCTGGGCATCGCGCTCGCGCTCGGAATCGGGACGGTACAGCCGCTCGTCATCTGATAGTGAATGTGAATACGGACGGATCACATGCGCATGGACGAATGCCGGACCGAGTCCATCGCGGCAATACTTCACGGCGCGTCGGAATGCTCCGTAGCTGGCCACTGGATCAGTGCCGTCGACTTCTTCGAAGTGGAAGTTGGGGAATCCCGAGACGAGGCGCGAAATGCTGCCGCCGGCGGTCTGGACTTCCACAGGCACAGAGATCGCGTAGCCGTTGTCTTCCACGCAGAAAATGATGGGAAGCTTACCGAGTGCCGCGGCGTTCATCGCCTCCCAGAACTCGCCCTCACTCGAAGTTCCATCGCCCAGCGAAACGTATGTGACCTCGTCGTTTTCCGAGCTGACGTTCTTGAATTCGCGATAATCACCGCTGCCGGAGGGTACTTCTGTAGCTTTACGATGGCGCGATAGGTAGCGCCCACCTTCGGCGCAGCCCACGGCCTGAAGGATCTGTGAGCCCGTGGGTGACGACTGCGTCACAATGTGAAGCGAAGGATAGCTCCAGTGGGAAGGCATCTGCCGTCCGCCGGAACTGGGATCGTCGGCGGCCCCCACACCCTGCAGGAACATCTGATAAGGCTCGACGCCGAGGGTCAGACAGAGCGCACGGTCGCGATAGTAGGGATAAAACCAGTCGTAACCCGACTTCAGCGCCAGTCCGGCGGCGACTCCCACGGCTTCGTGTCCGGCACCCGACATCTGGAAATAGATTTTCTGCTGGCGTTTGAGCAGGATTTCCCGGTCGTCGACGCGCCGGGAGGTATACATCAGGCGATAGGCCTGGATGAGCTGTTCCCGGGTAAGTCCTTCATAGTTCTTGGTTTTTCTCGCGACGGTTGTCGCGAGCGGCAGCTTGGGTTCAGTCTTCGTTGTAGCCATCCGGTATTCAGTCCCTACTGGTTAGATTCCCCACGCGAACCAGCGACTCTCGTTCCAAATTAGATCGGATGTTTGGATTGTATATGTTCGATGGAGGTTGGAAAAGCATGGAAGATAAGGACTAATAAAGCGTTGGTCTGACCATGTGACCGAAGTCATATGCGGCCATGTGCGGGTCACAGACAAATCCTGCAGCAGATGGATAAAGTTTTCCCCACAGGCGCTTCTGACCGCCGAAGGGTCTGTCCACTCCCGGGCGGCCGCACTTACCCGGGGTTTTCACTGGGCGGCTCGTCAGGCTCCTACGGGGGTGACGGGCGCGGCGACAGCAAAGTATTTTCTCTGAAAGTACAGAGACACGTTTACCAAAGCGATGAGGGCTGGAACCTCCACCAGTGGCCCGATCACGGCAGCAAATGCGGCGCCAGAGTTGATTCCGAATACCGCTACGGCCACCGCGATCGCCAGTTCGAAATTATTGCTGGCTGCCGTAAACGAGAGGGTTGCGGTCTTCGAATAGTCTGCGCCCAGCTTGTGTCCCATGTAGAACGACACCAGGAACATCACCACGAAATAGATCAGCAGAGGGATGGCGATCCGGAGCACATCGAGCGGCAAACGCACGATGTACTCACCTTTCAGCGAAAACATCACCACAATCGTGAAGAGCAGGGCGACTAACGTGATGGGGCTGATGCGCGGAATGAACTTCGTTTCGTACCACACCTTGCCTCGTGTTCTCACCAACACGAAACGAGTGATCATGCCGGCAAGAAACGGGATGCCCAAATAGATGAAAACACTTTTGCCAATCTCTCGAATTGAGACGTCGACGATGGAACCCGTCATTCCAAACAAGGGCGGCAGCTTCGTAACGAATACCCAGGCATACACCGAATAGAAAAGCACCTGGAACACTGAGTTGAAGGCGACCAGCCCGGCTGCGTATTCTGTGTCGCCCTTGGCCAGTTCGTTCCACACAATCACCATTGCAATACACCGGGCGAGGCCGATCATGATCAACCCCGCCATGTATTCGGGGTATCCACGCAGGAAGACGATTGCGAGAAGGAACATCAGGACCGGGCCGATAATCCAGTTCTGCACCAGCGAAAGCATGAGGACTTTTTTGTTTCGGAAAACTTCCCCCATCTCTTCGTAGCGGACTTTCGCGAGCGGTGGATACATCATCAAGATCAGACCAGCAGCAATGGGGATGGACGTCGTGCCGATGCTGAACCGGTTAAGAAAAGGAACGATGCCAGGCAGCGCCCATCCGCCAAGCACACCAACCAACATCGCTGCAAAAATCCAGAGCGTCAGGTACCGGTCCAGGAAAGCAAGACTAGAGGAGATCTTTGTGTTCATACACGAGTCCTTGAAAGCTGAACAGAAATCACTGGAATGCTCACGATGACTGACTCCCAATGTTGTCGAGCTCGCGCTTCAACGCGAGGCGATCTAGACTCGCCATCGGGAGAGACAGGAACAAAATAATTCTCCGATCCAGCAGAAAAAACGCATCCCGAAACGCCCTGGCTTTTTCTTCCTCTGAGCCATCAGCAGCTGCTGGATCCGGGATGCCCCAATGCGCGGTCATCGGTTGGCCCGGCCACACTGGGCAGACTTCGTTGGCCGCGTTGTCGCACACGGTAAACACGAAGTCGAGTTGCGGCGCTTCGGGCTTTGCGAATTCCTCCCAGCTCTTACTTCGAAGGCCGGTAATCGGAAAATGCGCCGATTCCAATTGCCGAATAGCCTCAGGGCGCACGGTGCCGGATGGGTGACTGCCGGCACTGTAAGCGGTGAATCGGCCGCGCCCCTTCTGGTTCAGAATCGACTCGGCCATGATGGACCGCGCGGAGTTACCCGTACATAAAAAGAGAACGTTGTAGTGGTCTTTCATGCGCGAAGGCGAGCTCCCTTTTCAGTTGCAGCAAGTTGGACCGCAACACGATTTTGCCGATGCAGGCTTCACGGCGCGAATGAATCCGCTGAAAAACTTCCCATCGATCTGATCGGGATCGAGTTTGATAGGAAGTTGTCCCGCAAGGAACTCGCGAGCGTCTTCGGCGCGATAGATGCGCGTAGGCTCGATCTCAATCTGCTCGAATCCCGCTTGGGCCAGCTTTGCCTTGTAATCGGTCTCGTCGAGAGCGCCGGCAATGCATCCCACCCAAGCCAGAACACTCTGTCGGATCTCAGGCAGGATTTCCCCGCGCGTGACCACGTCAGAAACCGCAAAGCGTCCGCCGGACTTGAGAACGCGAAACGCCTCGCGCAGGACCTTGTTTTTGTCAGCAGAGAGATTAATTACACAGTTCGAGATGATGACGTCGACCGAATTGTCCGGGAGCGGAATGTTCTCGATCTCGCCCTTCAGGAATTCGACGTTTTCTATTCCCGACTTGCGCTTGTTCTCATTGGCCAGAGCCAGCATCTCGTCGGTCATATCGAGGCCGTAGGCCTTCCCTGTTGGACCCACGCGGCGAGCCGATAGAAGAACATCGATGCCGCCACCGGAACCAAGATCCAGTACCGTCTCTCCGGGCTTCAGTTCTGCGAGTGCTGTTGGATTTCCGCAGCCGAGCGATGCCAGCACAGCTTCCTCGGGAATCTGTCCAATCTGCGTCGCGTCGTAAAGATTGGTGGTGATCGGGTCGGCGCAGCCTGAATTGGTAGAAGCACCACAGCAGGAACTTCCTCCGGACTTCACACGCAGGGCGGCTTCTCCGTATCTCTGTTTGACAACTTCTTTGATGTCGGTCACTTCTGTCGTGCTCATGAGGGCTCCTATTTGCAGATCTGTACGATGTCTTGCGGCTTGAGAGCCTTGTTGCGAGTGCAGCACTCGGCGTAGAGGAACTGCAACAATTCCTGCAGCGCCTCGGTGTTGGCCGTGTACCGCAGGAATGTCCCTTCCCGCTTTACTGAAACAAGGTCCTCAGTTCTAAGTTTTTCGAGATGATGAGAGAGAGTCGAATTCGGAATTTCGACTTCGTCTTGAATCTCGCTAACTACAAGGCCTTCCGGATGCGCTGTCAGAAGCAGTTGCATGATGCGCAAGCGCTGCTCATTCCCCATTGCGGAAAACATGTCGGCGTACTGGATAACCCGCTCGCTGGACTTGTTCGCAATGTTCTTGACTGGTGCAGGAATCATATTTCGATAATACTAGAAATATAGAATTTGTCAAGATGGTGCGTGATTGATAATTCTTCTTATGCGCAATGACGCACTCTGCACAGAACTTCTCCGAATGCGCTCCGAAGATCTGACTGTTCGCCAAGAACTGCTCGACTCAGGTCAACTCGGCGGCGTGTACGTTCCGCGCATGGAAGCGATCCACATCAATAATGCGGCCAGGCTACGAGAACTTATCGACCAACATGGTTGGCCTGCAGAGGATATCGCCGGCAAGGACGGGGCGGAAGCTGCCTGGCTGATCGCTCAGCACGCGGTTGGAGAACCGGACTTTCAGCGGCAGGTCCTACGCTTAGTCACAGAATGTGCGACCGCCGGGCGTATCCCTGCCTGGCACGTTGCTTACCTGGAAGACCGCATCGCAATGTATGAAGGCCGCCCACAACGCTACGGCTCGCAGTGGTTCGATGATCCGCGCGATGGTCGCACTCGCCCATGGAAGTTGAGCGATCCTGAACGAGTCAACGAATTCCGCGCCTCGGTAGGACTGCCGAAACTGCATCCCATACCGGAACCGGGCCCCGATCTTCCGGAAGAGCAAAGGATTGCGATTGAAGAAAACCAACGCTGGTGGAAGAACTGGCTGTCGTCGAAAGGCTGGGTAAAGTCAGGCTGAGGGCTGACGGCTGAGTGCCGCGTGCTTTATTCTGAAGTATTCATGATTCGTACTCTTCGCTCATTCGATCCGCAGTCGATCAAGCTGGTGATCTTTGATCTGGATGGGACTCTAATCGATTCCCGACTCGACCTCGTCCATTCTGTGAATGCCGCGTTGCGGCACATCCAGCGGCCTGAACTTCCTGACGAGGTTATTGCCGGCTTTGTTGGGGACGGCGCTCCGGTCCTGATTCAAAGAGCACTTGGAGGCGAGGCTCTGGACGAGGCGATAGTCCGCAAGGGACTCGAATTCTTCCTCTCTTATTATCGTGAGCACAAGCTCGATCACACGACTGTCTATACCGGAATCCGGGAGGCCTTGGCACCGATTCAGAACTCGAACAACGGCCATCCGCGGAAGATGGCTGTGCTGACGAACAAACCTGTGAACCCGTCGCGTGC
>Ga0070716_100001462_pt1 | contig 10526 bp, 10 predicted proteins | sample LARL112metaG_FD_71395 | JGI IMG/M metagenome (GOLD analysis project Ga0070716, IMG submission 71395) | Corn, switchgrass and miscanthus rhizosphere microbial communities from Kellogg Biological Station, Michigan, USA - LAR L11-2 metaG | ecosystem: Host-associated > Plants > Roots > Rhizosphere... | reverse complement strand
CTGCCCGACGGCGGCGTCGACCGAACCGTAGAGTTCCTCGGCCATCTTTTGGGTTAGCACGCCGACCTTGTTGCGCGATGTCGAATCTTCGGCGTCGAAAAATCTTCCCGTGAGAACGATCAGGTTGCGCACGCGCTGGTATTCGGGCGCGGCTCCCATGACGGTGATGTCTTTCTCCTTGCCGGAACCGGCGGCGATGCGTTCGCTCAGCACGATGAGCGGCGACGCGTAGGTGACGCTGGGAACTTGTTCCTGGACGGCACGCATGTCGTCGACGGTGAGCGGGTCGGCGGCGCTCGCGGTGATGCGCTGCGCGCCTCCGGAATACTCGACGTAAATCATGTTCGCGCCGATCGACTGGATCAAGCGCTGCACGTACTGCTTGCCGGTCATGCCGATAGTGACGACCAGGATCAGCGAAGCCGTGCCGATGACCATGCCCAGGGCAGTCAGAGCAAAGCGCACCTTGTTGCTGATGAAGGTCTCATACGCAAAGCTCATCACCTCGTTCAGCCGGATAGTGCTGCGCCGCAAGGGTGGGCCGATCTGGCTGCGGAAGGGCTGGCGAGTAGGTGGACGGCATTCGGGGGCCGAGGTCGGGGTGGTTGGCGTTGTGGCCATTCTTTTCGTTAGATGCTACTCCCTGGGGCGGGTGGCAGACTAGCCGGCGCTTCTACAAGGAGCGCCCGCCACGCGCGGTCCCGAATTTTCGAGGCGGTCCGGAAGGCGTACATAGGTCCCACGCTACGCTCAGGATGACAATCTCAGGCAAGTTACCGAATGCGACAAACTAACAGCAATTCGTTGTCGTACGGGCAGTCCATTCCGTCGCGGGGTGGACGCTCGATCAGAACCCAGTTGATTCCGAAGCGAGCTTTCAGGCGCGCGTAGTCCGACGACGTGAAGTGCTCCCAGCCGCGCTGGGCCTCGACCTCTTCTAGCCAGCGCTGCGACAGGCGCGGAACCTGTGTAGCAACCGCGGAATCCTTCACTGAGTCAGCCAGCACGCTGCGTTCTGCCAGGGCGCGGAAGCTGTGGTAGTCGTTGGCCGGCCGGCGCATGTAGTCCGGCCCCGCGGCGAAGTACGCATCGGGTGGCGTGTTCTCGCGGATCCAGGCGAAGGCTTGCAGCCATGGGTTTTTTGAAGTGGACCCGGGCCATTCGAGGTGGGCCGAACTTGGGTAGGTCTCGCGCTGGGCAAACAACATTCCGGCAGCCAACGGGATGAAAACGACTGCCCAACGCAGCCAGTGATGGCGCAGAAGTTTCTGGCCGAGCAGTCCGCCGCTCAGGATGATGAAGATCAGGTAGAACAGGTGGAGATAGCGCATGGGTTGCAGCGGGCGGATACGCTCCAGACTGTGCGGGAGCATGAGCGCGATGGCGACGATCAACTGAAAGATTCCGAAAGCCATCAGACGCGACGTCACGTGAACTTGCATCGTGGCGTGGTCGCGTTGCCCGACCCGACGAAACCACCACAGAATCGCGAAGGGAGCGAAGACGCCGAGCCAGTCGTACCACTCCCAGCGCCCGAGAAAGTAGTAGTCGCGGGTGTTGGCGGCGACGCGCCACGCGGGGGATGTCGGCTCGAAGATCCAGCCGAGCGGTGCCAGTGCCAAGATAGACGCCCTCGTTCCGATCATTGGCGGTCGCCAGGCAAGAAAGATGCAGAGGGAGATTCCGAACGTCGCCATGATCGGATGCAAAAGCGCGGCGAGGATGAGCAGTGCGATCGGAAGCGCAAATTTTCGATCGAGCGTAGCGACAATCGCGGCCAAGATCGCGGCCGTCGCCATGGCACGCGGGTGGAGATTCTGATCCACGATGTAGAGCGCGCTGCCGGCTACCGGTAGGGTAAGGAGCACCGCGACCAGCGCGGTTGAGGCCCAATGCGCGTAGGTTTCGGAAAACATTCGCCGACTTAGTCGCCAGCAGCCCAGCAGCACCAGGTAGATCGTGAGATAGTGCCAGGCGAAAATCACCCAACCCAAGGGCGCATGCGTGAGGCGGACTGACGCGGCCATCACCTTGTCGAAAATCGTCGCCTGCAATTGGACCGCGAAGAAATCGGAATCGTGGGGATAGAGCGCCGGATTCAGGTCGCGCATGATGGCGGAAAGATAGACGCCGTCGTCTTCGGCACCGGGATGGTATCCGGCGATCAGCAGGCCGCAAGCGGCGAGAACCGCTAGAATTAGCGCGTTCCTGAGTCTGGGATAGTTTTTCAAGCGCTGAGCTCTTAGAATCGAGCTACATGTCCTTGCATGCCGTAAAGCTTACGGCAGAAGAGATCCAATCTCCTGCTGACAATCAGGATGCGTCTGCTTCGGCGCTGCCGAAGCCGGTGGCGAAGCTTGCCCTGGTGGTGCCCACGCTGCGCGAGGCCGATAACATTCGCGCGGTGCTCGACCGCATTCGTCAGAGTCTAGACCCGCTGGGCTTCGCTTACGAAATTCTGGTGGTGGACGACGATAGCGGCGACGGAATCGAGTCCATCGTACAGGAAATTTCGCATGAGGATCCGCGTGTGCGCCTGCTGGTGCGCAAAGGGGAACGCGGCCTGGGCGGTGCCGTGCTCTACGGCTGGAGGCATACCGACGCGGAAGTATTGGGCGTTATCGATGCCGATCTGCAGCATCCGCCGGAATTGCTGCCGCGCTTGTGGGCCGCGCTGGACGCGGGACGCGACTTGGTGCTCGCCAGTCGGTATGCGCCGCAAGGCGGGCTCGACAACTGGCATCCGGCGCGGCATTTACTGTCGCGCATGGCGATCTGGCTGACATATCCGCTGCAGAAGCGCGAGATTCACGTCGAAGATCCGATGGCTGGGTTCTTCATGGTGCGGCGTGCGTGCCTGAAAGATATCGAACTGCACAATCGCGGATTCAAGATCCTGCTGGAGATTCTGGTACGCGGGAATGTGCGCTCGGTGAGCGAGATTCCGTTTACCTTTGGACCGCGACGATCGGGAACCAGCAAAGCCAGCATTCGTGTTGGGCTGGATTATTTTGGATTGCTTTGGCGGCTCTGGAAAGGGCGTTAATTGGGTGAGGGCGGGACGCCCTCACGACTGCCGGCGGGACGCCGGCGCTACCTGGTTCCCAACACATGTTTCGCGCGCGGTTCAAAAAAGAGATCGTCTGCGAGTTTCTGCCTCCCGCGCGTTCGGGGAAAAAGCAAAAAGTCATTGTGCTGTCCGACGGGATGCCGTCGATTCCCCGCAAGCAGGGGCTCTCGGAGTTTCTTGCCGCTAAGGGATATTGGGTGTTTTATCCGCGGTATCGCGGAGCATGGGAGAGCGACGGAGAGTTTCTGAAGACCTCGCCGCACCTCGACATTCTGGATGTGATCGACGGACTGCAGAAAGGCGTGCGTGAGCTAACGTTTGGGAAGAAATTTTCGCTGAAGCCGGATGAAATTTACGTGATTGGTGGCAGCTTCGGAGGGGCGGCGGCTGTGCTGGCATCGCTCGACCCCCGGGTGAAGAAGACGATCGCGAACTGCCCGGTGGTCGATTGGAGAATTCTGAAAGGTTCTGAGAGCGCGGAGACCTCCAATCCCAGTTACGCGGCGTACATTCGCGAGGCCTGGGGCCGCGCGTACCGGCTGACGGATCGTAACTGGAAAAAGCTGCACAACGGCACGTTCTACAATCCGGCGCATTACATCGATGAGATCGATCCCGCGAAGGTCATGATGTTTCATGCGAAAGATGATCCGTATATTCCGTATCGGTCGGTGGTACGTTTTGCGGAGAAGACCGGGATCAAGCTGAACCTGTTACAGCGAGGTGGGCATATTTCGACGGACGGCACTGTTCGGAAGTATTGGCCGAAGATTAAGAACTTCTTTCACGGTTAGGTGTGCTTCGGCCACAAAACACGCGCCAGTTACTTTTCGCCTTAGACACCAGTTTTTACCAGCCGGTGGCGAATAATCTTCGGGCGCCCTGAAGTCCACATTTTTGATACTTATCGTAGGCGCTGGCGGCACGCTGGCGGATTTCTTCATTGCTCTCATGTTCAATCCAGCCATCGAGTGTGCTTTTCAACGTGTAGGCCTCGGGAGCCATCAAGCCCGTGGTCCACAGTAGAGGATAGGCACCGGTGGCTCGCAGCGCCTCTGCAAAATACTGCTTACTGGCACAGGCCAGGATGATTGCATCACGGTGGATGTCGTTTTTCTTCTTCGTCAAGAATGGCAAGCGAGAGTCCATCAGACCATCGTGTCCGACGTAGGCCACCACGTTCGATCCCCCCCGCATTGTGAGGGTGATGGGATGTGGGGCGAGCGACAATGTAATGGACTCCGGTCCTGCACCCGCTGCTGCGGCGAAGAATTCAAGCAGTGCCTGCTGGATAGCGTCGCCGCGATAGGCGTCTGCTACGAGGTAAACCTCGTGGCGGCGGTGTTTGAACACGCAGCGCTCCAGGACCTCGGCCTTCGGCTTCTCTGTACAACTCAACAAAATCCAGTCCGGACTCCGGACGAAGAAGGTCTTAACCCCGGCAGCGGCTCCCCAATAGAGGTTGCGCACGGGATCTAATCCATTCCCCAGCCGGGCGGGAACCGGGACGATACCTTGATGTTGATTATCGGCAAGCGCCACAAAAACGTGGATCGTACGTTGCGAGGAATCCTGTCCATATGTGTAGACAGCGAGCAGGCACAGCAGGAGAGGCGCTAGTTTGTACGTCATAACGGAGAACAACTCAGCGCGATTGGCTTCGATCTACGCGGTTCTCTTCCCCACTCCGGGCGCGTAGTACGTCACGCCGTTGGTTTCCAGTTTGCGGCCTTTCGGGCTGAAGATCCGGAAGCGGCCCAGCCCCCATTTCTGCAACGCAAATTGCATCGTGGTGAGCAGCACGCCCAGTCCGTAGGTGACGCTGCGCCGGAAGTTGATGGACGAGGCTTCTTCGAAATACTTCGTGGGGCACGAAACCTCGCCGATGCGAAAGCCGAAGTGCACGCACTGCGCCAACATCTGGTTGTCGAAAACAAAATCGTCGGAGTTCTCGATGAGGGGCAGGTCGGTCAGGACTTTTCGGCTGAAGCAGCGATAGCCGGTGTGGTACTCAGAGAGCTTCACGCCGAGGAAAAGATTTTCAAAAGCCGTCAGCAGGCGGTTGAAAACGTACTTGTAGAACGGCATGCCGCCGCGTAATGCCGTGCCGCCAATGATTCGGGACCCGAGCACTGTGTCGTAGACCTCATAGGCGACCATACTGGCCATCGCGGTCACGAGCAGCGGCGTGTACTGATAGTCGGGGTGCAACATGATCACGACGTCGGCACCGGCGCTCAGGGCTTCGCGATAACAGGTCTGCTGGTTGCGACCGTATCCGTAGTTGCGGTCGTGGACGAAGACTTGAAGCCCCAGCCTGTGGGCCAACTCGACCGTGCGGTCCGTGGAGTGGTCGTCGACCAGGATGGTGGCGTCGACGGTTTCGGGGATTTCGCGGACGGTCGCTTCCAGCGTCTTTTCGGCGTTGTAGGCCGGGAGCACGATCGCGATGCGCTTGCCGTTAATCATTGGGCTCGGATAGGGCAATCATACCTTGGAGATCGGAGCGGACAAAGTGGGCACTTACGGCTGATCATCAAACCTTAAAACGCAGGGGGCGCAGAGAAACGCCGCAGAGCACCGGAGAGCAACGTCAGTTGCGCTTCACGGCGGCTCACTTCCGTCTTGAGCGTACAATCGGTCGTCCATCTTCGACTCTAACCGTGGAGTTCTGCCCAGGTGCAGGTGAACGATCCAGTCGAGGGCGTCGCGGCTCGTCGAAGCTCTTCTTTTGCGCCAACCGCAGTTGCCCACGCGGCCTTTATTCCTACCGGAATCGTTACCGTGCTGCTGGGACCGGTGTTGCCGGCGCTTTCCGCGCGCTGGCTCCTCAACGACGCGCAGGCTGGCGAGTTCTTCACGGCGCAGTTCCTGGCTTCGATTCTCGGCGTGGCGCTCTCGGGCGTGCTGGTGTCGAGAGGCGGATACCGGCTCGCGATGATTGTCGGATTGGTATTTATGGCGGCGGGCGTGGGATTTCTTCCGCTGGGCTCGCGCTTTGTCGGATTGGCGGCTGTTGCGGGTTACGGGGTCGGTCTCGGCTTGACGATTCCCACCTGCAATCTGCTGGTGGCGGAAGTGAATCCGGCGAATCGGGCGTCGGCCTTGTCGTTGCTCAATTTTTCGTGGACGGTGGGAGCGGTGGCTTGCCCGTTTCTGCTGGCGCCCTTTCAGCGGTTGGGCAGAATTTCGACTTTCTTCCATATGGTCGCCGCGTTTGTTTTCTTGGTAGCGGTGTCCCTGGCATGGGTGAACCTGCCGCGGCCCGACGCCGCTACGAAGGATTCCGCTCAATCCTCCACGCCGTTATTGCGCGTGCTCGCGATGCCGACTGCGATTGTGCTCGGAGTCTTGTTCTTCGTTTACGTGGGAACGGAGAACGCGGTGGGCGGATGGCTCGCGTCATATGCGAAAAGGCTGGTCGACCATCCGGGAACGATCTGGGTGACCACGCCTTCTTATTTCTATGGAGGTCTGCTCGCGGGGCGCGCGCTGGCGCCGCTCTTTCTGCGGAAGATTTCCGAAGTGCTGCTTGTGCGCTTGAGCGTGACGGCCGCGCTGCTGGGGCTGACGACGTTGTTGGCGTCTCACTCGATGGTGGCGGTGCTCGTGAGCGCGGCCGTCATCGGGCTTGGCTTGGCCGCGATTTATCCGATTACGATTTCCCTCCTGACGAATTGCTTCGGCCCGATGGCAACGCGCGTGGGCAGCGTCATGTTTATGCTGGCGAGTTTTGGCGCGGCAGTCATGCCGTGGCTGGTGGGAGTGACCTCAACCGAAATGTCGAGCCTGAAGTTCGGATTGGCGATCCCGCTGTTGGGGTGCGTGTTGATGCTGGTTCTCTACCTGCGGGATTGGAACAAGGCGGCATTCGTTTAGAGCGGTCGGCGACCGGACATTTGTCGAACATCGATCCTGCTCGGCTTGGTACAATATTGATCAGCAAGACGGCGGACGTGTCCGCCAGAATTTCCCGACACACAATCCAAGAAGATGCCGGAACCGAGAACATTATTTGAGAAAGTCTGGGAAGCCCACCTGGTCAGCGAACCGACCGGTCGGTCGCCGATTATCTACATCGACCTCCATCTGGTCCACGAAGTCACTTCCCCTCAAGCATTTGACGGGCTTCGGGCGTCGGGTCGCCCAGTTCGCCAGCCTCTGCGCACCGTGGCTACGGTCGATCACAACATCCCCACGGAGCCGCGCGGTACTCCGATCACTGACCCCATCGCTGCCCGCCAGATCGAAGCGCTTCAGAAGAACTGCAAGGAATTCGGCGTGCGCCTGTTCGACATGGATTCGCCCGAGCAAGGCATCGTGCATGTGATCGGACCGGAGCTGGGACTGACGCAGCCGGGTATGACGATCGTGTGCGGCGACAGCCACACCAGCACGCATGGAGCGTTTGGATCACTCGCGTTCGGCATCGGCACTTCGGAAGTGGAACACGTGCTGGCGACGCAGTGCCTGCCGCAACGCAAGCCGAAGACGATGAAGATCGAGGTGAGCGGTGGGCTTCCCGAGGGAGTGACGGCGAAGGATCTTGCGCTGGGCGTGATCGGAAAGATCGGCACCGATGGCGCGACAGGATACGTCATCGAGTACGCAGGTGACGTCGTGCGCGGACTCAGCATGGAAGCGCGCATGACGCTCTGCAACATGAGCATCGAGGCGGGAGCACGGGCCGCGATGGTTGCACCGGACGAAACGACCTTCGCATACGTCCAGGGAAGACGATTCGCACCGCAAGGCGATGCGTGGGACAAGTCGGTTGCGTATTGGAAGACACTGACTTCGGATGCGGGCGCACGGTTCGACAAGATCCTGAACATTGATGCCGCGACGCTCGCGCCGTTCGTGACTTGGGGCACGAATCCGGGGATGGTCGTGCAGGTCACCGAGCGCGTGCCGGAGTTGAACGGCGGCAGCGAGGCCGACCGGCGCGCGACCGAGCAGGCTCTGCAGTACATGGGTCTGCAGCCGGGAACGCCGATCGAGGAGATAGCTGTCGATCGCGTGTTTATCGGATCGTGCACCAACTCGCGCCTGGAAGACTTGCGGGCCGCGGCGCGGGTGGCGAAAGGCTATCGAGTGAATCCGAAGGTACGCGCGATGGTGGTTCCGGGATCGCAGGCCGTGAAACAGGCGGCCGAGAAAGAAGGCCTGCAGAGAGTTTTTCAGGAGGCAGGGTTCGAGTGGCGCGAGTCCGGCTGCTCGATGTGCCTGGGAATGAATCCCGACATTCTGCAGCCGGGTGAGCGATGCGCCTCGACCAGCAACCGGAATTTCGAAGGCCGCCAGGGGCGCGGTGGACGGACACACCTGGTGAGTCCGATGATGGCCGCGGCAGCCGCGATTTCAGGACACTTCACGGATATCCGGAAGTGGAAGTTTCAGTAGCGCCGAACAAAGTGCCGGGTACCTCTAGGTTAGCAAAGGATCTCGCGTGAAACCATTTCGTGTACACAAAGGGCGCGTGGCGCCGCTCGATCGGGTGAATGTCGACACCGATCAGATCATTCCCAAGCAATTCCTGAAGCGCATCGAGCGCACCGGTTTCGGGGAATTTCTTTTCTACGACTGGAGAAGGTCGGCCGGGGAGCCCTTCGTTCTCGACCATCCGCGCTACAAGCAGGCGAGCATTCTGCTGGCTGGCAAGAATTTCGGTTGCGGATCCTCGCGCGAGCACGCGGTCTGGGCGCTCGCCGATTTCGGTTTTCGCGTCGTCATTGGAACGTCGTTCGCCGACATCTTCGCGAACAACAGCACGAAGAATGGATTCCTGAACGTGGTGTTGAAGGACGACGAAGTCGCGGAACTGATGCGGCGCGCCCGCGAACATTCCGATTACCAGTTGACCGTCGATCTGGAACAGAGCAAGGTCTACGACGATCACGGCTTCTCAGCGGAGTTTCAGATCGACGATTTCGTGCGGCACTGCTTGCTCGAGGGTCTCGACGACATCGGGCTGACATTGCAGCATGAGCCCGAGATCGCAGCGTATGAGGCACGTCATCCCGTGCCATGGGGTCAGCAGAACTAAACCCAGGAGCGGAGGCTGGGCAAGGCTCCGCCAACGATCCGCATCGATCCGCAACCAATTCATGCCCTCCCGGCAAACTCCCGGGTCTCCGTGGACACTTTCACCTTTTCCCCCTCTTTGATGAAGAGGGGAACGCGAATTTCCAGACCTGTCTCCAGCCGGGCAGGTTTGGTCGCGCCACCCGACGAGTCGCCCCGAACCCCGGGTTCCGTGGAGGAAACGCTCAGCTCTACGAATATCGGCAGCTCGATCCCAATCGGATTGCCATTGAACTTGCGCAGCTCAATCAAGGCACCTTCGACCAAGAGGTCCAATGCATCCCCGACCATCTCCCTGTTCAGGGTGACAGTCTCGTAGCTTTCCTGGTCCAGAAAGTGGGAACCATCCCCATCGCTGTACAGATAGGAAGCCTGCACCGACTGCAAGTCCGGCTCCTTGAATTTGTCGCTGGCCTTGAATGTCTTCTCAAAGACCGCGTTGGTAAGGAGGTTGCGCATCTTCAGGCGCACCAGGGTCTGGCCGCCACGGGCGGTAGGCGTGTTCACTTCTGCTTCCAGGCAGCAGAAAGGAGTGTTTTCGAACTCAAAGAACGTCTTCCGTTTGACAGTAATCGCATCGATTAGAGCGGCCATGAATTCCTCGAAGGAGGGGGATGCACAAGCGTACATCCCTTATCCCAAGCTTTTTTCAGTATAGGGTGAAGTGCTGCTCGGATGAGATGGCTTTAGGGGGTGTCTGGTGGTTATGAGATCGCGGTAGGGACGATCATTGCTGACCGCCCCCCGCACGGACCCGGACGGGCGCTTATTAGCGCATCCGGTTCTTATCGCGGATGAGTAACGGCCAAGCGAAAAGCTTGTCCGCACACTCGCCCATCCGTGGGACACGCGCAGACCCGCTCAGTGTCGGGTACGTGCAAGATGGAAAAGTGTTCTCCTTGATCAGCCGCCTTCCCTCCTCACTCTCCGCCGACCAGCGTTCCGTCCTGGTTCGAGTGACTCATCGGTACTATGCCGCTGTGTGACTCCTCGGAGACGTACACGCGGGCCGTACGGCCTGAGCCTTCTCCCGCCGTCCTGCGGATCACTGGCACCGCAGGCATCCCCGAGGTCTCCCGGTTCTCGTGCTTGAAGTTTCTAGGCGTGTCTGGGGTCTTCGACTACGCCGGACTGAGCAGGCGCTCGCGTTATCGCCCCTGTTCATGTGGCCTTCCGTGCATTACAAGGACGTCGGCGTCCGGATTGCATCTTTTCGGAGCTGAATACCCACCCCGCCTATCCTCTGTCTACGCTTCGCTGTGTCCCTCGCGGTAGCAGCGCAAGACTCGAGGCCGAGTGGATCGCTACTCCTTTCTCGTAAGGAACTTTCATCCTCTACTTCAAGCCGGTTTAGCCCGGCGCACTGTAATCG
>Ga0070716_100001461_pt1 | contig 10531 bp, 9 predicted proteins | sample LARL112metaG_FD_71395 | JGI IMG/M metagenome (GOLD analysis project Ga0070716, IMG submission 71395) | Corn, switchgrass and miscanthus rhizosphere microbial communities from Kellogg Biological Station, Michigan, USA - LAR L11-2 metaG | ecosystem: Host-associated > Plants > Roots > Rhizosphere ... | reverse complement strand
CGTCGCATCGAGACGGGACGATCGTCTCACCTTGGAGTGAACGCGTATACGCGCGGTCGTCACCGCCGGGCCGGCTGCAACCGGCATTTGGGACATGCAGACGGGACGCCAACTTCTTGCCGCCAACGGACACGACCCGCCGCTGACTGCCGTGGCGCTCTCGCCAAAGGGTTGGCGGATCGCCGCCGGTGGCTTCTCCGGGACGGTCAAGACCTACGACTGCCGGCTCTGCGGGAACATCGACGATCTCGTTTCGATCGCCCGGCAGCGGCTCGCCCACCTTCGTCACTAGGAGGGTTGGTTGAGTCGGCGCGCGTCGTCGTAGAGAATCGCGCACTCGGTGACAAACGTTCTGGCGATCGACCAGGGCACCTCGTCGACGAAGGCGCTCGTGGTGTCCGATGGAGGCGAGGTGCTCGGCGCGGGCAACGCTCCGGTGCACCCGCAAGCGGGCGTCCAGGGTGCAGTCGAGCAAGACCCTGAGGAGCTCTTTCAGTCGATCGTCGACGCGGGCCGGGCGGCCCTGACAGCCGCCGGCGCGTCCGTCGCGGCGATCGGGCTGGCAAATCAAGGGGAGACGGTGCTGCGCTGGGACCGCGAGAGCGGGCGGCCTTTCGGCCGGGCGCTGAGCTGGCAGGATCGCCGAGCGGTCAGCGTGACGCGCGAGCTCGAGGACAAGGCGGACCGGCTGACGGAGCTGACCGGCCTGCCGCTCGACCCATACTTCGCAGCGCCGAAGATGACCTGGCTGCGGCGTGAGCAGGGCGACGAGGGCGTCATCACGACCGTGGATGCCTGGCTGAACCAGCGGCTTGCGGGCGCCTTCGTCACCGACGCCGCGACCGCATCACGCACGATGCTGCTCGATCTCCATAGCACTCAATGGTCGGAGGAGGCCTGCTTGCTGTTCGAGCTCGATCCCGCCCAGCAGCCGGAGATCGTCGATTGCGATGCCGCTGTCGGCGAGACCGATGTCTTCGGAGACCCGCTTCCGCTCACGGGGCTCGCCGTCGACCAGCAGGCGGCGCTGTTCGCGGAGTCGTGCTTCGAGGCCGGGGAAGCCAAGTGCACGTACGGAACCGGTGCGTTCATCCTCGCCACCGCCGGTGAGCAGGTCGTCCATTCCCAGGCCCGGTTGGCTGCATGTGTTGCGTGGCGCCTCGCCGGCGTGACGACGTACTGCCTCGACGGCCAGGTCTACAGCGCAGGCTCGGCCGTTTCGTGGCTCGAGCAGCTCGAGCTCGTCACCGGAGCGGCGCAACTCGACGAGATCGGCGCTGCCGAGACCGAAGCCTTGTTCGTCCCGTCGCTGGCAGGCCTCGGCGCGCCTTTCTGGGCTCCGGAAGCGCGCGGCGGTTGGCTCGGGCTTTCTCTCGCAACGCGCCGTGAGGATCTCGTCCGCGCGGTCATCTGGGGCATCGCCGCGCAGGTCGCGTCCCTGGCCAAGGCGATGGGGGGCGACATCGGCCGCCCGCTCGAGCGGCTCCGTGTCGACGGTGGACTGACGCGCTCCGCGGCGCTGATGCAGGCGCAGGCGGACTTGCTGCAGGCACCGGTCGAGCTCTACCCCTCCGCCGACGCAACCGCCCTCGGCGTTGGCGCGCTGGCGCGTCTCGGCAGCGGCGCGGCCGAGACGCCGGGCGAGGCCGTCGGTGACTGGGAGTCGGTCGCCATCTTCGAGCCTGAGCTTCCAGCTTCGGCGGCGGAGGAGTACCTGTCCCGCTGGAACGCCGCTGCGCTCGCCTTGGCCGAGCTTTCAGGGTGAGCGAGAACGCGCCGGACCGCGACGTCGTCATCATCGGCGCCGGGGTCGTCGGCGCAGCGATCGCGCGCGAGCTCTCCCGCTACGAGCTGCGCTGCACCCTGGTCGAAGCCGGCGCCGACGTGGGGGCGGGGACGAGCAAGGCCAATACGGCGCTCCTCCACAGCGGTTTCGATGCAAAGCCAGGCACGCTCGAGGCACGGCTCGTCCGCCGTGGCCACGAGCTTCTCAGCGAGTATGCGCCCCGCGCCGGCATCCCGCTCGAGCGAACCGGCGCTCTGCTCGTCGCCTGGAGCGAGGAGCAGCTCGCCGCGTTCCCTCGCATTGTCGCGCGAGCGCACGAGAACGGCTACACGGCGATCAGCCAGCTTGCCGCGGACGAGCTGTACGGACGGGAGCTCAAGCTGGGCCCGGGGGCCCTTGGCGCGCTCGAGGTGCCCGACGAAGGGATCGTGTGCGCGTTCACGCCGCCGCTGGCCTACGCGACGGAGGCCGTGGCTTGCGGCTGCGAGCTCCGGTTCGGCACCTCGGTTACCGGGATGCAGCGTCTCGAGCGAGGCGGCTTCCGCCTCGAAACCTCGACCGGGTGGATCACGTGCCGCTTCCTCGTCAACGCAGCTGGTCTGCGCAGTGACGAGATCGACCGGATGCTCGGCCATGACGGGTTCACGGTTACCCCTCGTCGGGGGGAGCTGATCGTGTTCGACAAGCTCTCTCGTCCGCTCGTCAACCACATCCTGCTGGCGGTGCCGACCGAGACGACGAAGGGTGTGCTCGTGGCGCCGACTATCTACGGCAACGTGCTCCTCGGCCCGACTGCGGAGAACGTCCTCGACAAGACCGACACGTCGTCCACGAGCGCGGGGCTCGAGTACCTTCGGTCGGAGGGGGAGCGGATCCTGCCGGCGCTGCTCACTCACGAGGTGACAGCCGTCTACGCCGGACTGCGCGCGGCGACCGAGCACGACGACTACCAAATCCAGATTCATGAGGCGGAGGGCTATGCGTGCGTGGGCGGCATTCGCTCGACGGGGTTGTCGGCCTCGCTCGCGATCGCCGAGCACGTGTGCGCGGAGCTCGACGAGGCCGGTCTGCCGCTTCGGCCTAAACGCGAGCTGCCGGATGTGCGGATGCCGAACATCGGCGAGGGCTTTCCGCGACCTTATGCGGAGCCGGGCCGAATCGCCGCCGACTCCGACTTCGGCCGAATCGTCTGCTTCTGCGAGCGGGTGACGCGCGGCGAGATCCTCGAGGCTCTCGCCGCTCCGATCCCGGCGCCCGACCTCGACGGGCTGCGTCGTCGCACACGCGTGCTGATGGGCCGCTGCCAGGGCTTCTACTGCGGCGCCCAGGTCCGCGAGCTGCTCGCGGGCACCCGATGACAGACGTGATCGTGGTCGGCGGAGGCCCGGCGGGCCTCGCGTGCGCGCTCGAGCTACGGCGGCGCGGAGTCGGTGACGTGCTCGTCGTCGAGCGCGAAGCACAGGCCGGGGGGATCCCGCGACACTCCGCGCATCAAGGGTTCGGCCTCCGCGACCTCCACAGAGTGCTCTCGGGCCCTCGGTACGCGAGGCGGTACGCCGAGCGAGCGCGCAGCGCAGGCGTTGAGGTGCTAGAGCAGGCGATGGTCACCGGCTGGTCAACGGACGAAGCGCTCGAGGTGACCAGGCCAGACGGCCGCGAGAGCATCCGCGGCTCGGCCGTGGTCTTGGCAACCGGCTGTCGCGAGCGCCCCCGGTCGGCGCGGCTCGTGCCCGGTACGCGGCCGGATGGCGTGCTGACAACGGGCACGCTCCAGCAGCTTGCACTCAGGGGAATGCCGGTCGGCAGCCGCGCGCTGGTCGTCGGCGCCGAGCACGTCAGTTTCTCGGCCGTGCTCACGCTCGCCCACGCAGGCGCGAAGGTCGTCGGGATGACTACGGAGTTGCCACGACATCAAACGTTGGCGCCGTTCCGCGCCGGCGCGGGCCTGCGCTACCGGTTTCCGCTTTGGACTCGCACAGGGATCGCGCGCATCTCGGGGCGCTCCCGAGTCGAGGAGGTCGAGCTCGTCGAGCTCGAGAGCAGCCAGACACGCGTCATCGCCTGCGACACGGTGGTCTTCACCGCCGATTGGATTCCAGACCATGAGCTCGCCGTCATGGGGGGCCTCGAGCTCGATCAGGGGACGCGCGGACCGCGCGCAGACACCGAACTCCGGACGACACGGCCGGGGATCTTCGCCGCCGGCAACGTTCTTCAGGGCGCCGAGCCTGCCGACATCGCTGCGCTCAGCGGGAGGCACGCCGCAGGCTCGGTCGCTCGCTGGCTCGCGGGCGACGGCTCTTGGCCTCCCGCCGTTCCGATCGAGTGCCAGCCGCCGCTGCACTGGATCTCGCCGCACGCGATCGGCCCGAGCGCCGAGCCGCCTCCGCGTGGGCGGTTCCTACTGCGCTCGCGAGACTTCATCCGGCAAGCTGCTCTCGAGATCCGCCAGGACGGCAGGCTTCTCTGGAGCGGGCGCTTGCGGCTGACACCAGGCCGCTCGACCCTGCTCCCCTGCGACTGGATGCGCGGGGTGGACGCCAGTGGAGGGCCGGTGCAGGTGTCAACGCCGGCAGGTTGACTCCCCGCCGCCGACTGACTTAGGCTCGCCGCGGCGACCCCCTCAGAGCAGGAGGAACAATCCATGGCAGAAGCAGAACGGCACGTCGGTCAAGACGAACAACGGCTGGCGGAGCTTGGCTACAGGCAGGAGCTGACACGAGCCTGGAGCAGCTTCACCAACTTCGCGATCTCGTTCACGATCATCTCGGTCCTCGCAGGCGTCTTCACGAACTTCTCTTTCGCCTGGACGGCCGGCGGACCCGCGGGGATCGCGTTCGGCTGGCCGATCCTCTGTGCGTTGGTCCTGCTCGTGGCGGTCTCGATGTCCGAGCTCACGTCAGCGATGCCGACCGCGGGCGGCCCTTACTGGTGGGCGGCGAAGCTCGGGGGCCCCGGCTGGAGCTGGTTTACCGGCTGGTTCAACATGATCGGCCTGGTTGGCATCGTCGCCGGCGTCGGTTACGGCGCGGCGATCTTCCTCAACGCGGTACTCAGCATTTACGGTGTGACGATCGGCGGCATCAACTTCGCGACTGCCAATCCCTCCGCCATTCTCCATCACCAGTTCGTGCTCTTTCTCATCATCCTCTTCCTCTACACGGTCATCAACATCTTCGCCGACCCGCTGCTCGCGGTTTTCAACAACGTCTCCGTGTTCTGGCACGTAGTGGGCGTTCTCGTGATCCTCGGAGTCCTGATCTTCGTTCCGGACCACCACCAGAGCGCCGGCTTCGTATTCGGCAACAAGATCAACAACACGGGATTCCACGGTGGTGCCGTGCACGGCGCCTTCTTCTGGCTCTACGTGCTTCCAATCGGGTTCATCCTCACCATGTACACGCAGACGGGGTATGACGCCTCCGCGCACACGGCCGAGGAGACACGGGGTGCGGCGCTCGGGGCCGCAAAGGGCGTGTGGAAGTCAGTCTTCTACTCAGCGTTGCTCGGGTGGTTCTTGCTGCTCGCCTTTCTCTTTGCAGCCAACGACACGAAGGGAGTGAGTGGCACAGGCGGGTTCGTGGGCACGATCTTCACCACCTCGATGGCGAACCACCTTTGGGGCGCCAAGCTCGTTCTGATCATTGCGACCGTGGGACAGCTGTTCTGCGGCGCCGCCGGTTTGACCAGCGCGTCGCGGACGTGGTATGCGTTCTCGCGCGACCGCGGAATGCCGGGTTGGTGGCTCTTCCGGCGCCTCAACAAGGCTCGCGTCCCGCTCTATGCGGTGGTGGCCGTGTCGGTCGCTTCGCTCCTGATCACGATCCCGGCTTACTGGGGCAGCAACGGTGTCCCATTCGCCTACTTCGCTATTACCGCGATCTGCACGGTCGGCCTGTACCTCGCTTACATCATTCCGGTGTACCTGCGGCTGAGGCAGGGCGACAAGTTCCAGCCCGGCCCCTGGACGCTCGGACGCCACTACAAGTGGGTGAACATCGGCGCGATCGTCTTCGTGGCGCTCGTCGTGTACTCGCTCAACATTCCGTTCGCGTCAACAGGCGTGCCGTGGAACTCCGGCTGGAAGTGGAGCTCGCTCAACTACTCTCCACTTGTGCTGATCGTCGGGCTGCTCGTCGGAATCTGGTGGGTCGTCGACGCGCGAAAGAAGTACACCGGACCGGTGCGGACGATCGACGAAGCACCGATGGTCGAGGAGACGCCTGCGGCCGGCGCGGCGCCGGCGCGGGGCTCGTGACGAAAGGGTAGACATGACTGAGGTGATCGCGCGGAAAACGGCGGGCGCCGTCAAAGGCATGCTCGACATTGACTCACTGCGCGGCGAAGTAGAAGCCGGGACGATCGACACCGTCCTGACGGCTTTTACGGACATGCAGGGACGGCTGTTCGGCAAGCGGGTCGAAGGCGAGTTCTTCCTGGAAGAGTCGCTCTCGCACGGGATCGAGGGCTGCAACTACCTGCTCGCTCTCGACATGGAGATGGACCCGATCCCTGGGTATGAGATGGCGAACTGGGAGAAGGGCTACGGCGACTTCAACCTCAAGCCCGATCCCGCGACGTTGCGCAGGATTCCGTGGCTCGACCGGACCGCACTCATCCTCTGCGATGTTGCCTGGGAGAATGGCGAGCCCGTCGTCCAGTCGCCTCGCCAGGTCCTAAAACGCCAGGTCGAGCGGGCCGCCGGGCGCGGCTACCTGCCCATGTTCGGCTCCGAGCTCGAGTTCTACCTCCTGAAGGAGAGCTACTCAGAGGCCTTCGCCACGCACTACCGCGACCTGACGCCCACGATCCCGTACATCCTCGACTACCACATCCTCGCGACGACGTTCGACGAGGACGTGATCGGCGACCTGCGCCGCAGCATGCAGGCTGCGGGCATTCCCGTCGAGTCCTCGAAGGGCGAGGCCTGGCCGGGGCAGCACGAGATCAATTTCCGCTTCTCCGACGCGCTGACAACAGCGGACCGACACGCGATCTACAAGAACGGAGCAAAGGAGATCGCAAACAAGCACGGGCAGGCGATCACCTTCATGGCGAAGCCGGATCACAGCTGGATCGGCAATTCGTGCCATATCCATTCCAGCCTCTGGTCCCCGGACGGCTCCCACAGCCTGTTCGTGACCGACAACGGCCAGGGTCCAAGCCCCGCCTTCAACGGCTACCTGGGCGGCCTGGCTGCGCACATGCGCGAGCTTTCGATCTTCGTCGCGCCGAACATCAACTCGTACAAGCGGTACGCGTCGGAGAGCTGGGCGCCGACCACGCTCGCCTGGAGCTACGACAACCGGACCTGCGGCTTCCGGATCGTCGGCCACGGAAACGGCTTCCGGGTCGAGTCGAGGATCCCGGGTGCAGACGCGAACCCGTACCTCGCCTTCGCGGCGATGATCGCCGCGGGCCTGCAGGGGATCGACGACGGCCTCGACGCGCCCCCGATGTTCGAGGGCAACGCATACGCCGACGAATCTCTGCCTCGCGTCCCCTCGACCCTGCGGGAGGCAATCGACGAGCTCGAGAAGTCGACGATGGCGCGGGCGACGTTGGGCGACGAGGTCGTCGACCACTACCTCAACTACGCGCGCACCGAACAGCGCCTATTCGACCAGACTGTCACCTGCTATGAACGGGAGCGCTTCTTCGAGCGAGGCTAGGGCTAGACCAGTTGTCGGCATCACGACGTACGTGACGCCGGCGAAGTGGGGCTACTGGGAGCTAGAGGCCGTGCTCGTCCCTGCCCAATACGTGCAGGCGGTCGAGCACGCCGGCGGGCGGCCACTGCTCGTGCCGCCGAGTGAGGCCGGCCTCGAAGAGACGCTCGATGCGGTGGACGCTTTGATTTTCTCCGGCGGCTCGGACCTCGAACCCGAGATGTACGGGCAAGATGCCCACACGGAGACGTCTGGAATTGTCCGCGAGCGCGACGAGGCGGAGCTGGCGCTACTCTCGGCCGCGCTTGAGCGAGACATGCCGGTGCTGGCGATCTGTCGCGGCAGCCAGGTGCTGAACGTCGCGCTCGGTGGCGATCTCGTCCAACACTTGCCCGAGGTGGTCGGGGACGAGAAGCACATGCACACGCCGGGCGTGTTCGCCGACCATGACGTCGAGGTCGAGCCGGGAACCCGGATCGCCGAGCTTCTCGGCGATCGGGCGCGTGTGAAGTCGCATCATCACCAGGGGCTCGGACAGCTCGGAGAGGGGCTGGTCACGACTGCCCATGCCGAGGACGGGACGATCGAGGCGGTCGAGGATCCATCGCGCAGGTTTGCTCTCGGCGTGCTCTGGCACCCGGAAGCCGGGGAGGATCTGAAGCTGTTCGAGGAGCTCGTGCGCGAGGCTCGCGAGTATCGCGCTAGCCGTCGGCGGCGGGGCTCAGCGGCGGTTCGTCGAGCCTAGGCGAAAGCGGCGGAGCGGGCAGGCCGGGCGGCCGCAGCATCGGTGGGTTGGCGTGGACCGGTCCGGGGTCGCGGTTTGCATCTCGCGTTGGCTGCCGTTCCGGCTCGGCTTCCGGTGCCGGCCGGGGCGCGACGGTGACCGGACTCAGAGGTGGCAACGTCGGAGGCGTCGGCTCGTCGGCGGGAACCGGGAGGTCGGGAGCAGTCGGGGCGGGTTGCGTCTGTAGCACCGCTACGCTCGCCACGGCCTCGGCGACGGCGGACGAGACGCGGCGCTCGATCTCGAGTTGGAAGATCGCGCTCTGGGCCTGCACGCGGTAGCGGAAGGCACGCCCCTCGCCGATCACATAGCCGACGAGGACGCCGAGCAGGGCACCGACGATCATCGTCGCGACGCCGAATCCTGCCGGGACGCCCCAGACCGACCTCAGCGGCGTTAGGGGGACCGCTCCGACGAAGACGCCGAAGATGCCGCCGCCAACCGCGCAACCGACGCGCACCGTGTCCGCCTTTCGCAACAGCTGGTCGGCGAACCGCTCGATGATTTTCGGGTCGTAACCCGTGCCGTCGCTCATTCCTCCTTGATCGGCGCGCGAGCGCCTGGCCTTGAGGCGTCTGCGTGTTTCAATAGCACGATGTCCCTGGCCGTGCTGAACCCCGCGACTGAGGAACTCGTAGCCGAGCTCGACGAGGCCGGCATCGAAGAGGCTGATGCTGCGGTCGCCGCCGCGCGCAAAGCCTTCCCGGCCTGGGCCGCTATGCCGCCCGCGCAGCGGGCTCGAATGCTGCGCGGGCTCGCATCGCTCGTAGAGGACCACGCCGAAGAGCTCGCGTTGCTCGAGACGCGGAACGTCGGCAAGCCGATCTCTGACTCGCGCGGCGAGGTCGCGATGGTCGCCGAGGTCTTCCATTTCTACGCCGGAGCGGTCGACAAGCACCACGGCGAGACGATCCCAGTCGCGGGCGGCGTCGACATGACCTTTCGCGAGCCGCTCGGCGTCGTCGGCCTGATCGTGCCGTGGAACTTCCCGATCGCGATCTCGTCGTGGAAGCTGGGACCCGCCCTCGCCTGTGGGAACACGGTCGTGCTCAAGCCGGCCGAGCTGACGCCCCTGACGGCGCTGAGGCTGTCGGAGCTCGCGCTCGAGGCCGGGCTGCCCGAGGGTGTGCTGAACGTCGTCGTCGGGCCCGGCTCGGTGGTCGGGCGGCGCCTCGTCGAGCACCCCGAGGTGGCGAAGATCGGCTTTACGGGCTCGACCGAGGTGGGGCGCGGGGTCATGGCCGGAGCGGCTGCGACGATCAAGCGCGTGACGCTGGAGCTTGGGGGCAAGTCCGCGAACATCGTCTTTGCCGACGCCGATCTCGAGCGGGCGGCCACCTCCGCGCCGTCTGCGGTCTTCGGTAACGCGGGCCAGGATTGCTGCGCTCGCTCGCGGATCCTCGTCGAGCGCTCGGTCTATGAGCGATTCCTTGAATTGCTCGTCGACGCTACGAAGGCACTAAGGGTTGGCAATCCCGAGGACGACGCCACCGAGATGGGACCGCTGATCTCCGCCGAGCAGCGCGAGCGGGTCTCGTCCTACGTCGGCGGTAGTGTTGTCTACCATGGAAACACACCTGAAGGCAGCGGCTTCTGGTTCCCGTGCACGGTCGTGGAGGCGTCGAACGAGGATCGCGTCGCGCGTGAGGAGGTGTTCGGCCCGGTCGCCGCCGTGATCGCTTTCGAGGACGAGGCCGATGCCGTCCGGATTGCGAACGACACGCCGTACGGGCTTTCGGGATCGATCTGGACCGAGAACGGGGCGCGCGCCCTGCGGGTGGCTCGGGCGCTCGAGACCGGCGTCCTCTCCGTCAATTCGAATACGTCCGTCCGGGTTTCGACGCCGTTCGGCGGGTTTAAGCAGTCCGGCTTCGGCCGGGAGCTCGGCATGCACGCGCTCGACGGGTACTCGGAGCTCAAGAACCTCTACGTCTCGACCGAGCCGTAGCGTGGGACGGCTCGACGGCAAGATTGCGGTGATCACGGGCGCCGCGGGCGGCATGGGACGGGAGGCTGCGCTTCTGTTCTCGGAAGAGGGTGCGAGCGTCTGCGTCGCGGATGTCAGCGACGAGCAGGGCGAGCGGACCGCCGCGGAGTGCCGCGACGCGTTCTTCCAGCGGGTCGACGTCGCGGACTCGGCGAGCGTGGAGGAGATGTATGCAGCAGTCTCTGGGCGCTACGGCGGAATCGACGTCCTCTACAACAACGCCGGCATCTCCCCGGCTGACGACGCGTCGATTCTCGAAACGGACGAGGAGGCCTGGCAGCGTGTGCAGGAAGTGAATCTCAAGG
>Ga0070716_100001459_pt1 | contig 10532 bp, 10 predicted proteins | sample LARL112metaG_FD_71395 | JGI IMG/M metagenome (GOLD analysis project Ga0070716, IMG submission 71395) | Corn, switchgrass and miscanthus rhizosphere microbial communities from Kellogg Biological Station, Michigan, USA - LAR L11-2 metaG | ecosystem: Host-associated > Plants > Roots > Rhizosphere... | reverse complement strand
TTTGGGCCGGTTTCTGCAGTGGCGGATCGCTTGGTTGGCCCATCGGCACTAGCGATGTTAAGTAAATCGTTCCGGACGACCCTCGAAAGGCCTCGCCATGAAACGCGCATATCTCGTCTTTATCCTTGTCATTGTTGCCGGTCTTTCAGCCCAGTCTGCGACCGCGCAAACTCTCAAGACGGTCAAGGACCGCGGCATGTTGTCCTGCGGCGTGAGCCAGGGACTGCCGGGATTCTCCTCGCCCGACGACAAGGGCACCTGGACTGGACTCGACGTCGATGTCTGCCGTGCGATCGCCGCCACCATTTTCAACGATCCGACCAAGGTCAAGTTCGTGCCGCTGTCGGCCAAGGATCGCTTCACGGCTCTTCAATCCGGCGAAATCGACGTTCTCTCCCGCAACACGACCTGGACGCTCTCCCGCGACACCACGCTCGGCGCCAATTTCACGGGCGTGACCTATTATGACGGTCAGGGTTTCATCGTCAAAAAATCCCTCAAGGTGAATTCCGCGCTGGAATTGAACAGCGCCTCGGTCTGCGTCCAGACTGGCACGACCACCGAGCAAAATCTCGCCGATTACTTCAAGGGCAACAACATGAAGTATGAGGTGATCGCATTCGGCACGGCCGATGAAGCCGTCAAGGCCTACGAATCCGGACGTTGTGATGTCTTCACTACCGACGTGTCGGGACTCTATGCCGAGCGGCTGAAGCTTGCCAATCCCGCCGATCACGTCGTGCTTCCGGAAGTGATCTCGAAGGAGCCGCTCGGGCCGATGGTGCGCCATGGCGACGATCAATGGTTCGATCTCGTGAAATGGGTGCTGTTTGCGATGATCAATGCCGAAGAACTCGGCATCACCCAAAAGAACATTGATGAAATGGCAAAATCCGACAAGCCGGAACTCAAGCGCGCGTTCGGCACCGATGGCAATCTCGGTGAACAGCTCGGCCTGACCAAGGATTGGGTGATACGGATCGTCAAGGCAGTCGGCAACTACGGCGAGGCTTTTGACCGCAACGTAGGCGGCGGTTCGAAACTCGGGATTGCACGTGGACTAAACCAACTCTGGACCAAGGGTGGAATTCAGTACGCGCCGCCGATCCGCTGATCGCAGTCCAGACTGCGATGACCAGCAAGCCGCGAAAACCCCCGTTGCAGTTTTCATACAGGCTGCGACGTGCGCTTGGCGGAAGAGCGGGGTGGGGCGGCTTCGTGCTCCAGCTTTTGTTCGTCGCCGTGCTCGCCTGGCTCGGTTATGAGATCGTATCGAATGCCAGCGAGAACCTGAAAGTACAGCGAATTACGGCCGGCTTTGGCTTTCTGGCGAATACGGCGGGATTTGACGTCAACCAGAACCTCATTCCGTATTCCGGATCCGATTCCTATACGCGGGTGTTTTTCGTTGGCCTGCTCAACACGTTGCTGGTTTCGGCCATCGGCATTTTCTTTGCCACCGTGATCGGATTCATCGTCGCGCTAGGGCGGCTGTCGTCCAACTGGCTGCTGGCGCGAATTGCCACCGGTTATGTCGAACTAGTGCGCAACCTGCCGCTCCTGTTCCAGATCCTGTTCTGGTATCTCGCGGTCCTTGCAGCGCTTCCCGGTCCGCGACAGAGCATCTCGCTGTTTGGCATTTTTTTTCTCAGCAATCGCGGCCTGATCGTTCCAAAACCGATCGGCGAGCCGGGTTTCGAACCGTTCGTTGTGGCCGGCTTGATAGCGATCGGTGTTTCCATCGCGTTGTGGGGCTATTCGCGCCGGCAACTCTTCCTGCACGGAAAGATGATCAGGGTCTGGCCCTATGCGCTCGGTTTGCTGGCCGGCCTGCCGCTCGCAAGCGTCCTGATCTTCGGGGTGCCGGTGGCGTTTGAATTGCCTGTGCTGAAGGGCTTCAATTTCGCAGGCGGCTCGCGCATCATCCCTGAGTTCGTGGCGCTGACGCTCGCGCTTTCGACCTATACCGCCGCCTTTATCGCCGAGATCGTGCGCGCCGGCATTCTGTCGGTCCACAGGGGACAAATGGAGGCGGGCGCTTCGCTCGGGCTGCAGCGAGGTCCGGTGCTTCGGCTGATTGTGATCCCGCAGGCCTTGCGCGTGATCCTGCCGCCGCTGACCAACCAGTATCTCAACCTGACCAAGAACTCGTCGCTGGCGGTCGCGATCGGCTATCCCGACCTCGTATCGGTGTTCGCGGGCACGACCTTGAGCCAGACCGGGCAGGCGATCGAAATCATCGGCATCACCATGGGCGTCTATCTCTTGATCTCGCTCGTGACGAGCGCAATCATGAGTTTTTATGGATGGCGGCTCGAACGGGGCATGAGCTGATGAACGAGATCGCAACTTCCGCCTTCATCCGTCAGGAGCTCGTTACCGAACGCCCGGCGCCGGTGAAGACAACCGGCTTCGTCGGTTTTCTGCGGACTCGGCTTTTCAATTCGCCGACCAATATCCTGATCACGATCGTGAGCGCCTTGCTCTTGTGGTTCATCATCGTGCCCACGACAAGATTTCTGCTGATCGATGCGGTCTGGAACGGAAACGATCGGACCGCATGTCTTTCCGAAAATGCCGGACATTCCGTTGGCGCGTGCTGGCCGTTCATTCAGGCCAAATTCAGCCAGTTTGTCTACGGCTTCTATCCGGAGCCGGAGCGTTGGCGTGTCAATTTGACGTTCTTTCTGGCGGCGATCCTCCTGCTGCCGTTGTTGATTCCGAAACTCCCCTGGAAGGGGATCAATGCGGGCCTGTTCTTTTTCGCCTTTCCCATCGTCGCCTTTTTCCTGCTGCACGGTGGCGGGCTCGAGGGGCTTGCCGTCAGCTGGACGGCAAGCCTCTTATCCGGATTTGCCAGCAGCATCGCCGAGGCGGGCTCGGCCTTGTCGCGGGCCGGCGCTTCACTGAGTGGACCGACCGCCATTGCCGGATCGTTGCTGAATGCGCTCGGATGGGTTGTTGCCGAGATCGGCCTGCTTCTTCACTACGCGCTCACGCCGCTGACCCTGTTGCGCGACCAGATTCGGATGTCGGGCCAGCCGGTCTGGATCGATCTGGCGGTGACGGCCGCGATCGTATCGGTCCTGTCGTTATGGCTGGGCGGGGGCGTGCGCGCCGGCTTGCGCCCGTTGCTCTCAACCGTCGCATCTTTTTTGGGTTTGGGAATCATCATTGCCGTCCTAAAGCTCGATAGGGGTGGATTGCCCGTGGTCGATACGCGGCTCTGGGGCGGGCTTCTGGTGACGCTCGTGGTGGCGGTGACCGGAATCGTGGCATCGATGCCGGTCGGCATTGCGCTTGCGCTCGGCCGGCGCTCGACGATCCCGCTGATCCGGATTTTTTCGACGACCTTTATCGAATTCTGGCGCGGCGTACCATTGATCACGGTGCTGTTCTTCGCGACCTATATGCTGCCGCTCTTTGTTCCGACCGGGTTCAACGTCGATGGTCTGATGCGTGCGCTGATCGGGATTGCGCTATTTGCCGGCGCCTACCAGGCCGAAGTCGTTCGTGGCGGCTTGCAGGCGATCCCGCGCGGGCAGGCCGAAGCAGCGAGCGCGCTCGGCCTGTCCTGGTGGAAGACCACCGCGCTGATCGTGATGCCGCAGGCCTTGCGCCACGTCATCCCTGGCCTTGTCAACAGCTTCATCGCGCTGTTCAAGGATACCTCACTGGTTTCGATCGTTGCGCTCTTCGATCTGCTCGGACAGCTCCGGGCGTCCTTCAGTGATCCGACCTGGGCTACCCCGACCACGCTGTTCACAGGGTTTGCCTTCACCGGATTGATCTACTTCACCTTTTGTTTTGGCATGTCCCGTTATTCGCTTTTTGTCGAGAACAGGCTGAACGTCCACCGCCGCACCTGAGTGAACCATCATGACCGCAGACCCCATTGTCAGCATTGCCGGCCTCAACAAGTGGTATGGCGATTTTCACGTTCTCCGCGACATCGATCTCGATGTCGGCAGGGGCGAGCGCATCGTCATCTGCGGCCCTTCGGGCTCGGGAAAATCGACGCTGATCCGCTGTATCAACGCGCTCGAGGAATTTCAGGAAGGCCGGATCGTCGTGGACGGGATCGAATTGGGTCCGAGCTTGCGGCGGGTCGACGAAGTCCGTCGCGAAGTGGGCATGGTGTTCCAGAGTTTCAATCTTTTCCCGCATCTGACCGTGCTGGAAAACTGCACGCTCGCACCGATCTGGGTGCGCAATATTCCAAAGAAAGATGCGGAAACCGTCGCGATGAAATATCTGGAGCGGGTGAAGATCCCGCACCAGGCCGGCAAATATCCGGGGCAGATGTCGGGCGGTCAGCAGCAGCGGGTGGCGATTGCGCGTGCGCTGACCATGAACCCGAAGGTGATGCTGTTCGATGAGCCGACCTCGGCGCTCGATCCGGAAATGGTCAAGGAGGTGCTCGACACCATGGTTGACCTCGCCAACGAAGGCATGACCATGCTTGTCGTGACCCATGAAATGGGATTTGCCAGGGAGGTCGCCGACCGCGTCGTGTTCATGGATGCCGGACAGATCATCGAGGCCAATACGCCCGCAAACTTCTTCGCCAATCCGCAGCACGCGAGAACCAGGCTGTTCCTCAGCCAGATATTACGGTGAGCGCGTCAGGGCTTTTCAAACGGCACGTCGATCTTGCTGTGCTTTTCCAGCCACTGCGGAACGGGCAGGTTTTTCGAACGCATGAATTGCGGATTGAACAGTTTTGACTGGTAGCGGTTTCCGGAATCGCAAAGCACGGTCACGATGGTCTTGCCGGGGCCAAGTTGGCGGGCGAGCCGGATCGCTCCGGCCACGTTGATACCCGTGGAGCCGCCGAGGCAAAGGCCTTCGTGCTCGAGCAGATCGTAGATGATCGGGACCGCTTCCTCATCCGGAATGAGATAGGCCTCATCCACTTTGGCCTGCTTGATGATCGCCGTGACGCGACCAAGCCCGATACCTTCCGTGATCGATCCGCCCGGCGTCGCCTTGGCTTCGCCGTGCTTGAACAATTCGTACATGGCCGCGCCGCGAGGATCGGCGCAGCCGATGACGACGCTCTTGTTCTTCTCCTTCAGGAGCGCGCTTGTCCCCGCCAGCGTTCCGCCCGTGCCGACCGAGCAGATGAAGCCGTCGATCTTGCCCTCGGTCTGCCGCCAAATCTCCGGGCCAGTCGATTCGTAATGCGCTTTGGAGTTGTCCAGATTGTTCCATTGATCGGCAAACAGAACCCCGTTCGGCTCGCTCTTGCGCAAGCGCTCGGCCAGCCTTCTTCCGACGTGCTGATAATTGTTCGGATTGGCGTAGGGCAGCGCCGGTACCTCGACCAGTTCCGCGCCGCAAAGGCGCAGCGCGTCCTTCTTTTCCTGGCTCTGGGTGTCCGGAATGACGATCAAGGTCCGGTAGCCGCGCGCGCTCGCCACCACCGCAAGGCCAATGCCCGTGTTGCCCGCGGTCGCCTCCACTACCAGGCCGCCTGGCTTGAGTTCTCCACGTTTCTCGGCTTCCAGGATCATCCATTTGCCGGCGCGATCCTTCACCGACTGGCCCGGATTCATGAACTCGGCCTTGCCGAGGATGGTGCAGCCGGTTTGTTCCGACGCACGCTTCAGTTTGATCAGGGGGGTGTTGCCGATCGCTTCGATGACGTCACGATAAGTATTCATGTGCACGAATTCTTGTCAGTTTGCTGCCAAATGCAGCAACGACCCTAGATCGCGTCCGGCAAAAGTGGAAGCTGGATTTGGGCATCATTGTGCAGTGCGAGCTATTTAGGCTTCGCGAACACTACCTGGCGGACGTCAATATTTCCCGACAAAAATCCAGCCTCGCAATAGGCGAGGTAGTACTCCCAGAGCCGGCGGAAGCGGTCGTCGAAGCCGAGCGGGATCAGGTTCGGCCAGGCGGCACGGAAGTTATTTCGCCAGCTTGCAAGGGTCTTGGCATAATCTTGCCCGAAAATGCGCTCGCGGATGACAGGCACGCCGAACCGCTCGCCCAGTGATTTCAGTATTTCCGGCGAAGGCAGCATGCCGCCCGGGAATACGTAGCGTTGGATGAAATCGACCTCCCGTCGATAGGTATGGAACAGCTTGTCCTGGATGGTGATGGCCTGGATTCCCGCAAGCCCACCGGGCAACAGGCGGTCGCGCAGCTGCGAAAAGAAACTGGGCCAGAACTGCTCGCCGACGGCCTCGATCATCTCGATGGAAGCGATTCGATCGTAGGCGTCGCGCTCGTCGCGATAGTCCTGTAGTCGAATCTCGACGTGGTCGTTGAGACCCGCCGACTGTATGCGGGCTTGCGCAAACTCGCGCTGCTCCTTGCTGATGGTGAGACCGACCACATTCGCACCATAGGTTTTGGCAGCATATTCGGCGAAACCGCCCCAGCCGCAACCGATCTCCAGAAGCTTCTGGCCAGGACGCAGATCGATCGCTTCGGCGAGCCTTCGATATTTGTTGTTTTGCGCGGCGCTCAAATCCGCTGTTCCCTCCTCAAACAGCGCCGAGGAATAGGTCATGCTCGGATCGAGCCAGGCCGAATAGAAGGCGTTGCCGATGTCGTAATGCCTGTAGATGTTGCGTCTGGCCTGCCGTCTGGTGTTGCGGTTGAACCAGTGCCTGATGGTCTGGAGGGAGCGCACCAGCGGCCTGCCGATTTTCATCGTCTGCATCCAATCCTGATTGATGCAGAACAGATAAAGGAATTGCGTCAGGTCCGGTGTGTCCCATTCGCCCCGCAGATAGGCCTCGGCGATGCCGATATCTCCGCTGCGCAGCAATCGCGAAGCGAAGCCGTAGTTGAGGACCTTCATCGTGGCGGCAGGACCGGGCGCGTTGTTGCCGAGCCGCACGGTGCGGCCGTCCGGCAGGATGACGTCGAGCAGGCCGTGCCTAAGCTTCGAGCCGAAGCCGAGCGTCAACCGGACGAGGCGGGGCAACTCCGGCAAGAGGACATCGACTGTTTCGGACGTGACCGCAATCGCGTCGGCCATGGTCATCTCGACTTTGCTTCACCTTCTGCCACGGGCAGAGAATATCCGCGAATTATAAGCGTCGGTTTGTCGAATCGCCAAGCCGCTATTCGCGGTGACCTTCTGACGCGGCACCAGCCGCACCCCCTTGCCCCAGAGCCGCAGCGCCTCCCAATGGATGGCGGCAATGATCTTGATGGTAACCAGCGGCAGCGTGAAGAACGACCGCGCCAACGCCGGGGTGTTCAGGGCCCGGCGACGGCCATTGAAGGTTGCAGCAAAAAGCGGACCCTCGTGGTCTGTCTCAAGGATGCGCAATTTGACGCTTCCGCCAGGCGGCAAAACCCTGAAGCGGTAGCTCGTCGCCATCTCGATGAAGGGGGAGACGTAGAACAGCTTGTCTTGCTGTTGGCGGATGCCGGCTTCGCTGATCTCGCCCGGATTTACGGCAAGAACATAGGGGTGGATCTCGCCAAAAGTGTTGCGAACTTCATAGATGATGAGGGCCAGTTCGCCGCCGGCACGATGACAGAAGTAGACCGATATTGGATTGAACGTGTAGCCAAGCAGTCGGGGATAGCACAGCAGCATAACCCGTCCGCCGGTGAGGTCGATGCCAATCTCCTTTGCTCGCCGTTGTGCGAAAGCGCGCAAGGAAGACCCGTCGCGGTCGCCGTGATCGACCTCGTTGAAGCTGTAGAGCGCGGGGCGATTTACGCCAAACAAGATTGACTGACGGTCCGCCTCATCGAGTTGGTCGAGATCGATCAAGAGGCTCATCACGCGGTAGGTAAAGCGATGTCCGACCGGCCTGAGGCGGGCATGCATGACGTCGCCGAAATAAAGCGCCGCGGCGTCAACCTTGCCTTCTCGCGCGGCGTCCGTGGCGGTTTGATCCGGCATGGCTACTCCGCAGCTTCCGCAAGTTCACGCGCCGGTTCGCGCCACGGCACCGCAGCACCCAGCGCCTGCGCAACCGCAAGGCCCGATCGCAATCCATCTTCATGGAATCCGTAACCAGTCCAGGCGCCGCAGAACCAGGTGTGACGCCGGCCCTGAATCTCATCGAGCCGCTTCTGGGCCGCGAAGGCTGCGGCATTATACTGCGGATGCTCGCAGATATATCGTCCGAAAGTGAGATCGGGAGCCGGCTCGAAGGGTGGATTCAGGCTGACGAACAGGGGCTTGTCTCTTTCAATTCCCTGCAACTCATTCATCCAATAGGTCACGGCCACGTCATTCTCTGCCTTGCCCTGGCGCGGCCAGCGCAGGAAATTCCAAGACGCCCAGACCCGCTTCCGTCTTGGCATGAGCCTCGTGTCGCGGTGCAGATAGATTGTGTTGGGTGCATAGGCGATGGCGCCGAGAATTGAGCGCTCCCGGTCATCGGCATCGGACAGCATCGCCAGCGCCTGATCGCTGTGGGCAGCGACGACGACGTGATCGAAGGTGTCGCTTCCGCCATGACAGTCGCGCACCACCGCGCCATGCGGCGTTCGCTGGACCGAGGTCACGGCGCACCCGAACCGGATCCGGTTTCGAAACGCTGCAGTCAGCCTTTCAACGTAGTTGCGGCTGCCACCCGTCACCGTTCGCCACACCGGCCGATCATAGTGGAGGAGGCGATGATTGTTGAAGAACGCCACGAAATTCTCGGCCGGAAAGTTCAGCATCTCGCCGGCAGGCGCCGACCAGATCGCAGCACCCATCGGGCCGAGATAGTCGGTGAGCAGCCGCGGTACGAATGGGCGACGCTCAACATATTCACCAAGACTGAGTCCTGCGAGCCGGCCCGCGGCGCTGTCTTCGACGCTTTGATTGTTGAAGGTCAGGATGTCGCGCAGCATCCGGAGATAAGACAAGGAGAGCAGGTTTTTGGGCTGCGCAAACAGTCCTGCGGCGGTCTCACGCCAGCTCTTGCCGCCGCCTTTCCACTCGAAGCGACCTTGATCGGCCGAGACGGAGAAGCTCATGGAGGTTTCGGTGGTCTCGACGCCGAGATGAGCGAACAGCGCCGTCAGGTCAGGATAATTGAGCTCGTTGTAGACAATGAAACCGATATCGACGGCGACCGGCGTTCCCTCGTAGTCGATTGTAACGGTGTGGCTATGGCCGCCCGGCCTGATCTCGCGGTCATAGACCGTCACCGGGTAAAGTTTTGAGAGGCTCCAGGCAGCGGCATTGCCGGCGATTCCCGTTCCAATAACCGCTACCCGCATTCCCGTCCCCCGCCTGTTCATGCACGAGATACGGTGCTCGTACAGGCGAAGTTTCAGCATGCTCGCGCAGATTTTGGCGGCAAGGCGCCCCCGATCGTGGCGAGCAGCCACGACCGTTCCCAAATAGTTGAAGCGGCTCGATGCGCGGCGTATAGCGGTTCAATGTCAGGACAGACCGAGGATGGCATCGGTGTCGCCGCGACGACGGGAACGACGGACTGCCCGCGTTGCCAAAAACCGCTGCCGCTATGCGTGTGCGACAACATCACGCCGATCAAGAGCCGGATTGCGCTTTTGATCCTTCAGCATCCGCAAGAGCAGGACAGGGCGCTGGGGACAGCCCGGCTGACGGCGATGCACCTGGCAAACGCAGTGTTGAAGATCGGGTTGTCGTGGCCGAGCCTCTCCAGGGCGCTGGGGCGGCCGGTGGCCGACCCCTCCCGCTGGGCAGTGCTTTATCTGGGATCAGCGAAAGTCGCCGGTCTTCCTGCGAGGAATGAGATCGTCGCCATCAACCGCAAGGGCGAGATGGAGGACGATCAGGAGGCGGTCCTGAAGAATATCGAGGGCATCGTGTTACTCGATGGCAGCTGGAGCCAGGCCAAGGCGCTGTGGTGGCGAAACCCGTGGATGCTGAAATGCCAGCGGGTGATCCTCGGACCGTCGCGTCCGTCACGTTACGGGAAACTGCGCCGCGAGCCACGCCGCGATGGTCTTTCCACCCTCGAGGCGGCGGCGATGCTGCTCTCCAGCCTCGAAAAGCGGCCCGACATTGCCGAGACGCTGCTTGCCAGTTTCGAGCGGTTGCTGGCGCGATACCGAAAGGTCCTGGAAGAGCAGCCGGCGCTGGCGCCGAAACCGCGGCCGAAGAGGGATTTTCGCCGCCGAAGACACGCGTAAGGCATGTTTTAGGAGAGCTTCGGATCGGTTGCCTATGTCGGGGAGGGCGTAGATGGAGCCTTAGTGGCTCATCGGTGGCTTGCAGCAAATTGGCGACGACGGTTCCATCATGCTGCGAGCCTGGAGGTCAAGAGAAAAGCCAAATGATCAACGCAGCCAGCGGAAGGCCGATACCTAACGAACCGCCGATGATCAAGGCAAGCGCCAAAAGCAAACCCAGCCCGGCCCGCAACTCATGCAACGACATGCCGTCGCTCCTTCAAGCTCGACGTGCGAGAATCACCTTGAGATCGATGTTAAGGAAGGCAGCATATTAAGTCGGCTTAGTGACGTGCCGCGCAGCTGTGGTAGCGACACTCAACGTCGGTTGGCGTCCGGGAATTGAAGAAGAGATTCACGTATATCATCGTATTCAACAAGGCAACGGCGCAATTGGG
>Ga0070716_100001454_pt1 | contig 10543 bp, 10 predicted proteins | sample LARL112metaG_FD_71395 | JGI IMG/M metagenome (GOLD analysis project Ga0070716, IMG submission 71395) | Corn, switchgrass and miscanthus rhizosphere microbial communities from Kellogg Biological Station, Michigan, USA - LAR L11-2 metaG | ecosystem: Host-associated > Plants > Roots > Rhizosphere... | reverse complement strand
TAGAATAGAAAATTTTCTAAACGGATCAGAACACACTGTGTGATCTTCAAAACCGATGGTCCCCGTGTTCAGGTTGCACTAAGGCGATAGTATCCTGCGTTTCGGTATATCGAATCACAGTGATATGGCGGTCAAGGTTTCGATGGCCGTTTCTCCCAGTGTGTTGTAACGCCTATCAGTCTCCATCGTCGACAGTAAACGTCACTTATTGGACTGCTCGATCTCCAGACTCGGCCCTTCGGATCCAGGCGCTCTGGGCGGGTCGAGAGCGCAACCAGCGATCAAGAAGTTCAGATAGCAATAATTGATCTCGCGCTCGCGGGCCCGTAGGAAGCTGTAGCCAAGAGTGAAACTAGAAACAACCCAGATGAGAATCCATTGCCAAGAGAGAGAAGCCATCACTGGCCACATGCTCGCGACGATAGCCAGAAATAGAGATGCAAGCATCCCAGCCTCGGAGTGCTCCAATTCTTCCCAAAGGACAGAACGCGATTCGCGGAGAATTCTCTTGCACGTCGAAAACGGTTGGTAACCAGGCAGGCTGTCAGGAGTAAAGCCTGTCCTCCTCTTAACTGATTCAGCAATGACAATGAAGTACGGCTTTTTTTCATATTTTTTCTTAAAGGGAAACTGCCTCTCCTTCCCCCCGTGATGCCACGTTTCTGGCCTGCTACACCATTCTGCCGCGGGCATCGCAATCGATTTAACGGCGAAACCCAACAGGCCTGCAAGAAAAGCCAAAGCGACATAATGACTCGCCCCAATCGTCTGGCTGCTATCGAAAACTTGAAGATCGGCGCAAAGAGGGAACTCTTCGGGGCGAAATGCTTACTGAGCATGAGACCGTATTCGTGAATCACTAGCAGCCACAAACAACCTGGAAGGAAAGAGCCCAGGAAGTCAATTATGGAGATTGCGATCGGACGAAACTCAGGCATGGCGTTCTCATCCCTAGCTCTTGCGGGTTCGAACCTGACGAGTATACCCCTCGCTTGTGCCTCCTGGTTCGGGGATATTCGCGGCAACCAAGGGTACAGCGGTGAGGCAATCGAGATCGGTGTGACAGCCCATTTTGGAAACCTGGGAGCCGAGAGTTTCAGGGACCACTGGAACAGTAACCTTAATCAGAGCATGTCTTAGCTCTATACGGAGTACGGCGCGCTGCAGGTAGCTGGTGGCGACGGAGACTGCGTTGTGAAGGGAATCATCCGGAAACAAGTCCGGGATCAACTATGGCCTTGGGCCTTGCTCGGTTGCCGCGTGGACTGTAGTAAAACTGTAGTAGTTCCACGTTCAGAACGCGTCAAATCGGATCATGATGGCTTGAGTCGGTGTGCTGGTAAGCGGTTGAGAAATCAGTTAAAGTAGAGAATTTTCCTAACGCTTCAGAACTGACTGTTGGACTCAAAATCCGCCGGGCTTCGGCCCTTGCAGGTTCGATTCCTGTTCACGGCACCATTCCCAAATCCGGTCCCGTGAGGTTCTCGTTCCGTAAAAATGTAGGGTGGATGTCCGTCTTCCGCCTTATCGCGCCTATAATGGCCTGCCTAGGAGAGGACGATCAGTACGCCATTCGCCTCTTTGGACCCATGATCGGCAAGTCACTCCGCTCGTACCGCATTGAGGCCAAGTTAGGAGCCGGCGGCATGGGTGTTGTCTACAGGGCCGTAGATTCCAGGCTCGGCCGGACTGCCGCGATCAAGATCCTGTCCAGCGGAGTGCTTAATGCCGAGCGCGAACGGCGTTTCGTGCAGGAGGCTAAGGCAGCTTCTTCGCTGAACCACCCGAATATTGTGACCATCTATGACATCGACTCGCAGGAGGTCGATGGCCAGCCGATTCAGTACATCGCAATGGAGTTCGTGTCGGGAGAGACTCTCGACCATGTCATTGGAAAGAAGCTGCGGACGCGAGATGTATTGAAGTATGCGATCCAAATAGCGGACGCGTTGGCGGCTGCTCATGCGGCTGGAATCGTCCATCGCGACTTGAAGCCTTCGAACGTAATCGTCACGGAGCAGGGAGTTGTCAAGATTCTTGATTTCGGACTTGCCAAGCTAAGCGAGACAAGCGAGGCAGACGCTTACGCTGAAACCATGCATGGCGAGGGTGCGCCACTCACGGAAGAGGGGACGATTCTTGGCACGGTCGCCTACATGTCTCCGGAGCAGGCGGACGGCAAGAAGGTGGATCACCGTTCCGACATTTTCTCGTTTGGATCCGTCTTGTATGAGATGACGACCGGCCAGCGCGCGTTTTCGGGCGGGTCGAAATTATCGTCTCTTTCGGCGGTGCTCTACAAAGATCCGCAGCCTGCCTCCCAGGCTGCAGCTGACATTCCTCCGGAGCTGGACCGAATCATCGCTCGCTGCCTGAAGAAGGATCCGGATCGTCGCTGGCAGACCATGGCGGATGTGAAAGTCGCGTTGGAAGAATTGCGCGAGGAACTGGACGCCACGAACTTCTCAGGGGCGATGCAGGTTCCGAAAACGCGACCCAAACCGCAGCAGACGAGGGTATGGGCGGGTTTGGGCGTGCTGGTTGGAGTTCTGCTCGGCGTTGCACTGGCCATCACGTATCAGCAGAAATTTTCCCGGCCACCGGAACCGCCAGCTTTCCAACGCTTAACGTTTCGTCGCGGCGACGTCACATCCGCGAAGTTTGGTCCGGGTGAAACGATCGTGTATAGCGCGGAGTGGGATGGTGCCCGGTCGACTTTGTATTCGGCGCAGCCCGGCAATCACGAATCGCGAGCGCTGCCGCTGCCGGGCGCAAGAGTCTTAGCTATTTCGACGAAGGGTGAAATGGCGATCCTGCTGGGTGGCGAGGACGTAGGAACGCTGGCTCGCGTATCGTTTGGCGGCGGAACACCTCGGCCTGTGCTGGAAGGAGTGAGCGGCGCGGACTGGGGCCCGGACGGTGACTCCCTCGCCGTGGTGCGGGCTGTGGGCGGAAAGTTCAGGCTGGAGTATCCCATTGGCACGGTGCTCTATGAGACAGAGAAGCGGCCGCCCATGATGCCACGCGTATCAGACGACGGGAAATTGGTGGCGTTTTTCGATTTCGATGTGGAAGTCGGCGACTACGCCTTGTGCATTATCGGGCCGAGTCGTCCGCGGCAAGTGCTTTCCCGTGGATGGCGAGCGATCGGCGCGCTGAATTGGTCGCCGGCCAGTGGCGAAATATGGTTTTCGGGTGGGCAGCCCGGCGCGGATCCGGCGCTTTACGCCGTGACTCTGTCGGGAGCGCAACGATTGGTCACGCAAACGGGAGGAATGATCGTGATGCAGGACGTGGCGCACGACGGGCGCGTTCTGCTGAGCACGGTCAATTCGCGCCTGGGAATTCTTTATGTGCCTGCGGGTGGCGGAGCGCAACGGGATCTGAGTTGGCTCGACTCGTCGCTCATTTACGAACTCTCGAATGATGGCCATTCGCTGGTATTCGTGGAGCTTTCCAACGGGCAGGGGCGGAATTCCGCGATCTATCTGAGAAAGACGGATGGGTCTCCCGCAGTACAACTCGGCTATGGGAATCGGCCATCGCTCTCGCCGGACGGCAAGTGGGTGGCGTGCATCCATCACGAACTCGATCGCTCCTCGCTGATGTTGCTTCCCACTGGGCCCGGGGAGTCGCAGTTTCCGAAGATCGATGGCATCCACATCGACGGCGTGGAATGGTTCCCTGATAACAAGCGGATTCTCTTTACTGGCAATGAAACTGGTCGCCCAATACGTACCTGGATCTACGATCCGGAGTCGAAGAACGCAACGCCGGTGACGCCGGAAGGTACGCGAGGGATTCGGGTGTCGCCGGATGGGCATTGGTTCATCACCGTGGATTCACATAAGCTGCTGATGACGCCGGTCGGAGGTGGAGAATCAAAGACAGTTATGGATCTGCAGCCCGGTGAGAGTGTCGTGCGCTGGAGCGGTGACGGACGCTATTTGTTTCTGCAGCAGAAGGAAGCGGCGAGCATCAAGATCAGTCGTTTGGAGATTTCGACACACCGCAAGGAGCCCTGGTTGGTGGTGAAGGTTCCGGAGCCGGGAGCTGCTTTCTTTGGGCCGCTGGCACTGTCTGCGGATGGAAAGGCTTGCGCAACTACTTTCCAGCGGGATTTGGCGAATTTGTTTCTGGTGCGGGGGCTGAAGTAAGCGGAGACCGCTAGACACTTGGAGACGAGATCTCCATCAGGCCGCAACATCAGAAACCAAAACTGGATTTCTCCATCCGCCCATATCTTTAGCCAGCGACTCAGATTCAGGTGGGCCCCAGGAACCCGCCTCGTAGAAATACAAGGGGAGAGTCGTATCGAGAACATTCTCGACAACTTGCCACGAAGCTTCTACCGCATCCTCCCTCACGAACAAGAGCGCGTCGCCATTCATCGCATCTGTCAGTAACCGACCATAAGCATCTATTTCGTCACCCGGAACATTCTTTACCGCGCTTAACTCTGTAACCATGGCGGTCATCTTTTTTCCCGGGCGCTTGATGCGCACACCGGCGGCAATCGACACGTCCGGGCCAAGGGTGAAACGAAAATAGTTCTGCTCATTCGGTGGGACTCGTCCCAAAGGCGGACGCTTGAGCCTAACCACTACTTCAGTAAATGTTGCATTTAGACACTTCCCAGCTCGAATCAGAAATGGAACTCCCGCCCAGCGCCAGGAATCAACCTCAAAGCGAATGGCAGCGAAAGTTTCCGTACGGGAGGCAGGCTGCACTCCTTGCTCACTCCGATAGGTCAGAAATTGTCCCCGGACCAGATTCTCAGGCTTTACAGGCGGGATGTTGCGGAACACTTTTACTTGCTCATCCCGGACTGACTCTGGGTACATGGAGGTAGGAGGTTCCATCGCAATGAGTGCCACCACCTGCAACAGATGATTTTGGATGACGTCGCGAATTGCACCTGTTTCCTCGTAGAATTTGCCCCGCCCAGAGACGCCGAAGTCTTCGGCCATAGTGATTTGAACGCTTTCGATGTAGTTGCGATTCCAGATAGGCTCGAAATACGTATTCGCAAATCGAAAGAACAACAGGTTGGAAACCGCTTCTTTTCCAAGATAGTGATCGATCCTGAAAATACTGGGTTCCGCAAAAACTCCGTGCAAAATCTCGTTGAGCTTTATCGCGGAGTCTGTATCGCGTCCAAACGGCTTTTCGACAATGAGTCGCGCACCGCGAGAACACCCCGACTTCTTTAGTTGCTCAACCACCAGTCCGAACATACTGGGAGGAATCGCAAGATAGTGGATCGGTCGAGAGGCGTCACCCAGTTCCTTGCGGAGTTGCGCGAAAGTCGAAGGCGCAGCGTAGTCACCATCAATGTAGCGGAGTTGTTGAGTCAGCCTGGCGAATGCTGCCTCGTCGATCCCTCCCCCATGGGTCCGGATGCTTTCATTCGCACGCTGAAGCAGCTTCTCCAGATTCCACCCTGACTTGGCTATTCCGATCACGGGGCACTGAAGTGTTCCGCGACGCATCATGTTGTGCAGAGCGGGGAAGATTTTCTTATAAGCCAAGTCTCCAGTAGCGCCGAAGAACACGAAGGCGTCGGACGCCTTGGCATCCGGATGCTTGAGTTCCCAGGGATTGTCTGTCGCCATCGAATGAGGCATATGTCTCGCCAAAATGCTGGTTTCAGGGTGGTCGCGATTCCATCGATCGCAACCGGTTTGGCCCTTGGGAGAAGAGTAACTCTGCCGATGTGAGTAGGACCCTGTCTCCATTGACAGGGATATCACTCCAGAAAGAGTGGAAGCCGGTCCGCCGAGCACGGGCTGGCGCTTGGGCATCGCCACGTCCAAGCAGAGTGTTCATGCCTGATAACGTCAGTTGACATTAACTTCCGGTTTTCCCGTAATCCACAAGCCTTAGACGATCTCCCTGCTGGCCCTGAGATTGAAAGGCCTCCAAAGCATCGGCCACGGAGGTGAACCGATCAATTCCGCCGAGCCGCCCATCTACTCCTTCCCCGCGGAGCCTCTCGCGCACCGATGACCGCGTTTCGACGGCCTGAAACCGCGCACCAGAACTGGTCAGTTCTTCGGCCAGACTCGCCAGCATGTGCGCGCTGTGCATGTCCACGTGGGGCGCAGCGGAAAGGTCCAGTATGACGAGCTTGGGCGGCATAGCCTCAGCGTGCACCCTATCCAGAATCGTGTCGCGCACATGATCCATGTTGAAGTAGACAAGACCCGACTCAGGCCGGAAGATCAGCACGCCGGGGGTCATCTCGTTCTCGGGATTCCGCTCGCGATCGGAAAAGCGCTTCGTGCCAGGAATGCGCCCGAGAACGGCGACATGCGGTCGGGATGCGCGACGGATCAATATCACCAGCGAGATGATCGTGCCGATCATCACACCGCGTAGCAGACCCTGTCCCAGCACGCCGACCGTGGCTGCCATCGCCACGATGAACTCGGGACGGTCGCTGCGCCAAAGTTGTTTGAGGGTGGAAACTTTGAAAAGGCCTGCGACCGCGACCAATACAACGGCCGCCAAAACGGGCTGGGGGAGCGCACGAAGCAGGTGCGAGAAGAACAGCACCACCATCAACATGATTCCCGCCGCGATGCCCCCCGACAGCGGCGTATGTGCCCCCCCACCTTCGTTAACGAGCGATTGCGACATCCCACCACTGACCGGGAATCCGCGACCCAACCCCGCTGCGAGGTTGGACCCGGCGAGCGCAAGGAATTCTTGGTTTGCATCCAGCCGCCCCCCATGCTTCGCGGCGAAGGTTCGGCCAATAGCCGCCGTTTCCACCGCGGCGAGCAGAAAGCATGCGAAGGCCAGGGGCAGCAACTCGTTGGCATCGGCCCAGTGAATCGCGGGGAAGCCGATCGCCGGCAACCCTTTGGGCACTGCACCCAGCAACTTCACGCCGCGCGCGTCCAGGCCAAGCAGGCCTGACGCCACAATCCCGCCCACCACGACCAACAACGCTACAGGCTTGTTCTTGAGAAAGATCTTCCCGAGCACGAGTACTGCCAGCGCAGCGCATCCAATCGTAAGTGAAGCGCTGTTGCTCTCGCCAAGGTGCCGGAGAAAGTACCCGCTGTTCTGCCAGAAATTGCCATGTGCTCCGTGGATGCCCAATAACTTAGGCAATTGCGTGCTGGCCAAGAAGAGTGCCACTCCGCACTTGAAACCCACCATCACGCTCTCGGAGATGAAGTTTACGATCGAGCCGGCCTTGACCAGCCATGCGATGAAGGCGATGAGCGCCACGAGCAAAGCCGTCCCCGCCGCCAGCGCACTGAACCGGGTGGTGTCGCCTCCAGAAATTTCGCCTAGCGATGCGCCCACGAGCAGGGATATGGCGGAAGTGACCGTGATGACGGTGTATCGCGAACTGCAAAACAGCCAAAAGACGAGCCCGCCAAACAAGCACGCATAAAGGCCCGCTTCAGGAGGCAGGTTGGCCAGCGAAGCATCGCCTAACCCCGCGGGCAAAAGGTATGCGGCGAGTGTGATGCCGGCGACAACATCACCGCGCAGCCAGGTTCTGTCGTAGCTCCTAAGCCATTCGCGGGCGGGAAGTCGAAAATTCATATCTGTTGGGTCCGGCCTCTTCGGCCGTTGTCTGCAACAACTTTGCCTTGTTGATACGAAGTATCAAGCGTTGCGTTGTCAGGAAGGCATAGCTTAACCCTCGTATTTGAAGGCCGCACTAACGAACCGTTTCCCTTTAGAGTCGCTACGTTCTGAATCTCACAGGCAATAAGTGGCAGCAACGGACACCCTAGAGCATTGATAGGCGGACACGTGGAACATCAAAGCCCTCGCTGCAAATACCGTCTGCGATTTCGCTCCGCACTACCAGACAAACCCTTCAGGGAAGGTACACCGCGGCCATGAAGCGGAGAGCTGTTAAAACGGACAGCACCCACAATGCCCAACTGTTCAGAAATCCTGATTTCGCTCGAATCGGACGGCACGGGTTTTGATTTCATGAAGTCATCGGCCTCCTTGAGCTGAGTAGACTTGGTGGTGCAACCCGACCAAGGGCTCAGTAAGGAGACCGACGATGTTAATTATAGGCTGCGATTATCACCCGAGCATGCAGCAGATCGCTTGGGTGGACAAGGAAACAGGAGAATGCGGAGAACGGCGGCTGCTGCATCGCTCTGAGGCTGAGGAGTTCTATCGCCAGATAAAGGAGAAACAGGTACGTGTGGGAATCGAGGCCACGGGACACTCGCGCTGGTTCGAGCGCATGGTGGCCGAGCTCAACTTTGAATTGTGGATAGGCGATCCGGCGGAGATCCGAGCCAAGCGTGTGCGCAAGCAGAGGAATGATCGGTTCGATGCCCAACACATACTGAAGTTGATGCTGGAAGGAACCTTTCCTCGCATCTGGGTGCCCACTGCGGAGAATCGGGATCTACGACAGCTGGTGTGGCACCGGCATCGCCTGGTGGGGATGCGAACTCGAGTCATGAATCAGCTCCAGGCCGTAGCCATGAACGAAGGCATACGACGCAAAAAGAGGCTGTGGAGTGAGAAGGGCCGGAAAGAGCTGGAGTCGCTGTCGCTGATGCCCTGGACAACTCGACGCCGGCAAGAATTATTGCAGTTACTGGACCAGCTCGATCCCAACGTCGACCCACTGAGCCAGGCGATCGAGCAAGAAGCCGAGCGCATGCCGGAAGTGAAATTACTCATGACACACCCGGGAGTTGGGCCGATTACGGCGCTGGCTTTCGTGTTGGTCCTCGGTACGCCGGAACGGTTTGGTTGCGGCAAGCAGGTGGCTAGCTATCTGGGACTGATTCCTTGCGAGGAGTCCAGTTCGGAACACTGGCGACTCGGTCACATTACGAAACAAGGCAATAAGCTGCTGCGCTTTTTACTCGGCCAGTCGGCGCAAAGCGCGGCTCGTTGTGAGGAACAGTGGCACCGACAATATGCGCATCTGAGTATGCGGCGCAACAAACTTATCGCCAAAGTGGCTCTGGCAAGAAAACTAGCCGTGCGGCTGTTTTGGATGTGGCGCAGAGGATGGGATTATCAGCAGCTGAAGAAGTTCGGTTCGCACGCGGGATAGCTCGGTACGCTCAATGGTGTGCAGTAAATCACCGACGTTTTGATTTGGGCGTCCCGCTCCCTCAAACGGGGAGTCTGAATTTTTTAATCATGGTCGAAGTTGTGGGCCGAATAGATGGTTGGGTCGGACTGAATTAGTTCAGACCCTGAAGATTACCAGCGAGCCTTTTGGTCGAGGCGGCAATTGCAAAAGTTTAGGAAAGCGCGAACAGGTGTGTTTCAGGGTTATTCGATTCCTCTCCACACTGAGGAAACAGAACCCAAGAAACAAAACCCTGCAACTATGGAACGAAGCTCAACTGAACTTCGTTTCGCCTCGTTCTCGCGCTCGATTGTGAGAGATCCTGGGAGGCTGTCAAGGGTCGAGATGAACGCCTTGAGGGCGCCCTTGACAGCCTCCCAGGATCTAACGGTGACGTGTGCAAATTTTCTGCTTGACGAGGCAGATGACTTCATAGATGAGCGTAATCGAGATTTTTCGCCAGTCAATCAATCCCAGCACCCTACAAGCGTTGTCATTCACAAATCCACTTCTTATCTTTTCGGTATCTGAGGTGAAATTGTCCTGCGAGATGGAGTGCGCCGAAGTCCACCTCATATTTCCCTGAAACGCGTTTGTCGTTTGGATTCCCCTTGTCCAGCCATATTCTTGCGCGAGCGGCCGATTCGCATTTTCGTTCCGGTGTGCATCGTTCGGCGAAGACGTTTTCCCAAGTCTCTTGCGGACGATAAGTGCTCCATGTGAATTGTTGTCGCAAGTTCAAGTTGAGTTTCTCGCCCGAGGACAGGCCGTCGACATCTGAGAGATAAAATGAGGCCCCGTCGCAATGTGGGGAGAACCAGCCCGAAGCACCATTTGCGCCCCAGAGCAGCGCGGTGCAGGTCAGAACAACAACCAGATAAACGGATAATCGAATGCGTGCAGACATTGAGCGTTTGCGCAATTGTATCGAAGGGTTGCCGCTAACAGGCGATTCCGCTAAATGCCAGTCCGTAACGCCGACTGCAACGCAGTATCAACTAGGCAAAAAAGAAGATGGGTGGCAGCCTTGGAAAGGGACTATACATCAAATCGCTCTGTGCTCTCAGGCAATCCACCAATCGGACGATGGATGACAGCGATTGCCATATTCGTCCTGGTGATCGTGCTGATCACTTTGGCTGAACTGAGCAAGAAGCCTTTGCTACAAAAACAAGTCCCACTACACCCTTCCACTTTGATCACCCCACCCGCTCCGCTGAGCACGAATTGGGATTGCAGTCCAAATCTTCATTCCGAGACTCTACCTCAACCGCTCCCGTAGTTCCCAGATTGCTAAGTGTTGTAATCAGTTCGAAAACGCTCAAAATACCCCGGCAGGCATTTTGAGATGGGGTGAGAAGGTCGATCCCCGATCACGGATCGCGCTAAGCTACCGGTGATCAAAGCACTCGCAGTGCAATCCCGAAGGATAAGGAGATCGACCCTTGAAGAAGAATACCA
>Ga0070716_100001451_pt1 | contig 10549 bp, 9 predicted proteins | sample LARL112metaG_FD_71395 | JGI IMG/M metagenome (GOLD analysis project Ga0070716, IMG submission 71395) | Corn, switchgrass and miscanthus rhizosphere microbial communities from Kellogg Biological Station, Michigan, USA - LAR L11-2 metaG | ecosystem: Host-associated > Plants > Roots > Rhizosphere ... | reverse complement strand
GTGGCGATGCCGCCGGCGGCGATCACCGGCACCTCGACGGCCGCGACGACCTGCCGGAGCAGCGTGGCCAACGGCGTCGTGCCCCGCACATGGCCACCGGCCTCGATCCCCTGGGCGATCACCGCGTCGCAGCCGGCGTCGACGGCGGCCAACGCCTCATCGAGCGAGCCGACCTGCCAGAAGGCGACGGCGCCGCCGGCATGGATGCGGTCCACTACGGCGGCGTCAGGATCACCCCAGGACACATCCACGACGCGTGCGCGACGGGCCGCCAGCTCGAGCTCCCTGGTTCTCGCCGGCAGGTCGAAGGCAAAGAACCCGACACCGACCGGCCGCTCCGTGCGCTCCTGGACCCAGCTCAACTGCTCATCGACAGGCATCGGGAAGGTCGATGAGAGCATCCCCAGCCCGCCGGCCTGGCTCACCGCGGCGGCCAGCTCCGGCGTACCGGTGCCACCGCCCATCACCGCCAGCTGGATCGGCACCCGGCATCCGACCAGCCTCGTGAACGCAGTCGCGAACTCCGCAGCCACCCTCGCGAAACTACCAGCAGGACGATACGCACGCTCAGGTCATCAAGGACATTCCCAGCCGGGCATGTCCTGCCACCTGGATCGTTCCTTCGGCACGCGTCACAGTGACCACCACCGTGAGACGGGCCCGCGTACGGATCGGCAGCTCTTCGCGCGTCTACCGCCGGGTTGTGCGGACCTCGCTCTGCGATCGGCAGCGAGTGAGGTGCGCGAGGGCATCAGCCAGAGCTATTTCCCCGATTCCTTCAGCTCGGTGTCCAGCTTCATCATCAGATCGTGCATGCCGGCGATCCACTCCGGCCGCCTGTCCTGGATGGCGGCGCTGAGACCGCCGAACATCATGATCATGTACTTCATGGCGTGCTCCTTCCTGCCGCGCCCGGGCGGGCGCTCGGCTCCTGGTCGGAGCCGCCAGCCAGTCCCGGACATCCCAGCAGGTGTTCTGCGGGCCCGGGCAGGATTTACGGCCTTCCCGGCGAAGCCGTCGATGCGCCAGCAGGAGACCGCGCCGACCGCGACTACCAGTTGACCATGCGTCGCAGGTCATCGCGGCGCTAGGTGACCGGGAAGGATGTGCGGGCGCAAGATGTCGATGGCGCGGTCGACATCTGCCTCGCTGGTGGAGATGTGGAAGGACCGGCGGAGGCGGCCAGCGCGGGCCGATCCGGCGATACGCGCGGCGGCCATGGCGGCCGGGGTGCCGTCGTCGACGGCTAGGGAGACGATCGCGGAGTTCCCTGGTTCGAGGTCGACCCCGGGACCTCGCGGCCGCCTACACCCCGGGTACCAATCTCGAGCGGACCGGGCAGAATCTGCACCAGGCGCTCCCCACTTGGAGGCCCGGCTCCTGCGACGGCTCCAGCAACCCATTCCGGGCGTTCGGGTACTACAGAACGATCCATCGGTACGTGCTCACCGACCTGCCTGTCGGTCACAACCAGCGTGCATATCGGCGGCTACGTGCGATCACCACGACGGTCGCCGCGATCAGCCGGGCCCTCCCCCGCCCTCACCAATATCCGTGCGCCGGCTGAGCGAGGCGCTGCGCTCGGTCGCGGACGATACGTCGGCCGGCGTCGCGCCGGCCGACGGTGGCGAACTGCCGCCGGACATCGAACTCCAGCAGGTCACCAACGCCGTCCGGTCGGTACTCGCCGTGCTCACACCCGGCGAAGCCCGCCGCACAGCCCTGAGGTACCCCGCCAAGGCGATACACTCATCGTGCAAAACGGGCTGTAGCGCAGCTTGGCTAGCGCGCGTGCTTTGGGTGCACGAGGTCGCGGGTTCGAGTCCCGCCAGCCCGACCGGTTACTGTTGCTGCTTCTCAGGCAACGGCGTGCCCGGGTCATCCAGCGCGACCTGGAACAGGTACGCGGTCGCCAGGCTCCGGTACGGCCGCCACGGTTCGGCGATCTGCAGCACCTCCTGCTGGCTCGGCAGGTGGCCGAGCCGATAGGCGCGCTGGATGGCCTTGCGGAGCGCGAGGTCGCCGGGCAGCACGACGTCGGCGCGGTCGAACGCGATGATCAGCATGCCGTGCACCGTCCACGGGCCGATGCCGGAGATGGTCGTGAGGCGGTCGATGATCTCCTGGTCGGACATGGCCTGCAGCGCCTCGTCGCTCAGCGAGCCGTCGGCGTACTGTGCGGCCACCGCGCGCAGCGTCGCCGCCTTCCGGCGGGACAGCCCGGTCTTCTGCAGATCGGCGGGGTCGGCGGCCAGCAGCGCGGCCGGGGATGGCAGCTGCCCGCCGAACAGGTCCTGGATCCGGCCCAGGATGCTCGCGGCGGACCGCACCGACAGCTGCTGCCCGGTCACCATGAAGATCAGGGCGCCGAAGGAGCCCATGACCGGCAGCTCGCGCAGCCAGCCGCGCGGATCGAAGTCGGCGTGCTGGTCGAGGACCCGGGCGAGCACGGGATCCGCCTCGCGCAGGTGGGCGAGCGCGAGGTTCAGCTCGCTCGTTTCGCTGTCCATCCAGACTCCTTTCAGGCCGGGGCGGGCTGGCGGGCCGCGTCGCCGCGCGCGCCGGACTCGCCGCCGCGGACGAGCACCGAGAGCACCGACCGGACGGCATCGGTGACCGGCATGAGGGTGGGATCGTCCGGCAGCTCGCCGGATATGGCGGGCGGCGTCCCCGCGTTGATGGCGTCCGCGACCGCGCGCAGCGTCTCGGTCAGCTGATGAACCGCGCTGGCGTCGGGCGGCGCCGTGCCGCGGCCGATGGCCACGACCAGGCCGGTCGTCGCGTCCATCACTTCCTCTAGGCCAACTTCGGCGGGCCACCAGGCCGCGGCGCGGCGGCTGACCGGCGCCGGCTCCGACATGGTTCGCTGGAACTCCACACGCAGGTTGGACAGGGCACGGGACGCCTGCCGGCGCAGCCCTGACCGCCGGGCAGGTCCGGCGTCCCCCGCGGTGGCCGTCGCGAGCGATGACGTGACCTGAGGGGGACCCGAGTCCCAGGCGGTCACCAGCGATTCGTCCATGTAGGCGGCCACGGCCCGCAGCGTGTCGGCGAACTGCCGCGGCAGGTGCGCGGACCACGCGGATGGCCAGGGCGCGTAGCCGATCAGCAGCACGATCGCGCAGGCGATCAGCGTGTCGAGAAGCCGCTCCTCGGCGAGCCGCCAGCCGCCGGGGCTGAGCAGGTCGATGAGCAGCACGACGAACGGGGTAAGGAACGTCGCGCTGAGCCCGAAGCTGCGGCTCTTGCCGTACGGCAGCAGCGCCGCGAGCACGCCGAACGGCAGCAGCAGCCACGGCCCGTACGGCACCAGCGCGATGATCGCCGCGCCGAGCACCGCGCCGATGATCGTGCCGACGCCGCGCTGCACGGCGCGGCTGAACACCGACCCGTAATCGGGCTTGAGGATGATCGCGACCGTGAGGACCACCCAGTACGACCGCTGGATCGGAAGCACCTCGCTGAACACGGCGGCCACGCCCGTGCAGATCATCAGCCGGACGGTGAACTCCCAGGCGATGCGGCCGCCGATGAGCTGGTCGAGCAAGCGTGCCGCGTGCTCGCGCACCCGGTCGCGCAGCCCCGGCTGCCGCGCCGCCGGAGCGGGCGGCGGCGTCGAGCTCCCCGAGATGCAGCGAGCCAGCGCGACCATCGCTTCGCGCAGCGCGAGCGCGCCAGGCGAGGACGACCACGGCGGCGGGATGAACGACGGCGCGGTCTCGTCCAGGCGCAGCGTGAGCACCTCGTCGGCGAGCCGGTCGATGGTGTCGGTGACCCACGGCGGCGGCCGCTCGCCGGAACCGCGCAGCGCGGTGGCGGCCTCTACCATCTGGTGGCTGAGGTTGAGGATCGCCATCAGCCGCATGTCCAGCTCGTTACGGCCGCTGGCCACCGACCGGCCGGTCAGCAGCGTGTCGTACGCCGTGTTCAGGGCGGTGGTCACCGCGCGGCGCGTGTTCACGACCTCGGGCGTGCCGATCGCCCGCAGGCCGTCGGCGATGGCGTGGTAAACGCCGGCGACGGCACGCTGTTCCGCGCCCCGAGGGGACAACAGCCAGGCCGGCATGATCAGCGCCAGGCCCCATACCGCCCCGCCGATGAACCCGAGCGCGGTGTACCACCACGGGCGCAGCGCACCCAGCGGCCCGAGGCAGAGTGCGCTGTAGATCAGCAGCTGCAGCCCGGTGGCCGAGCCGACGGCGCCAAGCCGCGCCAGGATCGCCGACACGCCGGCGATCACGACGAGGGCGATCACCGCAATCCAGCCGCGGCCGTGGATCACTGAGCCTATGGTCAGCCCCACCGCGCCGCCGAAGACGGCGGCGGTCCCTACCCGCCGGATCCGGGCCCGGAACGGGCCGCCCTGATCGATCATGACGCTGAGCAGGCCGCCCATGGCGGTCAGCAGGGCGATCTCCCGCCGTCCGGTGATGAAACCTGCCGCGAGCGGCACCCAGATCGCGAACACGGCCCGGATCATTTCCCGCCAGGGAATGGGCGTCTTCTTCGGCCCCATCACGTCAGCCAGCCAGTCGGGCACGGCCTCCGATAGCCAGTCGGGGACCGGCAGCTGCCCGCCGGATGAGCCTCTCACAACAGAACTTTTACCCTTACCCGGCGGCCATGCGGGAGCAGGGGGCGCTGTACGTTCGGGATATCTGCGATCAGAAGGAGAGGCTCAATGGAGTACCGGCAGCTCGGGCACAGCGGACTGCGGATCTCGGCGCTGACGCTTGGCACGATGACGTTCGGCGGGCGCGGCGGGTTCAGCGCGGTCGGGGCGACCGACGTCGACGGCGCGCGACGGCAGGTCGACATATGCCTGGACGCCGGGGTGAACCTGATCGACACCGCCGACGTGTACTCCGGCGGGCTCGCCGAGGAGATCACCGGCGAGGTGATCAAGGGCCGCCGCGACACGCTGCTGCTGTCCACCAAGGTGCGGATGACGATGGGCGACGGCCCGAACGACGCCGGCTTGTCCCGGCAGCACATCATCGCCGGGTGCGAGGCGAGCCTGCGCCGCCTGGCCACCGACCACATCGACATCTACCACGTGCACGAATGGGACGGGCAGACCCGGCTCGAGGAGACGCTGTCCGCGCTGAACTCGCTGGTATCGGCGGGCAAGGTGCGCTATCTGGCGGCGTCGAACTACGCGGGCTGGCAGCTCATGAAGGCGCTCGCGGTCGCGGACAGCCACGGGTTCGAGCGGTTCGCCGCGCAGCAGGTCTACTACTCCCTCGAGGCCAGGGACGCCGAGTACGAGCTCGTCCCGCTGGCGGTCGACCAGGGGCTCGGCATCCTGGTGTGGTCGCCGCTGGCCGGCGGGCTGCTGTCCGGCAAGTACCGGCGTGACGGTTCTCCTGAGAGCGGCACGCGGCAGGTTTCCGGCACGTGGAACGAGCCGCCGGTCCGGACCAGGGAGAAGCTCTACGACACGGTCGAGATACTCGTCGACATCGCCGGCGCGCACGGGGCGTCGCCTGCCCAGGTCGCGCTGGCCTGGCTGCTCGGCCGGCCGGCCGTGACGTCGGTGATCATCGGGGCGCGCACCGACGAGCAGCTCATTGACAACCTGGGCGCGGCGTCGCTGCTGCTCAGCGCGGACGAGCGAGCGGCGCTCGACAAGGTGAGCGCGCCGGAGCTGATCTACCCGTACTGGCATCAGCTCAACACGGCCGCCGACCGTCTCGGCCCCGCCGACCTGGCGCTGCTCGCGCAGCACCTGCCTGGCGACGAGTAGCCCGCACCCGCGCTGGCGGCTTCCCTAGATATCAGGGCATTCCGGTCTTGTCACCGGGCCGCGCGGCGGGGCTCTCGTGCTGTAGAAAAAGGGGCCATGACAATCCTCCTGCGGATCCTCGTGTCCGCGGCGGCGCTCGGCGTCGCGGCCTGGGTGGTCCCCGGAATCGTCGTATCGGGAGACAGCGACACGTCGAGGGCCGGGACGCTGCTGGTCGTCGCGATCATCTTCGGCATCATCAACATGGTCCTCAAGCCGATCATCAAGACGATCGGCTGCGCGTTCTACGTGCTGACACTCGGTCTCGTCGCCGTGGTCGTCAACGGGCTGCTGCTGTGGCTCGCCAGCTGGGTGGCGGGCCAGCTCAAGCTGCCGTTCCACGTCACCGGCTTCGTGGCCGCCCTGGAGGGCGCACTCATCGTCGCCGTGGTCAGCTGGGCGCTGCACCTGGTGATCCCCGACAGGTGGGACGGCAAGCGCTGACGCCTGCCAGGCCCGCGAGGCCATAGACTTATCCGCCGTACACTTTCTCTGCGCACGTTCCGCGCAGTTACCGTCCACGTCCCTGGAGTCACGCCGCCGTGAAGACCGCCGTCGAAGAGCTGAGCCCGACCCGGGTCCGGCTGAGCGTCGAAGTTTCCTTTGAGGAACTCAAGCCGAGCCTGGACAAGGCTTACCGTGAGGTGTCGCGGCAGGTGCGCATCCCAGGCTTCCGTCCCGGTCGCGTCCCGCCGCAGGTCATCGACATGCGGGTCGGCCGCGGCGCGGTGCTGTCCGAGGCGGTCAACGACGCGCTGCCCGAGCTTTACAGCAAGGCGGTGGAGGAGGCCGAGGTGTTCACCCTCGGCCAGCCGGACGTCGACATCACCCAGCTGGAAGACGGCAAGGAGCTGACGTTCACGGCCGAGGTCGAAGTGCGGCCCAAGTTCGAGCTGCCCGACCTGTCCGAGCTGTCCGTCACCGTGGAGAACGCCGAGGTCACCCCCGACGACGTGGAGGAGTACCTCTCGTCGCTGCGGGAGCGGTTCGCGTCGCTCAAGACCGCCCAGCGCCCGGCGGAGAACGGCGACTACGTCACCATCGACCTGTCGGCGTCGGTGGACGGCGAGCCTGTCGAGGACGCGCAGGCGAGCGGGCTGTCCTACGAGATCGGCAGCGGGACGATGCTCGAGGGCCTGGACGAGGCGCTTGCCGGCATGTCCGCGGGCGATTCGTCGACCTTCACCAGCGAGCTGGCGGGCGGCGACGCCGCCGGCCAGCAGGCCGACGTCACGGTGACCGTGCAGAGCGTCAAGGTCAAGGAACTTCCCGAGCTGGACGACGACTTCGCGCAGCTGGCGAGCGAGTTCGACACCCTTGGCGAGCTGCGTGCCGACACCCGCCGCCAGCTCGAGCGGGTCAAGCGGCTGCGGCAGGCCACCCAGGCGCGGGACCGCGCTGTCGACGCGCTCGTGGACAGCGTGGACATCCCGCTGCCCGAGAAGTACGTCGAGCACGAGATGGAGCACGCCCGCGAGTCGGTGGACAACCAGCTGGCGCAGCTCCGCATGCCGCTCGCCGACTACCTGGAGAGCAGGGAGCAGACGGAGGAGGCGTTCAACGCCGAGCTCCTCGAGCAGTCGCAGCGTTCCGTCAAGGTGGGCTTCATCCTTGACGAGGTGTCCCGCACCGAGGAACTCTCGGTGAACCAGGCCGAGCTGTCGTACTTCGTCGCCGACCAGGCACAGCGGATGGGCGTCGGGCCTGAGGTGCTGGCCAGGCAGCTGTCGGAGTCCGGGCAGATCGGCGCGGCGGTGACCGAGGTGCTGCGCGGCAAGGCCGCCACGCTCGTCGCCGAGCGGGTCAAGGTGACCGACGAGGCCGGCCGCGAGGTCGACGTCAAGGCCGAGATCGAGGCGCTCAACTCCGACGTGGACGGCATGCTCGCCGCCCAGGCCGCCGCCGAGGGCGAAGGCGACATCGACGTCGACGACCTCTCGGTCGACGTCGCGGGCACCATCGAGTCTCAGGCTGAGACCGATGAGGCGCCCGCGGACGAGGCCGACGAGGACACCGTCGACGAGGACACCGCCGACAAGGCCTAACCGGCGTGCGCCGGTAGCGAACAGCGGGCTCTGGCGGACCCGGTCACTCCGCGGTGGCGTTAATGTCCAATCATCGACACCGAAGTGATCGGAGCAGGTGACCTACGTGACACAGCCTCTGCTAGTTGAGCCATTTGCAAGGACGGCCACCCCTGACGCGCCCGTGATGCCAGGGGACTTGCTGTTCCAGCGTTTGCTGCGGAACCGGATCGTCTTTCTCGGCCAGCAGGTGGACGACGACATCGCCAACCGGATCTGCGCTGAGATCCTGCTGCTGTCTGCTGAAGACGACAGGCGCGACATCGCCATGTACATCAACTCGCCAGGCGGCTCGGTGTATGCCGGTATGGCGATCTACGACATCATGCAGTACGTGCCGAACGACGTGGCCACGTACGCGATGGGCATGGCCGCCTCGATGGGCCAGTTCCTGCTGACCGCGGGCGCCCGGGGCAAGCGCTACGCGCTGCCGCACGCCACGATCCTGATGCACCAGCCGTCCGGCGGCATCGGCGGCACGGCCTCGGACATCAGGATCCAGGCCGAGCAGATGCTCTACATCAAGCGCACGCTCTTCGAGCGCACCGCGTTCCACACCGGCCAGCCCATCGAGCAGATCGAGCTGGACGCGGACCGCGACCGCTGGTACACCGCCGACGAGGCCAAGGAGTACGGCTTCGTCGACCACGTTGTCCGCAGCGCGCTCGAGGTCCCCTCAGCGGGCCCCGTGTCCTGACACCCAGCCGAACCACGATTAGGAGACGACCGTGACCGACCTCAGCCGGCATCCGCAGTCGAGGTACGTGCTGCCGTCCTTCGTTGAGCGCACCTCGTACGGGATCAAGGAGATGAACCCGTACAACAAGCTCTTCGAGGAGCGGATCATCTTCCTCGGCGTCCAGATCGACGACGCGTCCGCGAACGACGTCATGGCCCAGCTGCTCACGCTGGAGGCCATCGACCCGGACCGCGAGATCACCATGTACATCAACTCGCCGGGCGGCTCGATGACGTCCATGATGGCGATCTACGACACCATGCAGTTCATTCAGCCCGACATCACCACCTGCTGCATCGGCCAGGCGGCCAGCGCGGCCGCGGTGCTGCTCGCGGCGGGCACCAAGGGCAAGCGCATGGCCCTGCCGAACTCCAGGATCCTGATCCACCAGCCCGCCACGGAAGGCGGCTACGGGCAGTCCAGCGACATGGAGATCCAGGCCAGGGAGATCCTCAGGATGCGCAGCGCGATGGAGGTCATCCTTGCCCGGCACAGCGGCAAGGACGAGGATGTCGTCAGGCGCGACATCGAGCGGGACAAGTTCCTGACGGCTGCGGACGCCAAGGAATACGGCCTGATCGACGAGGTGCTGACCATCCTCAAGAGGGGGTCGGAGCGCATCCCGGAGGTAGTGTCGCACTAAGCAAGGAGGGATACGGAGGATTTCACCTCTTCCCTCGCGGGCCGCTGAGGGGGTTTGATTGGTCCATCGGACCTCCCAAGGCGGTACCGTCATAGAGCAAGCGCATGACGGCATGGCGGGACATGCCCGTCGTGCCCGGCCCGGGGAACCGGGCCGCGGCCGGCGGCCCCATGTAAAGGAGAAACTGGGTGGCACGCATCGGTGACGGCGGCGACCTGCTGAAGTGCTCGTTCTGCGGAAAGAGCCAGAAGCAGGTCAAGAAGCTCATCGCCGGTCCAGGCGTGTACATCTGCGACGAGTGCATTGACCTCTGCAACGAGATCATCGAGGAAGAGCTCTCCGAGCCGTCCGAGTTCAAATGGGACAGCCTGCCGAAACCGCGCGAGATCTACGAGTTCCTCGACTCGTACGTGATCGGCCAGGACAAGGCCAAGAAGGCGCTCTCCGTCGCGGTGTACAACCACTACAAGCGCGTCCAGTCCGGCGGTGAGCGCCCGGGCAGCGATGACGTGGAGCTTGCCAAGTCCAACATCTTGCTGCTCGGCCCGACCGGCTCGGGCAAGACGCTGCTTGCCCAGACCCTCGCCAGGCTGCTCAACGTCCCGTTCGCGATCGCCGACGCCACCGCGCTCACCGAGGCGGGCTACGTCGGGGAGGATGTCGAGAACATCCTGCTCAAGCTGATCCAGGCGGCCGACTACGACGTCAAGAAGGCCGAGACGGGGATCATCTACATCGACGAGATCGACAAGATCGCCCGCAAGTCGGAAAACCCGTCCATCACCAGGGACGTGAGCGGCGAGGGCGTGCAGCAGGCGCTGCTGAAGATCCTGGAGGGCACCACCGCCAGCGTTCCCCCGCAGGGCGGCCGCAAGCACCCGCACCAGGAGTTCATCCAGATCGACACCACCAACGTGCTGTTCATCTGCGGTGGCGCGTTCGCCGGCCTGGAGAAGATCATCGAGCAGCGGTCCGGCAGCAACGGCATCGGCTTCAACGGCGTGCTGCGGGTCCGCAGCAAGCACGTCACCGAGGACGCCTTCGGCGAGGTGATGCCGGAGGACCTGCTCAAGTTCGGCATGATCCCTGAGTTCGTCGGCCGTCTCCCGGTCATCACCAGCGTGCACAACCTCGACCGTGAGGCGCTCATCCAGATCCTCACCGAGCCGCGCAACGCCTTCGTCAAGCAGTACAAGCGGCTGTTCGAGTTGGACGGCGTGGACCTCGAGTTCTCCCCGGACGCCATCGAGGCGATAGCGGACCAGGCGCTGCTGCGCGGCACCGGCGCCCGCGGCCTG
>Ga0070716_100001442_pt1 | contig 10572 bp, 6 predicted proteins | sample LARL112metaG_FD_71395 | JGI IMG/M metagenome (GOLD analysis project Ga0070716, IMG submission 71395) | Corn, switchgrass and miscanthus rhizosphere microbial communities from Kellogg Biological Station, Michigan, USA - LAR L11-2 metaG | ecosystem: Host-associated > Plants > Roots > Rhizosphere ... | reverse complement strand
TCCGGAGCTGATGGACGGCGGCAACGTCATGGCGCCACGCTTCGCGCTGTACGGACTAAACGGGGAGTGGGAGGTGGAGAACCACGGGATCGTGCCGGATTACGACGTCGATCTCGACCCGGCGGCGGTGCGACAGGGGCACGATCCGCAGCTCGAGAAGGCGGTGGAGGTGGTGCTGCAACTGATGAAGCAGCACCCCACGCCGCAGTATAAGCGGCCGCCCTATCCGAATTACCACGGACAGGATGGGTTGGGTGTAAAGGAGACGGCCGCGTCGCGGTGACGATCACCGACCCCCGGACGCCTTGTACAAGGCCGCGTATGCCGTGGCCGCGTCGATCCGGGCCTGCGCCAACCGGTCCTGAGCCTCGAGCTCGGTCCGCTCCGCGTCCAGCACCTGCAGAAAGTCCGTGATCCCTTCGCGGAACCGCAAGCGTGCCAGCTCGGCCGCGCGCTCGCTCGCGGCGCTCGCGTCCTGGAGCCGCTCCACCTGGAGGCGCGCCCCGCGATACCGCGCCAGGCTCGTTTCAATATCCTGCATCGCGGTGAGGACGACGCGACCGTATTGCGCACGGGCGGCGTCCTCGCGCGCCTGCGCCGCGTCCACCTCCGCCTTCACTCGGCCCAGGTTGAGGCCCGGCCAGGTGAGCACCGGCCCGACCACGTAGCGTAGCGTCCCGCGGTTGCCCACGGCACTGAACTCGGGCGCGGCATAGCCCAGGCTCCCTCCGATGGTGAGCCGCGGCAGGTAGCTCGCCTTGGCCGCCCCCACCAGCGCTCCCTGCGCGGCGGCGAACCGCTCGGCCGAGGCCACGTCCGGCCGGTAGCGCACCACCGCCTCCGGCGTCCCGATCGATGTCACCTCCGGAAGGCGTGGGAGCTGCCCGCTCTGCTCGAGCTCCCGGGCCACCACGGTGGGCGAGCGGCCCACGAGGGTACCGATGCGGTACTGGGCCGCCGCTACCTGGGCCTCGCGCGCGGGAATCGAGGCCAGCGTGGAGCTCAGCTGCGCCTGCGCCCGCTCGGTATCGAACGAGCTGCCGCGTCCCGCGTCGAGGCGCTGCTTCGTGAGGTCGAACGTGCGGCGCTGGTTCTCGGCGTTCTGCCGGGCCACCTCGAGCTGCTCTTGCGCTCCCCGCAGCTCGAAATAGGCGCGGGCCACCTCCGCGGTCAGGGTTACCTGCACGTCACGCAGGTCTTCCTGGGCCACGTCGGCCAAAGCGCTCCGCGCCTGGACGGTGTGGCGGATGCCGCCGAACACGTCCAAGTCCCAGGAAGCATTCGCGCCCGCGTCCCACACGTTCTGGTCCGGGAACACGCCGAATGCGCCGGGGAAGTTCGCGCTCGACAACCTCTGGCGGGAGTAACCGGCGGCGAGCGTCGCGGAGGGCGTCAGATCCAGCACGCTGCGAACCCGGTCCGAGCGGGCGGCGCTCACCCGGGCCTGCGCCGACCGCACATCCAGGTTGCTGCGCAGCACCTCGCCGACCAGGCGGGACAGCGTGGTATCACCCAGCTGCTCCCAGTATTCGGCCGAGACGGTGGGGCTGTCCTGAGTTCCCCCGCTCCCATCGGGAGCGGGGGCCAGGGCGTGAGCATCCCCGGTCCCTTCCCGGAACGACGCCGGCGGCTGAACTGCCGATGATCGATAGCCCGGAGCCGAGGCGCATCCGTACAGCGCTACGAACCCCAGGAGAAGTGCGCTACGCATGAGCTGCCTCCTGCACCAAGGCAGGTTCGAGAACGAGACTTTCGCTCGCCGCTTCTTCCGTCTCCGGACGGTGCTCGGCTGCGATGAACGAGTAGAACACGGGGACCACGAATAGGGTGAACAGCGTCCCCACCGTCATGCCCGCCACCAGCACGGTCCCGATGCTGTTGCGCGCCGCCGATCCCGGCCCGGTCGCGAACACCAGCGGCAGGTGCCCGAAGACGGTGGCCGCCGAGGTCATGAGCACGGGCCGGAGCCGGGTGAGCGATGCTTCGCGCAGCGCCGCGAGCTTCGCCATACCCTGCGACTGCAGCGTATTGGCGAACTGCACGATCAGGATGCCGTTTTTCGCGATCAGTCCCACCAGTGTGATCAACCCGACCTGGGAGTAAATGTTGATGGTGGTGAAATCGAGGTAGCTGAACACCAGCGCCCCGGAAATGGCGAGCGGCACAGAGCCCACCAGCACGATCAACGGGTCCCGGAAGCTCCTGAATTGCGCCGCGAGCACGAGATAGATCAGGATCACGGCGAAGCCCAGGGTCACGGTGAGCGCCGCCCCTTCGAGGCGGATCTGGCGCGATTCGCCGGCGTAGTCGAGCCCGACACCCGGGGCGGCGGCACCCGTCGCGGCGGTCTCCAGGACGCGCAGCCCCTCTTCCTTCGTGACGCCGGGCTTCACGCCGCCGAAGATGCGAACCGCGTTTCTCTGCTGAAACCGATTCAGGGTGCGCGGCGCGGTGCTCGACTCGATGTGCGTGAACGTCGACACCGGTACGAGACGACCGCTCGGCGTCTTGATCTTGAGATCGAGCAGCGGTCCCACCGTGGTGCGGCGGTCATCCCCGATCTGGGGGATGACCTTGTAGCTGCGGTCGTAATAGTTGAACCGGTTGACGTACGCGCCGCCCAGCAGCGTGCCGAGCTCGCGGCCCACGCTGGCGAGGTCGAGCCCCAGGTCGGCCACCTGGTCGCGATCGATCACGACTCGCGCTTCGGGCAGATCGATCTTCAAGTCGGTGTCGACGTACAGGAACTTGCCGCTCTGCCAGCCGGCGCCCAGCACGGCGCCCACCGTCTGCAGCATCTGCTCGGGCGGGATGTCGCTGGCGAGAATCAACTCCACGTCATACTGGCCCGGCGTCGGCAACGGGGGGTCGAGGCGGGGGAACACCTGCAATCCCGGCACCTGCGACACCGCGTAGTACACCTGACCGTACATCTGCTCCGTGGTCCGCTTCCGTTCCTTCCAGTTTTTCGCGACCATCCCGCCGAACCCGCCCCAATTGGCCGTCAGCGACCACATGAACTTGGCTTCGGGGAACGACGTGACGGCCTTCACCACCTGCAGCGACGCCTTGTTGGTCGCCTCGAGCGACGCGTCGGGCGAGGCCGCCATGAACAAGCTGATGTGGCTCTGGTCTTCGATGGGCGCCAATTCCCGCCGCGAGTTCTGATACAGCGGGACCGCCGCCAACATGACGAGCACCGCGGCCGCGACGATCGCCCAGCGCATTTCCAGGGCGCCGTCCAGCAGGCGCTCATAGCGCCGGCGCACCGCTTCGAAACCATGGTGCACCAGCTTGGTCAGCCGCCCCTCCCGCCCCGCTTCGTGCACGAACCGCGAGCTCATGACAGGGGACAGGGTCACTGCCACGAAACCCGACACTACGACGGCGGCCGCCAGGGTGATCGCGAACTCCAGGAACAGCGAGCCGGTGAGCCCGCCCTGGAACCCGATCGGCGTGTACACCGCCGCGAGCGTGATCGTCATCGCGATGATGGGGCCGACCAGCTCGCGCGCGCCGATGATCGCCGCCTGGATGCGCGTCTTCCCCTCGCGCACGTGCCGCTCGACGTTTTCGACCACGACGATGGCATCGTCCACCACTAATCCCACCGACAGCACGATCGCGAGGATGGTGAGGAGGTTGAGGCTGAAGCCGAAGGCGTACATGACGATGGCGGCGCCCACCAGCGACACCGGCATCGCCACCAGCGGCACGAAGGCCGTGCGCACCGATCCCATGAACAGGAACACCACCAGGCCCACGATCGCGATGGTCTCCATCAACGTCTTGGTGATCTCCTGCAGCGCGTCGGTCATGAACACCGTCGCGTCGTAGGCCATCTGCATGTCGATATCGCTGGGCAGCGTGGGCCGGATCCGGGCCATTTCGGCGTGGAGCCGCTTCGCCACGTCGATCTCGTTGCTGCCGGGGACGGGCCACACGCCGAGGTACACGGCCTCCTTGTCGCTGAACTTCGTGATGAAATCGGCCTCCTCCGAGCCGAGCTCCACTCGGGCCACGTCCGACAGCCGTACGAGCGCCCCATTGCGCTCGGCCACGACCAGATTCTTGAACTCCTCGGGCGTGCGCAGGTCGGTATTCGCCAGCAGGTTGACCTGCACTAAGTCGCCCTTAGTCTGCCCCACCGCGGCGAGGTAGTTGTTGCGCTGCAGCGCCGCGTGCACGTCGCCGGGCGCGAGATTGAGCGCGGCCAGACGGTCGGGGTCGATCCAGATTCGCATGGCGATGGGACGGCCACCCAGCACATCCACGCGCTGCACGCCCGCCAGCGTGGACAGCTGGGGCTGCATGTTGCGGCTGAGCCAATCGGTGAGCGCCGGAATCTCGCGCGCCGAAGAGGTGAAGCTCAGGTAGAAGGACGCGTACGGCCGATCGGCGCGCTGCACCTCCACCACCGGTGGCTCGGCCTCGGCGGGCAGCTCGGAGCGCACCTGCTGCAACCGCGCGGTGACTTCCGCCAAGGCGGCCGTGCTGTTGTGGTTCAGCTTCAAGTGCACGGTGATGGTCGAGACGCCGGCGCGGCTGGTGGATTCGACGTAGTCGACGCCCGAGATGGCCGACACGACGCGCTCGATCGGCGTCGTGAGAAAGCCACGGACGGTTTCGGCGCTGGCGCCGTAGTACACCGTCGTGATCAGCACCGACGAGCTCTGGATGTTCGGATACTGCTGCACCGGCAGCGTCGTGATCGCCCGCCAGCCGACGAGCACGATCACGAGGTTGACGACCACCGCGAGGACGGGATGCTTGATGAACGTATCGGTAAACGAGCGCATGAACGGTTTCCGATTAACGAGATGAGTCGCCCGCGACCCGCACAGACTCGCGTAGCTTGAAGGACCCCGAGGTAGCCACCTGCTGGCCGGGGGTGAGACCACTCAAAATCACGACTTCGTCCTCGAGTACCGGCCCGCTCTTCACCGACTGCACATGCGCGCGGCTCTTGCCGCTCGAGTCCGCGACGACCAGGAAGACGTGGTCGCCGCCGGGCCCCTTGCGGAGGGCGCTCACCGGAATCGCCACGACCGTCGTGGAGGGTCCGACGGGGACTTCGACCCGCACCGAGGCGCCGGGCGCCGGTGCGTGGCTCGTGATCCGGGCCCGCACCAGTGCGTTGCGGGTTGCCGGATCGACTCGCGCATCGACCGCGACGATCCGGGCCGTGATCGGACGGGAGTCGTTCGCCGCGAATACGGCGACGGGCTCGCCCGGGTGCAGCTCGGCCGCCACCGCCTGCGCCACCGTGAAGTCCACGTTGGCTGCGGCGTCGACCCCCTGCAGCGTGGTGAGCTCGGTGCCTTCGTTCAGGTACTGCCCGGGATGCACGTCGGAGATCCCCACACGGGCCTGGAACGGGGCGCGGATCGTCTTGCGCGCGATGATGGCGCGGGTGCGGGCGAGCTGCGCCAGTGCGACATCGCGCGCCGCGCGGGCCTGGTCCACTTCCTCCTGGGACGTGGCCCGGGCCTCTTGCAGGCGCTCGAGCCGTGCGAGGGTCGTCGCCGCAAGGTCGGCTTGAGCCGTCTCGGCCTGCAGCTCCGCCTCCTCCACGGACACGTCGAGGGCGACGAGTACCGTGCCGGCGTCCACGATGCGCCCGGGAGCGAGCGCCACCTGGCGGACCGTGCCCGGGAGCTCGTTGCGCAGGGTGATCGAGTTCAGCGCGAGGACCGTTCCAACCGACGTGGTCGTGGGGCGATACTGCCGTGCCCGGGCGACGGCCAGCGTGACTGATTCAATGGGCTCGGGCTGGCTCGCGGCCGCCGCATCGGCTTTCCGGGCGGAGGCGTGTTTCCAGGCCACGAGGCTACCGGCGGTGAGGGCGAGCGTTCCCAACAGGACGGCCGATCCCACCCAACCGCGACTGTTCATGACGAACGGACTGCGCATACGGAGTGATCTCCTTACTGTCTGATAAGAGTGAAGCCTTCTCTACTCTGCAGTAGACGCTCGGGCGATCCTCAAATCGACAGACTGCTCTCGACGTCCACGTTTCGTGACGGTCTCGACTAGGCGACAGTTTCAACAAGACCGCTCCCGACATCGCCCTATTGTCCACTAATGAACTATCGGGTCCGCGGGTTCCCGGGTGTCGATTCGGGGTTCCCCCGACCGACTATCTTGCGTTCAGAGCCGTGCCCAACGACGATGCGGGAGGAGCCATGAGGTACCTGTGCTTGATTTACTCGGATGACTCGCAGTGGCCCAAGATGCCGAAGGCCGAGCAGGACAAGTGGATAGCCGAGTACGGCGCGTTTACCGAAGGCATCAAGCAGAGCGGTCACTACGTGGGCTCGGAGCGGCTCGAGGCCGCTACCACCGCCAGCGTTGTCCGTCAGCGTAACGGGAAAGTCTCGATCACGGACGGGCCGTTCGTCGAGACGAAGGAAACGCTCGGCGGCTTCTTCATGATCACCGCCAAGGATCTCGACGAGGCCATCCAGGTTGCCTCGAGGATTCCCGGCGCGCGGCACGGTAGCGTCGAGGTCCGGCCGGTGATGGAGACCGGGCAGCCATGAAATACTTGTGCCTGGTCTACGGTGACGAGGACGACCTGCACACCGTGCCCGACAACGAGTGCCTGGCCTACGACGAAGCGCTCCGTCAGGGCGGTCGTTGCCTCGCGTCCGAAGCGCTCGAATCCTCCCGGACCGCCGCGACCGTACGGATGCGGAACGGCAAGGCGTCCGTCACCGACGGGCCGTTCGCCGAGAGCAAGGAGCAGCTGGCCGGGTTCTACCTGATCGAGGCCCGGGACCTGAACGAGGCCATTCAAGTGGCGTCGCGCATCCCGCCGGCGCGTGTGGGCAGCGTGGAAGTGAGGCCGATTCGACCGATACGGGAGTTGGCCAAGCAAGAGGACTGAGGGAGGCGTGGCGCCCGATGAGCGAGGACCCGGCCGATCGGATGCGCGCGACGGTAGACGCCGTCTACCGCGCCGAGTCGCGCCGCGTTCTCGCCACCCTGATCCGCCTGCTCGGCGACTTTGACCTTGCCGAGGAGGCTCTGCACGACGCCTTCGCCGCCGCGGTTGAGCGTTGGCCACGGGATGGTGTGCCCGCGAATCCCCGGGCCTGGCTCGTGTCGGCGGGTCGCTTCAAGGCCATCGACGGCTTGCGGCGGCGCGCGCGGTTCGATGCCTCCCTGGTGCAGCTCGCCGAGCGTCTCGACGTCGCAGCGGGGGACGCCGCGGTGAGCGACGAGGAAGGCGTAGCCGACGACCAGCTGCGGTTGATCTTCACCTGCTGCCATCCCGCCCTGCCGCCGGACGCCCAGATCGCGTTGACGTTGCGCGAGGTCTGCGGCCTCACCACCGAAGAGATCGCACGCGCCTTCCTCACGCAGGCGCCCACCCTGGCGCAGCGCATTGTGCGGGCGAAGGCCAAGATCCGGGACGCGCGCATCCCGTACGAGGTGCCGACGCGGGCCGACTTACCCGGCCGCCTGGATGCAGTGCTCCGGGTCATCTACCTCGTCTTCAACGAGGGCTACTCGGCTTCGTCGGGGCCGTCGCTCACCCGGCACGACGTTTCAGGCGAGGCCATCCGGCTCGGCCGGCTGGTGGTCGACCTGTTGCCCGAACCCGAAGCGGTCGGCCTGCTCGCCCTCATGTTGCTGCACGAGTCGCGACGCACGGCGCGCAGCTCAACGGCGGGCGAGTTGATTCTGCTAGACGAGCAGGACCGCACGCTCTGGAACCGCGAGCAGATCTCGGAAGGAGCAGTCCTGGTGGAACGGGCACTGTTGTCACGCCGCTTCGGCCCCTATACGCTCCAAGCCGCGATCGCGGCCGTCCACGCCGAGGCGGAGAGCGCCGCCGCAACGGACTGGGCCCAGATCGTCGCCCTGTACGACGTGTTGCTGAGGGCGGACCCGTCGCCGGTGGTCGAACTGAACCGCGCCGTGGCGGTGGCCATGCGGGATGGGCCGGAGGCAGGATTGGCCTTAATTGACGCGATCCTCGCCCGCGGCGACTTGACCGAGTACCATCTCGCCCACTCGGCGCGGGCCGACCTGTGCCGGCGCCTGGGGCGGACCGCGCAAGCCCGAGCTTCCTATGAACGCGCGCTGCGCCTCACGCGACAAGAGCCGGAGCGGCGGTTTTTGGAGCGACGGTTGGAGGCCTGCCGCTCGTGAAGTCGCTGGATGGGCGGAATATTGCCGCGGACGTGTGAGTCGCGGCGGTGTCGTAACGGTTCACTCCGCCCCCACCCCCTGCGCCTCCAACCCCATTTCCTCGAGGAAGGTCGACCCCCCGGCCTCCATCCCGAACCGCCGCTCGACCCGCGTCAGCACCAGCCGGTCCCGCGCCCGCGTCATCCCCACGTACAGGAGCCGCCGCGCCTCCTCGATCTCGGCCTGGCGATTCTCCTTGGTCTCGCGCAGCCCGGGAATCTGGTAATCCTCCACGCCCACGATGTACACGCGCGAAAACTCCAGGCCTTTGGTCGAATGCAGCGTGAGCAGGTTGACGCGGTCGGGCGCGACCTCGATACCGTCCGATGTGGAGAGCGCCACGCGCTCGAGCAGCCGGTCGATGCTGTCCTCGAGTGTCGGGGGTGAGGCTTCATCCATCAGCGCCCGCAGCCGGGCCACCGCGGCGGGGTACCGCTGCGCCGGATCGGGCTCGGCCCGGAGGCGCGTCATGAGCGCGCGCCCGCCGAGCCGCCGGATCACTTCGTCGACGGGAGGCGCCGGGTCGCCACCGGTCCGCTCTCGCTCCATCTCGTAGAATGCGAGCGCATCGCTGTATCGCCCCAGGGTGTAGAACTTCGCGAGCTTGAATAGCATTTCCCGCTCGCCGCTCTTCGCTCCTTGCTCCAGCGCCAGGGCAAGCCCGAGATAATCGAGCAGGTTGACCAGCACTGCCTTGCGTGCCCGAATGCCCCGCTGGCGCTCGAGCTCGCGATAGACTTTGGCCAGCGTGACCGCGTCGTCCAACGCGTGGTGCGCCCGGCCGGCGTCGATGCCGAACCGCAGAGCCAGGTCTTCCAGCTTGGCGCTGTCGCGCGAGAGCGAACGTACCAGCGGCAGGGTGTCATAGAACACCAGACTGTCCACCCCGTCCTGTCCGGCCGCCAGCCGGCGCAGCACCGGGATGTCGAAATGCTGCCCGTTGTGCGCGATGAGGACGTCGTCGCCAATGAAGGCGCGAAACTCAGGCCAGACCTCGGCAAAGGAGCGCGCTCCCCGCACATCCGCGTCGCTGTACCCGTGCACGTTGGTTGCACCGGGCGTAATCGGGCGATACGGCTTCACCAGGGTATGAAACCGATCAACGATTTCGCCCCCCACCACGCGCACCGCGCCAACTTCGACAACCTCGCAAACCTCCGCGTCCTTGTCCGTTGTTTCGAAGTCGAATGTGACGTAGCGATCCAGCGCCGTGTCGAGCGCCTTGGCGTGCAGCAACTGCAGCGCCTTGAACAGAGTCAGAGCGAGGCCGTGCTCACCGCCGTCCTCTCGTCTCAGAACCTCCTCAGGGTGGGTTAACCCCGGGGCGGCGCCCCGGGGTTTTAACGGCCCGGAAGCCTGTGAGGGCACGTGCCGTACGCCTGCGGCCGCCAGCATCCCGCGCAAGGCGATCTCGAGCCCTCCCTGTGGCTCGACCCCGATGTCCTGCTCCGCCGCAATCGCCGCCGCGAGCCGCTCGGCGAGCTGCACGGCCTCCGGGTTAGCGGCGGGATCGGTGAGCTCATCGTGCCGCTCCTCGAGGGCGTTGCGGTATGGCCCGACGCTCTGTGACAGGATCTCATCGACCAGTGGCGCCAGGGTGCGGTGCGAGCGGGCCAGGGCGCGGAGGTTCTCCACCTGAAACACGAGCCGCCACAGCTTCTTCGTGTCGGGGTCCTGCGCGGGCCGGCGCCGGGCGAGCGCGCGGATGGCCGCGAGAAAGTCGTCTTGTGTTCCCCCTCTCCACGAAGTGGAGAAGGGGTCAGGGGGTGACGAGAGGGCGAACGGGGGTGAGGCCATCACTTCTTGCAGGAAGTGCGCCGACAGCACGCAGCGCGCGAACGCCTCGAGCGCAACCGAGTCGCCGGGATCGCGCACGATCCGCAGCGCGGCCACCACATACCTGATGACGTCGTCCTCGACCAGCGAGCGGCCGCGCGCCAGCCGGCAGGGAATTCCCGCGCGGACGAGCCGTCCCTCGAGATACTCGCCGACCTTGTGCCGGCGGTACAGCACCGCGTAGTCGCCCCATCCCAGTCCGGCCGCCGCGCGGTCGGCGAGAATGTCCTCGAGCAGCCAGGAGGCTTCTTCTTCCTCATCGCGGAATGCGAACGCGCCCACTTCGTGCGCCGACTCCTGCTCTGCGCTGAGCTGCTTCTCGAACAGCTGGGGATTCTGCGCGAGCACGCGGCGCGCGGTCTCGAAGATCTGGCGCGAGCAGCGACAGTTCTTGTCCAGCACGATGGGCCGGTCGATCTCGTAATCGTGGCTGAAGCGGACCAGCACGTAGGGGTCCGCCCCCGTCCAGGTGAAGATCGACTGCTCGTCGTCGCCCACCGCGAAGAAGTTGCCGTGCGGCGCCGCCAGGCGTTTCAA
>Ga0070716_100001440_pt1 | contig 10577 bp, 8 predicted proteins | sample LARL112metaG_FD_71395 | JGI IMG/M metagenome (GOLD analysis project Ga0070716, IMG submission 71395) | Corn, switchgrass and miscanthus rhizosphere microbial communities from Kellogg Biological Station, Michigan, USA - LAR L11-2 metaG | ecosystem: Host-associated > Plants > Roots > Rhizosphere ... | reverse complement strand
TACTCCTGCAAGGCAGGCGCGTGGGCCTCATCACTTCAGGAATGTATGCTCACACCCTCGGCGCGGCAGCGGGCCTCGGCTATGTGAGCGATGAGCGCGAGGTGACGGAGGAGCGGGTCACCTCCGGCCACTTCGAGATCCTGCTCGGGAATCGCACCGTGCCGGCGCGCGCATCGCTGTCGCCGCTCTACGACCCGCGCAGCATGCGCCCGCGCAGCTAGCGGCGGCTTTCGCCCGATCCGCGCAAGGCATCGAACTCCAGCAGCTTTTGCCGCAGAAAATCCGCTGCGAGCAGCACCGTTCCGTCCGCGAAGCGGATCTCGTAGGGTTTTCCGCTGATCGAGGACTCCGAGGCGCAAACGCGGATGAAATCCTCGGCAGTCTGCACACGCGAGCCGGCGGCGCGCAGCTTGCTGCGCAGATGGTCGACCGCCGCCTTGCTGTCGTAGGTCTTTCCATTGCGAACGAACTGTGCGTCCTGCAAGGAGGCAACGGCAGTCAGCAGATATTCAATCCGCGCATCCTCGATCGGCGAGGAATCGCTGGCGCCTGTTAGCGCCGCGAGAGCCAACAGTGCGCCGAGCACTGCCACTGCGGGAAACCTGAACATCGCTGCTAGGCAAGCAGAGCGCGCGTGCTGGCAATCAACGCCTGCGCCATTTCCTCCGGCTTCCATGGCACCACATCGGCGCGCCAGTGAGCAAGCAGCGCGATCTGCACCTCTGCGATAACCACTGCGATTCCGCCCCGCACTAACACCGCATATTCTGAGGCGTTCGGCTGCCGCGGAGTCGACTGCGCTTACAGCTCGAAGGCACGCCAGATGCGCAGCACCGCGCGCTGCGAGATACCCAGCTCGGATGCCAGCCGCCGACTACTCCAGCGTTCGGTATCGGGCGGCGGCTCGTGCAGCGTCTTGGCGAGCACCGCCTCAACCAAGCTATCACTGATCGAGCGCGGCGCTCCGGAGCGCGGCTGATCGAGAAGCCCGCGCAGGCGCTCGGCAATGAAACGCTGTCGCCATTTGCAGACTGTCTGCTCCGGCACACCGATCCGTCGCGCCACCTGACGATTGGAGCGCCCGTGACGGCACTGCAGAATGATGCGCGCACGCAGCGCGACTGAGCGGCCGACCCGCCGCGGGTTGCGCGACCAGCTGAGCAGCTGGCCGTGCTCCGCGGCGGTCAACAACATCGGCTGCAAGCGTGAGCGGGCACGTTGCATCGGCAGTTCCCTGGGCGTGGTGCGTCCCCCCGGGAACGGAAACTGCCATTCGATCGCAGCGGGCGCAATCCATTCAAAGAACTTGTGACTCAGCCTTCGCCGGGGCGCCCTCACTAAATGCCCATTTTTTGAGGATTTGCTGCGCCTCAGTCTGTGCCGGCACACGTCTCGAAGGCGCGACACATCGACATCTGAGGCGGGGCGGGGATAACACCACTTCCCGGTCACCTGGGACTTGGCCTGCTTGAGGGAGGATATCCAAATGCACATGAACTCCGCCACGGTCCATGCATTCACAGCTCTGCTCCTCGGGCTGAGCGTCCACTGCAACCTGCTCGCGCAGGTCAGGGACCCGGGCGTGCGTCACGCCAGTACCGACGATGGGCCACCGCCACACCTTAGCGGTCTCACGGCAGACGAGGTCAATTTCTTTCAGGACGGACTGGTACGTTTCTCAGCCGTAAAGGTGGTGGTCAGCCCGACGGGCGAAGACGGCGGCCTAGGGCCACGGTTCAACTCCAATCAATGCTCATCCTGTCACGTGCAGCCCTTCATCGGTGGTTCGAGTCCGGCGGTCAACCCCCTGTTGGCCGTGGCCAACACCGACGGAGCAACCAACCAAGTGCCGTGGTTCATCGTCAAGAACGGACCAATCCGCGAAGCGCGCTTCGTCTTCTCACACGGTCGCCCTGATGGCGGGGTCCATGATCTGTTTGTCATCACAGGTCGCAGCGACGCTGGCAACTGCAGCATCTCGCAACCGGATTTCGGTCCAGCGGGTGACGGATTGAGCGGCCGGGGTGGGAATCCCAATGTGGTCTTTCGCATCCCAACACCGGTACTGGGCGTGGGACTCATCGAAGCCATCCCGGACTACACGATACTCGCCAACGCCCAGGCCAACGCGGCGGCGAAGTCCGCCGTCGGGATAGGCGGGCACCCTAACGCGCATCTGGGAGGCAACGTCAATCGTAGCGCCAATGACGGGACCATTACCCGGTTCGGCTGGAAGGCACAAAACAAGTCCCTGCTGCTGTTCTCCGGAGAGGCTTACAACGTCGAGATGGGTATCTCGAATCCGCTGTTTCCACAGGAACGCGAAGAGGCCGCGGATTGTCTGGCCAACACTTTGACGCCGAATGACACGAATACATTTGCCGCCGGCAGCACCGGAGCGCTGTCAGATATGGAGGCATTCGCCGATTTCATGCGCATGTTGGCGGCGCCGGCGCCGGCCCAACCGACCACCTCCACTCAGCATGGAAGCGCCTTGTTCAACAGTGTCGGTTGTGCCTTGTGCCACACCCCCGTGCTGACCACCGGACGCGCGGTGGCTGACGGCAACGAGGATACTCCGAGCGCTTCGTACTCGAATCAACCCGTGCGGCTCTTTTCCGATCTGCTCGTGCACCACATGGGGGTTCGTCTCGCCGATGGCATCACCCAGGGGGCAGCGGGACCCGATGAGTTTCGCACCGCGCCGCTCTGGGGTGTCGGTCAGCGGATATTTTTCCTGCACGATGGCCGGAGGAGCGATCTGATCGAGGCGATCCGCGACCACGCAAGCCCCGGAAGCGAAGCCAACCAGGTGGTGCGCAACTTCCAGACGCTCGGCGCGGCGGATCAGCAGGACCTGATCAACTTCCTGCGCTCGCTGTAGGAGGCGCGAGCGGCAACGGCGGACCGGCATGGAGCCGGTCCGCCTCAACTCAGCCTATCAGTCCAGGCTCATTCAGAACTTGTAGCCGAACTGCAGCCCCAGTACCCGCGGCCGGATAATGGTCTGCTGCAGCGCGAACTGCGAGTTCGACGTGAACGTGCTCTTATTGACGTTGGTGAGGTTCTGCCCATACACCTTTGCCCACCAGGCACCCTTCCCCGCGCCGATCGACGCGTCGTACTCGGTATAAGCGGGGTTCTCGAATTTTAGATAATTTGAGGTGTAGGTGGAGCCCTCAGGGGGTGGCTGGCTTCCGGATTGTGTAAACGAATGCGCGGTATGCGTCACGCCGGCCTGCGCAAACCATTGATAGGAGCTCATCGCCCACTGATAGCGCAGGAGTGCGTTGAAGGTAAAGGGCGGTGCAAAGGCGGTCGGTGAACCCACGGGACCATACGGATTCGGAATCGGACCATACATACCCGCGTGGTTCACACCGTTGAGGATCGGCTGTCCGTACTGTCCCGCGCTCGCGGGATTGGCGAGCAGGTCGGGGTTGTTCGCGATCAGGAAGGGTGAATTCGTCTGCTCGCTGCTGTTCCAGGCCGCGCCGCCCTCGGCCGTGAGGCCTCGAGTGACCAGGGCGATGAACGAGGTCTCCACACCGCGGATCCGGTAGTCCGGTCCGTTCGCGTTGAAGCCTACATTCCCAAGGAGTCCGGGTTGGAAGAAGGTCACCTGCGCATTCTTCCAATCTTCTTGATAAACGGCCCCGTTCCACTGCAGGCGGCGGTCGAGCCACTCGGTCTTCCAGCCGATCTCGTTGTTGGTCAGATTGTCGGACCCGTACGCGAGGGGCGAGATGTACTGCGGGATCCCCTGGGCGTCCGGGATGTACTGGCCGGAGGTGCGATTGAACGCTCCGGGACGAAATCCCTGCGACCAGGTGTAGTAGACCAGCCCATCCGCCATGAAGTGCCAGGTGAGGTTGGCGCGGCTCTTGAAGCCCGAGTACGTCGTCTTGAGGTGTTCAGTGTCGATGTTGGTCGCGTAGTTCGTACAGGGTGGTGGACCTGCCTCGTAGCAGAAGAAGCTGCCGACGACCGCGCCTTTCTCGTCGTTGTCGAAATGGTAATAACGCGTCCCCGCCGTGATGGTGAGCACCTTGGGAATGATGTCGAAATCCACTGAAGTGAAGAACGCGCGCTGCGTGTAGCCCCGTTTGACATCATTGAAGAAACCGACATTGTCACCGCGTATGAGATCCGGGTTGTTGAGACTCGAGGGGGTCGGCTGAAGCGTCGGGCCTACGTTCGTCAGGCATCCGAACGATGTGGACGGCGCGCCCGCTTGTGTCTCGACGCACGGCGGTAGCGTTTTATAGTTCCAGTTCAGTTGGTCATAAATGCGCAAATTCTCCCAGAAGGCCCCCGCCACGGCGCGCACCCGCCAGTCATCGGGGGTGCTGAGTCGAATCTCATGGCTCTGATGCGTGTTGCGCAGTATCTCGTTCCAGGTAGTCCTCGGCGTGTAGCAGGTCGAGACCAGGCCGTTGTCGGGTCCATGGCACTGGTAGTAGTCTGCATAAATACCCCGCGCATAGTTGGTGTAGTCCTGCACCGTCTCGACGTTGCGCACGAGATACGAGCCCGTATACACCGCCTTGAGCGCACCGACCCGCCCATTGAACGTCCAGGCGGTGTTCTCGAACCTGTCCTTGTTGTAGGACGGATTGAACAGCGTGACCGACTGGGGCGGAAGCGGTACACCGTCCGAGCTCGTCGGCATTTGGTAGAACACGCCCTCGGCATCCATAGTCTGATAGCTCTGCGTAATGAGAGCGTTCCAGTCCTCACTGATCTGCCACAGGGCTGAAACGCGCAGGCCCTGGTAAGTCAGCGGATTGATCGCATTCCCCGCCATCAGGTAGTTGTTGATCACGGGGCTATTGGGCGGAACCTGGCACGGCGGCCCGGGCCCCCCCATGTCTTGAGGAGTGTTTGGACCGCACCCCGTCGGATAGTTCCCAAAGTTGATGCCGCCGTCGGTCGCTTTGCGCGTGAAGGTCCCCGGCACGTTGTTGATATAGCCGCCACGCCTGTCGTTGTAGATCACGGCGCGCACCGCCAGGGTATCGGCGATCACAGGCAGGTTGATTACCGCTGTGAGGTCGGTATTGGGGTCACCGCCAGCAGTCACGCCATACCCTGCGGTGACACTCCCCTCGGTTGTGTTGAGCTTTGGCTTGTTGGTGATGTAGCGAATGACGCCGGCCTGGGCTCCCGCACCGAACAGTGTCCCTTGAGGCCCTGCCAGCACCTCGATCCGCTCCAGATCAGCGGCGTATACATCGAGGTTTCGGCCCGGGAGCTGACCCGACTGGTCGTCCAGATAGAGGGCAACGTTCGGAAAGCCGTTGATCGACCCTCCGGATTGAGTGGGCACGCTTCCGGCGCTGAGGCCCCGCATGAAGATTTGCACCTGGCCGGGACCCTGCGACCCCCCGCTCACATTGGGCAAATGCTTGATCAGATCGTCAAAGGTCGTAACGTTCAGCTGTTGCAGCATCTCGCCGCTGAACGCCTGGATCGCGATCGGTACGTCCTGTACGTTCTCACTGCGCCGTTGGGCTGTGACAACGACTTCCTGGATCCCGGACGCTGTGGCGCCGGTTTCTCCTCCTGCTGGCTGATCTGCTGCCGCGAGCACACCCGCGTGCGTTCCCAGGATCGCCGCGACTGCACGCGCAATCTTTTGATTCGTTCTCAATTGCCGAGCCCCCCAAGTTGTGCCGTCCGCCGCCTTAGCTTGGGGGCGGTCAGGCATGCGGTGAAATTGCCCGTCGTGGGCGGTTCTAGCCAGTCAGAAATGGCATTGAGCCATGCAGAAAAATCATCGCGCGGCGACCCCGCGCGCGTTGCATCGCAGAATGCGGCATCGCATACTCATTCAGGATTAGCACACCCAAAGATTTTCGGCCAATCAATTCGGGCCGAGCGATCGAGCGCCGAGGTGGGGTGGTTTGAGCAGCAATGCGATCGCGGCGTCCCGACCCGAAGTCGCGCCGCTGCTTCAGCGCTGGTACGTCCTCATCGTCATGTGCGCGGTGTACGCCATCAACATCGCCGCGCGCTACGTCGTCACCACGGTTTTTGAACCGATCCGACTCGAGTTGAAGTTAACCGACACCGGTGCGGCGTTTCTCACCGGAATTCCTCTCGCATTGTTCTACGTCGTCTGCGGAATTCCCATTGCGTGGCTCGCCGATCGCTCGAATCGCCGCAACATCGTGGCCATATCACTCATTCTGTGGTCCGGATTCACCGTGTTATGCGGTCTGGCGGTGAGTTACTGGCAGTTCCTGGTCAATCGCATCGGTGCAGGAGTGGGTGAGGCGGGGGCGACGCCTCCCTCGACATCCATCGTATCCGACTGCTTCCCTGCTGAACGGCGTCCCATGGCGCTCAGTATTTTCGCGCTCGGTGCTCCTGTCGGTGCGTGGCTCGCCGCGGACGTAGCGGGTGCCTTTGCCCAGGCGTACGGATGGCGGGGCGCATTCTTCGCGCTCGGCGTCCCGGGAATCCTGCTCGGCCTGCTGGTATTTCTGACTATTCGCGAGCCCAGGCGCGGACGACTCGATGCGGCAACGGCGGTCGGCCAGGCTTCGTTCGGGGAGTCGCTCTCGTTTCTGTGGCGCCAGCGCGCGGCCTTCCACGTCATCATGGCAAGCGGGGTCTGCTCGCTGTGGGGATGGGGACTGGTGTGGTGGACTCCGACTTTTCTGCTGCGCACCTATGGACTCAACGTCGCCCAGGCCGGCGCAATCACCGGTCACATTCACCTGGTCGGCGGCATCGCGGCCACGGTCGCCGCCGCATGGCTCATGTCGCGACCATTCATGTTCGATGCACGCCGGGTGCTGTGGCTGCTTGGGCTCGTCACCGGATGCGCCACGGTACCGTCCATCATCGCTTACTGGACACACTCGCTGTGGCTCGCCCGGGTGATGTTCTGGGCGTACATCCCCGCCATCTATTTCTTCATCGGCCCGTGCATGGCTCTCGTGCTGAATCTGGCACCGAGCCAGATGCGCTCGACCTTCACCGCGTGGTCAGTCCTGGTGGGTAACGTATTCAACCTCATCGTCGCGCCGCAGGCCGTCGGGATGCTGAGCGACTGGTTCGGCGGCGCGCATGGTGCGGATGCCGCCTCGCTGCGCGGCGCGTTGCTCTGGCTGGCCCCGACGGGCTTCTGGGCGACCTGGCACTTCTTCCTCGCTGCAAGGACGGTGACTCCAGAGATGAGGCGCGCCAATGCCTACGGCAGCAACGAAGCGGCGGAGCTGACGTGAGGAGTGACGGCAATCGCTGGAAAAAGCACCTGTTGTGCTGCCTCGCGGGGTCATGCCTCGCATCCGTTGCCGGTGCGCAGCAGGTCAGAGTCCTCAACGACGATGCGCACTTCGCCGAGGGACCGGTCTGGTATAACGGCAAGCTCTACTACGTCGAATACGACCGCAGTTCCGTAGATACCTGGGACGGCGCGAAGAACTCCCAATTCTGGTCCAAGCCGGGGTGCGGCCCCTCCGCGGTCATCGCGACGGCACACGGTGAATTGCTCACCACCTGTTACGACAGCGGCTCGATCGGGCGGATCTCGGCCGACGGCAAGGATCTGCCCGCCTACACTCACGACCGGGACGGTCATCCTTTCGTAGGCCCGAATGACTTCGCTCCCGATCATCATGGGGGCATTTACTTCACTTGTTCCGGTACGGCGCCAGGTCCGGCGATCGATGGCAAAATCTTTTACCTCGCCGCCGATGGCACGATCAGCCAGCAAGCCACCGAGATCCACAGCGCCAACGGCATCGTCGTCTCCAACGATGGCAGCACGCTGTATGCAATCGAAACCGAGGACCACAGGCTGATCCAGTTCAAGATCGGACCGGACGCGTCGCTCTCCGAGCGCCGGGTGTTCCTCGACCTCGATGAGCTCACGCACAACGTCGGTCACATTTATCCCGACGGAGTGAAGATCGATTCGAAGGGCGCTCTCTATATCGGACAGAATCCGCGCGACCCGCACGCGCCGCTCGCGGGCACGATCTTCATCGTCGATGCGCAAGGAAAGCTGTTGCGCACGCTGAAGCTCCCCTCCCCCGGCGTTCCGAATCTGGCCTTGAGCCCGGATGAGAAGACGGTCTACGTCATGGCACTCGATGAGCTGGACAAGTCACCCTACCGCGGCAAGGTCTACGCGATAGCGAATCGTTGAGCCGCAGCGCGCGTTGCCGCTTCGCGCCAGGCCTTCAACCCGCCAGCCAGCCACCGTCGATGACGAGGTTCGATCCGGTGATGAAGCTCGCCCTGGCGCTCGCCAGGAACACCGCGGAGTTCGCCACATCCTGCGGCCGGCCGAAGCGCGGCCACGGCGTGCGCTGGCGCTGATATTCCAGCCGCGCCGGGTCCTTCGCCAATCCTCCCGCACCCGTCACGATCTTGCCTGGCGATATGCAGTTGCACACGATGAGATCCTTGGCGTAATCGACCGCGATCTGGCGGGTGATGTAGATCGCGCCCGCTTTGCTCACGCCATAGGGCAGGTCGCGCGGTGAGGTCACGATGCCCTGCTGAGAGCCGAGGTTGATCAACCGGCCCCTGACCTCATCCCGCGGCTCCTGGGTGATCATCTGCTGGACCGCGCGACGGCACCCATAGAACATGCCCGTCAGGTTCACGCGCATGACCTGCTCCCACTGCGCAGGTTCGGTCTCGAGCAACGCAGTGCCGGAGTAGGTTGCGGCGTTGTTCACCATCACATCGAGCCGGCCGTGGCGCGCGACCGTGGTCTCGATCAGCGCATCGACTTCCTCCCACCGCCCGACGTCGGTCTTGTGGAACGAGACCGTGCCACCCGCCCGGGCGATGATCGTGCAGGTCGACTCGCCGCCCTCCACGGGATCCTCGGTGATATCGGCAACGACGACACTCGCCCCTTCGCTGGCAAAGCTGATGGCGATCGCACGACCGATGCCCGAGCTCGCTCCGGTGACGACAGCAATCTTTCCCGCGAGTAGACTGGACATGGCTTCGATTGTATTCCATCTCCAGCATGATCCAACCCGATCTCGAGTTGGCTGCGTCGCTGTTCGACGCCCTCAGCCGTGCGACGCGCCGTGGACGCGGAATCGTGCGCGACAGCTATGGTGAGGGCGAGCAGGCGGCGCACGACATCATGCGCTCGGCGGCGAGCACGATTGGGCTCGAGATCTCGGTCGATGCGATCGGAAACCTGTTCATGACACTGCCTGGGCAGGACCGCGCAGCGCCGCGCATCATCCTCGGTTCGCACCTCGACAGCGTGCCGCAGGGCGGGAACTACGACGGCGCAGCGGGAGTCGTCGCAGGCTTGTGCACGCTGTCGGCGCTGCGCCGCGCAGCGGTGGTGCCAGGGTGCGACCTGTCGGTGATGGCGGTGCGCGCCGAGGAATCGGCATGGTTTGACGTTGCCTACCTCGGTAGCGGCGGAGCGTTTGGACTCCTCGATCCGAACTGTCTCTCGATTCGAAGATCCGACAACGGAGCGACTCTCGAGGCGACCCTGCGGGAGCGTGGGTTCGATCCGCAGCCGATCCGGGAGCGCCAGCGACTGCTCGACCCGTCGCAGATCCGTGCTTACCTGGAGCTGCACATCGAGCAGGGCCCGACACTTGTCGCGCAGGGACTACCCGCCGCGGTGGTGAGCGGCATACGCGGCTGCCGGCGCTTTCGCAGCGCGCGTTGCATCGGCGAGTACGCCCACTCGGGAGCCGTCGCGCGTCCCTATCGGCACGATGCGGTTGCGGCCACGGTGGCGTTCCTGCATCACATGGAGCGCGTCTGGCTGGAGCACGAAGCGGCAGGAGACGATCTGGTACTCACCTCGGGCGAGCTGTTCACCGATGCGGCCCTGCATGGGCCGAGCAAGATCGCCGGTGAGACACGCTTCGTGCTGGATATCCGCGGACTGTCGGATGCGATCATGGATGCCACGGCAGATGAAGCCCGCGCTGCCGCGCAGCGTATCGCCGAGGCTTACCACGTGCACATCGATCTCGGCACGACCAGCGATTCACCGCCTGCAGTGATGGACCAGCGCCTGCGATCGCGCCTCATGGGCCTGCTCGAGCGGCCCTTCGAAATGCCGAGCGGTGCGGGGCACGATGCCGCCGTGTTCGCCAAGGTCGGAATTCCGAGCGCCATGATCTTCGTGCGCAACGAGCATGGCAGTCACAATCCTGAGGAGGCGATGAACCTCGATGACTTTGCGGCGGGCACGCGCGCGCTGCTCGGGTTGCTGATGAATTTTCCCATCTGAGCGGGGCGCGAAGGAGCCTGAGATGACACTGCTCGTTACGGGTGCGACCGGTTTCGTCATGAGCGTGCTCGGCCGCCGTTGGCTCGCGAGCGATCCCGCTGCGCGACTCGTGGTGCTGGACGCTGCTGCGCCCGATGCGGCCGCGGAGCGTTACTTTGCTCCCGTCAAGGATCGGCTCTCGGTCGTAGTCGCCGACGTGACGCAACCCGAAAGCTGGCGGCCGGCGCTGGCACGGCATGCCATCACTCACATCGTGCACGGCGCCACTATTACGCCGATATCGCGCGGCACGGCCGCCGAGGCGAAGCGCGAGCCCGAGGCGGAAAATCCCGGG
>Ga0070716_100001436_pt1 | contig 10594 bp, 9 predicted proteins | sample LARL112metaG_FD_71395 | JGI IMG/M metagenome (GOLD analysis project Ga0070716, IMG submission 71395) | Corn, switchgrass and miscanthus rhizosphere microbial communities from Kellogg Biological Station, Michigan, USA - LAR L11-2 metaG | ecosystem: Host-associated > Plants > Roots > Rhizosphere ... | reverse complement strand
ACTTTACTGCTGCTTTGCGCTTCGATAGTCTGGGTTTTACTCCGGGGGGAGCGGTGGGCGCGAGGGCCGCCCATCGCTTGGGTGTGAGGGCTTATGAGCACACTTATTCGGACTGACCATGTGTCCGCGGCCGACCGGCTCGACTTCATCCGGGAGATGACGGCCGCGACGTGGGTGCCGATGGACTGCCGTGCCATCGGCGACCGCACCGGCTACGCGAAAGCCGGCTATGTGGAAGAGTTCCGCGCCAGCGGCATGGGCGCGATGCAGGTGGTCGTGATGGACGTCATGCCCATCAGCGTGCACCGCACCCCGGAGCTGATCTCGCAAGAAGATCCGGACATGCTGAAGATGGTGCTGGTGCGCGGCGGCAACTCGTGCGTGGTTGCGCAGGACGGCCGCGAGGCCCCCGTGTCGGTGGGTGAGTTCGCCATCTACGACACCCGGCGCCCCTACGAGGTGGTGTGCGGGGCCAGCGGAGACTGGCCGACGCAGATGATGACCTTCATGTTCCCGCCGTCCCTGCTCCCGCTGTCCCGGAACCGGCTCAGTCAGCTCTGCGCGGTCCGTTTCCAGGCCGGCGCCGGCCTGGGGGATGTGACCTCGCAGTTCCTCCTCCATCTGGCCCGCAACATCGATCACTACAGCCCGGCCGAAGCGGCGCGGCTGTCGACCGCCGCGCTCGAGGTGCTGGCAACGCGGCTGGCGCACGAACTGGACGTCCGTGACTGGGGCACACCGGAGGCCCGCCGGCACGCTCTGCTCACCACGATTCAGGCCTTCATACAGCAGCACCTGGGTGATCCCGCGCTGTCCCCGGCCATGATCGCCGCGGCGCATCACATCTCGCTGCGCTCCCTGCATCAGCTTTTCCACGACGAGGGCCTGACCGTGGCGGGCTGGATCCGGCAGCGGCGGCTGGAGTGCTGCCGCCGTGATCTTTCCGATCCGGCGCTTGCTCCCCGCCCGGTGGCGGCCATCGCGGCCAGGTGGGGCTTTTCCAGCCCAGGGGACTTCAGCCGGGCCTTCCGGGCCGTGCACGGCCTGCCCCCGGCGGAGTACCGCAAGTCTGCACGCGTTGTGAAGGTCCCTGCGCGCTGACCCAACGACAGGTTGAACCCTCTGGCCGATGCTGGCCGTACTGCAATCCAACAGACGGGCATGCGCAATCCAACAGGGGGCATGAGCGATGAGTACCGTAGAGACCGAACGGCCGCAGGCGCGCTACGCGCTGGGGCACTCACCGGAGGAATACGACCGGCTGCGCACGCAGGCACGCGTGTGGGAGGACGCGACCGGGAGGCTGCTTGACCGGGTCGGTCTCGGACCAGGCGCAAGCTGCCTGGACGCCGGCTGCGGGCCGGGCGAGACCATGCGCCTCATGGCCGAGCGGGCCGGGCCCTCGGGCCGGGTCCTCGGCATCGACACCGACGCCTCGCTCGGCGCCATGGCCCTGGAGACATTGCATTACGCCGGCCACCGCCAGTGTTCCTTCCACGCGCAGGACCTCACCAAGGGCGAGCCGATCCCAGGCGAGCCGTTCGACCTCGTCTACGCGCGGCTCCTGCTCTTCCACTTGCCGCAGCGCGCCGCCGTACTGGCGCGGCTGTGGGACGCCGTCGCCCCGGGTGGTCATCTGCTCGTGCAGGACTACGATCTCCGCGGCATCACCGTGCTCCCGGAACTGGCCAGCGTCGCCGAACTTGGGCGGGTAATCACCGGCGTGTTCCAGGCGGTGGGCGCCGATGTGCACACCGGGGCCAGGCTGCCGCAGTTGTTCACCCAGGCAGGCATCGGATATCCAGACGGCGTAGACGTCGCGGGCCGCCTCGAGCCGCTCGGCACCGGCCGAATGCTGCTGGAGCGCACCTTCCGCAGCGTGCTGCCGGTAGCCCTGGCCTATGGCATCACCACGTCGGCCGGCGCCACCGAGTTGCTCGCCATGATCGACCGAGACGCCGCCCGCTTCGCCGACTGCCCGATGGGATGGCCGCTGCTGATCGGCGCCTGGAAGCGCAAGGAGCAGTCATGATCGCCGTGGCCAGGGCCAGGCAGGCTCCCCCCGCGCGGCTGGGAGCGATCGCCATGGCCCCGGGTGGTATCGACGTCCAGGCCGTCCGCAGGCACTTCACGTTCCCCGAGCACGGCCGGATAGCGACCAACAACGCGGCCAGCACCCAGCCGCCGCGGGAACTGGTCGCGCTCTACCAGTCGCTCGCGCCCGGGTACGAGAACGTCCACCGCGGGCAGTCCACCGCCTCGCAGCGGATGACCGCATTGTTCGAGGAGTCCTACGACACGATCGCGCAGTTCATCGGCGCCCCGGGCCGGGCCAGCATCGCGCTGTACCGGAACACCACCGAGGCCATCAACGCGGTCATGTACTCGCTGCTCACCGAGTTCCGGGACGGCGACAACGTCGTCACGACGACGATGGAGCACAACTCCAACTACGTCCCGTGGTATGCGCTGTGCCGGGAGATACTGCCGCGGCTCGGGCGGCGGGTGGAATACCGGCTGGCCCGGTTCGACCCGGACACCGGCGAGCTGGACCTCGATCACCTGGCGTCGCTGATCGACACCCGGACCAAGCTGGTGTGCTGTACCGGCGCGTCGAATTTCCTCGGCACCCGCAACCCGCTCGCCGCCATCCGCGCGCTGGCCGATGCCAGCGGGTACGTGCAGCCGGACGGCGAGCGGCGATCGTACCTGCTGGTCGACGGCGCCCAGATGGTGCCGGGGTCGTTTGTTGACGTGCAGGCCCTCGGCGTGGACTACCTCGCGTTCTCCTTCCACAAGATCATGGCGCCGTTCGGGGTCGGCGTGCTGTACGCCCGGGAACACCTGCTCGCCTCCACGCTGCCGTTCCTGTACGGCGGCGACATGATCGCCGAGGGCCGCGTGTTCCCGTGGCAGGTCGAGTACAACGCGCTGCCGTGGAAGTACACCGCGGGGACGCCGAACATCCTCGGCGCGGTCATCTCCGCGCAGGCGCTGCGCATCCTGCTCGACCTGGCGCTGACGCCCGGCCGCCCGGCCTACTTCGGCACCGATGTGCCCATCGGGCGCGCCGCCGTGCACGCCGCCATGGACCGCGTCTCCCGCTGGAATCAGCAGCTCACCGGCAGGGCGCTGGACGCGCTCGGCGCGATCGGCGGTATCACCATCTACGGCCCCCGGGATCCGGCGCGGCGCACCTCGCTGGTCGCGTTCAACCTGGCCGGCCGGGACCCGGTTGATGTGGCACACGCACTGAACCGGGCCGGGGTGGAGTCGCGGGCCGGCTGTCACTGCGCCACGCTCGCCCATCACGCGCTCGGGCTGACGCCGCCGGCGAGCTGCCGCCTGAGCTTCTACCTCTACAACACCCCTGACGAGGTCGACCACGCCGTGGCAGCGGTGGCCGCGATCGCCGCCGGCCGCCACCTGCCCGCGGCACCCCGGCACCGATCCTGGCGGCCCGGGGTGCGCCAAGTCCGCTGGCGCGCCCCGGGACTCACGGCTTGATCGCCCCCGGACCTCGGAGGAGTGCCATGAGGACCGTTCTCACCGTCCTGCTCTGCGTCCATTGCAGGCTGCGCCCGGCCGGGTTCTGGATCAGCCGCACCGGCGACCGGGTCGTCCGCCGCCCCTGGTGCCTGGCCTGCTGCGAAGAGCTGGACCGGGCCAGCTGCCACATAACCGCGTTCGGCGCCTGGTAGCGGTTGGTGCGAAGAGGAACGCGACGGCTCGTGCTTACTCGGCGCGCAGTGCGGTGGCGGTCCTGGTGGCGGCGGCCCAGCCTGCCGGGAGCAGCGCCCCCGCCACCGCGATCACCAGGCCGGCCAGGGCCAGCACGACGACCTGCCAGCCGCCGTACACGCGCAGGAAGCTCGGGGGCAGGCCGGTGTTGGCGGCGGCGGCCATGATGGGCAGCACGTAGTGGTGCAGTGTGATCCCCACCGGCACCGCGATCAGCCCCGCGACCAGGCCGACGCCGGCGACCCAGCAGACCACCATCGTGATGGCCTGCCGTGGCGTCATCCCGATCGCCTTGAACACCCCGAGGTCGTGCACCCGCTCCCTGGTATGCAGCACCACGGTGTTGAGCACGCCGAGCCCGGCCACGATCGCCAGCAGCAGCGTCAGCGTGCCGATCAGGCCGATGACGACCGCGAAGCCGTCCCCCCGGCCGGTCAGGTTCACCCCATACAGGGGGCCGAGGTGCAGTCCCCGCACGTAGGACGTGGCGGAGACACCGGGGCGCAGCGCGACGTCGTACTGGCTGGGCGTCGCCCCGGGATCTGCCTGAGTCAGCGTCTGCCAGCCGGTGAGCAGCGCGACCCCGTTGTTGTCGGTGTCGAAGACCTGACCGACGATCTTCACCGGGACCAGCCTGCCGTTGGCGGAGATCGTGACGGTGTCGCCGACCGACTTGCCGGTGTCGTTGAGGAACCCGGTGCCCACGACCGCCTGGCCGGGGCCGGTGTACCAGTGCCCGCTGATCATCGCGTAGCCGGTCCACGTCGCGTCGCCCTGGAAGGCGGTCAGGGCGACCTGCTGGGACAGGCCGGCCACGGCGATCGTCTGGTCGGCCTCGGCGACGTAGCGCAAGGTGCCCGGCTGTTCCCGCAGCGCCGTGGTGACGGTCCGGTCCGCTTCGGCGGCCGTGGGCAGCTTCGCCTGGCCGGACGATCCGGCCGGGACAGGGCCGGCCGTTTCGGCGGTGGCGCTCCGCTTGAGGATGCGGACGCCGCCGGGACCGCCCGTCGGCACGAACACCTGCACCTGCTCGGCGCTGGCGTGGCTGAGGCCGGCCGCGACCCGGTTCAGCGACGCGGTCAGGCCCACCGCGAACGTCACCGCGGTCGCACCGAGCAGCACGGCGGTCAGGGTGATCGCGGTGCGCGCCGGGCGGGCGAACGGGCCCGCGAGCCCGATCGTCACCGGCCTGGGCAGTGCGAGCCTGCCCAGCAGCCGGTGCGCGGCATAGCCGTGGCCGGTGCGCGGCGCACGCCCGGCGGCGATCGCCTGCACAGCGCTGTACCGGCCGGCCCGCAGCGCGGGCAGCACCGCGGAGATGGCGGTCAGGCAGCACATGGCCAGCGGGACAGCCAGGTCCACCCAGCCGGGCACGCGCAGCGCGCCAACCCCGTAGACGTTCGCGGTCTGGCGGAGCACCGGTGCGGCGAGCAGGTTCCCCAGCACCACGCCGGCCAGGCACCCGGCGATCGCCGGCACCATGGCCTGGCTGGTGTAGGCGGCCACGACCTGGCCGGGGGAGAAGCCGATGCTCTTGAGCACCCCGATCCTCCGGTAGCCGGCCACGACCGCGCCGCTGACCACGTTCGCCACGATCAGTGCGGACAGTGCCAGGCCGAGGATGGCGAAGGCGACCACGAACGGCACGAACGGCGCGATGTTGGACTTCTCCTGGGCCTTGATGGCCAGATATGACTGCGTGCCGGTGACCGCCCCCGCGGGCAGCGCAGCGGTGAGCGCGGCGACATCGGTGCGGATGGCCGCCGCGTTGCCCGCGTCGCGGAACCGGTACTGCATCTGCGCGGCGGGTGGGGTGCCGGGTGCCCGCAGCTTGACGATCTCGCCGGGCAGCACCCAGCCGGCCGCCGAGCTGTCCACCGAGTCGGCGATGCCGACAACGGTCAGCGTGACCTTGCCCGCCGCGCCGGGGATGGTGAGCCGCGTGCCCAGCGGCATGGAGACGTTGTTACCAGGAGCGGGATCGCTGGCCAGCACGAGCTGCCCGGGCCCGGCCGCCCAGTGACCGGACTGCAAGGTCACGTCGTCGACCGGGCCGCCCGGCGAGGCACGCCCGGCCACGAGCATCGGCCCCATGGCTACCTGGGCGCCGTTCGGCGCGGTGAACTTCGGCGCGACGGTGACCTCGGCGAACGGCCCCGCCGCGGCGGTCACCTCCGGCAGCCGCCGGGTGGCGGCCAGGTCCGCTGTGGTGGCCCGCGCAGGGTTCACGACCGCGATCACATGCGCCCCGCGCTGGATCGCGAAGGCGTGGTCGAACGGGGTGCTCGAGTCCGCGACGAGCGCGAGGGCCAGCACGCAGGCGCCGGTGGACACCAGCAGCACCAGGCCGATCACCACCGTCTGCACCCGCCGTCTGGTCAGCCCGCGCGCCGCGGCGCGGGTGACCGGGCCGAGCCTCATGGCCGCACCTGCGCCCGCGCCAGCCCGGCCACGCGGGCGGCCGGGCCCCCGCTGAGCCGGCCGTCCACTATGTGCAGCGTGCGCCCCGCGTAACGTGCCGCAATTTCCGGGTTGTGCGTGACCACCACCATGGTCTGCCCCGAAGCGTTCAGGTCGAGCAGCAGTGCCCCGATCTCCTCCCCGGTGACGGTGTCCAGCGCCCCGGTCGGCTCGTCGGCCAGCAGCAACTCGGGCCGGTTGACCAGCGCCCGCGCGATCGCCACCCGCTGCCGCTCCCCGCCGGACAGGCGCCCCGGGTAGGCGTTGCGGTGCCGTTCGATGTGCAGCGCGGCCAGCAGTTCGCTGGTCCTCGCCCGGGCCTGGCCGCGGCGCATTCCGGCCAGTTGCGCGGGCAACAGCACGTTGTCGGCGACGGTCAGGTCGTCGAGCAGGTTGAAGAACTGAAAGATCATGCCGATACGGCGCCGCCGGAATCTGGCTACCCCGGTTTCGCTGAGCCGGTCCACCCTCTCCCCGGCCACCGTCACCGCGCCGCTGGTCGGCTTGTCCAGGCCGGCGATGAGGTTCAGCAGGGTGGACTTGCCGCTGCCCGACGGGCCCATCACCGCCACGGCCTCACCCGGCGCGATTTCCAGGCTCACGCCGTCCACGGCAGGCTGGCCATCGTGGTCGTAGCGTTTGGTCACGTTGTCGATCCGCACGAGAGCATCCATGAGCGGCACCGTAGGCGGGGCGATGCGGCGCCGGCGTCCGCCGCCGGACGCAACTGCGCCGCCGCGGCCGGGCCGGGCGGGGGAGGCGGTCATCCTCATGACGGACCTGGCTACATAACGTGGCGGACTCCCTGCCGCCGCCACGAGGGCGATACTGGCCTGGTGAGGGAGCGCTTCGCGGTACCGGTGCGGGCCTGGCTCGGTCAGGCCTGGGCGTTCGCCCGGTCGGCCGAGCCCCGGGCCCCGCTGTCGCGCCGCGCCATCCTCACCGACATGGCCATCGCCCTGGTGGCCCTGGCGGCGTCGCTGCTCGCGGTCCAGGCCAGCTACGGTGGCCAGCCTTCGCAGTTCGCCCTCGATCCGAGCACGGGTGCCGTCGTCGTCGTGGGAGTGACACAGGCTCAGGAAGTCTGGAAACACGCCGCCCTGGCGATCTTGTTCACCTCGCTGCCGCTCGCCGCGCGCCGGCGGTTCCCGCTCAGCGCCTTCGTGGTGCTGCTGGCCGCCGCGCTGGCGACCCAGAGTTACGCGACGGAAGTCACCTTCCTGGCCATCGTGTTCGCCGGGTACTCGGCGGTCGCCTACAGCAGGTTCCGTGGCGCGGCGCTGCTCAGCATGATCCCCGCGGGCCTGCTGGTGGCCGTCGGCTACTGGAACGCGTCCCCGACGAACTTGACGGCGAAGCCGTCGCCGGTGGGGCCCGGGCTCCTCAAGGGCGCCGGGGTAACGCTCCAGGCAGGTGCCCAATGGCGGGTGTCCGGGCTCGTGGTCGCGTTCTCGCTGATCCTGATCGCGGTCATCGGCAACGCGGTGCAGGCACGGGACCGGATCCGCCGCATCCGCGCCGAGCATGCGGCCGCCACCCGGCGGGCCCTGGACGAGGAGCGGGCGCTCATCGCCAGCGAACTGCACGACGTCGTGACACACAACGTCAGCGTGATGATCGTGCAGGCAGGCGCCGCCCGGCAGGTGCTCGCCGCCGACCCGGCCGAGGCCACGGCGGCGCTGCTCGCGGTGGAAGCCAGCGGCCGCGCGGCCATGACCGAACTGCGCCATCTGCTCGGCCTGCTCAGCCCGGCGAGCGCCGGTGCGGGGCCCGTGCCGGACGGGGCCGAGACCGGCCAGGACCTCAGCCCGCAGCCGGGGCTCGGGCAGCTCCAGCCGCTCATCGGCCGACTGACCGCGGCCGGGCTGCCGGTCGAGCTGCGGGTGGGCGGCGTGCCGCGGGCGCTGCCGCCGGGCCTGGACCTGGCCGCCTACCGCGTCGTCCAGGAGGCCCTGACCAACGTGCTCAAGCACGCCGGAAAGCCGGGGACCACCGTCCGGCTCGAGTACGGGGAAGCCGAGTTGGTGGTCGAGGTCGCCGACGCCGGGCGGCCGATACCCGCCGCGGGGCCCGCGCCGAGCGGCGTGCCAGGGTCGGGGCGTGGCCTGCTCGGCTTGCGCGAGCGGATCGCGCTGTACGGCGGCGAACTGGACGCCGGGCCCCGGCCGGGAGGTGGCTGGCTGGTCCGCGCCCGGCTGCCGGTGGACCCGGCGGCCAGCGCCCCCGCGGCGGAGCAGCCTGTCGCGGGCCTCGCCTCCCCGGCGGCGGGGCAGCGGTGACCGGGGAAGCCGGGGCGCCCGCGACCCGAGAGGGTGCGGTGCCACGCGTGGTGATCGCCGACGATCAGACCCTGGTCCGCGGTGGGTTCCGGATGATACTCGGCGCGTCGGGCATCACGGTGGTGGCCGAAGCGGCCGACGGCGCGCAGGCCGTGGCCGCCGTGCTCAAGTACCGGCCGGACGTCGTGCTGATGGACATCCGGATGCCGGAGATGGACGGGCTGGAAGCCACCCGCCGGATCCTGGCAGCCCCGGCCGGGCGTGACTGCCGGATCATCATCCTCACCACGTTCGACCTCGACCAGTACGTCTACGCCGCGCTGACCGCGGGCGCCAGCGGGTTTCTGCTCAAGGACGTCACCCCGGAGCAGCTTGTCGCCGCGGTGCGGATGGTGCGCTCTGGCGATGCCCTGCTCGCTCCGTCGATCACCCGCCGGCTCGTCGAGCGGTTCGCGCCGCGCGCGCCCGCCCGCCCGGCGATGCACGCCGACCTGTCCGAGCTGACCCCGCGCGAGCTCGAGGTGCTGGGGCTGCTCGCCCGGGGCCTGAGCAACGCCGAACTGGCCGCCGAGCTGACCCTCAGTGAGGCGACGGTCAAGACCCACGTCGGCCGGATACTGACCAAGCTTCAGCTCCGTGACCGGGTCCAGGCGGTCGTGCTGGCCTACGAGACCGGCCTGGCCGGCCCGGGGACCGGACCCGATCCCTCGTGACCAGCGCTGCTTACCCGACTGCGGCGTCCCCTGGGAGCTGGAGATGTTAGCAGTTCATCTCGGGCAGGGACCGAGGACAGATACGGTGCCGGCGCCGTTGTTGGCCACGTAGCCGGTGTTGGTCCTCGAAGATGCCGCGACACTCTCCGGGTCGCTGCCCACGGTGATGGTGGCGGTCACGGTGTTGGTCCGCCCGTTGATCACCGACACGGTGTTGCCGGGCGCCCCGACGCTGCCGTTGTTGGTGACGTAGATGGTGTGGGTCTTCGGGTGCACCGCGACCGCATCCGGACCGTCGCCGACAGCGACGGTGGCCGTCACCCTGCTGGTCCGCCCGTTGATCACCGACACCGTGTTGTCGTTGGCATTGGCCACGTAGATGGTGTGGGTCTTCGGGTCCACCGCGACCCCGCGCGGCCCGGCGCCGACGGGGATTTTGTCGGTCACGGTGTTGGTCCGCCCGCTGATCACAAACACTGTGTTGCCGCCAAAGTAAGGCACGTAGATTTTGTCGGTCCCCGGGTCCGCCGCGACCGTGAACGACTGGGCACCGACCGGAACGGTTGCGGTCACGGTGTTGGTCCGCCCGTTGATCACCGACACCGTGCTGCTGGCGTAGTTGGCCACGTAGATGGTGTTGGTCTTCGGGTCGGCCGCCACCCCGAACGGCTCGGTGCCCACGCCGATGGTGGCGGTCACGGTGTTGGTCGGCCCGCTGATCGCCGACACTGAGTTGCCGAGTCTGCTGGCCACGTAGATGGTGTTGGTCTTCGGGTCAACCGCGGCTCCTTGCGGGCTGCGGCCTACGGGGATAGTGGCGGTCACTGTGTCGGTCCGGGCGCTGATCACTGACACCGTGTTGCTGGCACCGTTGGCCACGTAGACGGCGCTGGTCTTCCGGTCCGACGCGATCCCGTTCGGCCCTCTGCCCACGCGGATGGTGGCGATGACCGCCATACAGCCCTTGGCCCCGTGGGCCATGCCCCACGCCGACGGCGCCGCGCCCGCGGCCGGTGCGGCCAGCGCGCGGCCCGCTCCACCCAGCGCGGCCGCCGTCACCAGCGCGGCCGCCGTCGCCACCGCCGCCCGCCCGATGCTCCCGGCTCCGATCACGCGCCTGCCTGACATCTCAAGTCCTCCGCCCTCCAGGATCGCCGGCCCATAGCTAAGACGCCGCGACACCGCCGCTGGAGCACACCTGCAGCCGCATTCGGATGCGGCTTGACAGCAGTTGTAGATAACCGCTATCTATTTAGATAACCGTTAGGTGGTGGTGGTCGTGCAGGACGTGGTGCTGGCGCTGCTGGCCAAGGAGCCCTCGCACGGGTACCAGTTGCGGGCCCGGCTGAGGCAGGCACTCGGCCCGGTCGGCGAGGCCATGAACGCCGGCCAGATCTACGT
>Ga0070716_100001435_pt1 | contig 10597 bp, 8 predicted proteins | sample LARL112metaG_FD_71395 | JGI IMG/M metagenome (GOLD analysis project Ga0070716, IMG submission 71395) | Corn, switchgrass and miscanthus rhizosphere microbial communities from Kellogg Biological Station, Michigan, USA - LAR L11-2 metaG | ecosystem: Host-associated > Plants > Roots > Rhizosphere ... | reverse complement strand
GTGCCCAGTAACGAATCATGTCGTTGGATAGGTGCTTTTGCCCTTCGTCCAGCTGACCGCCCCATCTCAGTTTGAAAAGGTAGCGCAGCTCCGATGCATGGGGCGCCCCATAAGGGAAACTCACTGGTGGCAAGAACACTTCCGGAGCATTGATGTCATTGAACTCGTACGTGAACATTGGCACCTGGGCATAAAGCAACTGGTCCACGGCGTGAGCGGGACAGGAAAAAATAGAGTCGGAGCCTATCGCACCAACCGCTAAATCAGGACTCTCAAAATGGTTGAGTGGATACTCAGCCAAAACCAGCGGCGCCGCATCTGGCCCTACCATGCTCCCTACCACCGCCGGATATTCGTCTGCGGTTATCGGGCTCCCAGACAAGTCGAAAAACAAAGCTACAAAGAATCTCCATTCGTCGTGATTTGTCCCGTGAATCAGCGGCACGTGATTGAACTGACCGGTAGCGAACGCTGAATCTGGTGATTGGCGAAGCAGTTTGCCGTCCACGTTGGCACTGCTGTCAAATAAACCCCAATTTGCTAGGATCTTCTCGACGGACTTGGAGCGTAAGCAATGTGCGCTTTGGTCGTTGCACCCAACGCTAGCGGCAAAGGCTTTGCCGTGGGATTCTTCGTCGGCCAGCGCGGGTACAGACAGACCAAAATAAGCTCCGCTTTGAACAATACCCCGATGGAAGAGTCCCGTAGCCATTGGAGACGCTAGCTGCAAGAAGACACTGCGCCCACCCGCCGACTCTCCGAAGATAGTTACATTGTGTGGGTTTCCGCCGAACGCAGCAATGTTCCGCTGCACCCACTTCAGCGCGAACTGCTGGTCCATTAGGCCGTAATTGCCCGAGATGTGGTCAGGAGATTCTTCACTCAATGCTCGATGGGCGAGAAATCCTAAAGCCCCTAGGCGATAGTTGATCGTCACGACGATTACCCCATGTTGCACAAGCTTGATGGGAATGTAGTCATCGCTCTCACCCACAGTAAATACACCGCCATGGATCCAGACCATCACGGGATAGCGGCGAGAACTCCCATCGCTTGTCTCCTCGTTGGGCGTGAAGATGTTTAAGAAGAGGCAGTCCTCAGTAACACTTGCTGTCCCGAAAACCGAAGCACCCTGGGGGCAGTGGCTACCGAATCGGGTTGCATCGAGTGGCATGAACCAGCGGACGTGATCTTTGGGTGGTTTCCAGCGGAGGTTTCCTGCCGGTGGAGCTGCGTAGGGAACGCCAAGAAACATGCGAACATCATCTGTCGCAATGCCGCGAACGGGACCTCGTTCTGTTGTGACCATGGACTGATCGTCGGCAGCTGCGAGCGGCTCTAGAGTACCTGCGTAAATGGCAGAGAACCCCAAAAGCAGGATCAGCACCTTTCGTTTGTTCACGATTTCCTCCTTCTCGTCAGTCTCAACCTGGATTTCCAGCTGCGACACTGGATGGTATTGCTACTTGTGCGCCTTGTTCCAAGGATCGTCAATCGTGCGAGAGTCAAACGTGGGTATTCTGTGGGTATCCGAAACGCGGAGTGATATGGCGATGCAGCAGCGGTGCTAGACTACCGCCTGCGGCCGGGAGTGCTTCCTCTATGGAAGGTGTCGATCCATCCAGGGGCGGGACCATACGGTTCGATAGATATGAGCTTGACGTGCGCAGCTGCGAACTGCTCAGAGATGGATCCCGCGTTAAAGTACAGGAGCAGCCCCTCCAGATCCTCCAGATGTTGCTGGAGCGGCCAAGGCAGCTTGTGACCCGAGAAGAATTGCGTCAGAAAATCTGGCCCTCCGACACGTTTGTCGATTTCGACCACGGTATTAACAACGCAATTAAACGGTTGCGCGCAGCATTGAGCGATTCGGCCGAGACTCCCCGTTTCATCGAAACGGTCGCCAGCCGTGGTTATCGATTCGTTGGCACGATCACTGCCAGCGCTCGACCAATTCAATCGTTAGCAGTACTCCCCTTCGAGAACCTATCACACGACCCTGAGCAAGAATATTTCTCTGAAGGACTAACCGAGGCCCTTATTACCATGTTGGCGAAAATTGGGGAGTTGCGCATCGTGTCGCGCACTACCGCAATGCAGTACAAGGGAGTTCGCAGACCGCTCCGCGAAATTGCGCGAGAGCTAGATGTGGATGCGATCGTGGAAGGGACCGTCCTCCGAGCAGGCGACCAGGTGCGAATCACAGCTCAGCTCATTGATGCTCCCAGAGAGACTCACCTTTGGGCCGAAAGTTACGATCGGGGACTACGCGATGTTTTGGCACTCCAGACAGAGGTGGCACAAGCCGTTGCGGGGGGAATTCGGGTCAAACTAACACCGATTGACCAGGCACGTTTTGCCAACATACACCCCGTGGTCCCGGAGGCGTACGACGCTTATTTGAAAGGTCGTTACTACTGGAATCGACGGCCTGCACGAGTGGTGGAGGCTGTCAAGTATTTCGAACTGGCGGTTAAGCAAGACCCAACCTATGCACCGGGTTACGCAGGTTTAGCCGACGCTCTTTGCTCGATGGGTGCCTGGGGACTTGTGCCTGCGAACGAGGGCTGTATCAAAGCAAAGGGGTTGGCACAGAGGGCACTCGAAATCGACCCCAGTTTGGCGGAAGCGCATACGGCCCTCGCCTATGCCACCATGTACCACTACGATTTCTTAGCCGCAGAAAGGGAATTTGAACGGGCGCTTGAAATCAATCCGCGATATGCGACGGGGCATCATCTCTTCGGCTTGTACCTCGCCATGATGGGACACTACGAGGAGGCGTATACCGAGTTTCAACGAGCCTTCCGCCTGGATCCTCTAACAGTGACCCAAAGCTTGCTTGGTTTCAACTATCTTTATTCGCGGCAATATGATCAAGCGCTCAGTCAATTTACCAGGACACTTGAGCGGGCCCCCGATGAAGGGCCAGCGCAGTGTGGATTGGGTTGGGCATATAGTTGCAAGGCACTGCATGAGCCGGCAATCGCTGCATTGCGAAAAGGCCTTGACTTATGGCCGGGATCGACCCCTCGGACCTGGCTCGGTGAGGCCCTTGCCGCAGCAGGGTACCGAGATGATGCACACAGGGTTCTAGAGCAGATGTTAGCGCTATCCAAGGAAAGGTACGTAACACCGTATGGGATAGCCCGAATCTACAACGCCTTGGGCATGAAGGATGACGCTCTTGGGTGGCTCGATACCGCTTACCACCAGCAGGCCGAGTGGATGTTGTTGCTGAAGGTTGATCCCTGTTTCGATGATTTGCGATCCGAAGCCCGCTTCCAGGACCTGCTGCGACGAATGAATTTCCCCAAGTAAGAGGAAGGTTCGCTCCATATGCAGAACTTCCGGCGTCTGGTTGTTAGAAATGGGCGCCACGCCGAGAACTTTCCCGGCATGCATCAGCTCGGCTCGTCTCTAATTCTGCTCATGCATTTATGAGATGCGTTCTAGGCTTTTTGCAGTTTTGAGTCGAATGCCTGCAATTCGTACCAAAGGCGCAGCCGACCATTAGGCGACAAAGACTCACACGAGTACGTTTTTTGCTACCTATTCGGGTTTCTTCCAGACTCCGCTCGCGCTGGCGCGAAGCCGGCTCGACTCAGAGGCCGCAAATCACCGGCAGTGCTGCGTTTATGTCAGCGCACAATGAAGTTGCGATTACTGACAAGGCTTCCGAGCCTACCAATGGATACTCTCACCCTCCCAGACATCGCGAGCGCCGGTACGGTCGCAACGATGCAGGTGTCGGAAATGATCGTGAAGCTTGCCGCCACACCGTTGCTAAATGTGACACCGGTAGCGCCTGTGAATCCCTGACCCAAAATGGTTACGTGGCTCCCACGCGTGCCCGTGAATGGCGATAGGCCAGCGTAGGGGGGCAAACCCGCGTTAAGGGAGAAGAACACGTTTCTAGCATCCATTGGGCATTCGAAAACAAAGTCTCGTTATCAGTCGAGCGTTAATAACATTCTGCGCTTCTTTGGACGGAACATTCGACTCCTGGAGATCACCCCAGAACTGGTTTTCGAATTTCAACAGAAGCGTCTGGCAGAGGGCGTCGGCAAAGCCACCGTTAACAGAGATTTTGCGACTCTTTCGAGTGCATTAACGCGAGCTAGGAAACATCGTCTCATAACGCATAACCCTTTGCGTTGATGTTGGAAAGCTGAATGAACGTCGTGAGCGTCGTCAGGGGAAACCGTTATCGTACGAAGAAGAGGCGCGTGTCAAACAGTTTTCTCCGCCGTGGCTGTCCATCTTGATCACAGTTCTCGCGGAAACGGGTTTGAGAGTCAGGAAAGAGGCGCTCCCTCTGAAATGGGATGATGTCGACTTGGGATCTGAGCCAGGTTGCATTCGCGTCCGTGACTCGAAGACGGCGGCTGGAGTTCGTCCTGTTTGGACGACAAAGCACTGCCGGAACACGCTGATTCAGTGGAGGGAGCTCCTCGGCCCAGGGTTTTCTGAGTATGTTTTCCCCAGTCCCAGAATCCCTTCTACGCACATCAGCGACTACAAAAAGGGTTGGCAGAAAGCCGCGCGTCAGGCAGGAATTCCAGACAGACGAATCTACGATCTTCGCGCATCATTCGCATCGAGGGCCAACGCATGCCACGCTTCAGGACTCACCATTGCTCAGTTGCTCGGCCATGCGAACAGCACTCAAATTCTGCCCACAATGTGAAGCCCCTCGATGAGAATACGAAGGCAGTGATGGAGAGTTTAGATGCAGCTCGGGCTTCGAAAAGGCCCGTACCAACATCTTTACAGTAGAGAACTTGGCCTAGACCTTCTTACTCAGGCTCAAGGCCGACCCCTCTAGTTCACATTAGTCTTTACGATCATCGCATTGTTTTTCGCATTGGGATCAGGTGTACCCGACGATGCCCGCCCCGTGTCCGTCAACATGCTCCCTGCAGCCGCAGTGTCTTTAACAGTCAGAGTGACGGTAACTTTCGCACCGCTTGCTAGACTCCCAACTTTGCAGCTCAGAATTCCTGCTGTACCAACTGCCGGGGCAATGCACGTTCCAGCAGTGGTGGTGGCGCTCACGAAAGTAGTTCCCGCTGGAGTTGTATCCGATACAACGGCATTAGTTGCGAGGTCCGGCCCTTTATTGGTGACGTTCAACGTATATTTGAGATTGGTTCCGTGCAGCACTGGATTGGGACTCTCCGTCATTACCGTAGCAAGATCTGCGATCGGAACATGAATATCCCACATGCTCCGACCATGTGTGGATGCCCGTAACGTCCTAGTGGGATTGTGTAGCGTAATCCCTAGGACGGTCACTCGCGGCAAGCCTATGCCAAGTGTCGCCCAATTCACGCCTCCGTTTCTTGTTCTGAACACTCCGATGTCGGTCGCAACATAATAGGTGTTAGCCAAAACAGGGTCGATTGCGATTGCGTTTGCGGGGATATTCGGCAAATTACCACTGATGTCCTTCCAGGTGAGACCACCATCAGTTGTGCGAAACACGTGCCCGGCATTAAATCCTGATAGAGCAACATAAGCTGTCGTTGAAATGTGTGGATCGACTGCTACGTGCGTTATAAATCGCTGGGGCAGGCCGACGCTCCGGTTGTTCCACACAGCTCCCACGCCAGCAAGTGCGTTGCTCGTCATTTGAAAGAGGCCGTCTCCCGTACCTGCATATACGATGTTTGAGTCGGTGGGAGCCACCGCAATGGTGCTCACGGCTTGACCATGGGTTAGATCATCCGAGATGATTGACCAAGTGACGGCGTTGTTTGTGGACTGATAGACACGGTACGTCCCGAAATACAGGTTGGAAGGGTGCAAAGTGTCGATCGCGAGGGGCGGTAAGAACTCCATCGGTTCGCCAACGTTAACCCCGGTTGCGGCGTACGACCAGGACCCAAATACTCCTCCCGCTGTGGATTTCCAGATCACGCCATTCCCTTGGGGACAAGTCGAGTACACATTGCTAGGCGTCAGAGGATCTATGGCAGTCCAGCCTCCGTCGCCGCAGACCACATCGTTCCATGCCATCAGGCCGCCGTACTCTTGGGTACCGTTGTCCTGAGTTCCACCAAAACTGTTGGCAACGTTTTTGGGGTTTATTGAAGGCGAAAAATAAAACTCAGTGATTGCCAGCGCATCGTTGAGCTCGGTCCATTGCACAGGTGTAGCGGTGGGTGGGCTCGCCCTCCAGACGCCGCCATCGTTGCCGAGATAGAGAACACTGCTGTCTGCCGAGAAGGCTAAAGCATGTAAATCGGCGTGCAGAACGAAACCATTCGCGCCCTGGGTTACATTTGTCCAATTCAATCCGCCGTCGGTGGAGCGGTAGACGATTCCGCTACCCCCCGCGCCGCCCACAAACACCACGTTGGGGTTGTTCGGCGCGACCGCGATCGCCTGGTCATACCAGCATTGCGGAACACAATAGTTGGGGGTGTTAGCCAGTTTTATCCAGTTCGCACCCCCGTCTGTCGTCTTGAACAAACCCAGGAGGCCAAAAGTGGATGTGTCTTGGATGCCGGCGTAAATCGTATTTGGGTTTGACGGTGCGATAGCCAAGGCGATTCGGCCGAGATTTGTCTGGGGAAGGATGTTGTTCCCGGTGCCATAGATGTGTATCCAGGTCTTACCGGCATCGAGCGATTTATACACACCGCTATTACAGGCAGTGCAGCTATTGAACGGGCCGGATATCGCCGCGTAGGCAATATTTCCGTTGTTGGGGTCAAATAGAACGGCGGTTCCCCATTTAAAGTAGTCGGGTGCGTTTGAAGAAATAGGGAGCACGCTCGTCCAGCTTATCCCTCCATCTTCTGTGCGATAGACATCAGTGAAATTCAGGTTGTTTGTGTCCGGAGACATCTCGACCGCTACCAGCATCACTGAGCTGTTTCCCGGCTCAATTGCTATGGCACCAATATGGGCCGCGCCACCGAAAAAATACTTGCCGTCGAGAGAGAACTGCCCGACGAACGGCCCCTTGATTTGCGTCCACGACGTCCCTCCATTGATGGATTTGAGAATTCCGGCGCCAAAGTAGCTATCGGCGGAGAAGTTTTCCTCGCCGGTGCCTACGTAGATCACTGAATGGTTCGACGGATCAATGGCAATCGATCCTACAGCCAATGACGGTTGCTTATCGGTCAAGGGTGTCCAGTGGACACCTCCATCGCTAGTCTTCCAAAGTCCTCCACCAGCAGCACCTGCGTATACCACATTGGAATTCGTTGGATCGACCGCCAGGGCCGAGACGCGCCCGGCAACAATCGGGACGTTGTAAGGCGTGTTTGTGGGCTGGGGCCCAATCAACGTCCAGGCGGTCGAAGAAATGGCGGCAGCGGAAAGGTCGGAAGCCAGGTCAGAAGAAACAGTCGTGGCCGCTGGCGTAAGTTGGCCTTCGGCTGCCAGCATCCTATCCAGTTGCTCGAGGGCGCGCAGGCGAATGCCGGCAGGAATGTGCTTTAGCGGATATGCACGTTGATTGTAGAACCATTCCAGTCTCTGGCGAACCAAGTCCCCCATTTCGGCAGGTTCCGGTTCCTGTTGAGCAAATCCGGGCAGGATTGAGGCAAGAGTTAGGAAGGTGAGGCCGACGAGGATGTTTTTGAGGTTCATGGGACCTCCACGTTCCAGGCAGAGTCCCCATGCTCTTTTGCGGCAGGTGTGGCGTTTCTCTTTAGCGCTCGCTCTTGGGTCTGCGGGAACTCATCGCCTCAAGGGGTGCTGCACTATGAACTGCTCTTCGGTGAGGCAACGATCGCGACAAAGTAGCTCCCAGTGCCCATACACGTCAAGCGTTAATGGATCTCTTCCGCTTGACCCGTCGCTGCAACCGCTACGCTCAGGCCCTACACGATCCGCTAGCCGTTCCCGCAACAGGCCCTGTGGCCAAACGCTCGACGAAACTATCACGTTTTTATCACGTCAGAGCCTTCTGACCCGGCGCTTCTCACTTTGCGACAAGGCCGGCGGCACACGTATCTACATGAAAACAAACTGGCGGAAGCGTGTGCAAGTCGAATCCACACAAAAACGTACATTCAACAACATAGAAGGCAACGGACGGCGCTTTAGACGATGGAAGTACATGTAAGGCTCTCCCAACGGCAGGTGAACGGCAGGTGTTCTCCGGACGACAGAGGTTCAGCGAGCGCGAACTCTTGGTTCCACGAACTGATCGGAGGCGGAAGTATGAGCTGTTGCGCGAAGACAAAGGCCGGTAAGCCGTGTGGCGCTCCCGCCGCGGAGGGAAATAATCAATGCGTAATGCACTCCGGGCGGGCCGCTGAACTCGGCAGCAAAGGCGGTCGCCGTAGAGCCGTTTACAACCCTGATGGCCTAAAGGAGTTTCCGGCGCCGAAGAGCGCGGCCAATCTGCGGGAACTGTTGGCCCAGTCGATCATTGAGATAAGAACCGGGAAGTTGGACCCCAAGCTGGCAAACTCGATCAGCTATCTCGGAGCTGGGTTTCTGCGCGCTCTCGAGGTAGCCGATCTGGAAAATCGACTCCTGGCGCTTGAAGCACGAACGGAGAATAGCGATGGCAAATCTGAAGCGCAGAGTTGAGGAATTGGAACGACGGCAACTGGCACCCGGGGCTAGCTATTCCGCCCAGTTCGACGATGATGCGCTCACAATTTATCGTGGCATGCCATACCTCGATGGCACGACGTTCCCCTCATATGACAAGGTTCAGCCGACAGAGATTTACGCCCGCGGCAGAGAACTGCATGAAAAGCGCTACGGGCGCATCATTCCGGCGCATCTAGACCCCCATCTCAAACGCTGTACGCTTGCGAGTGCAGAATTTGAGTTCGTGTTTGAGCGCGAGCCGGAGGCCGGAGACCTTTTGCGCTTCGAGCACGTTGGGGCGCTGCATTCTCCGCAGGTTAACGCATTCTACTTTTGTGAATTCATTGCAGCGTGGGAGCGTCAACTATCGCACCTTGATTGCCCACTGAGATTTGAAGAGGGCGCTTTGTTCAAACGTTCGATGCCCGAGCGTCGGATGCAGGATGCCAGATGGGTGCAAGACTCCAGTATTGCCTCAGATGAGAAGTGGTGGGGAATCGAATGCGCGTTCAATTGGAGTCTCGGCGAGTCCACCCTAGTTGCAGATATAGGCATGGCAATTGTGTTCTTGGGCCTGTCAGCCGCAAACGGGAAGCATCGGTGCAGACCGGCTACCAAGGAAGAGATGATGGCGCCTGAGACAGATGAGTTCAAGCAACTTTGCAACTCTGGAGTTACACACGAGCAAATGTCAGCCAAGCATTGGCGGCTGAAGACGCACGAGATTCTAATGACCGTTTTTGGGCAGTAGTCAAAGCAGGTTGTCACGCCTAGCTTCGCCGCAGCGTTGGCGTGATGCTGCCGTAAACGACCTGCGGTGGGAACGCTGGATTCCATTGCAACTCCGAAACGCTGTTCTTTAACGCCGCACCTGGAATGAAAAGCGGATCGCGGAATGCTGAGGCCGACCGCGAGTTGGGGAATGACAGCGAGGATAGTTTCGTAGCTCAACCCGCCGTTCACGATCACTCCCGCTAAGCGGGACGATCCAAGCTAAAATCACGAAGGCGCTTGAGCTGCTCGATCGCATCTCTAAGCCTTCGACTTTCGCCGTACGAGGCGCCCAGTTCCTCAAGTTCTTCGATGCGCTGAATGATTGCTTCGAACGCTTCAACAATGCGCAGCGACTGGAGAGCCGGGTTCCTTTCCGTGAGGGCAGCCTCGAACTTGTTGCGCCACTCAGTGTTCACCGGCAAGGCACCTCAATCGTTGTACTTGACGGAGCTTGGTACAGCCTTCGAAAACGCTTGCCGCTTCTCATGCGCCAAATTCCGGGGCCGTCAGAACTCAACCTTGAGAGGTTATCCACCCCACTCATACTTGGCGATCCGGACCACAACGTAGACTATTCGGTCATTGGCCTGATAGTTGAATTTTGTAAGATGCCCTACATACATCAAAAGCTAGAACTCTTCGAGCTACCGAGGATTGTTGACTCATACGTCCAAGGTCAGAGTATGCGCGCGGCGGTGGACCAGGTCCTCTAGCGTTCGGCAACGCGCGGCTCACTGATAGGCGCGCCGGCCGGCGATGGTTGTCTGCCGGGAGGAGTGCAAGCAGCGTGACTCCAATCACGCCCATGATCACAATGTCCTGGGGGCTATCCTTCCTGTGCATCCCGTGCGCCACGGCCTGCGCCGACATGATTGTCATCGTGATCCCATGGGCAAGGCTTGACCACGCCCCATAGGCGATCATCAAACGATGCTTAGCCGGCTGCTTAGCGGCCACCAACAGACAGACCCCAAGCGCCGTGTTAAGGCTCAGGAACATCGGCATGACGTCACTATGCCCGCTAAGCCACCTAAGGTGCCACAGATCGTCGAACAGGATATAGCCGCAAAGGGAATAAAACAGGCCCACCAAGACCAACACTACCTGTAAGGCGCGCTCACGCTTCATACCGTCCTCCGTTTTGTGCGATGCAAGGTTATTACCACCTTTTTTACTTCAGATTGTGCGAGTGTCAGCTGTGATGCGTCCGATACTGGAACCCTGCGAGCATCCGCAATGTGAGCAGAATGCTTCTCCC
>Ga0070716_100001431_pt1 | contig 10613 bp, 10 predicted proteins | sample LARL112metaG_FD_71395 | JGI IMG/M metagenome (GOLD analysis project Ga0070716, IMG submission 71395) | Corn, switchgrass and miscanthus rhizosphere microbial communities from Kellogg Biological Station, Michigan, USA - LAR L11-2 metaG | ecosystem: Host-associated > Plants > Roots > Rhizosphere... | reverse complement strand
CGACCTGGACGGAACCGCGGGGCGGGTTCTATGTCTGGGTGACAGCACCGGACGGGGTGGACACGGTGGCGCTTACCGCGGCGGCGCGGGCCCGTAAGGTGGCCTATGTGCCGGGCCGCCCGTTCTACGCCGGGGATGCCGGAACCGCGCAGATCCGGCTGGCCTACAGCCGGGTCGCTGATCATCTCATCGATGAGGGCGTTCGCCGCATCGGCGAGGTTCTCCGGACGGCACTGGAGGAAAAGTGAGCGACGCGGGGAGGCCTCCCGCGGAGGCTGGCGGGGCCGCCGCAGACGGCACCGATGCGCTCAGCGCCGGGGCCACGCCGCTTGCTGACGCAACCAGCCACTTCACTACGGAGGCGCTGGGCGAGCGCGGCGGAATCGGCAGGTACGTCAACGTGGACACGCTGGAGCCGGTGGAGTTCGTGCCTGGGCTCGGGTTCCGCCCTGTTGTCGGGCAGCGGGCAATGACTAACTTCGTCAGCTTCCAGCCACACACAACCGCGCCGCGGCATGTGCACGAGGAAGAGCAGATCGTCATCGTGCTTGAAGGCGAGCTCACCTTCGACCTGGACGGGGACGTGCGCACGATGCGCAGGGGGGACGTGGCGGTCGTCCCAGCATGGGTGCCGCATGCGGCCTGGACCACGGACAGCCACTGCCTGGAGATCGACGTGTTCTGCCCGCCGCGTCAGAGCTTGCTCGAACTGGCCGAGGCACACGCCGCCGGGCCGCAAGCCGGCGTCGCGAAAGGGCCCGGCGAGCCGGCTGCGGCCGCCCCTGACCAGCGGCCCGCGGACGGGCAAACGGGCGGGGCATAGATGGAGCTGGGGCTGGCTGGCCGCCGCGCTATCGTCACCGGCGGTTCCAAGGGCATCGGCAGGGCCATCGCCGGGGAGCTGCTGGCCGAGGGAGCGGCCGTGACCATCTGCTCCCGGCACGCGGAAGAGCTGGAGACGGCCGCCGCCGAGCTGATGAAAGATGCGGCGGCCCCCGAGCTGATGAACCAGGTATCGGCCGACGCCGCCGGTGCCGCCTGGACCGTGCTGGCGATGCCGTGCGATGTGACCGAGCCCGGCCAGGTGACCGAGTTCATCGACGCCGCGACGGCCGCCATGGGCGGGCTCGACATCCTGGTCAACAACGCGGGCGCCGCCAGGCCCGGCCAGTTCGCCATGCTGACCGACGACGACTGGCACACAGACATCGAGACCAAACTGTTCTCGCAGATCCGGTGCACCCGGGCTGCCCTGCCGCACCTGCGGCAGAGCAGCGCGCCGCGGGTCATCAACATCAACGCCGTATATGGGCGTTATCCCGATCCGGCCTTCTTCGCCACGTCGGTCAACCGGGCTTCCTGCCTCAGCCTCGCCAAGGCCCTTTCCATGGAGCTGGGCCGTGAGGCAATCCTGGTGAACAGCGTCAACATCGGATTCGTCACGACGCCGCAGTGGGAGAACATCCACCGTCGGCGCGCGCCGGAGATCCCGGCTGAAGAGTTCTTTGGGCGGCTTGCCGCCGACGAGGTGCCGCTCGGCAGGTTTGGGCGGCCCGACGAGGTAGCCGGACTCGTTGCGTTCCTGGCCAGTGACCGGGCGTCCTACATCACCGGGGCATCGATCGACGTCGCCGGCGGCATGGGAAAGTACCTCTAGGCGGCTCCATGTGCCGGTTGCTTGGCTACTGTTCCCTGCGCAGCGCACCGGTCGCGAGCCTGCTAACCGAGGAAGGGCTGCTCGGCTTCACCGCGCTTTCGGCCTTCCACAGCGACGGCTGGGGCATGGCCTGGTACAACACCGACGGGCCGCACGTAGAGAAGTCCGCGCGGCGCGCAGAGGACGAACCGGATTACGGCAGGCTGACCCATCGCCCGCTAGGAGACATCGGCCTGGTGCACCTGCGGTGGGCGACGCCGGGCCTGGGCATCGGCTACCACAATTCCCACCCATTCCGTTATGGCCCTTACACGCTCGCCCACAACGGGGCTATTCACCCCCAGGACCGGCTTGGCGAGATGCTGCCGGCGGAGTGGGAACGGCGGCTCACCGGAACAACCGACAGCGAGCGCTACCTCCTGCACATCATGTGGCGGCTGGAGAGGCGAGGCGGCGATGTGGTCGCGGCGATCGCCGACACGGTAGCGAGCATCGGAGACCGGTATGCCGTCAATAGCCTCAATGCAATCCTGCTGTCACCGGACAAGATGTATGCGATCTCCTGGCACGATCCGGCCAGGATTCCAGAAACTGAACTGCGGCAGCGCGGGATGGCCGGCACGCCCGAGGAGATCGCCGGGTACTTTCATCTCGCCTACCGGATGACCGCCGATGCGGTGGTCGTCGCCAGTTCCGGATGGCCCCAGCCCGGCTGGAGCGTGCTGCCCAACCCGAGCGTGCTCGCCGTTGACCCGGCCACGCTGGAGATGTCCGTGTTGTCGCTCGATTCCGCGCCCACGGCATCGGGGCGCGTCGTGGGGAGTCGCCACGGGCAGGAAGCGGGCCATCAGGTGGGCTCTACCACATCCCGGAGACAGGGGATTTAGAGCAGCGCCCCGCCATGCGGTAGGAGCCTCGGGCGTCGGCGCGGTGGCAGGGGTCGCGTACTGGCGGTCGGTCCGCTTGCCGGGCATGGCCAGCAGCGCCGCGTGCACCTTGGACGCCCCCAGGTCGGCTGATCACCCAGCCGCCGTGGTCACCGATCGTGCGCTGCTGACCACTAACGAAGCTATGGCGCGCAGCCTGGCCGGGTGGCACTATCAATGCAACAAGACCACGTGCCAGCGCCTGCCATCCGCCATCGAGCCCTGTGTGTTGCGCGGCGCGAAGGCGGACCCAGGCCAGGTTGAGCACGCCGCCAGTCGGTGTTCATGGGAGGTGTTCGATGGCGCAGGACATGACCGGCGACCGGGCTATGCTTTCCGAGCGGGAAATGATCTCCGAGAAGGTGGCTCCCACCTTGGTCGGCAGGACGCTGAGCTCCTTCGACCTCGTGGTCATCTTCGTAGCCCTCGTCCTGTTCATACCGAACGCGTCAACGGTGCAGTTCGCCGGGTCCGCAGCATTCGTGTTCTGGGGTCTTGGGTTTCTGACGTTCCTCATCCCGGGCGCCTTTGTCACCGCGCAGCTGGGCCGCATGTTCCCCGAGGAAGGCTCGCTGTACGTGTGGACCCAAAAGGCCCTGGGTCCGTTCTGGGGATTCTTCGCCGGGTTCGTCGCGTGGTGGCCGGGTGTCCTGGTCATGATCCTGGCGGGGGCACTTGTGGTGTCGCTGTCGCAGGCGATTGATCCCACCCTATTCACCAGGCCATGGCAGCAGGGGCTCATTGTGCTAGCCGTGCTGTGGTTCTCGTGCATTCTCGGAACACTGCGCTTCCGGCTGACTCAGAACTACGTGAATGTCCAGTTCCTGCTTTACTCCTTCTGCCTGATCATGATCGGCATCTCCGGCTTCGTCTGGCTGGCCAACGGGCACCACGCCGCCAACTCCTTTGCCTTCCATGCCTCTTCCCTGAGCGGATGGGGCCAATGGACGTTCTTCTCGACCGTCGTTCTCGCGCTCCTCGGCATCGAGGTGCCCTTGAACATGGGCGCCGAGATCAAGAGCGAGAAGTCCATCAAGCGGTACCTGTTCTGGGGCTGCCTGGTCGTGATCGTTGCCTACCTCTGGGCTACCTGGTCCAACATGGTGGTCGTCCCGGTTGACAAGAACAACGCCACCTACGGCATTGTCCAGACCGTGCAAATAGCGCTCAGTCACACGCTCGGCTCGTGGGTGGCGTTCATTCTTGTGCTCATCTTTATCTCCGACACCGTCGTTTATAACTACTCGTTCGCGCGCCTCATGTTCGTGTCGGGCCTGGAGCGGCGCCTTCCTCGCCAGTTCGGGCGGGTGAACCGGAACAAGGTTCCCGCCAACGCCGTCCTCGCGCAGACCGTGATCGCCTCGGTCGCCACCGCGATCATCTATTTCCCGATCCAGTCAGCCAGCTCGAACTACTCCACCAAGGTCTACCTGGTGCTGCTAGCCGCGGTAACGGTGGTGTGGTGCACGTCGATGGTGCTGCTCTTTGGCGACGTGTTCTTTGTCCGGCGTTCGTTCCCCGAGAGATTCAAGGAATTCCAGCGCGCTCCGTGGGCCGTGCTGGCCGTGTGCGGGGTTGTGGGCATTGCCGCCGACGTGGCAGCTGTCTTTCTGCTGTTCTGGGCCCCCTGGGCGCCCATCTTCACGAAAGCCGGGTGGGGTCTCGCCGTGGGGGCGATCGCGGTAGTGTCGATCGCCGTCGGGCTCGTCATCTACCTCATTTCGGAACGGGGCCGCGGGACACGTCTCCGCGGGGCGACACCCACGGCGGAGACTGGGCCGGCATAAGCCGCCCGGCTCGCTGACGAGAACCTCCCAGGGCTTGCTCGCATCGATCTGCGCGGGCAGGGCTTCGAATCTGCCCAGCATGAAAGTACAGCAACCGGTGCGGATCTGACCGGACTGGTGCGCACGCCTTGGGACGGTGACCTGCACTGACGTACTGCGGTGGACGTGCTGCCTGCTGATGGCATGCAGGAGGTCAGGGGTTCGAATCCCCTTAGCTCCACCCAGGTCAGACAGATAAATTCGAAAACCTGAGCCCGCAGCTCACCGGCCTTGTACAGCAGCAAAATACAGCAAAACGGCAGGACGATGTACTTCTCCGCCAGCCGGGATCTGTCTCCGGCGCCGGGCGGAGTGGCTGGCATGACCTGCTGAAGCTGCACCCTGAGACGGACTCGGAGCGCTCTGACTAGGAAGAACGTTCCTTTTGCCTACTCCTTTGCCACTTGCACTGGTGCCGGTGCGTCGGGCATCTTGGCAGGTGATTCTTGCCGCCTGTGCAACAGGTCGGGCCAGTCATTCCCGGCCGGGCTGTTGTTCGGCCGACTCGCATGCCTGCAGACGGACTGCGCCATGGCGCAGCATGGTGCGTCGGCTGGCGCCGGGCGCGGCCAGCTCGGTGTCAAGGCGCGGGGTGTGGCGCGCCGCGGCGCATCTTGGAGCGCGCCGCCGGGCCGCCAGGCGCGGGCCAAGCGCGTGACGGCGCACCGATCTGCCCACGGCAGGCCCGCCGGGCGAGCGGTCTGACTGGCGGCCGGTAGCGCGTGGAACACGCTGGCTACACCAAGTGGAGCACAGTAGTCGCGCGCCGAGCCTTCGGCGGCGACAGGTCTGCCGATTACGCGCGGCTGTTGCTGCCCGCTGGGAGCTTGGCGGTACGGTGCTCTAGTGGCGCTCGCCTCGCGCCCGGCCCTTCCTGCAGCCCGGCGCAGGGCGCGGCGCGCGGCGGCAATGTCGGGGCGTCTCGCTATCGTCCGGTGATGAAGCGGGCAGAGGAGTGTGACAGTGGAGTCGGCGACCATGTTCGAGTCCGCGCTGAGCGCAGCACAAGGCGACGCGGAGGGTGCGCTCAGATCGGCGGGCAGCCTGACCCGGGAACTGCGGAAGGCGAAAGCGGCCGCAGCAACGGGCCAGGTGCGCGAGTACCGCCGTGCGCTGGACGCGGTGGCCGGGCTGTTGGATGAGCTTTCGACGAAAGTGCGGGGGGCCCGGGCGTCGTTCGACATCGACGAGACCGCCTACCTAGCGTCCGGAGACTACGCGAAAGAATTGCTGGACTTGGCGGCGGAGCGTGGCGTGGCGATGTTCGAGGAGGACGAGCGGCTGCTTTGCTATCCCTCCATCGTGCGTGTGGTGCCCGCGGATTCTGTGGTTGAGATCGATCGGCGGCGGGAGCGGCGGCTCCGCCCGTCGGTTCTGATCGGGCTGCTTGCCGCCGCCCAGCAGCGCCCGCCCAAGTTCCGCGCTGGCCAGTTCCTTGAGAGCCTCGCCAGCGGTTACGAGCTGGTGGTGGCCCGGGCCGGGAAGAGGCCGGATGCAGTGGTGCGCTTGACGGACATCTGGTCCGTGCTGACTCTGCTGCCCGGCCAGGGGAAGGAGTACACCCGCCCGGAGTTCGCGCGCGACCTGTACCTGCTTGACCAGGACGGCGTCCGGCAGACCAAGGGCGGGCGGCTGCTGCGCTGGCATGCGAGCAGCGGTACCCGGACCGCCGGAGTGCTCACCACCGTGGCACGCACCGGCCAGCAGCAGCGTTACTGGGGCGTGTCGTTCACCGGGCGGGCCCTGGGATGAACACGCGCGGACAGCCCGTCCCGCTCAGCGGCGTGCTGGGCGGGGGTGCTCTGAAGGTAGACGACTATGCCGCCTTTGTCGCCCGCGAGTACTTGGCCGGCTACCTGCCTGCGGGCGGCGCCGCCGTCAAGGTCGCGGTGGTGGGGGATGGTGGCGCGGCGGACCGGCTGGAGTCGGCGCTAGCCGCAGCGTCTGCCCAGCATGGCGGGGTATACGTGAGCATCTCTGCGGATGCGACCCGGGTGCACATGATCGACCAGATCTTCTTTGCCATCTCCCGCGCGGTCGACTGGGAGGGGCTTGCGGCTGCTCACGTTCGAGCCGCGTATCGGGACGCTGCCTTCCCGGTACCGGACGGGGCCACCCTGGCTGTGAGCGAGGCCGCCCGCCATCACGACGTCGACTCCCGTGAGCTTTACCGCAGCGTCCGCCGGCTGCTGGAGCGGAGCTTGCTGGGTAATCCGATAATCACGACCGAGATGGGACGTGCGATGCTGCGCCTGGCGCAAGCTCAGCTCGGTGCCGGGGACATCGACACCGCGGAGCACGACGCGGTACTGAGCTGGCTGCACGGTGAGCTGCGATCCATCGCAGCCCTCCGGCCTGCGCTGATCTACACACGGATTGGCAGGCACAATGCACGATCCATGCTTACCTCGGCTGCCGCTTTGCTGCTTGCCGCCGGTCACGGTGGCCTGATCGTGCACATTGACTACGCCCGGCTGGCTGAGGCTCGCCGTCCGCCCGCCGAGGCCAGGTCGGGGTTCTACTACTCGAAGGCCGCTGTGCTGGACGCCTACGAGGTGCTCCGGCAGTTCATCGACGCCACCGACGAACTACGGGGGGTGCTCCTGCTCGGCAGGGTGCCACCGGAACTCATGACCGACGAATCACGGGGTCTGCCTGCCTATACGGCACTGCAGCTCAGAGTGGCCGATGAGGTGCGTGACCGGCGGCGTGCCAACCCATTCGCCGCGCTGGTCCGGCTTGAGGTCCGGCTGGAGGCGGTGGCATGAACCTGGCGCCAACCGAGGACCTGGTGGCCCGGCGCCGGGCCGTGGAAGCTCTCCGCTCCGGCGTGCCGAGCTGGGATGCGGTGGCCGCCCTGGGCTCAGGGCAGCCGGAAGCGGAGGACAGGTTCGCAGCGTTGCTCGGGCAGGTGCGTGAGCCGGGGCGCGCCGCGGCGGGCCCATCCGGGCTGCTGCTTGGCGGAGGGTTCGGCGCTGGAAAGAGCCACCTCCTTACACACCTGGGTCATCTCGCCATGTCGGACGGCTTTGCCGTGAGCACGGTCGTCATCAGCAAAGAGACGCCGCTGTCGGACCCGGTGAAGACTTTCCGGGCGGCCATTCAGGCCGCCATGGATCCCGCTCGTGGGCACGAGGCCTTGGCAGATGCCGCAGCTTCCCTGGACCCGGACACGCCCCGATACGCCGAGCTGAGCCGGTGGGTGACCTCCCCCGCGAGTGGCCTCGACGAGCGCTTTGCGGCGACCCTCCTTTGCCATGAACGGCTTCGCGGAGGTGACGTGCCTGGCAGCGATGAGACCGTCGACGCGCTGGTGCGGTTTTGGGGCGGTGAGCCCTTGCGCGTCGCCGAACTCCGCCGCGCACTGAGATCGGTGGGCGCGGCCCGGCTCTATTCTTTCGCTCCGATCACAATCCGCGACGTGGCGCGCCAGCGGTTCCGGTTCGCGGCCCGGTTGCTGCGGGCGGCGGGGCACACCGGCTGGGTCATCCTGTTCGACGAAGTCGAGCTGATCGGCCGATATTCGCTGCTCCAGCGCGGCCGCGCGTACGCGGAGCTCGCCACGTGGCTCAGCAGCCACGAGAGCGACCCGGGGTTGCCGTTGGTCCCAGTGTTCGCGATGACCGACGATTTCGAGGCTGCAGTTCTGACCGGGAAGGACGACCGTGCGCAGATCCCCGCGAGGCTGCGCGCGAAGGAATCCCCGCAGTGGGATGAGACTGCAGCATTGGCGGAGGCGGGGATGCGGCACATCGAGCAGGACATGCTCCTGCTTGAGCCGCCCAACGACGACGAGCTCGATCACGCGTACGTCGCGCTGAAGAACCTGCACGCCGACGCGTTCGGCTGGAATCCGCCCGACGTCGCGGGACTGGAGCGGCTCGGCGCCACCCGGATGCGCCAGTACGTACGGGCGTGGATCAACGAATGGGACCTTATGCGGCTGGACCCGGCGTTCCGGCCAGAGAGCGTGGCGGTCGAGATTGCCAGTGACTACCGCGAGGACAGCGACCTCGGAGACGGCGGCCCGGGGGAAGAGAGCGTCTGACCGCCGGTTCGCCATCTCCTGTGAACGACGCCCATTCTCCCGCAGCATTGCTGATCTTCATTTCCGGGCGTGTGGGTGCCAAAACTGTGCCGCGGGTCTTGACCTGGCCTTTCACTCTTTGCTGGTATTTGTTGATGAGGGCGCCGAGGGACTGGCCGATGCTTGGTCCGCTCGTCGGCGCGGTTGGCTATGGGATGACCGGGCCGTGGCGGGAGGAGCCCCATCCCCATTCGGTGCCGCTTAGCGGCGGTGACCGCGGCGCTGGCCGTGCCGGGCGGCCAGGTTGGCCGCGAAGCAGACCGCTAGCGGCTTGGTTCGCTGTGGGGCAGCCGGTCCAGCTCTGGCCGGGTTACCCTGAGGTTATGAGCGAGCTGCCAGTCGATGGGACGCCGGGAGTCGCCGGTGCCGCCCGCGATGCCGCGCGCGGGCATGTGGTGTACCTCACCGAGCGCGGGGAGCGCTTGGCCGCCATCGTCCCGGCCGAGTTCGCCGAGGCACTGGAGGGCATGAGCGAGGAGGACGCCCGCGAGTTGCTGGAGGACCTGGCTGATGCCGCCGCGGCGCGCCAGGCGCTAGCTGAGCCGGGTGAGTCCGTTCCGTGGGAGCAGGTCAAGGCCGAGGCCGGGCTGTAGCCGCGGTGACATACCGGATCGACTGGCGGCCGCACGCCCGGAAGGCGTTCTTGGCCTTGGACAAGCCGGTACGCCGCAGGATCGGAGAGGCAGTCGAGGCCCTGGCTGCCGATCCGCGCCCGGCCGCTGCGAAGATGATCACAGGTGCCCACGGCGTGCTGCGCATCAGGGTCGGCGACTATCGGGTGCTCTACACCATCGACGAGGGCCAGCTCATCGTCTTGGTGCTCGACGCCGGGCACCGCAGCGAGATCTACCGCAGGTAACTCACCGCGGGCCGCGTCGGGCATTGAGAGGCCGGCGGCAAGCACCAGCAGGCTTCCTGCGCGACGACGTTCTGGCGGAATCGACCGGCCGATGCGAGCTGCGTAGCGGTCGGCGCCCATTTGCGCCCCGGCCGTTACAGCTGGACTTGCTGGCCTAGCGATGCCGATGGCGTGCGTGGTTCCGGTAGCCAGCGCGGTAAATCCGAAGGGATTCGACTGGTCGCGTGTCGGCCGGAGTGCGCAGCGGCGCGGGCTCAGCGCGGTACAGCAGGAAAGTACCGCAACTGGCCCGGATTCCGGAGGACTCGTGCGCACGTCCCGGGACGGTGACGTGGGTAGATGGACGCGAGCGGATGTGCTGCCTGCTGATGGCATGCAAGAGGTCAGGGGTTCGAATCCCCTTAGCTCCACGTTTCGGCAGGTCAAGGGCATGTTGTGATCTTCGTAAGTGATCTTTGAGCGCTTGCAGCCTCGCAATTCATCAGAAGCTTGGGCTGCGTAACCGCCTTCGCTCTTAGACAGCCAAGCTGGCAGCCATCCGGTGATCCGAGCGGGTCCTGCCCGAGCGGTAGCCATTTCTTCGCCGCAGTGGTACCCCGCTGCTTTCGCCATCCTTCGCACCCTCGGGTTCACCCGCGGCCAGGTCCGCCGCACCGCGGCCTGGCAGGCGGCCACGCTCACCGCTGCCGCGCTGGCCATCGGCATCCCCGCCGGGGCCGTGTGCGGCCGCGGCGCATGGCTGATCTTCGCCCGCCATCTCGGCATCGTGCCGGTACCCGACATTCCCCTGCCGTGGTTCGCCGTCCTGATACCGATCTCGCTGGGGCTAGCGGTGGCCATCGCGGCACTACCCGGTGAGTCCGCCGCACGGGTCAAACCTGCCCACCTGCTCAGAAGCGAATAGCACTCCATCGGCACTGCGACCGAACCCAGGAACCGGTGGCGAACCACAGATCGCTGCTCAGGTTCCCGCCAGGCCCGACCCCTCACCAGACCCGGCAGAACAACCGCTCTGGTCCGGCCACTACCCCCAGAGTCCGTGCCCGGCCGGAGCCCATATCGAATCCTCTTCGCGCGCCTGCCACCGGGTGCGCCATGCGCCGCGGTCGGCGTCTGCCTGACCCAGGCCCATCAACGACAGCAGGCGCGCACGTCACCGGCGTGCGCGCGCCTGACCCGTTCCATTCCGGCCCGGGGTGCGTGGGTCGCTTGGTCAGGTCAGCTACGGATGTACACCGGTGTGCCCGGGGTGGGTACC
>Ga0070716_100001429_pt1 | contig 10619 bp, 7 predicted proteins | sample LARL112metaG_FD_71395 | JGI IMG/M metagenome (GOLD analysis project Ga0070716, IMG submission 71395) | Corn, switchgrass and miscanthus rhizosphere microbial communities from Kellogg Biological Station, Michigan, USA - LAR L11-2 metaG | ecosystem: Host-associated > Plants > Roots > Rhizosphere ... | reverse complement strand
GGCCGGGCGTCAGAGAACCAGAGGTATAGAGGCCGGCAGACGTAGTTTTCAAGCGGACCACCTGACCCGTCTCCTCACTCGTAATTGTGACGTTCGCATCCGCCATGATCGCTCCGCTCGGATCTGACACCGTTCCCTGAATGCTGCCGGTGGAGATGGTTGTTTGGCCGCGGCCTGCCAATGTTATGGCCAGCACTACAGTGAACACGAGTGCGGCCATTCTCAATGTCGTGCACATGTGCGACCACGAATTCGACGAAAACATTGCGTTCCCCCCTGTCGTATAGAACCAGCCCAAATCAGATCAGGATGCGACGTCTGTGCCTTGAGTGCCTGAGTGCCGTGAGTTCGAGCACTTTCGCTCTTGCCGAAACTTTTGCGCGGCCTTGGGACTGTACTGCGGCGGTCGTAAGCTCCAGAATCGACCGCTCGACATTTTGCTTTAATGGACCCTTTTTGGTGATGCGCCTAGTAAGGACATTTGAAGATTCTGGACCGCTCCCCAGATGGCATGCAATAGGTTCGGTATCCTCCGAAAGCAGGGTGGGCGCGCGCTTCGTCCGGGCGTTACTGACATTGGTCCAGAATCACCGATGTTCGCTGGATCGAGGTCTCATTTCGGCTCAGTATTCCGTAATTTGGAAGCCGGCAAAGTGACTAGCCTATATGGTCCCAAGCACTCGCCTTGGGGCAAATGATTCGCTGTCGTCCGAACACATGATTTCCCCGCGACTGCGCAGGAAACGCCGTGGACATAAGTGTCGTCCTGCGCACAAGAACTTTTCTTCATACGCCAGAATCTCCGTCTGGGTGAGGTGTGCGACAGATGCATTTTGCCGATACCGAATCGTTGGACTTCTCAACAGCGGCCGAGTATAGAGGATTGGCGCTGCGCACCCGCATTTGGCTTGGCTCTGCCATGGGAGGCAAGAGTGGAGATGAGGACAAGAGTGCGGCTTATGGCCGGGCTTACCCCCTACCTTGTGCTCGTATTATGCGCAATGTCGATTCGGGCATCAGCTGAGAATCTGTCCCTTCGCAACCAGCAGGTAGTTGCGATCGAGGATCTTTCTGTCCGACTCGCAATCCCACTACTGTCCGATCTGCTGAAGTTTTTGCTCTGTTTTCTTCTTTCTGTTCTTCCCTTTGAGTCAATCTTCGATTCGGATCTCCTGTTTAGTCTGCCGTTTGCGAGAAGCCTCTGGCAATGACGATTGAAGAAGCAGAGCAGATGGCCATGACCCCGATGGTCACTCTGCGGCGCACAGCCTAAACCGCTGGCGTACCGTGAGTTCTGGTGAAGGCTTATACACGCTATCTCGCGTCAAATGAGGGGGTTACCGTGTGCGCGTAAGCTATTCATTACACGCGCGTCAGGTTACGGACCCGCGCAAATGTAACGTTTTGATTTACACGCGACATAGGGCACGAACTTCTACTTGATATTTTCGGATCATGCCGAATCTGTTGTCGTTTCGGTATAGAGAGGCTATACGTTCCCTATTGCGATGCGCCGCCGAGAATCGGTAACGTGGACCCCATGTCACCACGCATCGCTTCACCGACGGTATCGCTGCAGTTGCAAGAAGGGAGGGAAATGGATTATTGCAGAGAATGGATTATTGCAGAGAAATGTGTAACGACAGGAAGTCTTCCCTCCTAGATGGGTGGCGCGAAGATATCAACCGCACCACGTAGAGACAGACCTCCCGCCGGCGCGGTTGAGCTTTGTATTAAGAGGAAAGAGAATCGTCAACATGGCAGGTCAAGGAATTGAACGGCGCGAGGTTATGCGCATGATCGCAATGGCCTCGGCGGCAGCGGCTTTTCCTGGGTTTCGCCGCTGGGCATTCGCTTTCAGGCAGGAAGATGCCCAAGGCCAGGACACAGCTCCGCCGACTGATCCTTATCAGCCGCAATTCTTCACGGCGGAGGAATTTCGCTTAGTCGATTGTTTGGCGGAACTGATTATCCCGGCGGATCGCAGTCCCGGCGCCCACGCCGCCGGCGTGGCTGAGTTCATTGATTTCATGGTGTTCAATGGCGCCGACTTATCCGGCGGAGGATTAGGCGGACTGGGGACTCGCTTCCGTTCCGGCCTGAAGTGGATGAACACTCGTTCCCAGCAGCTCTACGGGCGTCCACTCTTGGAATGTCCGGAACAGCAACAGAATGAATTGCTGGAGCACCTAGCGTACAAAAGCCAGTTTCGCAGTGGAGAAGAAGATGGGCAAGAGTTTCTCCAGCTCATGCGCGACTATACGGTGAAAGGCTATTACACCTCGCGGATCGGATTGGAAGAGTTGGACTATCCGGGTCTGCAAACCGTGTGGGCGGAGATGCCCGGTTGTCCCCATACGGGCGATCCAGAGCATCTGCATCTGCCGCCACCGATCAGCTAGGAAGGCGTTACCCGGTTAGCGTCATAGTGGGGAGGGTGAGCTTGCTCAAAAGAATGGTATGCGCGGGCTTACTGCTTATAAGTATGGGATCGAAAGCCTGTGGGCAAACCGCTCCCCACGAATCGGCAGAGTGGAAGCAGTTATTCAACGGCAAGGACCTCACAGGCTGGAGGCATGTGGGCCCGGGTTCGATGTTGGTTGAAGATGGATTGATCGAGACCCATACGAGAAAGAAATGTGGGTTGCTTTACTGGACCGGCGGCAAGTTAGACAACTGCGTGATTCGAGTGGTGTACCGGTTGAGCAACGATTACGCGGGTTCGGGGATATACGTGGAAATCCCGATTGAGCCGAACGAAGCGGAAATGCCGGTGCACTACGGATATGAGGTGCAGATGGACAACCATCCTGACCCCGGGGACGAGTACGGAGAAACCGGCGCTCTTTATGGAATGACGAAAACACTAGCCAAGGCATGGAAGCCAGGAGCCGAGTGGAATGCAATGGAAATCACGCTGGACGGCCCGCGCACGATCGTGCTGCTGAACGGGGTGAAAGTAACCGACTATACCGAGGGCGATCCGACTCCTCGCGACGACGATGGCCGCCATTTTGCCCGGCCCAATGAAGGTTGGTTCGGTCTGCAAAATCATCAAGACGATCACGGCCAAGGGGACGCCGTTTTCTTCAAAGAAATTGCGGTCAAGCCGTTGCGCTGATTTGGTGGGTTCAACAACCAATCAACCTCGTTTGCTGGGGGGACCATCATGAGAATGCTGTGCAGTCTTAGATCCAGTTTTGTTGTTGCAATAATTTGTGCGCTTCTTACCGTTCCGCTATCCGCCCAAGCCGATCAAGACGGCTGGATTACCTTGTTCAATGGGAAAAACTTTGACGGCTGGTACAAGTTCCTCCTCGCCACTGGCAAAAATAGCGATCCGAAGAGTGTTTTCAAAGTTGAGAACGGAATGATTCACGTTCTTGGCATTCCAGGAAATAGCGCGATCGAGCGGGAAGTTGAAGGATATCTTGCCACTAATCAGGAGTATTCCGACGTCCGAATCCACGTGGAATACAAATGGGGCACCAGGCGGATTCCATCAGACGACGAAAGCAAGAAAAATAGCGGCCTGTTTTATCTGGTTTCTGGTCCTGATAAAAACCCGCAAGCGGTGCAATGCCAAATCGAGGAGAGCGACACCGGAGACCTGGAACTTGATGGAGGAAGCTTATCGGCAACCACTCAAGTTGTACAAATGCCATTTCCAATGTACTCCGAAGACGACTACGGGCCTTCCTACCATTTGACAATCGGAGGGCCGCTCGAAACCCGCGATGTGCGGATCATTAAAAACGGGGATTTTGAGGACCGCAGAGACTGGAACACGGTAGACGTTGTGCTCGAGGGCAATCAATCCACACATATTGTGAATAGCAGGATCGTAAACCGGGTTTGGGACATTAGACAGCGCAGCCCACATAAGCCGTATCCGATGATTCCTTTGACACGAGGACATATTTATCTGGAATCAACCGGGGCCGAAATTTGGTTCAGAAATGTAAAAATCAAGCCGCTCAAGCCGTCCGCGCAATCTGCGAAATCCGCGTCGGGAAGTGCCGCCGAACTGGCTGGACAATGAGCAAAAATGTGATTGGCGATCCACCGATAGTTGTGTTGTATGAGTCGTAACCTCTTACAACTTTGCAGAAAAGGGGCCTGGATGAAATTCACAAGTCTTCTTGGGTTCTTTTGGGTAATGGCATTTGGCTGCGTGCTTGCGCCGCCTCCGGCTGTAGCAGCTGACGATGGCTGGATTCCCCTATTTAACGGGAAGAACCTGGATGGCTGGTACACCTACCTGCTTGCGACCGGGAAGAACAATGATCCGCTAGGGGTTTTTAAAATAGAGGACGGAATGATCCATATTTTGGGTATTCCGGAAACGGGTGAGACTAGCCGTCAAATTGACGGCTTCCTCATCTCGAACCAGGAATATTCAAATGTTCGCATTCATGCCGAATACAAGTGGGGAACGAGACGATTTCCGGCAGGAAGTGAAGACAAACGCAATAGTGGTCTTTTTTATCTTTATGCCGCCGGGACCGACAACGATCCGCGCGCAATACAGTTTCAAATTGAAGAAAGCGATACGGGCGATGTCGAACTGATTGGAGGCCATATGGCGGTCACTACGCAGGTTGTGAGCCCGCCTTTTCCGCTCTACTCCGAGGACGACTACGGTCCCTCCTATCATCAGACAATTGGAGGCCCACAGGAAAGCAATAACCTGCGGGTTATCAAAAATGCTGACTTCGAAGACCGCACGGGGTGGAATTCAATCGACGTGATACTTGATGGCACTGAGTCCACTCACGTTGTAAATGGCAGAGTCGTGAACCACATCTGGGACATTAGACAACAGGACCCCAAACATCCATCGCAGATGATTGCTTTGACAACCGGGCGCATTGTTCTGGAAGTGGAGGGGGCAGAGATCTGGTTTCGAAACATAAAGATCAAACCACTAAAACCGGCGGGGAAGTAAGCAATTCGAAGTTTGTTATACGGGAGAGCGTTACCGAAGCAGCGATTGTTGGAAATCATCGGCGTTAGTTAATGGGAAAACCCTATGCCAAAAAAAATCTATGATGCCATCGTAATCGGAACCGGAGCAGGCGGGGGCACTGCCCTCAAGCTACTCTGTGAAGCGGGATTGAAGGTTCTTGCCCTGAACTCTGGGCCTCGCATGCAGCCGGGTAAGGATTTCCCTTTTCATCGCCAGACCTATGATTTGAAATACCGGGGATTCGGCGATCCGCACATTCGCGCCAAGTATCCTCCACCAGAGAACAAATTGCAGGAGCACGCCGGCGAATGGAGCGAAGGGCCGTTGTATTGGGAACATGAGATTCCGTATACCAATGCTCCTGGATCCAAGTGGGCCTACACGCGCTGTAAAGTCACTGGCGGAAAAACGAATTTTTGGGGTCGTGGTTCGGCCCGTTTTGGAGACATTGATTTTAAGGCCGCGAGCCTGGATGGATTTGATGTGGACTGGCCCGTGGATTACGCAGAAATGGCGCCTTATTTCGCGCGTGCGGAGAAATACATGGGCGTGGCTAGCACAGTGCAAAACCGCCCAAGTAATCCGGATGGAGAGTATCTGCCACCACTTCCACTACGCTGTTACGACCACATTCTGCAGGAAGGGGCGGGAAAAGTTGGCGTACCTTACTTGCCCTACAGGCTTGCCCAATTGACTACCCGGCACAATAATCATCCAGCCTGTCACTTCTGCGGAAACTGTGGAAAAACCGGCTGTGACGCCGGTTCCTTTTTCTCACCTACCTGGTTCACACTTCCTGATGCCAGGAAAACTGGAAATCTCGAACTGAGGACGGACGCACTCGCCAAAGAGGTGATTGTCGATGAAAACGGCCAGGCACAAGGCGTCGCCTACATTGATAGAACAACGAGGCAGGAAGTGGAGGTATACGCGAGGGTAGTTGTAATGGCGGCATCTTGTATCGAAACTGCACACATAATGCTGAATTCAAAATCGCGGTATTGGCCGACGGGCATCGCCAATTCCAGCGGTCAGTTAGGGCGCAATCTTTGTGAACACCTCATGTGCAGCATGAACGAAGGCTTTATTCCGCGGTTGAAAGGACAGCCGGTTCGACCGGATATGATTGCAGGCACGAACGAGATTGCATGGTTCCCGCGCTGGCAGAACTTGAAGGACCCCCATGAAGAAAAGTTCATCCGGGGGTATTCAATGTTCCCTGAGGGAGGTAGTGAAGAAACCATCATGTACTACCATTATCTCGAAGGATTCGGCAAAGAATTCAAACGTGATTTCAAACGCTATTATCCCGCTCGGGTAGGGTTTTATCTTCAGGCCCCAACTCTCCCCAGTCTAAGCAACTATGTGGATCTTGATCCGGAAGTAAAGGACGTGTACGGCATTCCTGCCGTGCGGATCCACTTCCAATGGGGGCAAAACGAGCTGCTGATGCTGGAACATGCGAAGCAAAAGACTGCTGAGATTTTAAAAGCTTGTGGCGGAGAAATTTGGAACGCAGGAGGCGAACCAGACGACCCCGGTGCCAGTATTCATGAAACCGGGGTATGCCGGATGGGCAACGATCCGAAGAAGTTCGTGACCAACCGCTGGGCACAATGTCACGACGTGAAAAATCTATACATATGCGACGCGAGCATCTTTACCAATCAGACTGACAAGACGACAACTATGCCTCTCATCGCGTTTGCGATGCGTACCTGCGATCACATACTGGAAAGCTTTCGCAGCGGAGAACACAAGCGGGCCTGAGAGAGTTGCGCGACAAAAAAAATATTGTGCCACCTCGAAACAATTGCTTTCTAAGGCCAAGATTCAGAGCTTGGCGCCTCCCCAACGAGCGTACTGGTGCCCAAGACCTCAAGCTCAAAGAGGGTCGCCATTCTCATACGCACACCTTATGAACGCGGCCGCGAACTGGAAGACAAGCTCATCCGCCCACTGCTCGAGCATGGATAACCGTCCGCACCGTAGACTTCGATTGTCGTCCATTTCCCCCCGCTGACCCCCAGATGTTCTCAATAATGCCGAGTGCACCACCCTCGAATTCCAGAAGGTAGTAAGCTTCATCTTCGCCCTGGGTCTTGTCAGTAATGAACATAGGTGCCCATCTGACAATAGACAGACTGAATCGCGTGGGCGTCCGAGAAACCAATAACAGAAGGCGATCCCGTGACAGCCCAAATCCATGAGAGCTCCGCCGCCGCAGCGATTCACATCCCAGAACCATGCAGCATGCGGGCCAAAATGCTTTTCACTCTGCTTGACCACATGGATTTTTCCGAATGCGCCATCGTCCGCCATTTCTTTAGCCTTTAAATACTTCGGCGTGAAGAAGAGTTCTTCGGCGTAAAGCAGTAGAACGCCTGCTTTGCGGGTGTCATGAATCAGATGTATTATCCTGATCCCTCCGACAAGGTGATGTTCAGTCCTGCGCAGCGCCAGGAATTTTTAAAAGCTCGTTACGAGAATCTCATGAAGTTCAGCCAAGGTACGGAAAAGCTCGAACACGTAATCCGCGAATACTTGAAGGGCGCTGATTTCACCCGACATTGAAGGTTTAAACCCCCTCTACCCGACCATGATCTCAGCGCCGATCATCCTCAATCGCGTCCAGGAATTGCTGCCCTGGAACATCAACTTCCCTTTGTTTGAGCTATCGCGCCCTCACTCGTGCCTCTTCACATCTTTCGACGCCGCAAACCTCTACAAACGGGCGTGGCCTTGCTCTCGTCTAAATTAAATATTGTTGATGTCGAATTGTTAAATCCTGCAAACTTGCAATCGCTCTGGGAGCCTTTTTCTGTTACCGCTTGTTACCGCGTGAACGGTAACTCGTTGATTTTAAGTGAGGGGAAATGGCGTCAAATATCGCGTAACGTGCTCAATTTTCAGAGGTACAACGCAATTACGAATCGGCTGCTCTACCAACTGAGCTACGTCGGCGCTGGCGAAGCAATCCCATTATGCCACACCAGTTTCTCGATTCCGGCGGGGCGCTCGAGCCGGGTTAATGTCCGTTAGGATCTCCGCAAGCACTCCGTTTCTTTTGTATAAAACACAACCCCTAAGCATGGCTCAGGGGTTGCGACCTTTCGCTTGAGTGACTTCTTCGCCAGATATCGGCCACCAGTCGACGCCCAGCAGCCGACGCCTGAGCAGAAGGTCCACTCAGTTTGGGTTCACGTTAAAGCCGTCGAGATGCACCGTCGCCCCGCTCGGCGGCGCGGCATTGTTGAAGTAACTTGCCGTGAGCGTCCGGCTTTCTCCCGGCAACAAAGTGATGTAGTTGTCGCTCCACCACACCGGCAGCACTTCATTTGCACCATTGTCAAGAACTCGCGCGCGAACCAGAAACGCCAGGCTGCTGCTCGAGTTGGTCAGGGTTGAGCTCACCGAGGTGGCGCCGACCGTATCGGTATGCGAGACCGTGATCATCGGCAAGGTTGCAAGCGAAGTCATGTTCGCCGACTTGCTGGCTCCGCAGTAGTACCACTTGCAGGCGTTTTTGACTGCGTCCGCGGTGGTCGAGTACCAATAGAAGTTACGGCTCACCACGTTGCTGGAAGAGTCGGTCAGCTTCAAATTAATAAAGTAGGTGGTCGACAGATTCGCGATCGCGGGCAGAGTCACCACCGCAGTGCTGCTCGCCGGTCCCGCTGTTACCGCGAATGTGTTGTGATACGCGCTGGTGAGATTGAAATTCAGCACGTCCACCGTCGCCGTCAGGCCCGAATGCGTGGTGTAATCGTCGTTGGTGACGTAGACCGTCCCCGGCCCGCCGTTCAACCCTCCGTAGTCCCACGCAATGTGCGTAATTTCATCCGCCTTTTTGGTGGCGAAGTACGTCGGCCCTGGCCGGTAGAAGTAATCGAACAGCTGCCAGTGCAGCGAGAACCAGCCTTTGTTGAACATCCAATCAATCATGCCCATGGCAGCGTCGCCGGTGCGTCCGTTGGCGGCTCCGGTCTTGTTGATCTCATAAGCCTCATGCTGTACGCGCCATCCCTCGTAATCCATGACCATGGCTTTGCGCATGTAGTCGGCGGAGTTAGTCGGCGAGCCGTAGCGGTTGCTCAGCGCCGAATTGAAGACGCCCAGGTTTGTGAATGGAGTTCCGCCCAGGTGGTAATCCCAGGTAGCGTCTTCAGGATAGTTAATTGGATCCTCGACCAGTCCGGCGATCATGCTCTCGGTCGGCGGAATCATTGGGCCCACGCTGGCTTCGTCCACAAAGCCGCGCGCCAGTCCCTGGGTAGTGTTGTTGTAGAAATAATTCGGAGGCTCCCACTCGTAAGGACCGCCTTCACGAATGCCGTTCAGTCCGGTCACACTTGACGTTCCGTAATTGGCCATGTCCAGCACGACATTCGGCCAATGGTCGGCCGTCTCAATGTTGACTTCCTGCTGTTCATTCGCCGAGGGTGGCAGCAGATCGCTGGAGTTGAGCCAGAGAAATGCGCTGGGATGGTTACGCAGTTCACGCATCTGCGTATCGAGAGAGGAGTTCGCCACGGTCTGGCTTTCTGTACTCCAACTTCTCCATTGCTCCCATGAAGTGCAGCAGCACCATCCTGCCATCAGCAGAATTCCGTTCTGGTCGGCAAGATCATAGAAGGTCTGGTCTTCCATCTTGCCCTCGAAGCGCATGGTGTTCAGGCCCATATCGAGCGCGTACTGCAGTTGCTCCTGCAATTGTGTGTTGTCAAAGTCATATTTCAGGAGCATGTCATAAGCCCAGCCGCCGCCTTTGATCACGAAGGGCTGATTGTTGATCTTGAACCAGCGCCACTGATTTCCCGAAGGATCAACCGGATTAAGTCCGGTGTCGAGTTTGCGAACGCCGAAATTAAAGCTCTGGCTGTCAGAGACGGTCCCGCCGATCGAGAACTGCACCGTGGCCTGATACAAATTCTGCGGCCCCAGCTTGGCTGGCCACCACAGTAGTGGGCTGGCAATATTCAGTTGTGGATAAGTTGCCGGCGCGAAGGTGAAGAGTTGGTGACTGGTTCCCGCTGGCAAGGTTACGGCTTGCGAGAACGTGACGTTGCCAGGATTTACAGTCCCGCTCAACGTGCCAGAAACGCTCGCGTTCGTCGGATTCGAAAGTTCAGCCGTGACGGTAAGCGCCGCGGAACTCAAATTCGAACTCACGGTGGTTTGCACCTGCGGATCTCTAACGTTCACGGCGCCGCTGTTCGTGATCCATGCGTCACGCCACACGCCTTCGTTGCGGTCCGGCGCCATCAATTGCCAGTCGACATAAGTGATCGCGAGCTCCTGATTACCGCCGTTCGGCCCGGTGATCTGCAGCGCCACAGCATTGTTGCCGCCGATTACCGCGACACTGGTGATGTCGTACTCATAACGCGCATAGGTGCCGACCATTTGTGTGTTGGTCGCGATCTGTGTTCCATTTACCCACAAGTTCGCGCGATAGTTGATGCCATCGAAGTGAATGTAAATCCGCTGTCCGGCCAAAGTTGAAGGAATAGTGAACTGGTTGAGGAACCACCACGGCGTCGGGCCATACGGACTGCCACTGCACCACGCCGAATTCGCGTAGTTGGTGCTGACGGTGTAGCAAGTGCCCGGAATCTGCGCCGCGTTTTGGTTCACGTACGGCGACGGC
>Ga0070716_100001428_pt1 | contig 10627 bp, 10 predicted proteins | sample LARL112metaG_FD_71395 | JGI IMG/M metagenome (GOLD analysis project Ga0070716, IMG submission 71395) | Corn, switchgrass and miscanthus rhizosphere microbial communities from Kellogg Biological Station, Michigan, USA - LAR L11-2 metaG | ecosystem: Host-associated > Plants > Roots > Rhizosphere... | reverse complement strand
CCAGTGTCGGAGATCCGCTGCTGGACCGCCACGCGAGGGCGATCGGCCGATCAGGCAACGCCCCTGCAAGAGGCACGAACCGGACTCCAAGCCGGCTCAGGTTGGCAAACGAGGTGGGCAGCGTGTTACGTCACGTGAGAGCCGCGCCGTGCGACGGTCCCTGAGTCGAACGCCGGCAGGTCAGTGATGGCCCGGCCGATAATCAATGTGTGGATTTCGTCGGTTCCCTCGTAGGTGCGCACGGCCTCCAGGTTGTTGGCGTGACGCATCGGCGAGTAGTCGAGGGTGATCCCATTGCCGCCGAGCATCGTTCGAGCCTCACGGGCGATGTCGATCGCCATCCGGACGTTGTTGAGCTTCCCGAACGAGATCTGCTCGGGACGCAGCATGCCCGCGTCCTTCAGGCGGCCGGTGTGCAGCGCGACCAGCAGGCCCTTGTTGATCTCCAGGACCATGTTGACCAGCTTTTGCTGGGCGATCTGAAAGCTGGCGATCGGCCGGTTGAATTGGTGGCGGTTGAGCGTGTAGTCGAGGGCGACCTGATAGGAATCACGTGCAGCACCCACTACGCCCCACAGGATGCCGTAGCGCGCCTCGTCCAGACAGGTCAGCGGTGCCGTGAGCCCAGTCGCCAACGGAAGCCGATCGGCCTCGGTCAGCCGGACGTTATCGAGGTGGATCTCGCATTGGATCGAGGCGCGCATCGCGAGCTTCGGTTGTATCGGCGTGGCTGTGAAGCCCGGGGCGGAGGTGGGCACAAGGAAGCCCCGGACGCCTTCGTCGGTCTTGGCCCATATGACGGCGACGTCGGCGATGGAGGCCAGTCCGATCCAGCGCTTGGTCCCACTGATCGTCCATTGCTCGCCGTCGCGGCGCGCGATGGTTTGCATGCCCGCCGGGTCACTGCCGGCGTCGGGCTCGGTCAGGCCGAAGCACCCGATCAGTTGGCCTTTGGCCATGCCCGGCAGCCACTGGTTCTTCTGCGCCTCAGAACCGAACTTGTAGATGGCGCTCATGGCCAGCGAGCTTTGAACGCTGACGAAGGTTCGCAAACCGGAGTCGCCGGCCTCGAGCTCCATGTTGGCCAGGCCGTACTCGACATAGCTGCGTCCGGGGCAGCCGTAGCCCTCGATCGCCATGCCCAAGAGCCCGATCTGGCCGAGCTCGGCGACGAGCTCCGTTGGGAAATGCGCGTTTTCATACCAGTCGGCGATGTGGGGCTTGACTCGTTCGTCGACGAACTTTCGAACCCGCAGCCGCAGCGCACCTTCGTCAGGAGTAAACAGGCTGTCGATGTTCAGATAGTCCGCGGCCAGCGCAGGGCTTTCGGCGTGCCCGTTTCGACCGTTCCGATCAGAAACGTGCTGTGGCCGTTGAGATTCGACCATCGTTGTGTTGTCGTGCTGGTTCATGATTTTCTCCGTGGTGTTGTTTTCGGCGGTGTTGTTGTTCGGCTAGCTGGCCGGCTTGCGTGGTGAGTGCGCATCTACGGCCGGGGTCGGAGGAGCGCTTCAGTAGGTGACTGGCGTGCGCGACAGGCGGATCGGTTTGCGCGCGAGCTGTGCGACGCTGCCGTCGGCGCGGGGTACCGCGACAGTCGGCTCCAGCCCAAGGGTTTCGGCCAGTTCAAAGGCCTGTGCGATGCTGTTGACGCGCCCGCATTTTGGACCGGATGGACGGAATAACCTTCACTACAAGGGATGTGGTCGCGAAATCTCCGAGCGGATGCGCGGCGAAGATCAGCTGCAGCTGCGCTGACACTGTCGGCCTTGTGACGATCTTCGTGTGTGCTGCGCGTACTATCAGAATATCCAGCGCCCCACTGCTTATCATCGCTGTTACCATGAATCGGTGCTTCCCGCTGAGCGGACTCCTGGTTGCCTGTTTGTTGGCTGCAACGTCTGTAATCTTTTATGCAGCAGGTAGTTTAACGGCTGCCAACGAGCGTTGGATGGCAACGTCAGCCGCAAATCATTGGGTGGTCGGCAAGGGTTGATTGGTTGCTCCAGTGGGTATTTCAGGTGATGGGGGGTCATCTGTCGGATGGACCTCACCTTCAGCGTGAGCTTGTTTGTTGTGTTGGCATGTTTCATGCCAATGGGATGGTGGCGTGCAGCGACGTGCCACTTCCAGGGGGGCTGGTGATCTGCAGACGGCCACCGAGCGCTCCGATGCGGTCTGTGAGCCCGATCAGTCCTGAGCCGTTGCGGGAATCTGCTCCCCCGATGCCGTCGTCCGTAATCGATAGACAAAGCGCGGCGTCCCTAACTGTCGCGCGGACGGTTACCTCGGAGGGTTGGGCGTACTTGGCGGTGTTGGTGAGCGCTTCGGCCACCACGTAGTAGGCGGCCACCTCGACCGATTCGGGTAATCGTCGCTCAATGGCAACGTCGAGAGTAACCGGAACCGGGCAGCGGCGGGCCAGCGTCTTCAGCGCCGGACCCAATCCGCCTTTCGCCAGGATCGCGGGATGAATACCCCGCGAAATCTGCCGCAGCTCTTCAGAAGCTGCGGTCAAACCTGACACGATGCCCGACAGCCGATCCGTGACTGACTGCAGTTCGGCAGGCACGGACGCCTCGGCCAGGCGCAGTTGGATGCCCAGTGAAACCAGCCGTTGTTGGGCTCCGTCGTGCAGGTCGCGTTCCAGCCGGCGCCGGGCGTCATCGGCGGCCGCCACGATCCGCGCCCGGGAGGCGATCAGATCGTCGTGGGTGGTGGCGGCGGCGATCGCGGTGGCTACTAGCTCGGCGAACTCGGCGATCTGCGTCTCGGTGTCAGCGGCCAGCGGCTCGGCCCGCGAAGTGCCGACAACGGCCGTGCCCCAGACGTGTTCATCCACCACAATTGGGGCGCCCACCCGACACCGCACACCCAGCTTCCGCAGCCGCGCTGCCAATGCGCCGGTTGCACTGTCGTACTCGTCCATCCGCGCCGGGCGGCCGGTGCGCAACACCGTCCCAGCGACATTGTCGCCCTCCAAGGCGACCCGTTCGCCGAGCGCAACGTGGGGCTCTGCGGACGCGACGTAGGAAGCGATGATGACGGCCGAATCGTCGGCCTCGTAGCGCAACACCTCCGCGCAATCCACCTCCAGGCAACGGGCCATCTCCTCGGCCACCGCCGCGAACACCTGCGGTGGTCTCGCACCACGCGCGACCAGTGTGGCCACCCGCCGCAACGCGGCCTGCTGAGCGGCGAGCACAGCGGTCTCGCGCGCCCGCGCCCGCGCCGCGTTTGCGACGAGGTTCGTCAACAGTGCGACCACCAGAAAGACCCCGACGACCAAAGCGTTCTCCAGGTCGAATGAGAAATGAAGAATTGGCCAGTCATCAACATAAGCGAGTGCCAGTGCGCTGAACACAGATGTCGCCACCGCGAGCCACCGGCTCCATATCATCGAAATAGCCACTACACCAAGCAGATACAGCGACTCGCAGCGTTCCTTCGGCATCAACTCCATCAGAAGCACGACCGCAACCGTTTCGACCGCAATCAAACCCGCCGCTGCAGCGGCGCCCAGGACAGTCGAACGGCGCTTCATGAACATCTGAGCATTGGCGTGACAACTACGCGGTGTCGGCCGAGTGCAGCAATCAGCTGAGCCACGTCCTGTCGGCGCGAACTGGCCGGCCAGACCGCCCATGTGCGCCACACGATCGGATCGCCGACAAGTGCAGAGACGGGGTCGGCGAACTCGCTGATGCATTCCTCGGTGTCCGCCGGCAGCGGCTCGGATCGCCGTGCCAGGAAGATCTTCATGCGCGGCGCTCCTCGCGGTTGTCCTCTGCGCCAGCCAGATACCGCTCGACATCCAGCGCGGCGATGCAACCGCTGCCGGCAGCGGTAATCGCCTGTCGGTAGCTGTGATCGACGAGGTCGCCGCAGGCAAAGACGCCCGAAAGGTACGTGCGGGAGGACGGTGATTGTGTCACGACGTAGCCTGCGTCATCGAGGGCCACCTGCCCGCGCACGAGTTCGTTGCGGGGGTCGTGGCCGATCGCGATGAACACTCCTGTCACTGGCAATGTCGAGCGTTGATCGGTGAGTGTGTCGCGTACGATGAGCCCGTCGACCTGCCCGGTACCGGTGACGTCTTCGGCCACGCTGTCCCAACGGAATTCGATCGATGGGTTGGCGAAGGCCCGCTTCTGCATGATCTTGGACGCTTTCAGCGCGGCCCGGCGGTGAACGACAGTCACGCGCTCGGCGAATCGCGTCAGGAAAATCGCTTCCTCGAGCGCGGAGTCACCGCCGCCGACCACGGCGATGTTCTGCTCCCCGAAGAAGAATCCGTCACAGGTCGCGCACCAGGACACGCCCCGGCCGGACAGGCGCTCTTCATTGGGCATGCCCAGAGACCGATAAGCCGAACCCATCGCGAGAATGACCGCTCTGGCCTGGTAGCGGTCGCCATCGGCGGTGACGGTCTTGACCCTGCCAGCCAGGTCGACTGCGGTGATATCGGTGGTGATCAGTTCGGCCCCAAAATGCTGGGCTTGCTTGCGCAGCGTCTCCATCAGCTCCGGGCCTTGAATTCCTTCGGCGAAACCAGGAAAGTTCTCGACCATCGTGGTCCGCATGAGAGCGCCACCGTATTGGGTGCCTTCGAACACCAGCGGGTTGAGGTTGGCGCGCGCGGCGTAGATCGCCGCGGTGTACCCCGCCGGTCCCGCACCGATGATAATGACGTCGCGGATTGGTTGCATCGGTTCTCCTGTGATTAGACGGTGTCCTGCCGGTGGTCGGTGGCCTTCAGCCAGGCGCGGATCTCGCTGCTGTGTTCGCCGAGACGGGGCGCCCGGGTTCGGTAACTCACCGGCGTGGCCGACAGGTTGATCGGGCTAGCGACTTGGAGTCCGAGCCCGTCGCCGTCGTCGGTGCGGCGGATCGGTGCCAGGCCGAGGCGGGTGGCCAGGGTGAAGGCTTCGGCCATGGTGTTGACGGTGCCGGCCGGAATCCCCTTGTCGGTCAACGCATCTGCCCATTGCGACGCGGGCGCGGCGGCCAGTGCGCGTTCGAGGTGCTCACGCAGTGCGTGTCGGTGGCGGACCCGGGCCTCGTTGTTGGCGAACTGCTCGTCGTAGGTGAGTTCGGGGGTGTCGATGACCGCGCACAGCTGGGAGAACTGCCTGTCGGTGCCCACCGCCAGGACGAGCGTCCCCGCACCGGTGGCGTAGGTGTCGTACGGAGCGATGCTGGGGTGGGTGTTGCCGATGGCGTGCGGAACTATGCCCGTGAGAACATATCCGGAGGACTGGTTGGCCAAAGCGCTCAGCAGCGCCGACAGCAGGTTGACCTCGACGTGCTGGCCCACACCAGATTTGACGCGCTCGTGCAGGGCGGCCAGGATTCCCACAGTGGCGAACAGGCCGGCGAGCACGTCGACGAGCGCGAATCCGACCTTGGTCGGGGAGTTGTCGTCCGGGCCGGTGATGCTCATCAGCCCGCCGAGTGCCTGCACGAGCAGGTCGTAGCCGGCGAGCTCGCGACCGGCGGCGGCGCCGAAGCCGGAGATGCTGCAGTAGACGAGTTCAGGATTGGCCGACCGCAGGGTGGGTTCGTCCAAACCGAGCCGCGTCATGACACCGGGGCGGAAATTCTCCACCACGACGTCGGCGTGTTCCGCCAGTGTCCGCGCGGCCCGCAGGTCCTCGGGGTCGGTCAGATCCAGCACAACGCTGCGCTTGTTGCGGTTGACGCCCAGGTAGTAGGTGCTGTGATCGTCGACAAACGGAGGACCCCAGGCCCGGGTGTCGTCACCCTCGGGCCGTTCCACTTTCACGATATCCGCGCCCAAATCGCCGAGTGTCATCGTGGCGAACGGACCGGCCAGCACGCGGGAGAAGTCCGCGACCAGCAGCCCCGACATGGGCGATAGGTCGGTCACATTGCCTCCTTGGATTGCGTCGTCGCCGCCAGTTGTGCCGGAGCGCTGATGATTTCGGCTGAACTGGGCGCGGACACGTCGGTGTGGAGGCGCGCATCGGTGCGGGTGCGCAGTAGCGCGGTCGCGACCGCCCCGATCACGGCGATCCCGAACATGTAGGCAGCGATGCCGGATCCACGGTTGTCATGGTGGTAGAGCGCGAGCGCGATCAGGGGGGCGGTTGCGCCGGCCATCACCGAGGACAGCTGATATCCCAGCGATACGCCGCTGTATCGCACCCGAGTGCCGAAGGATTCGGCCAGCAGTGCGCCCTGTGGTCCGTGGCACATGGCGTGGGCGATGAACGAGATCGCGATAGCGGCGAAGACCAGGGTCGCGGCTCCAGTGTTGAGCAGGGCGTAGTACATCCATGCCCACACGGCCAGCAAGACCAGGGCCGTGAAGTAGACGCGGCGGCGCCCGACGCGGTCGGACAGGTAGCCGAACAACGGCATTGCGAACACCGAAATGGCGGCGCCAGTCATCACCGCGACGGTGACGAACGACTGTTCAAGGTGCAGTTGCTGTTTGGCGAACGCGAAGATGAATACGGCGAAGATGTAGAAGGCGGCCAAGTCGGGGGCCGAAAGCAGTGCGCATAAGCCGATTTCACGCCAGTTGCGGCGGACGACGTCCCGCAACGGGTTGACCGCGATCTTTCGTGTGGCGGCTACCTGGCTGAAGGCGGGGCTTTCCACGACGCGCCTGCGGATGTAGATGCCAACGCCGAACATCACCACGCTGAGTAGAAACGGCACCCGCCATCCCCACGTCATGAACTGCTGATGCGGCATGCATACCATGGTCAAAGCGATGGCACCGTTCGCGAGAAGCAAGCCGATTGGTACAGCGGCTTGGGGCCAGGCGGCGGCAAGCCCTCGCCGGTTGGGTTTGGCCCATTCGATGGCCAGAAGGACCGACCCTCCCCATTCGCCGCCGACGCCCAGCCCTTGCACGAATCGCAAGGCCACCAGCAGCACACCGCTCCAGGCGCCGATCTGGTGATAACTGGGGACCAGCCCGATCAGCACGGTGCCGACCGCCATCAGCGAGAGGGTGACCATCAATGTCGTCTTGCGGCCGAGTTTGTCGCCGTAGTGCCCGAAGACCGCACCGCCGATGGGCCGCGCGACGAATCCGAAGGCGAACGTCGCAAAGGACTGCAGGATGCCCGCATAGGTGTTGGAGGCGGGGAAAAACACCGTCGGGAAGACGACACCGGCCATACACCCGTAGAGAAAGAAATCGTAGTACTCGATGGAGGTTCCGACCGTGCTGGCCACGATGGCGCGGCGCCGTTGACGGCCGATCTCCACCCCTTGCGGAGCGTTCGGAGGTGACGACATTGCCACCCTCCCTTCCATGAGGAGTGCGTTGAAAGCTGCTCGGGCGGTGAGGATTTGAGATGTGCTAGGCCGAGGGCGCTTGCTGCGGGACGTGGTTTATCGGCGCGGTGGCGAACCAGATGGCGCGTGCCTGCGGCGCGGCTTCTACGGCGCGGCCGTCGAGCTGTTCGAGGGTCAGGCTGCTGATCGGGTGGCTGACCACCACCAGCTGCAGGTCGGCCATGCCGCGGGCCTCGCGCTGCAGGCGCGCTTCGTGCTCGAACTCGGTGGTCACGATCACCGCGGTGGGCAGCCCGGCCTGTTCAAGGCGGACACCGTCGTTCACGCACGCCGAGCAGCACGACCCGCAGTCACCGATCGCGGTGATGGCGATGTCGTTGTCGGCGGCGATGCGGTCGATGACCTCGTCGCTGGCCGGCGAGGAGAAGTGTTCCTTGTCGTAGTGCTGCACGGCGGCGAAGGTCAGACCCTGCTCCGTGAGCGCACGAACGGTGGCGCGCAACAGTTTTGCGGCGTTCCATTTGGTGTTGCTCAGCACGGCGAGGCGCAGGCCGTTTTCAGTGTCGGGCCGGTGGGCCAGCGGCGAGGACTCCACCTCGACGATGCCGCACGGGTCGTAGATGCCAGGAATCTGCTCGGTCATTGCTGTTTCCTTATCCGTTTTCGGTGAGCGTTACAGCCGGCAGGCGCCGTCGGAGCACTGCAGGTCGCCGCCTTCGGCGGGCACCACGCTGTCGTCGATGGCGCGCAGTACCGGGGTCGTGGCGGTGCTCCATCCCGGCAGGAACGCCGAGAACCGCCCGGCGGTGCCGCCGGCGATGAAGAGGTGGATGTCGTCGGGGGTGAACACGATTGGCACCCGGCGGCCGTCTTCGCGCGGGTACCACTTGGGTAGGTTGCGGTTGTAGGTCTTGCCGCCGGGAGGTGCGTAGCGGTTGCCGTAACTGACGGCGTCCCAGAGGTTTTGGCCGTTGAGCCAGAGGTAGCGACGGATATCGTCGCGGGTCCACCCGAAGTTGGCGATCGTGCGGGCGTGCTCGATGCCCAGCACGACGGTGCACGAGCCGCCGAGAACAGCGTTGTTGTGGGCGATGGTGCTCATCGCCGAGGCGATGCTGTCCAAGATGCCCTGCGGGTCATCAGAGATGTGGTTGGTGACGCTGTGCGGTGCCTCGGCGCCGATGACCAGCACCGTGCTGTCCTCGGGTGCGTAGCCGTGTTCGACGTGATAGGGCGCCCACGGGCTTTCCTGCTCGTTTTCGGCGATGCAGAAGGTGTATTTACCCGGATGGCCCAGCGTGCTCTTGTCGAGCTCGCCCGGAATACCGCCGCCAACGCTGAGCATGATCAGGCGCACGGCCCGACCGATCGTGGCATTGGCGCGATTGCCGGAACCAAACAGGTTCCCGCCCGAGTTCATCCCGATCTCGCGAGCCATGGGTCCGTTGACGACGATCAGCGGCGAGACCACGTGCGTGGTGGCCTGAATCCCGTTGAGATTGAACCGGGAATCGGTCAGCGCCAGCACCGCTGCACGCACCACCGGCGCGTATTCGGGTTTGCACCCGGCCATCACCATGTTGACCGCCAGCAGCTCGGTGGTCAGGCTGCCCCATCGCGGAGGGATGCGGGCCTCGAAGTGGTGCGGGTCGCCGCCGAGAACGTCGACGAAAGCGGCGACCCGGTGCGGGGTCGGCGGGACGACCGGCAGACCATCACTCCATCGCTGGTCGAAGTAGTACTCGACCAGGTCCTGGTGGTCTATGCGCGTATCCGTGGCTGTCATGGCGGTTGCCTTCCTGCGGGGGTGCCCTTCTGCCGCCACCGTATGAGACCTACATATTCACAGTCCAATACATATCTGATCCTCTGACATATGCTCTGGATATGATGGACCCGGAGATGCGGTTGCTCCGCTACTTCGTCGTGGTCGCCGAAGAGCGGCACTTCGGCCGCGCCGCCGAGCGCCTACACATGGCCCAGCCGCCGCTGAGCCAGCAGATCCGCAAGCTGGAACACCAGCTGGGCGTCGAGCTGATCGATCGGTCACGGCGACCGATCGAGCTGACCGACGCCGGAAATGCGGTGTTCGAGGAGGCTCAGCTCTGCCTCGTCCACGGCCAGCGCGCGTTCGCCGCGGCGCGTCGAGCGGCCACGGGCCAGCTCGGACACGTGCGCATCGGTGCCCTGCAGGCCGCCGTCGACGGCGTGCTTTCCTATGTGATGCGCGCGCACCGACGCGAAAACCCTGACGTGAAGCTGCAATTGGATGAGCTGGGCACCGCCGACCAGATCGGTCAGCTGATCGAGCACCGGCTCGACATCGGATTCCTGCGCGGCCCGGTCGATGAACCGACACTGACGGTGGAAACCCTGATCGAGGACCCGCTGGCCGCGGTGATCTGTGACGACCATCCCCTTGCGGAACACCACCGGATCGCCCCGGCGCTACTTGCCGACGAGCCGATCCTCTTGTGGACACGATCAGCCGCTCCCACCACCTACGGCGACGTTGTCGAGCTCTTTCGCCGACACAAGGTCCAGCCGCAAGTCGTCGACGAAATCCCGCGGATACAAACGATTCTGGCCCTAGTGGCCTCGGGGGCCGGGATCGCGCTGTTGCCCACCTCGTTCATCAATCTGCACCGTCAAGGCGTGCAGTTCCGGCCGCTGCGCGAACCACTGCCGTATCGCCCACTGGCCCTGGCTTGGCGATCCGACAACCAATCGCCTAGCCTGATGCGCTTCATCGAGGTAGCCCGAAGCACGTCGACCTACTACCTAAACGACCTCGCTCAGCGCTACCCACAGCTTCGCCCCGAACAAACGCCATGACGCCGCGTGAGCGCCAGTCTGGCCTCACCCAGAAGTGCGGTGCCGGCATCGGTGAGTTCGATCGGGCGCCGGGAGCGATCGATGAGGTCCACTCCCAGTTGGCGTTCGAGCTTTTGAATCTGCTGACTCAGCGGTGGTTGGGCGATGTGGAGGCGCTCGGCGGCCCGGCCGAAGTGTCGTTCCTCGGCCACGGTCACGAAGTAGCGAAGCAGGCGCATCTCCGGATCCGTCATATACACAGAATATAAAAGCTGACTGAATATGTCTTGGACGATGAAGATGTAGTGGACTTACGGTGGTCCCAACGGTGACTAGATCGACCGAGGAAGGAAACCTCATGACTGCAGTTTTGACCTCACAAGGACTCCGATGACTGAGCACCATAGTTTTGTCGCCCCACCCGTCCGCGTCGACGCCGCCGACAATGCCAGCGGGCATACCTCCGTACGCGCGCTCGTGACGGCCCGAATCTTCGCGCGCCGCTTGGACAGGCAACTGGCGGTGGGGGTTGTCGGAC
>Ga0070716_100001427_pt1 | contig 10628 bp, 12 predicted proteins | sample LARL112metaG_FD_71395 | JGI IMG/M metagenome (GOLD analysis project Ga0070716, IMG submission 71395) | Corn, switchgrass and miscanthus rhizosphere microbial communities from Kellogg Biological Station, Michigan, USA - LAR L11-2 metaG | ecosystem: Host-associated > Plants > Roots > Rhizosphere... | reverse complement strand
TTACCCCGACAAATCCTGTATAACCGCCGCTGATAATGCTTGCTGCGAGGTTCACTTTTACTGGATCAGCTAGGGATCCAAAGATGCTAGCAAAGGCGTAGGAAAAAGGTATAAGGACATGTTCTTTCGCAATTGCTCGTTGGATTCTTTCAATGTCTAAGGAAAGCAAAGACCCTTTAAGCAGTATCCCTTCGAGCCCTAATAATGCCAAAATGTCACCACTTGTAGGATCATTATCGTATGCCCAGATCGACTGATCAATACTATCTGGTTGATGTGAATATTGTGTTAGTTTGTAAATTGCAGTGGCACCGAGGGAAACAGTTCCGAGAAGACAAATTGTAAATGCAGCAACTCGCTTTTTATTTGAACAAAAAGATCCCTTAGCAGCGTCTTTAAGATTGTTTGTTTCTGTTTGATTACTCACCGAGAAAAAGATTGAACGTGTTTGTTTGCTATCTGCCGTTTGCGGTTCTTTCGTTTCTCCGCCGTTTGTAGAGTTTCTGGACGATGGGAATAAAATTGAGTTTGACGCTTTTCTTGTATTGTCAGGGGGTGGTAGAGAGAAACTTCCTTTATTTTCACGTGTGATTGAACCTCTCGAACCAGTTGCGCCACTAGGTTGTGCCATAAACTTATTTCCTTCTTTAATTATTAATTGTAAAATTCGTGCAAGGTACAAGATCTAGTACAAGATCTTATGGATAGGGCTTGAATTTAACAGTTATGCTTGATCTTTGTCAAACGGCACTTAGTATAGAAAATGACTACTTTATTTAGGGCAGTAAATTCATAAATAAAATAGTTATGCTTTCCACGAATGAATTTTAGGAAGTGGTGTTACCAATAATTTGAAATTTATCCATTAATAATTTCTCAGTTTCTTCCCAATTATCTTTAACTGCCATAAAAAATATAAAACACTCTCTTGAAAAAGCGAATAATTCTCATAATACCGATTGTATGAACAAAAATTCAATCTTCAAATATTTTTTTGTATGTATGACAATAAGGCGTTTTGTTCATTTTAGAATAATAATTTTGGTGAAAGTCTTCTGCTGGCCAAAATGGTTTTACGGGAAGAATACTGGTCGCTATTTTTTTACCCATATTCTCCAAAATATTCACAATCTTGTTTAAAATTAGTTTTTGTTCTTCATTGAAATAAAAAATCGCGCTCAAATATTGTGGACCCAAGTCAGGTCCTTGCCCATCGGTTTGAGTAGGGTCATGAATTTCAAAAAAATATTTAATTATTTTTTCGTAGGTTACAACTTTGGGATCAAAAATCACTCTCAACGCTTCAAAGTGTCCTGTATTTTTCTTGCAAATTTCGTCATAAATTGGATTTTGTTTTTCTCCACCCGTGTAGCCCACTTCTGTTTTTAAAACACCAGGTAATTTTTTCAAATAATATTCCACACCCCAAAAACAACCTGCTGCCAAAATTGCTTCTTGAGTGTCTGTTATTTTATCGTTGATAACAAAGTCGAGACTCAATGAATTAACGCAATGGCGGATATTTTTGGAAGTATACCCTTCTCCAGAAAAAACATGTCCAAGATGCGCATTGCAGCGAGAACATAATATTTCTGTTCTTTTTCCATCCGTATCAGGAATTTTTTTAACTGAATTAGGAATTTCTTCATCAAAACTTGGCCACCCACAGCCAGACTGAAACTTAGTTTGTGAGCGAAAAAGAGCAAGTCCACACTGCCTGCATAAATAAGTTCCAACAATTTTTAAATTGTTCAATTTTCCTGTAAAAGGGATTTCTGTCCCTTTTTTTTGAATAATATTTAAAGATTCTAAAGTTAAACTATCGGTTTTAAATTCCATATTAATGACTTTCAAACTTCAAAACATCTAAAATTTAAAGACATCTCAAAATAACTTTCATGCTTAATTGAAAGAAAAAGGTTTATTTTTTTCTTTTCATGGGCTCGCTGCTCATGTTTTTATTTCTGTAAAATTTTATTTAGCCACCGTTAATTTTACATCGGATTTACTAGGCCTGCCTCGTCTCGTCATTTTTTTTAAGATAGACAATTTGCTTGGACGTCCTCGTTTTTTTGGAGTTGTATCTTTTGGCTTCGGATTTTTCGGTCTCCCCCGGCCTTTTGTTGCTTTAGCGCCAGCAGGGCGTCCCCGTTTTTTTGGTGCTGCATTCGATTTTTTTAAAGGTTTCTTTTTAGCAGCCGTTTTCTTTGCAACTACTTTTTTTACTGATTTTTTAGCAACCTTTTTCTTAGTTACTTTGCCAACTGATTTTTTGGCAACGGGCTTCTTTGCTTTAGCAACCACTTTCTTTGTTGCTTTTTTAGCTGGTTTCTTAACAACTTTTTTGACAGTTTTTTTCATTGGAGTCTTCTTTTTAACCACGGCCATTGGGTTTCCTTATTTATGCGATTTATTTGAGATATTATGCTAGCACGCTTCTATTTTTTCTTTTTTGCAGCACGTGCTTTTCTTGTTTTGGCAGTTGCCGCACTCTTTTTCTTCACGCCCACAGCTTCTTTAAGGGATGAGGCTACTCTAAAAGACACTTTTTTAGATGCAGGAATTTTAATTTCTTCGCCTGTTTGGGGGTTGCGGCCCATGCGAGGTGCTCTATCTTTAACTTGTAAGATTCCGAGTTTATCAATTCTAACTTTATTGCTAGAAGCAACGTTTTCTTCAATTGATCCAAGAAAAGAAGAGATGACTTCTTTAACCATTTTTTTAGGAATAGATTCAAATTTCGTTGCAACTTCGCTCATCAAAACAGAAGTGGAAATAGTCGAACCAGATTTAGAGTTGTCTTTCTTAGAAGCCATGCGTATCTCCTTATTAAAATAAAATAACTGAATCTTAAGTATAAGTATTTTTTAATACAAATGCAAATTGCACGGGAAATTTATTTTTAAGTTTTGTGCTCTAATAATTGATCAATATCAATTTTTGAAAAGTCGTCAGTGCGGAGACTATATGATTAAATAATGTTTCAAAATAAGGGCACAAAAAAATTCAAAAGCATCTCTTTGCTCGCTCGGGCATTTTCATCTTGAGCATCTTCTAAATTATTCACGCAATCAATTTAATATTCAAATAAAAAAAAATTACATCGACGCCTTGACAATACGCTCATGTGTCTTTATATTTATATAATACCGAGAGTATTTGATTCACAAATAGTTGGGAATCCAGAAATTGGTAAAAAAATCCGCACCGAGCGCTAACTTGGTACGGAGGCTTTGCAAAAATGGGGATTAATGCAAAGCCAAAATAACATTTCTGCTCTTAAAAAACAAGGGCGATATTTTGGAGGTTTTTTATGTTTAAAGAATTATTTTCATCATGTGGTCATGTTCATAATTATAAATTTTCCGACACAGTTTCTCCTGAAATAATTAAAAAATATGAGTTATTATTTAAAATACATCCCTGTAAACCTTGTGAAGAGCATAGAAAATATTTGAAAAATACTTATGAAAAACTTGTAAAAATGTTAGGCTCTACGTCTGATATAAAACTTCAACATGAAATACTAGATACAATTGGAGATTTAGAAAAACTAGGGGATATTCCGATTATTTGACGTCGGTGCTATTTTTATTGAGGATGTGTATGGTAGAAAAAAGAAAAATTAACGTCGGGGCAAACAATGGTAAAATGGGAAAACCACCCCCTGAATGGGTTTTAAATTTAAAAAATGGCATTTACACAGTAGAAGAACTAATAAAAATATCCCATAAATCTGGTGGCAATATTCGCGGATTGATGTCTAAATACGCCAAAGATGTTAAATATAAAGTCTTAGCTAATGGAAAATCTTACGCAAACTACGCGTGGGACAAAGATCATTTTTTAGACTTATTTTATGGTGACAAAGGGGGGAACAAACAAGAGGAAATAAATATTAACCCAGAAATCAAAACCAAACTAGAAATTGCTAAAAAAATGAAATCTGCAAAGGTATCACTCTCCGATATTTTAAACTTCACCGGCTTAACTAAGGAACAAATAGAAAAATTGTAAACATACATATCCATATTTTATAATAATAAATTTTAAATTGAAAAAATCTTCCGAGAATTCTTGACAATACAGTCACATGTTTGTATAATTATTATAGAGCAGGAATGACCGCACAGACTGACGAAGTTTGAAACGCGACCCCTCAAGTCAAAAGTATTCATGAGCATTGTGCAAAAATGAAGAAATGGGCGGCGTGTTTGGAAATGAAAATCGCGTAGCTGCTAGAACAGTTACGCGATTAAGTACAGACGTTGTGCGAACAACTGCTAGCAGTCTAACACAGATTGCTAGTTTCTGTAAGGGGTTTATTATGGCTGTTTTTTTTGCTAATCCTTATGATTTTGAAGCTCCTGGCTTTTACTTTTCGAGTAGCGAAGAGTACTACGAAAAATATGATGCACACCTTCCTGTCGAAGAATATGAGCTAGAACTGATTGACGGCTCTAACTTTGAGTGCCTTATCGAAAAATATTTCTTTAAGAACTCCATCGACATAAAAAAGTTTTTTAAACTTATTGATGAATACGAAAAATCAATAACAGCAGAAAATATGGTTGCTCTTGAATATCTATTTGAATATGAAAATTGCAACGTCGACCAAGCGCTAAACAGAATGGAGGATGTAATGGTTTTTGAAGGCACAGCGGAAGACTATGCAATTGAAATTTATGAGCACGAAATCGAGGAAAAACTCGGAAGACTTGCTTACTATTTTGATTACAAAGATCTCGGAAAAGACTTAGTTCTGGGCGGGGATATTTGCGAGTACGAAAGAAATTATAAAAAATACATAATTACATCCTGAAAAATCAGGGTGTTTTTTATTTCTTTGCTGAAGTTAAAATGGCGGAAAAAAGAAAAATAAACGTTGGGATAAAATAATGGAAAAATGTAAGAGTAAACAGAAAATATTCCATTTATTCTCTGGGAAATCTAGATAACTAGTTCAAAACTATTTTGCTGTGAATATTAATAGCCTGCTCTAGCCCTCTTAAATTTTTACCTAAAAACATATCATAATCCATTTTATTATGGATTTTTATTTTACCCATAATGTCGAATATTTCATCTTGAGTGTAATCAGAAATGGAAAAGACTTTTGATTTCTTTTTTCTATAACAGGCTATAAGCTCAAATATTCCCGATTCAAAAATATTTTCTTCTTTACTTATTTCAACATCTAACAGAAAAATGTCTGTTGTGTTTATTTTTTCTAATAATAGTTGTTTTTTGTAATCAAGATCGGAGAAAAACATTTGCGGGGAAGAATAGGAATAAATCTCAAAATTAAAAAATTGAGCCTTAAATTTATCTATAAAAAACTGATCATTTACAATCATCATAATTTTTTTCATTTAATTAATCCTCAAATAAATTTCAAAATAACAAGACAATTTAGCCGATTTATATAAGTATATTCGAATATTTTATAAACTTTGTTTTATCATTTGCTTAAATAATTATTCCAAGTGACCCATGCGCTTAATCCCTGGTTTCTTAACACAAAAAGGGCGCATTTTATATTGGTCTGAACATCGTACAAATCAGTTGAGTTAACCCCACAACGCTTGTACCATACTGAGTTAATTTGAAAAAGACCAGTATCAACCGTCCCATTTTTATTATAGTTTATTGCTGATGGATTTAAACCTGATTCCATACTGGCAATTAAAAACATATTCTTAATTTCAGATATCACGAATCCTTGTCTTAAAAGCATATCCCTGAAGGCAGTATAAATTTGGTTTTTTGAGCTCGTATCAATCTTTTTATGCGTTATAATACGAATTGGATCGTATGGATTTCCCTTAAAATCTCGCACCTCAAAAAGTATTCTTCCGTTTTTAAGAATTCCAATTTCATCACCTTTTTTTACAACTTCACCCGCTTTTTTACTAAATGCGCCCTGCGATTCATTAGGGATAGCAACCACTGAAAAAAATCCTTGAGATTTAATTCCCATGGTGTTCCCTTTGTCTTTGACAAGATTTAAGTAAACAATTTTTCCGCTGGCAGGAGAAAAAATAGGGCTATTAACTAATTTAGGAACAAGGTAAATTCCCTCATTAAAATGCCCTTGGTTAAAGGAAGTTGTCCAGCCAAATGGTGATTCTAACCTTCCAGAAATAGGAAACATGAGATCCGCTTTAAAATTGTAGCCGTGTTTATAATTTAAAATTTGACTCGAGCTTAAATCATCTTTCAGCGCAAAAGATGAATTCATAAAACAAAAACAAGAGAAACTTAAAAATATTTCTACAATTATAAAGGCATTTCTCTTTATCGCATTCATCAATTCAATCACAATATGACATCTTGGGTGAAAAGAATTTGAACAATAGACCCTTGTGGAATTGAAATTTGTGTCCCTGATTTATCAAATCCTTTTTGAATGCTTTGCCCAATGCTTTGTATGCCCGCTGCAAGAGCCGTATTAATGCTATTTGCCACACTCACGCTTTGCACAGGCCCGTATGAAGTTGAAGACTGGGTAATTTGAGAAAGAGGAATGGCTGCAAGAGAAGAGGTAGCAAAGGCAGCAACAGCACTCCACATGCTCTCATTATAAATTTCTCCGCTTAATCCTGTGGTCCCATCCACTCCTTTGATTGTCCCCACACAAGAAACACTTTTATTCGTGTTTTGAGAAGAAGAGCAATAATTCGACACAATATCTATCCTATCCTCTGTCGGATTTAATTTTGCCGTGGCTGTGATGACATACCCCTGTGGAAACGTAAATTTATCCATTGGCCCAATCACATAAAGTGACGTGGGCTGTGAAGCGGCACTTGTGACAACGAGTTTATCGGGTAAAAATGCAAGCACTCTCATACCAGATTTAATTTGATAATCCGCACCACCGATTGAAATATCCCGCCCTTTGAGTTGCACAAGTCCACTGTTATTTGCGGCAAGAAGCAACTCGTATTTGGAGCGAGGAGTATTTAAATTTTTGTTTGAATTTAGATTCGTTAATACCCTATCTCTATTGTTATTTGAAGCGTTAGAGGCAAAAGATTCTTTATTTGACTGCGCCTGGGATAATCTTTGTTCGTCCTGTGTTTCCGCCCTCACCAGTGCTGTTCGCATCATAATCGGTGTATCTTGACTTTTTCCATCCGCTCCATACGAAGTCGGTTTAAAAATATTTTTTGCTAATGTCGCTGAATTGCTTGTAGAAGAAGTTGTAATTTGATCACCACCTGCTGTCACAATTGAAGTTGAGGGAGCGGATGTCGATTCAGCCTTAGAAGCTTGAGGCGGAGGATTATTTTGGTTTTGATCAGTGCTTGTTTTTGCAGGGCTTGCTTGTGGAGAGGGGTTATTTTCTTCTTTTTGTTTATTTTCAGCGTTCATTAATGCCTGCGAGGTAGAGTCGGAGACAGGATCGACATGCACACTCGATTTACTCCATTTCGCAGCAAATCTTTGATCGGCAGGAAGCTTTGAAGCATCTTCTTGCACCTCACTCGGTATTGTTGAGACCTGGTCTTTTCTTTTATAAAAATAATAAGCAAATCCATACATAGAAACAAGCACAATTCCAAGTACAGTCATTTTGTGAAGTTTTTTTGATTTTAAAAAACTAAATTTCATTTTTTCTCCCACGTAAATCAAGACTTTAAGACTTTATTTTAGGCCTTATTTAGCCTGTGTATTATCCGCCTGTAAGCCTAATGATTCATCTTGCTTAAAATAATTTCTTGGAAGCGGCGTTATTTTAAAATCAGAATCAATTTTTTTATCTGATTTTTTAACTAAAACTGGTTTTTTGTTTTCTTCTCTTTTCGGTAAAAGGAGCGGTTTAATATTTTCGTTTTTGAGATGTGGTTTTTTGTCAGTGGGTGGATCTAATTCCAAATCATTTACGGTCTCTTTAGAGTTTAAATTATTTGAAATAAAATGTTTTCTTCTTTCTGGCAAAGGCGGTAATGAGGATACGGAACCTGGTTTATCTAAATAAACTATCGCATTATAATAAGTAGGATCAGACACTTTGACGCCCACTGTAACATAACAATACGCACTTTGGCTTTCATTATACCCTTCGCAAAAACTATCGGATGGAGCCGTTCGAATAGAACAAATCATATAAGTTTCTGGCGTGTTCAAAAGATCCTCATAGGTAAATTTATCATTAGTTTTTACACTTAACGTCACTGAACTATATATTGCATTGCTTCCACTGCTGCTACCAGAAGAAAAATTTTGTGTATTGGCCCCACTTTGCAATTTACTATCCGAGCTAGACAAACCCGAAGACGCGGAAGAATTTTGAGAAATTCCTTCGCCATTGCCGTAGGTAATATTGATTAAATCACTCTTTACGACACAATTACTCACCTCGGAAGGAAACTGCACAATGGTCGGACGTGATGGTGTTAAATTTATAAAGGGAGGTTGCTGCATATCAAGCATATGCCTGACTACAAGCTCAGAGCTTGTTTTTTGATCGTTTTCTACTTGTCTCCCAGCAAGTGCAAACGCGCTGATGGGTGTACTTAAAAAAAGAAGACTAAAGATTAAATTGTGGATTGAATTTTTGGATACTAAGTATTTTTCCATCTTGGCCTCGCTCTGCGTTAAATTTATACACAACAGACAATGTAACTCGATTTGATGTCGTGGATGCTGTGGTTTTTACGATTTGAGTGCCACTTAAAATCACAACATAAGTGCTTTGATCTTCTGGATCATTTCCCGCTTTAAGAGAAGAATCATCGACAATAAATTGAGCTTCTTCCCCAGCCTTTGCTTTTTGAAAATTTTTTACCATTAAATTATGGTACATAAGCGCTGGTGGTGAATTATTCTCAAAATTCTTTCCAAAAGAAGCCGCCTTTGCATTATAAGAGCTTTCGGCACTCTCTGAGTAAATAATCTCTGCTAAATTTTTTGCCATATTGATTGCAAGGTCTTTGTACGATCTGTCTTTGGCGTCACAAGCAAGGCGAGTTACTTTCCCATCTTCAAGGACAAGCACCGGAGCCACAGTCATCATTTGTGGCTCTGGCCTTTTTAAATAAACGATGTAGCCAATCAGAGCTAAAATAATAAATGGATTCAGAATTTGAATCACATAATTTGCGCGACCAAGTTTCCACATAAAATGATTTGAGAACATAAAACCCTCTGGGTAATTTTAATTAAAATAAAATCGCCTTTTTAATAAATAAAAATAGAATTATTGACATCACACACGATGTAATCCCAATGAGTAAAGCCGTATAAAATATTGCCGAAGTCTGAGAGTATAAATTCGCAGACGATCCCGTTAATTTATCAATGGAAACAAACGTACTTAACAGCATTCCTTCCACGTGAAGAGCGATACAAAAAAAGGAATAAGAAAATATGCCCTTTAAACCGACCCGCCAATTGGTTTCAAATAAAAATATGGATTTTATAACCCCGATGGGAATTAAAATCATATATCCCTGTTGAAGCATCAAAAATAAGCTATTAATCAGTCCTAAAAAATTAATCCCAATTCGCGTAATCCATTGTTGAAAAAATCCCATCACAGCACTTGGAAGGTCTAAAAAAACAGAGGTAAAGGCCGACTCATTCATTTTTTGCCAGGCAACTTGTTTTAAATAGACATTGAGATCATTCCAATTTTTAACAAAGTCGTTAAGTCCTGAATTAGGATCTCCAAAGGGGCTTAGTGCACTATTGATCACATCAAAAGCACCGTCTTTTAAATAATTAAAATAAGAAATCGAAATAAAAAAAACCACGCCACTTAAAAATGCACTGGCCACTTCCAAAGGACCAAGCCAAACCCCTCGAACTAATTTTTGCCAAATAAAAATTGAGGTCAAAGTCCCGATCATAATAGAAGGAATTGTTGCGACCGTTCCAATTTTTTCCATGACAATATTTAAGACTTCAGCAAGCAATGGCGTAAACATGGGCCAACCTGCACAAGTATAAGGAAAAGTATTTTGGCAAATATTATTCGAAGGACGAAGAACGTCAAAAGCACGCGTTGTGATAATGCTAGAAAGAGTGATTCCACCACAAAACACCAAGACAATAGCAACACTTTCTAACATTTTTCTTGTATCAAATTGTCCAATGGCCCACTTAAATACAATGGCACAGATCAGCGAAGCTGTGCCCACAATGGAAATCCAATTTGCAACATTCGTTAAAAAATCCATTTTTTATTGCTCATTTTGTACTTGATGTATTTGATAAAACAGAGGTATCTGCCTGAATGTTTGAGGTGCCTTTTGCCATATCATTATTAATAATCTTTTTGACGACGTCTGAGCTCACAACCTGCTCATTGTCCGCGACAATAGGAGGTTCTCCAATTTTTGACATGACAAGCATTAAATTTGTTAGTTTCATAGAAATTTCATTGAGAAGTCTTAACTGTTCAATTTGAATATCCATGGAAGCAGGTGCAGATAATTCTTGAAATATTTGACCGCGAGATTTTTGTGGCGCTTCTCCATTTTTGGGAGGACCTGGATTTAACGGAATATTGTTAATCGACTGTTTTGTATTTTCTGATACGGATTGAAAAGCTTCAATTTTTGCACGAGTCACACCATAGTCTGCCGTATCTGTGGAAACCCTTCGAATTGTTTTCCCTA